>OMAK01000049.1_pt1 | contig 72786 bp, 76 predicted proteins | sample 1644681 | NCBI WGS metagenome assembly OMAK01 (sample SAMEA103958133, study PRJEB25191) | human gut metagenome | biome: human-associated habitat [ENVO:00009003]; feature: intestine environment [ENVO:2100002]; material: feces | place: Germany | collected 2013/2015 | reverse complement strand
AGCTCAGTTGGTAGAGCAACTGACTCTTAATCAGTGGGTCCTGGGTTCGAGTCCCTGAAGGTGTACCAAGTTTAATCCCGTGTATTTTGCACGGGATTTTTTGTTGTATGTATTTGCAACAGCCCGGCTGAATCAGTCGGGCTGTTGCTTCTGGTTATTTCGGCAGGTGCAGGAAGCCGGCGGTGAAGGCGGCGGGGAAGGTGAAGTTGATTTGCTTTTCATCGTCAAAAGCTACACAGATGTGTCCTTTTCTCAGTGAAAGAACTTTTCCTTCGCCGAATTTTTTATGTATTACGGTCATACCTACTGTTATTGACGATTCGTCAAAATCGGGGATGTTGCTGTGTTTCCTGTCGGGAACGGGTAAAGCGGCTTTGGGAACGGGTGATTTTATCCCGAACTTTTCGGTGACAAGAGGCGGAGTGGTTGGACTTGCAGCGGTGGACTTGCCTGACGGCTGAACGGATTTTACCGCTGATGACCGGGTGACTTCTTTCTTTAACTCCGCTATATCTTCTGTGGCTTCGGTAGGCTGAGGAGCGTTCATTGATTCCTGCTGATTATAGAACAGTTTTTTGTATTCATCTTTTCTTATGGCGGTATCCCAACCGCCTATCTCCTTATCGTTACTGTGCATATCAATTCCGGTGTAGGTAAGGCTTGCGTCCTCGTAGCGTTTGAACTGGAAAATGGAATGATTCATAAGGCTGGAGTTGAAAACGCCGAGCGAACACAAAAGGTCGAAATCCTTTGTATCAAGGCCGGTCACTTTTTTGAAAAGACCGGGTTCAAGCTGAGTTATAACGTCCTTGAGGCAGGATTCACGGTAGTCGGTAAGGTACATAAATACGGGAATTCTTGAGGCGAATTTCATCAGCTTTTCCTGTACCTCCTTACGTTTTGACTTGAACTCCTTCTCGGCTTCGGTAAGCTCTTTCTTTTCTTTCGGGGTGAGCTTTTCCACGCCGTCTTTCTTCAGCTTCTTTACCGCCTCGGACTTGTTGATGATTACCTCAAGCTCCTTGTTGAGATTGCGGAAAGCCTCGATATTTTCAAGTGCGGTCATTGCCTCTGTGCTTGCCATCAGACGTTTTAACGTGTCGTTATCAACGTTAACAAGCAGGGCGGACTGCCAGCGCTTTGCGAGGAGGGTTGCGGAAGTTCCGGCAAGGGTAATATCAAGAATAGCCTGTGCATTTACCTGCTCCATAGTCGAGCCGTCATAGGCTAAGACGGGCAGGAAGTTTATAAACTCGCTGACGTTCTTTTCGGGATTTGTGTTCTCGGAATTCAGATTGCAGGCATAGTCGGATATCTGGCGGAGCGCACGGTCAAGTGCAAAGTCGAACACATAGCATTCGTGCTTGATTATCTCTACTTCGCCCTTCTCATTTTTTACCGTCCAGGGCGACTGCACACGGAAAGCTGACTGGAAATAGGTTTCCGGGCTTTTAAGATTGCGGAGCATAAATATGCCTGTCCACGGCTTTACGGTAACGCCTGTTGTCAGCTTGCCGCAGGTGAGGGTTATTGTCCTTGTAACGAGAGGATCGCCCATAGAATCAATAACGGGCTTTACCGCATCAAGACCTACGCCCGCTTTTATACCGGCGCAGACGTTTATCTTATAGCCCTGATTGTAATAGTTGTTCTGGCTTTGCATAAGAAGATTGTACATCGCAAAGCAGGACGCTACGCTCGGCAAAAACCATAGGGTGTGCGACAGGACGTTAAGAAGCCTTGTGTCCGAGAAGGGCATAGGCGGACGCTTGTCAACACCAAGACTTACCGCAATTTTAAGGTCGTCTACGCTTGCAGGCAGATATGCGCCACGGATAAGATCGAGCCATTTCTGCACCTCGTTCTCGTTTACGAAGCGAGCGTCCTCGCCTTTTCCCTTTGCGGAAAAGAACAGATTCAGATCGAAGCCGTCAAATTCTCCCTCAGAGGCTACAGAGCGAATACTTTCGGGAATTTTATAGGTCATCATCACCATACGGGGAAGCGACAGATATGGGTTGTTTTCGCCCTTCCAGTTTTCTTTTGCGCTCTGTTCATCGGAATAAGTCCAGTTGAAAATCTGTTCTTCTATGAACTCACCGCTGTGCATTGCTCTGAACGGGGTACCGGAGAGATAAAGGTAGTGTGACGAGGTTATCGGCAGAAAGGTTTCGTTTACGGCATTTCCTGCTTCTTCCTTCTGATATTTTTCTGCGTCAAAGTCTATATCTTCATCGTCGGGATCGTCAAACAGCTTCTTTGCGTTTTCTCTCCACGCTCCGAAATGGTATTCGTCAAATATGACTATATCCCAGTTGGTAGTATGGATAAACTCGTTCTTGTATTTTATACCGCCGTTTTCGTTAGTACCGAGCAAATCCTGAAACGAGCCGAAAACTACTATCGGTCTTGTGCTGTCGGCATTGTAATATGCCTCGTCGATATTCTGCTTGTTATTATGTGCGTCCTTGTTTGAAACGTACTGCCAGCCCTCAAAATCAACGTGAGTTCTTAAATCCTCGCTCCACGCCGACTCTACGGCAGGCTTGAAGGTGAGAATAAGAATACGCTTGAAATTCATCTTCTTGCAAAGCTCATAAGCGGCAAAGGTCTTGCCGAAACGCATTTTTGCATTCCACAGGAACTTTGGTATGCGCTCAGGCTCGGTCTTTTTAATGTTTTCAAAGTATTCGATCGTGCGGTCTACCGCTTTACTCTGTTCCGGACGCATTTTAAAGTCGGCGGTGCGGTATTCGTCCGTCCTTTCGCCTGTGCGAAGCTCACGCACGGCGGAGCGGACATCATTTACGGTACAGTTGTACCATTCGTTCTTGTCGGTGTTTTCGTTAAGACGGTGAAAGCCGTTACGTTTAAGAACGGCGTGTACGTCACGGTCATTGAAGCACGAGCCGTCGGGACGCATTGCCGATTCCTCGCAAAGCACGGTGTAGCTTATCGCACTTGTATGGAGCTGTTCTTTTATACGCTGCTTTACATCACGGTCGGTGTAGCCTACTTTTATGTAGCCGTCGTGAGTGGTAACGCCGTTCAGCTTGTAGGCATAGATAGTCGGGTTTACCTCGGGGCGAGGGGTCACATACTTTTCAAATACGTCAGCCATTGTTGTCACCGCCTAAATCCATCGGTCTTATCATAGACTCGATAAAGTTTATTTCTTCGTCTGTGAGATTGTATTTTTCGTAGAGTTCGGAATCTGTCCACGGTTTTGAGAAGTCTTGGAGGGGGACGAATAGAAAAGTGTCACGACTTATATGTTGAGAGATACACACTTGCGATAATAAAAATCGAACAAAATTTGTTTTTAAGTAAGTAACTAAATTTTCACAGTAAGTTCTATCGTTAGAACTACCAACAATTATGTATGAAGAAGTACAAATTGTCTTTTTATCAAGAATTTCTATTCTTCCTAATATACGACGTTTGCCATCCTTATCAGGTTGTCCACCATGGTCATGTGCGGAAGCCGATATCATGACTTTGTACTTGTCAATTATTTCTTTACCATTTCTTATTTCCGAGTAATCGCAGTACGTAAATCCACCTGTGTATCTTACAGTTAGTTCTCCACTGTCTTTTAGGCTATAATTAGTATTTAGACCGAACAAAGAAACTGGTGAAACCATAGATTTCATAGTTTTCGGTTTATTTTTCATAACTTTTCTGATAATATCAATTGCGGAGTTGTTTCTTATAAATATACTGTATTCCTGTAAAGAACGTGTTTCGATGTTAATCAAGTTATTATAATGATTTTCAATTTGGCAATCGCTACTTGTCTTATCTCGTGTCCATAAAAAGTAACAAATACCGCCTGCTACATCAACGCCAGGAAAACACTCTTTTGAATCGGAATAGTCAACGATTTTTTCTAACTTATTATCATTTAGCATCGTGTGCCTAAATTCATCTAATCCTCTGCCGCCGGAATACCATCTCGCAGGTATAATCATTGTGATAAATCGTGGTTTCAATTTTTTTGTTTGGATAAAAAATCTATGGTAGATTGGAACAGCAGTACCATTTCCTTTTCCGCCACCACCTACACTTAACTGATACGGCGGATTTGAAATAATAACATCGAACTTCATGCCAAAAATCTCCTCGGGGTGTAATGTATGTATCCATTCATACGCATAATATTCACGTTCTTCGCCACGGTCGTACTGCGTTTCGGACGCACCGCAGAAAATACATCTGCCGGACTTGTCGAACGAGTGGGGGATACGCTTGAAACGGATATTTCCGTCCGAATTTTCAAAGTGTGTTACCGAAAAAGCACTGTCTGCGTACTTACTGCAATAAAGGCTTCTGCGTGAGAGCAGGCTTGTAAGCTCGGTTATCGCAATGCCGTAAAGCTGATTTTTAAAAATATGGTCTATTCGCTGCTGTCTGTCGGGGATAACGGCTTCAAGGCCTTTTATAAGGCGCTTTGCTATCTCACGAAGGTATACTCCCGTTTTCACGGCGGGGTCGAGAAACTTTGTATCGGGAGATGAGAAAAGCTCCTGCGGGAGCATATCGAGCATTTTGTTTACTATCTCCGGAGGTGTGAAAACCTCATCGCTTGAGAGATTGGCAAGGCAGGACAGAACATCGGGGTTGTATACCTTTTCGTAAAGTCCGCTTAAAATTCCGGTTGAAATATTATCAGCCATTTTCCCATAACCTCCTGTAGTTGCATATATATTTCCGTAAAAAAGTACCCTCGCCTTCTGTACTGTCGCTGAGGGTGAGCTGAGAAGCTTTTTCCTTATTGCCGTTCACCAGCTCGTCAAAGCTGTAATCGCTGCGCTGTATATTACTGCCGAAAACGAATGCCCACTCGGAAAAGACTATATCCTGTTCGGTATCGTTGCAGTTTTCGTCTACGCACTTAAGAGTAAGGGCGTTTCCGCAGACGATATTTCTTGACAGGATAAAGCGGACGGATTTTCTTGTATCATCGTTGCATTCTTTTTTGCAGACGGCTCTGTATTGCTTGTCCCACTGCTTAAACAGCCGTTCACGGCAGGTTTCGACATTATCAGCCATTATATCGACACCGTAAAGACTGCTTACCGCAAGGAGCGAGTATTTTTCATATTCAAGAGGACTGCGACCGTATTCGGACTTCACGACCGACAGCTTTCTTGCAAGAATTTCGGTAAGGAAATTGCCCGTTCCGCAGGCGGGTTCGGTTGCCGTGTCTTATTTGATACGCCGTAACGGAGCGGCATTTCTGCACCGTAACGATGAACACCCCGTGTGCATTTTTTGCACACCCTTATAACGATGCCGTATGCACCGTTACGGAGCAGTTAGGCAACAGTATCTACACAAAGGAAAAGCACCCGACCGTAGCCGAGTGCTAAAATGCCTTGATTCTGTTATGCTTTGATTTCCGTGCCGTCCCGGAAGGTAACCGTGATTCCCTTGCTCCTGTCAACCGTTACATACTCAACTGTGCTACTCCAAAGCCCTATGTCAAATTCGCGGATAACGCCTTTCTGTGCTTTCATCAGGGAGATGAACTCAGCCAGCCGCACACTCTTTGCTTCCTTCGCTGTAATGGACTCTGCCACCGAATCGTACTGTGCCTTGGTTTCATCGTACCTATCTACGAGACTGTCATAGCGTTTTTTGTATTCGCCCTGGTCCTGCGCAATCCGGGCGTTTTCGGCAACGATGCTCTGCGTCATGGAAACAATCATCGAAAGCTCATCCTCCAGACGCTGCTTTTCTATCTGCAAGGCATCCGTTGCGCACAGCGTTCTGCGGACAAGCTCCGCGTTGGCGATGATTTCTTCTTTCTCGGTAACCAGCCGGTTATATGCGGACACGAAAGCCGCCTTGACATCTTCTTCCGTCACATACGGCGTTTCGCATTTTGTGCCCTCGTACTTGTTATTGCAGCGGTATATGGTTTTTCGGTAGCTGTCCGTTGAATGCCAGACCTTGGAGCCGTACCAGCTTCCGCAATCCGCACACCTGATTTTGTTTGAGAAAATGGTCGCACCGCTGTACCGTGTTTTACCCCTGCTCCGCTTGGCAAGCTCCTCCTGCACTAAATCGAATACCGCCGGACTGATGATAGCTTCGTGATTGCCCTCCACATAGTACTGCGGAACCTCGCCCTCATTTTTCTTCAGCTTTTTCTGCAGAAAATCAACTGTGAATTCCTTTTGCAGGAGCGCATCACCCTTGTATTTTTCGTTGGACAGCATCCTGCGAATGGTTTGCTGATTCCACATATCTTTGCCTCCCGGCGTTTTAATGCCCTGTGCAGTGAGGTGCAACGCAATGGCGTGTGGTGTCTTGCCCTCAAGAAAGAGGCGAAAAATCAGTTTCACCGTTTCCGCCTGCTCCGGATTGACCACAATTTTGCCCGTTTCCTTGTCTTTATCCAAGCCAAGGAAGCGACTGTAGGCGAAGCTGACTTTTCCGTCCGCCATGCGCTTGCGCTGGCCCCATGTTACATTCTCTGAAATGGAGCGGCTTTCTTCCTGCGCAAGGCTCGACATGATGGTGATAAGCAGCTCACCTTTGGAATCCAGCGTCCAGATATTCTCCTTCTCGAAATAAATCTCGATGCCCTTATCCTTTAATTCTCGCACCGTGGTGAGAGAATCAACAGTGTTTCTGGCAAAACGGCTCACGCTCTTTGTTATGATAAGGTCGATTTTTCCAGCAAGGGCGTCAGCGATCATCGCTTTGAAGCCCTCACGCTTTTTTGTGTTCGTTGCTGAGATGCCTTCATCCGTGTAGATGGCGACGAACTCCCAATCATCCCGACTTTTGATGTAGTTGGTGTAATAATCGACCTGCGCCTCGTAGCTTGTTGCCTGGTCTTCATGGTCGGTTGAAACACGGGCATATCCGGCAACGCGGCGCTTTTTTGTGCTGTTAATCGGCGCTGCTGTGAATTGACTGATTGTTGCCGGAATGGTCTTTACTTTCGCCATGTCTTTCCCTCCATTTTTCTATCATTACTTCCCGCATATGCTGTTTCCGTTCTTCAGAATGCTTGGGCATTTTTCTCTTATTTTCCCATTGAGCATCGAAGGTATGTCCGTCAAAAAAGTGAACGGAAAGATGAAACGGCGCAGTGATGTGAATACAGGCAATCTGTTCTCTAAAAGCGTTTTCGTCAAAAGCCGCCATGCCCATTGCCTTGGCGCATAATTCTGCAAGCGTTTCTTCCTTTATGCTGGGGCTGTCGCATTTTCCACTTGATGCGCAGCGCCATACGGCGTCAAAGCTGCCGTCCTTGTGCTTGGAGCGTTGCCTGCGATAGTTTTCGCCGCAGCAGTCACAACGAATCCGGCTTGTAAAGCAGGAACTGTTGGGGCCGAGCTGATGTGCCTGAACATACCGCCCCTTTGCCACACGGCGCTCGTCCGTTCAGCAGTCCTTTCGCAGAGTGGACTCCCAATGGTGAGGAACGGTGTGACCGTCTTTGAAATAAAAGAGCATCTCATTCGGAGCAGGAATTTCAATGCGCTCTATCTGTTCCGAAAAGATACTCTCATCAAATTCATCCAGACTGAGAACCGCTGCGCAGGACTGCTTGAGCATTGCCTCCGGGATGTCCTTGTTCCGGCAGTGCGCATTTCCGCTTTTCCTGCGTGTCCCGCAAATCCAGATGGTGTAGTTGGCGTTCGGGTCTTTACGGCCTTTGCGGTTTGAACGCTGATAACTTTTTCCGCAGCACCCGCACTTGATTTTGCTCGTAAAGCAGGAAGTGTTGATGCTCCAATTTGCAAACGCACCGAGTTCGCGGCGACGGGCTTTTTCGGCCTGCACAGCCTGATATACTTCCATCGGAATGATGGCTTCGTGTGTATTTTCTACCCAATATTGCGGAAGCTCTCCGCGGTTGATTTTGCTTTTCTTGCTGATAGGGTCTGCGACATATTCTTTCTGAAAAAGCAGGTTTCCCGTATAGGTAATGTTGCCAAGTATCTGCCGGATGGAGGTATTGCCGAAATGCTGACCTTTGTAGGATTTGACTCCCATTGCTTCAAGCTGTTTTTCCGTGGTTTCTGCCGAAAGCCCATTCAGAAAATTGTCGTAAATGAACTTTACGATTTTGGCTTCCTCCGGTTCAATGACGAGGTAGTCGCCGTCCCAGCGATAACCGTAAATTTGAAACTTGCCGTTGGGAATGCCCTGCTCAAAGCGTTTGCGAGTACCCCACTTTACATTTTCGGAAATGCTGCGACTTTCCTCCTGGGCGAAGGACGCAAGGATAGTCAGCATCAATTCGCCATCGCCGTCCATGGAATTGATGTGCTCTTTTTCGAACCGCACCTCTACACCGATATCTTTCAAATGCCGTACCGTCTCCAGCAAATCCACTGTATTGCGCGCAAACCGCTGAATCGATTTTGTAAGAATGATATCGATATCACCCTTTTCCGCAGCGGCAATCATGCGTTTGAACTCATCACGTTTCTCTATGCTCGTGCCGGAAATTCCGTCGTCGGCGAACACCCCAGCGTACTGCCAGTCGGGGTTTTTCTGAATGAGTGTGCTGTAGTAGCTGATTTGCGCGGAGAGGGAATGGTTCATACGCTCCGATTCCATTGAAACACGGGCGTAGGCAGCCACTTTTTTCTTCGTTTTTATGGTCGGCACTGTCTGCTCGACCTTTATGATTTTAGCCATGAAATCACTCCTTTCCGACACTATACATCACTCTTTATGCCCCAGAAGTCAAGGAAATGCCCGATAATAATGTGCCGAATATCGGGTGGTACTTCTCAAGGAAAATTGTATCAATCTGACGATACTCTTCCTCCGTAATGGCACCGTCTTCATAAAGCTTTCTCACCATGTGCATGGTGGTCTGATAGAGCTTTTCGTTCTTCAGTTCTTCCTTACTCATGAGCACCACCGCCCTTGAATCGCTCTGCAAGAAAGCACTCATGGCTGCAATATTTTCTGCGTTTATCACCATAGATTTGAAACTCCTTGCCGCAGTGAGGACATTTGAACTCATAGATAGCTTTGCGCTTTACCAGATCAAGGTGGCTGTTCCACCATTCGTTCCGACACTTGTCGCAGCAGAATCGTTTTTTCTTCTGCTTTGCTATCTGCCGTATTTCCTTTCCGCAGTTCTCGCAATATGTTGTTTCACCGGTGAGCTCTGCACTTTGCTCCAAAGGCACTTCTTCAATTTTATTTCTTCGGCAGAAGGACTTCACCGTGTTTACCGATATGCCGACTTTCTGCGCTATTCTGCCATAGCCGTCTCCGGCAGCCCTCAAACGCATAATCTGTTGTTTCTGCCCGTCCGTCATAATTCGTTAGCTCCTTCCGAGGGACAGGTCTGATATTATCTCCCTCACTCACTACCGAAAAATTCAACCCCCATCGTTAGAGCATAAAAAACAACTTGCAGGCTCTCCAAAGAGAACACCACCGGATGTTTCGCTTCTGAAGACCATTGATTTTCCACGCTTGGAACACATAGAACGCAAAAAATCCTATTATACTGATATTTCTACAGAAAAAGCGCGAGCATATAAAAATATGTATTATACAGAGAGATAGGAATCTGCTGTTCCTCGTGTTCCAAATTCAACCACAAAGTTGAATGTACAGGAAGAAAAAGGGCAAAAAATAACGCCCTCCACGGAAAAATCCGCAGAGGGCGTGTGATAGGTTCGGTTTACTTATTCGGGATCTTCAGCTTCATGCCGCTGTAGATGACATTGCTTTTCAGCCCGTTCAGACTGACAATCTCCTTGTAGCGGCTGCCATTACCGAGATACTTCTTGGCAATCGCCCAGAGGGTGTCGCCATGTACCACGGTGTGGATACGGTAGTTCTCGGTAGGCTTCGTGTCTGCCACGGCAAGTGCAGAGGTCTTGATCGGCGACATGATGGCGTACTTGCCGGACTCGTCCTTGTTGATGACCGCACGATCTCCGCTGACCTCGACCACATACCAGCGGAGCTTCTTCACCCAGCCGGGGATAGATTTGCCGTTGTAGTAGGTGTTGCCCGTGATGGTCACGAGGTCGCCAGCTTTGATTGTGCCGATGGGCTTGGTTGGTTCGACCGGCTTCACCTCACCGCCGAGAGCCGCCGTGACCTTGGATGCCAGATCGCCCATGCGGGCATACATCCAGTTACCAGGGCAGGATTTGTTCGCAAACCATCTGTGGACAGTCAGCACCATCTCATCGGCCTTCGGAGTGTAGTTCAGCGTTTTGGTCTTATCGCCGAGCCAGAGCAGCTTGGTTTTGCCGTTGCGCTTGCAGATGTCGACGCAAAGCTCGATGAGCCGCTGGTACACCACATCCTTGAAAGCGTAAGGCTCGGTGTTGTCGCTGGCGCATTCGATAGTGATTGCTCTCTGGTCATTAGCGTTGGAAGAGGAACACCAGGAGCGGTTCTTCTCCTCCACATACATCCCGACCCGACCATCCACACCAATGCCGTAGTTGCTGCTTGCCTGCCGGGATGCAGGCAGAAAGATGTTGCCCAGCGTTTCCACACTGCACTGACCCACCACGCAGTGAGGCGTGATGCGGTCAATACTGTGGGTGCGCTGCCCGGAGTGGTTCGGGCTGAGTTTGGTGTAGGACACCAAGGAACTGTTCGTGTAAGCCATATTATTTGTCCTCCTTCTCTGCACGGTCATGAAGCTGCTCCAGCACGGATTTCAGCTTCTGTGGGATGGGCAGTCCCAGGTATGCGGCGTTCTCCAACAGGGACACACCCTCATTCGACAAGTAGAAGAAAATGACGGCGGTACGCATCACCGAGCCGCTGCCGATGACGCGGGTGTCTAGAATATGCCCGATGCCAACCAGAGCGAAGATGATCACCTTTTTGAAAATGCCCTTGAAGCCGACTTCGCTGGACAGCTTCTTGTCCACCACGGCACACATGATGCCGGTGATGTAGTCGATGACCACGAAGGCCAGAAGCGCATAAAGCAAGCCGTCACATCCTCCCAAGAACCATCCCAGCCAGCCGCCGATACCGGCAAACACCACCTGAATGGTCGTCCAGAATTCTTTCATGTTGTTTGTCCTCCTTTGAAAGTTGAATTTGTGTATGAAAAAAGGCACTCCGCAGAGCGCCTTGATTCCGAAAAAGTTATGTTACTTTGGTCAGCGACACCGTGTACCATGATGACCATGTACCGCCATAGTTTCCTCGGATATACATCCTTGAGCCATCATAGACGGTGTACCGCTGCTGAATAAAGTAGCTTTCCGGCTGAAAGACCTCCAGAATACCAATCGTGGTTGTCGGGAAGTGTTTTGCCGTGGATGCGGACAGGGCAAAATAGTAGCCGGGAGTTTTTACATCGTTCAGATCGGTCGTAGAGCCGTCAGCTCTTCCCATCAAACCGTGGACATTGACGCCATTCATGTGGATTTCTCCGTCCACATCCAGCGCAGCTTGCGGGTCCGGCGTGTTGATGCCGACCTTCTTTTTCCGCAGTGCAATAAGCGGCGTACCCTGCGGAACAGTAAAATACAGATCCAGACTGCTCAGAGAATAGAGCTTGTCTTGGATCTGTAAGTGGAAGTCGTAGGAGCTGTTTGCATCCAGACTGCACAGCTCCAAATTGGAGTAGCTGAAAGAGGTTCCGCTTTTTGTCGTGCCGGAATAGATGCTGGTGTAGCTGCCGTAACTGCTCTCACTGGTTTTCTTGTACCGATACCGCACATAAACCACGCTGTTTTTCTGCGTCCCGTTTACTGTCACTGCGGAAATAGAACCGCTGAATTTGAGCTGCATTTCTGCCTCAATGTCATTGGTGCGCCGGAGCGTCACCGAGGACACCTTCGGCTTTGCGTACGGAATGACCGTCACCGTCTGTGAAGTTTCGGCGGTGTAGCCGCGAGAATCCGTGACCGAGAGCGTGACCGTAACACTGCCGGACTTGGCGATCTTTCCGACTGTGATAGCAGACCCAGTTGAATTGGATGCGGATAAACCGTTGCAGGAAGCGGTATAGTTGGAAATGGACGCTCCGTTCTTCGCAGTCGCCGTTCCGGGGGTGACCTTGAGGGTCGAGTAGTCCTGCACGAACAGCTGGTCGTTCCCAGTGAGGTTCTTTGTGGTCGTGTAGCTGTCGGCATAAGTGAACCCACTTATGGTCGGAGCGGAATTTGTCGCCGTGGTCAGTACCGTGGCGGTTTTGCTTGAGGTGCTGCCGATCTGCGTAGACCCGCTGTAAGACGAAACCGCAAAGGTACCTGTGAACGACTTGATGGACGCCATAGCGTTCAACAGCGTGGTCCTCTGCGCCGATGTCAGCGTGACTGTGCGGTTCGCAGTGCCCTTCGACCAGGAAAGCCCGGAAATAGTCAAGATGGTCATGCTGCCGTTTTTGAGCACCAGCGTATTGGTGTAGGAGGCTTCGTACACGGTCACATTGATGGTAATGGAAACCGTGGCATTGTCCGCTGTCACCGTGTTGACACTATTCACCACAGCACCGCCCAGTGTCTTGACCGTGGAACTGCCGGAAGTGCCGTAGACATGGTTGTACTGCCGCCTTGCTCTGACCTTCACCGTGTAACTGGTGTTCGGCGAAAGCGAGGAGAGCGTTATACTTGCACTTGTCCCTGCGGTTGTTGAGAACTGCGTCCAGCCTGAGCCGCCGTTTGTACTGTACTGCCAGACGTCCGCCGTGGCCGAGGATGTCGCGGAGATTTTGAACCCGTTTGCCGTGACATTCGATGTACTGAAGGTCACGGTAGGTGCGGAACGGTCGATGGTGGTCAGCGTCATACTGCCGCCGTACTCCTGGGGACCGTAGATATACACACGGGTCGAGAACCCGACCGTGATCGTTTTACTGCCGTTGCTGTCGTGAGCCACAGTAATCGTGCCGCTGACCGAGCCCTTCTTCGCCGGGAACACCTTGGAATCCCATGCGGTTCTTGCTTTGTAGTAGACCTGTGTCCCATTGATGGTAACGGTGGTGGTGTCAATGGTATAGTAAGTGGATGCGCCACCGGTAGAGGTCAGCGTCCAGGAAAGTGTCGAGCTGTTACCGACCACATTTACGCTTTCTGAAATGTCCAGTTGAAGATAGCGCCCATCGTATGCTGCGCTTTTCCAAGTTGCCATAGCTTTCCCTCCTTAATCCAGAATGACGATGTTCAGCCCCTCGGACGCCGTTGGCATCGGGACAAACTTCGTTTTACCCACGGTCAGCTCGCCGTCCACCGTGGTTTTCTTGGTTTGCGTTTCGTCCTTGTTCAGGGTGAAAATCACCTCATCATTGTAGTAACCGGCGAACTCCGTGTTCGTGATAACCGTCCGCTGGGACGATGCACGGTTGGATACCTCGATGCCCCGCTTGTCGATCTTGACCTCTTGCGTGTAGATCTCGTTGGGCGCGGGCGTCCACTTGCGGGGAATTGCTCCTTCGGAGATCATGATGTCGGCGAGATAGATGGACGCATCCCGGCAGTAGCAGTAAATGCGCAGCGTGGGGTCGGTCACATCCGTGAGCGTCACGGAATAGTCCGTCCAGTCAAATGCCGTGGACTTATTGAACAGGTACCTCGTTTTGTTCCCGTTGTAGGTCACATAGAAATACCCGGACATGGTCGAGGTTTTCTTCGCCCGGACTGAGATCGTATAAGTGCCGGGAACTACCCCTCGGATGTACTGATACAACGAGGAGTAAGCTCCCAGCACAAAGCAGGAGTCCGAGATGGTGTTGTTCTGCGTATCCGTAGAGGTGTCCGTTTTCACCGTGCCGGAGTAGCTCCAGTCGTCCGTGATGCCATTCAGCCCGGAAGAGTTCTGCACATAGTTGATGCCGCCGATGTACTGCTCCTGCATGGATACGGACAGCCCATCCACCGTGTGTTCCAGTTCGGAAACACGGCTTTCGGAATTCAGCACCCGTTCCTCCAGAATGCCCTGGTCGTTGGACACGGTTTCCACGGTTTCGGTGAGGGTCGCCACATAGCTGTTCAGCCCGTCGATGGTCTGCTGAAACTGTGCGTCCTTCTCGGTCAGAATGGAAATAGTGGTGCGGATCGTTTCAATGTCGTTCTGCACCACCCATTCGTTTCCGTCCCATATCTTCGTTTCCGGCGGGATCACAGAGGTGTCCACCCAGAGCTGTCCCTCGTAGGGGTTCTCCGGCGGATTGTCCGAGGTGACCACATCGCAGAGACTGATAATCGTGAACTGTGCCGATGCGACCATCTCATCACCTCCTTAGAGCGCCACAACGACCATAAAGGTTGCCTTGGTATCCACATCGGCGCTGGATACCGACAAGGTCTTGCCGGTCTTGCTGCCGTTGGTCCCCCAAGAGGTATCGATAGCGCCGTCCTTGTTGTACTTCGTCCAGGTGTAACTGCCGTTCCCGGCTGCGTCCACCTCGGAGCCTGCCTGGTAGCAGACGGCGGTCAGCACGGTCGTGCCTTGGCCGTTCTTGAATACATCACCACCCGTGGAGGTGACGATGATCTGCAGCGGGTCGGAGTTGTCGATGAAGGTCGCCACATCGAAAAACTTCGTGTTATAAGAAGCCGATGCGGAATCTGTGTCCTGGGCGCAGCACTTGAATACGGCGTAGCTGTCCACCGCTGCGGCGTAGACCGTGAGCGTATTGGTGGCCGTGCCGGTGTATTTGTCGGCAGTATCCGAGAGCTTGCGCCAGCCGATGCCGAAGTCTGCATCATAGCCAGTGGAAGAAGTAGCGGTGACGGAAGCGTCCATGACCGCCCACTTGTAGCTGACCTTGGTGGTATCCACCGTAGAGCCGCGCCACAGCTCGGCCTTGGCGGTCAGACTGGCGACCTCCTCGTTCTTGAACACATTGCCGTTAGGGGTGGTGACCAGCAGGTCAACGATGCCGGAGCCGTTGACCACACGGGAGAAGGAAATGGTCAGCGGATGGGTCAGCGACAGGCCGGTGCTTTCGTCCTTGTAGGTGATGACGCAGCGGTAGTCGATGCCGGGCAGCTCTGCCATGACATTGGCCTTGACCGTTAGGATATGGCTCTTGGCACCGCTCAGTCCGTAGTTCGTGCCTGCGGTGATGGCGGTGTTGCTGTCGCCAACATACCACTTGACCGAGGTGACATTGGCGGTGGCGATCTGGTCGGCGGTGGTGCCGATGACATACAGGCTGGGCGTCAGAACGAGGTTCTTCGTTTTCCAGTCCGGGGTATAACTGCCGTTGTCGGGGTTATACATCTGAGTCTTGGCGAGGTTCGAGCCGATGTACCCCGTCAGCGTCAGTGCGTCATTGTAGTCGATGATGGTAAATTGCCCTTGTGCTTTACTCATGTGAGAAGCCTCCTTTGAAGTTGTAGGGTTATCCGGCTGAACGCCGGTATCTTGAGATGGTTCTGCGGTTGCCATAGTGAATTCCTCCGTTATAACAGGCTTTGCCTGGTCGTGGTGTCGATGAGGTCGCAATAAAAAGTGGCGCGGACTTTGACATCCGCACCGGTGATGACCACGGACTTTGCGCCGCCGAAATGCTGTTCATTCCAGACCTTGTCCGCTTCTGTATCCTCCGATACCCTCGTCCAGATAAACTGGTTGGCGTCCAGTGTATCGGTGATGTCCTCATCCCAGGAGTACACCTTGGCAGAAAGCAGCGTTTTCACATTGCCGTTTTTGAAGATGTTTCCGTTGGACGAGATGATGACGAGCCGGAGCATTTTTTGCTCCTCAATGGTGGTAATACGGTCGCTGACCTCGGTGACCTCTTTGCTGGTAGCGTAGGCACGAAGCACGACCTCGCCGCTCTCCAAGTCCCACCATGATGAGCCGTCCTGCGATTGAATGACGCCTGCCTTGATGATGTTTGCCACCAAAGAGCCGGATGTGATGAAATCTGCGACGATCTGTCCGTCTGCCGTAATAGCAGTTTCGTAGGGGCCGTTGTAGCCGTTATGGGAAAAGCCCAAGCCGCCCACATTCCACCGCCAGACATTCACGGCTTCATCAATGGAGGGAGCGTCCAGAATGAGCAGCTCATAGGGCTGTCCGTTTTCCTCACTGGTGTGGATGACCACATAGCCGCCGCTCTGACCGGTGATAAGTCCGGTGGCCTTGCCGATAGCGGTCTGGAGCAGCTTTGGAAAGCGTCCCACCGTGGACTCCACCTTATCGACCGTGGACTGCACCTCGGAAATAGTGGTAATCATACTGGACTTGCTCTGACCGAGAGAAATGCTCTTGTACCGCTCAGCAAGGGTGTCGTACACGGTCTCAATGACCATAGCCGACACGCTGACACCCAGCAGCGAGTGCCGGATGGTGACGGTATCACAGAGATTGACCCGCTCCAGGAGTGCTGAATACTCCGGCTGCTTCCAGAGCGGTTCAAAGGACACCTTCACTGTGGGGATGGTCGCTCCCAGTGGGTTTGCCTTGATGTAGCTGTTGGCCTTCGCTCGGAGCGCCTCCTCCGTGATTGCTGCATCTCCGAATTGGTCGGAGAAATCCATGATGAGGGTTTTCGCTCGGACGATTTCTGAGGTCACAATGGGGAGCGTTACCTCCGGCAGCGTGACCACCGTTTCGGTGTCCGAGCCTTCCGGGGTGTACACGGCATACGGGAGCAGTGCGGTATACACACCGCTGTTGTCCTCGTCCTGCTCCAATGCGGTGAGGTTCTTGCCGTATTCAATGACCACGCCGGTTTTCTGCCCACGGTGCGAATGGAACTTTACCGTGAAGTTGTCCCACTCAAACTCGCCGTACCATTTTGAAAGCATGGAGCCTTCCGTGCCGCCGAGGCAGGCGCGGACACTTTTCGGCTGCGTGACGGAAAATGCCTTTGCATCCGAATAGTCCGTCCAGCCTGTGAAGCGTGTATCTCCGGCGAGAATCTGCGAGAGAATGAGCTGCGGAGAGCGGCTCTCCGTCGAAAATGGCAGCACCGGCACATTGGCGAGGTCATACGAGATGTGCTGACCGTAGATCGTGACGATGCCGTTTAAGGGCTTTGTGATGCGGTAAATACGGAACGCCTGGTCGGTTGCGGTGTCGTTGGGCTTTGCCTTGATGATGCACTCCTTGGTAATAAGCCCGTAATGCCGACCGCTGACCGGGTAGTTGAGTAGGCACTCAAACACACCGTTTCGCTCCTCGGTGACCTCGCAGGAGATGGTGTCCGTCAGCACACCAAGGCCGAATGTCGAAAAGTCCGCAGCGTTGGGCGGATAAAGCACCGGGATCATGAAAACCGCCTCCTTCCGGGCATAAAAATACCACCGGGGATTTTCCCCTGGTGGTGCGATAAGAATGGTTTACTTGTAGATTGCCAAACCAGAATCTATAGTTCTTTAAATTACATATTCTTCGATTGAACAAAATCGCTGCACGATGACTTTCCAAGTCCATGACGCAGTTTAATTTTCAAGTTTCACATTCTGCCATCAGCTTGTCCAGCGGGATTCTTTCCGGGTATTTTCCTTCGGTCAGAATGTCATATAAGTATCTGTTATCCAGAATCATATCATCCCGGATAAGCTGCCAGTTTGCCTTTTTCCTGAAAAACACCTTGAAGATCAGAAAGTTCATGAACGCCCCAATTACCGGCGTTGTCATGCCGAAAGCCTCGGTGTGAGAGAAATGGCATCCTGTTTCGGTTCTTTTCCCTTCAAAGGTGATGAACGCCGTCTTTTTGTCGCTCCGGAATACAATGCGGAAGTGGTTCTCATCCTGTTCGCATTCCGTAATCGTGCCTGTCACATCGTAGTCCAGCCCCATAACAATCTCGCGGAAGCGGACCTTGCTTCCAGCATGATAGTTCCCGTTATAGAGATTGCATTCGATGTGGTAGGGACTCCATTTCACAAACTCTTCCTCAAAGTTAGTGGTCCATGCCTCCATTTTTTCATAGGAAGCCGGAATCTCTATCTGCTCGGTAAGTACAACCATTTTTCTATTTCTCCTGTCAAAGCCGTCATCCCAAAATGATTTTTCTAAGTCTTTCTAAATCGTCCTCATCCGGATGGGAAAGCGCACGGTCAAAGTTTTCAATCAACGCATCAATATTTGCCGGATGCTCCGGCTGTGCCTTCATTTTCATATAGCGATCCCGTACAGACTGCGGCATTTTACCCTGACACATATATTCTCCGATCACAGTATTGCTTGGGTCAACAGACTGCTTAACGTGATCGAGGATCTTCTGGAAATATGCCGCACTGCCACCGAAGCCCGCCGTTCCGAAAAGGAAAACCTTTTTGCCTCTCAGCTTTGACAGCAGTTCCAAGGTAGCATTATCCGCGTTGCCTTTATCCGTCCAGAATCCGATATAGAGTATTTCAGAGTGCAGTTCTTGCGTTTCAGGCACACCGTAATAATCACAGTTTTCTGCCGGAAGCATTGCGCGAATTGTCTCGGCAAGTTTTTTCGTGTTACCGGTCAAGCTGCTGAATATGATCGAATATCTTCCCTTATCCATAGCAAAAGCCTCCTGTCTTATCAAAGCGGCATCGGTGTCCGGACAATCAGAATGACCGCCAGAATCGCGCCCACAAATGCCGCAGCACCGATGATTGCCAACACCTTTTTGCTGAGTTTCTTCTTTGCTGCTTTGCAGATCAGCGCGGCGCAAGCCACGCAGACAGCCGCAGCCACAAGTGCAATGCCCAACGTTTCCCATAGCCACGATAGTTCATATAGGATTCTCATGCAATCATCTCCTTTGGTTGTCAAATTCCGATTTGCCGTTCGAATTAGGAAATATTATACCATATCTTTGTGAATTTTTCTACCACTCACAACTAAGAACAACTTTACAGACAACACCACCTCGGAATGACCTCGATTCTGGTTACATCGCCGGTGCAGTTAATGGTGCAAGTGCCCGGCTTGAAAACCGGAAATTCCGCACCTTTGACGGTGTCATTTTTGAGGATGGTGTCTTTAAAGCAATTCATCAATTCACTGTCGATCTCAATATACTCGTCCAAGTCGGAAATCATCATACCACGGTCTTGAGGCTGTATCATCAGTGCCACCGTACCACTGCCATAGAGTTTGATACACGGTTTACTCTCAAAAGCAGTCGGATTGGTAATGGTCAGTTCAGAAGCGTCTGCCGACACCATTTCCTGCCCCGCAAAACTGTATTTGTAGGGCTTGCAGTTGAAGGTCACGGTGAAACTGCCGACCTTGTTCAGCTGCTCCTCAATGTCCAGACTGCCGGAGATGACACCATAACGGAAATATTCCGCATCGTAAGAGTCGGTGATCTCATGGTATTTGTCCGGCTCGGAATACAGCCAGCCCTTGATGTCCCGCAGGGCGGAGGCAAGGGCGGCGGTATTCTTCCGTGCGAGGAACACCGTGTAGGTCACTTTGATGTTGGAAAATCGGCGGTTGGGGTTGATGATGTCGCCGCTCCTGCCGGGAATGGAGATGAACTCCGCATCGTATTCCGGTGCGGAGAACACATCCTTCTTCTCGATATGCAGGCCGAACTCAGCGGAACTGCGGCCGTTGTAGGTAAAATAGGTCATGCGAATACCACTCCTTTCCGCTGGGCAAACTGATTCGCCGTTTCCATGACTTCGGAGGTGAGCTGACGGATGTCCTCACTGCTGTAATTGTTGAAATTCGTGATGTTCAGAGCAATGGTGAAAGCGGATGCCGCCTTGCCGACCATACCGTCCACGGCAGAGCGGATCGAGCCGTTCACATCAAAGTCGGTGGGCAGAGCCGTCTGCATATCGTGAGCGAGGTCGCCCATGACGCCGTTGATGTCCTCGGCCATACCTTCGGCGGCTTTGACCGCTTCATCGCCGTTGTCATCAATGGAGCCTGCAAGACCCTTGACCAGCATTTCACCGACCCATGCCATCTCCTTCGAGGGCGAGTGGATACCGAAGAAATCGCAGATGCCGTCCCAGATGGATGAGATCCACCCGGACACCTTATCCCACAGCCACGAGGCAAGCTGGGTAATACCGCTCCACAGTCCCTTGACGATGTTGCCGCCGATCTCCACGATTTTGTACATGAGAGAGCCGAAGGCTTTCACGATGCCCGCAATGATCTGCGGCACGGCCTTGACGATCTCCACGATAATGGTGGGCAGATTTTCAATCAGTGCAACGAACAACTGCACGCCTGCCATAATGATTTTATCGATGTTTCCGATGAGGGCATTGACAATGCCGGAGATGATTTGCGGAATGGCCTGCACGATGGTCGTGATGATCTGCGGCAAAGCCTGTATCAGCGAAATCAACAGGTCGATGCCCGCTTGAATAATGAGCGGTATCGCATTCAGCACCGCATTGATAATGCCATCAATGATTTTCGGGATAGCTTCCACGATTGCCGTGATGATCTCCGGCAATGCAGTCACCAGCGAGGTCAGAAGCTGAATGCCGGTTTCGATGATCTGAGGAATCGAATCCAGTAAGAAGGTAATGATACCGTTGATGATCTCCGGCAGAGCGGCGATCAACACGGGGATTGCGTCCAGAAGTCCTTGCGCCAGTCCCGTGATAAGTTGTAAGGCTGCGTCAAGGAGCATCGGCAGGCTGTCCACCAGTCCTTGTACGATGGTGACGATAGCCTGCACCGCTGCCGGAATGAGCGTGGGCAGCGCATCCGCAATGCCGGTCACCAGCGTGGACACCAGCTGAACCGCCGCCTCGATGAGCAGCGGCAGATTCTCAATCAGCGTATTCACGATGGTCATGAGTGCGGACACCGCCGCCGGGATAAGCTGCGGAAGCAAAGAAAGCAGCGTTTCCAGCACCTGCGAGAACAGTTCGGTGACTGCTTCCAGCAGTGTGGGCAGCAGTTCACCCACAGCCGTCAGCAGGGCATCCAGCGCCGTGGGCAGAGCCGCCACGATGTTCTCAATAACCGGGGTGATGTTCGCCACCACGGTCTTGAAGGCATCCACCATGTTATTGCACAGCAGTTCCATGTCAGCGTCCGCATCGCCGAAGCCTACGATGAGGTTCGACACGGCGGATTTCAGCGCATTGACAGAGCCGGAAATGGTAGCCTCCGCTTCCTTGGCGGTCGTACCGGCAATGTCCATGCTTTCCTGCATGACATGGATGGCTTCCACCACATCTGCGTAGGAGGAAATGTCGTACTTGACGCCGGATATCTTCTCCGCATCGGCAAGCAGTCGCTCCATTTCCTGCTTTGTGCCGCCGTAGCCCAGCTTGAGGTTGTCGAGCATCGTGTAGTTCTGTTTGGCAAAGCCTTGGTAGGCATTCTGAATGGAGGACATATCCGTACCCATCTTGTTGGCGTTATCGGACATATCCGTGATTGCCATATCCGCATACTTTGCGGCTTTCTCGGTATCGCCGCCGAGAGACTGGATGAGGCTTGCGGAGAAGCCCGTGACCGTCTCCATGTACTCGTTGGCAGAAAGTCCTGCCGTTTTGTATGTATTGGCGGCGTACCGCTGGATCTCCTGTGAGGAGTCCTTGAACAGGGTGTCAACGCCGCCGACCAACTGCTCGTAGTCTGCATAGGCGGCGATGACTTCTTTGCCGAGCTTCACGGCGGCGGCACCTGCGGCGACGGCCACAGCACCGAGTGCCACACCTACGGTTTTGAGAACCTTGCCAAAGCCTTCAAACTTGCTGCCGGATTCCTCCGCAGCCTTGCCGCCATCCTTGATGGCTTTCTCGTTCTCGTCCAGCTCACGGTTCATGTCGTTGAGGGCGGCTTCGGCATTATTGAGTTGGATCTGCCAGTTCTGGGTGCGGCGGTCATTCTCCCCGAAAGATGTGGCGGCATTCTGAAGAGCCTTGCGAAGGGTGTCGATTTTTGTGGTCTGCTCGTCGATCTCTTTTCGCAGCACCTTGTTCCGTGCGGCAAGTGCCTCCACGGATTTATCGTTTTTATCGAACTGAGAGGTGGCGAGCTTCATTTCGGAGCCGAGCACCTTGAAGGACTGATTGATATCCGCCAGCGCTTTTTTGAACTCCTTTTCGCCCTCAAGACCGATCTTCAGTCCGAAACTATCTGCCATGTACCGTCACCTCCTTAAATGCCGTCCGGGATAATATCGTCGATGTAATGCTCTCGTGCCGGTGTGGCCTGCCCGTTATACTGCTTGTGGCATTCCCACAGATCCAACAGAAGTCCAAACGGCATCAGCCACACTTCATCCTGCGACAGATGAAGGTGGGCAAGGCCGTAATAAAGAAGCCGGGTAAACAGCTCCGCATCGGAGACCGTTACCCGACTTGTGCGTTTTTTGCGTCTTTCTCGCTTTCCACATTCCGCTTGGTGCCCTTGTAGAGCGCCTCCGTAATGGCGGTTTTGTATCCGGCGAGGTCGAGGGGCGTAGTCAGAAGCTCCACCACATCCTCGGTGAGCAGCTCCTTGGGGTGCTCATTGTCCTTGAGGTTGTGGATGAGGATGCTCTGATTTGCCAGAAGCGTGATAAGCCACACGATCTCTCCAATGGCCATTTCAAAGTTCTCGGACTTCATCAGCTTCTCGCCGAGGTTCTCCAGACCGCCGTAGCGACCGGCGATCTCCTTGGTGGCCTTGGTGGTCAGGAGCAGCGTGTACTCCTCATCTCCGATGGTGATGACTGCGGTTCTTTCGTTATCCATAATTCATTTCCTCCATTAAGACGATACGGACGAGCCTGCCGCATAGGTCGGCTCGTAGACTTCCTTATACCAGCCCGTAATGGTCGCAGCGGGCGTGTCACCCTCCAGCGCCTCTGCCTTCCACGGATGCTTGCCGCCTGCGTCTGCTTTGTTGCGGCGCAGAATGGTGCCCTCAATGGTCGGCGTGGAGAAGGTGATGCTGTCGCCCTTGGTGGCAAGGTTCGTCGCCGGAATACCGAATTTCACTCGGTACAGCCAGTAATACTTGTACTTGCCGTTGGACTTCTTGGCACGGAAACCTACCGCCACAGGGTCGCCGCCATCCTCGGATGCAGAAATCAGCACCTTGTTTTTGTCGATGGTCGCACCCGTGAGGTCGGATGCCGCCGCAGAGCCGATATCGTCAATGCCGAGGGAGAGTGTGCCGGACTTGAATTCCTTCACGATCTCCGAAGCACCGTCGTCGGCATAGAGCGTTGCTTCTGCCAGTTCCACCGAAAGGTCAGCGGAGATGGCTTTGGCAAGCTGGGACGGCGTACCGTAGGTTTCCTCACCGGCGTCGTTTTCGGTGATTTTTGCGTAATACAGTCTGTCAAGACCGATCGTTGCCATGATTCATTCCTCCAAATCGTAGATTTGCGCCACATCAATGGCGTAGTGATGGTAGCCGGTCTCGGTCTCAAAGCCGATGTACCGGCGGTCGGTAATATAAAAGTCCGCACCCAGCAAGGCACGGACGAGTGCGCTTTTCAGTTTGGTGTAACTGCCCTTCGAGAAGAGGGACAGCCGTGCCTCCTGCGTTTCGCAGCCGGGGGTGTTGTCGGCGTGAAGCTCAAAGCTGTCCGACAGCGGCGTAATCACCAGATAGGTGTTCGGTGCTTTGCCGGAGAACACACCCGTTTCCACTGGAACACCGCAATGCTCGGCGATGGTTTGTAAATCGGATAACAGGCTCACAGCTTTTCCACCTCCTCATCCAGTGCCTTGGTCATGGCATCGATACACTCCTGCCGGGATGCGGTTTTCGCAGGCTTCAGAAACGGTTTTGCAGGCTGACCGTGCTTGCCGTATTCGAGAATGTTGGCAAGTTTGGCGTTGCTGCCGCCGTCCGAGCGAGGTTCGGCGAAACCGACCTTGATGTCGTGGTTGCCGTCCCGGTTCAGCTTGGAGGGAGAAAGGCCGAGCGCACCTTCCATTTCTCCCGTGGTGCGGGATTTGAACTTTGTCCCTCTGCCGATAACGGAGGAAAGATTGCTCTTGACCTTCTTCAGCACCACCTCGCCACCGGCCTGCAGGACGGCATCCGCCACACTGTCAAAGTTGCTGCCGAGCTTGGAGATCTTCAGGAGAAAATCCTCCGGCATTTTCATTTCAGCTTTTGCCAATGGTGGGTTCACTCCTTTTCGCTAAAACCTCGATGTACAGCCCACGGCCCTTTACATTCTCGACTGAGGTGATGTCAAATCGCTCTCCGTCACAGATGAGAAAATGGTCAGTCGTGACCGTCAGCCCCGGAATACGCCGAAAACGGAACAGGTCGGTCGCTTCACTGAATGCGGCGAGGTTCGCCCACCGCTGAGAGCCGTGCCGACCTTCCCGGTACACACGGACGGAAGCGAGGACTTCATCCTCGGAATGGGTGAAGCCCTCGCTGTCCTTGACTTGGCGGGTTTCCACGATGTCGGCGAAGCCGTTCATTTTCCCGAAACTCATACCTGCCACCGCCTGTCCAAGCGGAGCAGTAAATTGACGGTATTCCACACCTGTTGTGCCGCTCCGGTGCTATCCGCAAAGAAGCCGCCCGTGCTGCCGTCCCGGCTTTCATAGAAGTGGGATGACAGCATGATGACGGCTTGCTCTGTGGTGGGCGGCATGGGGTTCTCCTTGTAGAACCCATCCGGGATGTGCTGGTAGCTTTCGGCGTAAGAAACAGCGGCGGTGATGTAGCTTTTCAGCAAGGCATCATCCGCCGTGTGTTCCAGTATGAGGTTGGCTTTCACTTTGGAAAGAAGCCCATCCATCACCGCTGCCTCCTTTCATTAGGCAGATGCCATTTTGAGCAGCTTGACTGCTTCGGGCAACACCAGCTTTCCGTCCACACGCTCCTTTGCGACAAAGCCGACCATGCCATTTCCAGCAAACAGCTCTTTCAGTTCCGCAATAGAACGAGAGCCACGGTCACCGATGTTGTAGTAACTGAAGTCGCCGAATGCGACTGCGGCCTTGCCGGGAGCAGGGACAGGGAAATATGCAGAGGTGTAAACCTTGTAACCCAGCACACGGTCAGGCTCACCCGCCTGCAGAGAGGGCTGCCACAGATACTGACCCGTGCTGTCCTTCAGCTTGCGGAACTCTGCGACGCAGACATCGTTGGCAAGGAACACGGCGTTCTTACGGTAGGGACGCTTGAGGGAATACACCAGGTCGATGATCTCGTCGGCAGTCACCTTGCCGGAGGACTTCGTAGTCACACCGACCTGTGCGCCGCCGGTTTCGGCGAGAATACCCAGGGGCTGACCGGCGCCGGTGCCGTTGATGAACGCATCCTCCTCGGCATTGGCCAGAGCCTTGCCGAACTGCTCCAGAATGTAGTTTTCCAGATTGAATGCGTTATCGTAGAGCAGCTCCTCGGTCACCTTTACAGCAACATGGAGCTTGTGGGCATCCAGGATGATCTGGTCGAAGGTAGCGTCACCAAAAGTCAGTGCGCCGCCCTCCTCGATCCACGCAGCCGCAGGCTTGGTGGCTGCGATGTTGATTTTGTGCTCACCGCTGGTGGTGATAGCAGTGCCGAGAGAACGCATAACGTTTTCCTCGTTGAGCACCTGAATGAGACGGCTGTCATACTCATCCGGCACCAGATAGCCGCCATTGGCATCGATGCCCTCCTGCAGCACATTACTGATCTGACGGAAGTTGGTACGCAGAGCGTTGAGCATACCGCTGCGGTAGGCATCGGTGGCACGGAAGCTCTTAGGCTTCTTATCCTCGGTTGCCTTTCCGTTCAGGGGCTTTTCGATGATAGGTGCAGAAGTAGGTTTGGAAAGCTGAACCTCCATCGCCGCCATTGCTTCCATGCGCTCAATTTCAGCACCGTAGTCCTGCACCTTCTTTTCCATCTGGGCATAGGTAGCAGCATCCTCATCGGAAAGCAGGCCGTCCTTGTCGCGCTTGGTTTCAACAAATGCCTTTGCGGCGTTCCAAGCCTGGTTGCGCTTTTCACGCAGTTCGTTAATAGTCATATTGAATTACCTCCAGTTTTTAATGAGATTGAGCCGAGACAGCAGGTCTTCAGCTTTCTGTGTACGGGTAGTTTTGGGTGTGATGGCGCATTTTGCGGCGATCTTCTCCATGAGAGAGTTCACCACATTTGCCTTGGAATACAGCATGGAAACGTTGGGGGCAGCCATATCCTCGGCCTCATCGGCACGGCTCATAATTCCGTCCGCAAAGCCGAGTTCCACAGCCTTGTTTGCATCCATCCATGTTTCGGCATCCATGAGATGAGACAGTTTTGCACGAGATAATCCGGTTTTGATCTCATAGGCGTTGATGATGGAATCCTTCACGCTGCTGAGCATTTCGATGGCTTTCTGCATCTCGTCCGAATTGCCGAATGCCGCCGTCATGGGGTTGTGGATCATAAGCATGGACACCGGGGACACCAGCACCTTCGTGCCAGCCATAGCGATGACGGACGCTGCGGATGCCGCAATGCCATCGATTTTCACGGTCACATCACCCTTGTAGTCCATGAGCATATTGTAGATTTGAGCCGCCGCCACGCAATCGCCACCAGGGCTGTTAATCCACACAGTGATGTTGCCGCTGCCGGACATGAGTTCGTCCTTGAAAAGCTGCGGGGTGACATCATCGTCAAACCAGCTTTCCTCGGCGATGGTTCCGTTCAGAAACAGCGTCCTCTCCTGAATCTGTTCCTGCGTCTCCTCGTTGGTCACCGCTCGGTTCTTCCAATTCCAGAATTTCTTCATCGGTTTCTTCCTCCTTTCCGTCATCGGTAGGTGTATCTGCAAAAGCTCCGGCATTTTTCAGCGGGAGCATATTGCCATTAATGAGGTACAAGTCGCCGCCGTCCTCTGCCGGGATGCGGTCGAGGTTTTCCAGTTCACGGATGTCATTCGCGGACATCCAGCCGTTCTGACGACCGATGGCGTACCCGTTCATGCGGCTCTGATAATCGCCGCGCAGCAAGCCTTCCAGATTAAACTTCACGAAATACGCTGCTTTTTCGTCCTTGGACAGGAGCGACCGCTGAATGGACTGTTCCCAGCGGATGACCCAAGGGTCAAGGGTGTATTTCACGAATTCAAGGGACTGCTGCTCAATATTAGAAAAGCTCGACTTTTCCAGATCTCCAACCATGTGTGGTGGGACTCGGAAAATTCGAGCGATCTCATTGATTTGGAATTTTCGTGTTTCGAGAAACTGCGCCTGCTCCGGCGAGATGCCGATAGGCGTGTATTTCATGCCTTCTTCCAGCACGGCGATCTTATTGGCATTGCCGCTGCCGCCGAAGGTGGACTGCCAGCTCTCCCTTACACGCTGCGGGTCTTTGATCGTGCCGGGGTGTTCAAGCACACCGCCCGGAGCGGCACCGTTGGCGAAGAACTTCGCACCGTACTCCTCACAGGCGATAGCCATGCCGATAGCGTTCTTCGCCATAGCGATGGGACTGTAGCCGACCAGACCGTCAAAGCCCAGACCGGGAATGTGCAGCACATCCGAGGAGTGAAGAGTTACGGCAAAATCCTTATTTTTTATGGCTTCGTCCGAGCCACGGTAATAGGTGTAGTACAGCCGCCCATCCTCGTCTCTATCCACCGACATCTTGTTCGGCATCAAGGGATACAGAGCAACAATCTCATTCTTGCCGTTGCGGATGATCTGCGCGTAGGCGTTGCCCCACAGGAGCAGATGCGTCATGAGGGTTTCCCGAAACACGAAAGAACTCATCTCCGGGTTCGGCTCATCGTGGAGCAGGCGGTAGAGCGGATGGTCAAGTGCCATTGTCTTGCCGCCACTGTCCGTGTATTTATATAGGTGCAGCGGCAGTCCTGCGACAGCTTCCGACAGGATGCGGACGCAGGAATACACGGCGGTCATCTGCATGGCGGAGCGTTCTGTCACTGCTTTGCCGGAGGTCGTACCGCCGAAGAAAAAGGCATAGTTGCTGCCCGATGTGCGGTTTTGAGGCTTGTCCCTGGATTTGAACAGCTCTGAAAAGATACCCATATAAACTCTCCCTTCATATAAATAAAAGACCTCGACTGTCATAAACAGACTCGGTCTTGTCGTTTCCACAGCGTATAGCTCTGTCAAGTGCCATGATCGTTGCCACGGCACCGTCGATTTTCTCTGTAGACTTCTCCTTGTCCGGTTTGATGTTCCCGGCCGGGTCGGTGCGGATGAAAATGTTGTCCATCATCCAGCGGAGAACGGGATGCCCGCCGTGGGCGATTTTCTGTTCCAGCACCAACTTCATCAGTTCCTTAGTGGGCGGCGACATATCCTTGAAGCCCTGTCCGAAAGGAACGACCGTGAAGCCCATGCCCTCAAGGTTCTGCACCATTTGCACAGCACCCCAGCGGTCAAAGGCAATCTCCCGAATATTGAAACGCTCACCCAGGCTTTCGATAAATTTCTCGATGTAGCCGTAGTGAACGACATTGCCCTCCGTGGTTTGGAGGTATCCTTGCCGCTCCCACACATCGTATGGCACATGGTCACGCCGGACTCGGAGATCGAGGTTGTCTTCCGGTATCCAGAAGTACGGCAGGATGACGTATTTGTCGTTCTCATCTTCCGGTGGGAACACCAGAACGAACGCCGTAATATCCGTAGTGGAGGACAAGTCAAGACCGCCGTAACAGACACGGCCTTCCAGATCGTCCTCGCTGACGGCGAACTCGCATTTGTCCCACTTGTCCATCGGCATCCAGCGCACCGCCTGTTTGACCCACTGGTTTAGTCTCAGCTGCCGGAAGGAGTTCTCTTCGCCGGGGTTCTGCTTGGCAGACTCGCAGGCGTCCTTCACCTTGTCGATGCCGACCGTGATGCCGAGGGACGGATTGGCTTTCTTCCATACCTTCGGGTCTGTCCAATCGTCCGATTCCTCCGCGCCGTAGATAACAGGATAGAAGGTGTGGTCGATTTTGCGACCCTCGATGATGTCCTTGGCTTTCTGGTGTATCTCATAGCAGATGGACTTTGTATCGTTGCCAGCCGTGGTGATGAGGAAATACAGCGGCTGCATACGGGCGTCGCCGGAGCCTTTGGTCATGACGTCAAAGAGCTTGCGGTTCGGCTGGGTATGCAGCTCGTCGAACACCACGCCGTGGGTGTTGAAACCGTGTTTGTTGCCGACATCGGCAGAGAGCACCTGGTAGATACTGCCCGTTGGCTGATAGATGAGCCGCTTCTGGGAATCCAGTATCTTGACCCGCTTGGAAAGTGCCGGACACATCCGCACCATATCCGCCGCCACATTGAAAACGATGGACGCCTGCTGGCGGTCAGCGGCACAGCCGTACACCTCGGCACGTTCCTCGCCGTCACCGCAGGTGAGCAGAAGTGCCACCGCAGCGGCAAGCTCAGACTTGCCTTGTTTCTTTGGAATTTCAATGTAGGCGGTATTGAACTGCCGATAACCGTTTGGCTTGAGGACACCGAAAATGTCTCTAATAATCTGCTCCTGCCAGTCAATAAGCTCGAAAGGCTTTCTTGCCCAGGTGCCTTTGGTGTGGCACAGGCTCTCGATGAACATCACGGCATAATCCGCTGCGTCCACATCGTAGTGGGAGGTTTTCTCCATGAACCTTGTGGGCTTATAGTTTTTCAGTTTTCTCGTAATGCTCACCTCCAAGGCGCACAATTTCTTGTAATCTGTTGCTTTTAAGAATATTTTCGCATATAATATATGCAGTGATTTTTCTCGAAAAAATCATTCTCCACCCTTGAGACTCGATTAAATGCAGGAATAATCTGGCAAGGATCTGCCGGGTTCAGCTTAGAAGGTGACATATTGTCCGCTATTCCGTGCGTAGCCGAGGAGCAGTTGTCAAGGAGAAAGGAGAGACGGCCATGGCTATCAAAAAAGGCGTGTCCGCTAAGACACACACTCAAAAGCAGCTCGATGATTATGCCAATCAGCACAATCCGAACAACAAAGCCTACCAAGCCAGAATTGCAAACGAGAAAAAGACCAAAAAGTCAACTCGTAAGCAGGAAGCAAAGCGGCAGGCAGCGTTGTTCGACGAACTTGGGTTGAACGCAGATCTTGACTGGATGTGCTACAGCAACCCCTATGATTTCGACTGATCTGCGCTTTTGAGCAGGAAAAGCATCTATCAGAAATGGTAGGTGCTTTTCCTTTTTTTCCAAAGGGTATAAAAAATAGCCGCCACCGAAATCGGTGCGACCTTCTGTATAACGAGCAGCAGCCCCTTACGGAGCCGTTGCTTTGAAATTTCGGTTTTTTACCAGTTCTCGCTGTGGAGCAGAAGCTCCAGCGCAAGCTGTGTGTTCTCATCGGCGGGTTCTATGTCCCAGCCTCTGTCGTAGTTGCAGACGATTTTGCCGTCCCGCTTGAGCATCAGCTTGGAAATGCGTCCGCCCTCGATGCCCCACTCGGAGCCCTTGTCGTACTGCTTCATCCAGTAGTGAAAAACCTCGCCGTTTACCTTGAAGCTGCTTTCTTTCCACATAATCGTGTACCTCCGTTTGTTTTGCTGTGAGTGTATATTACCGTCATGTTCGGGATATATCCAGTCATTTCGGAGGCATATAGTACACGATCATTCGGAGTAAAAACTGTGTATTTTACAGCGTTATTCCGGCTGGTGGCAGCGGTGAATGGAGGCGATGATCTGCTCCTGCTCATCCGGTTTTACGCCGATGGAATCGAGTGCCTCCCGTGTGCCACAATCCGGGCAGATGAGTGTTTCGTTGTCGAGCCTTGAAAGAGCCGGATGCTCCCGGTAGGCTTGCCCGCACCTGGGACAGACCGATATTCGGATGATTTTATTTTCCCTCATGATGTTCCTCCCCACATTTGAGATAAGCGTCTATCAGCACCACCCGGTCAAAGCCGAAATCGTCGTAGCCCTGGATGCAGGTCTGCATATAAGGAACGGACGGAATGCCGATGGGCCTGTCCTCATGCATGATGTACACGAATACCCGGCGCTTACGGATTTTGCCCGTGCGGATACCCTTGATTGGTAGGGTCAACTCCTTCTTGTAATAGAAGTTCGGGAAGCCCTCGTAACGGTCCAGGGCTTTTTCGTCATCCGCAGTGACTTCCCATACGGCAACGGGAACAGTACTGCCAAGTTTCTTTTCTACCGTGAGATAAGAACCCGTCTTGCTGCCCTTGAAGAGCAGTTCATAGTCATTCAGCTTTGATGTGCCGATGATCCGTGCCGACGGGCAGCGCATCCGCATCTGGCGGACATTGAGGTTGCTGCCGTAAGCGATGTAGTAGCGTTTTTCCATAATGAAAGCTCCTTTCTGAATTGCCTTCTACCACCGAAAGCCCGCATCAGCGGGTTCGGGGGCCTCTGGGCGGCGTCCTTCAAGCGGCGGCTCTGCCGTTGCGGAAGGCTGCGTCCCCGTCAAGGCGCTTTGTTAGGAGCTCTCTTGCGGTCTTGAACTCCTCGCCGATAAAGCCAAGGCGGAGGAGCCAGGTTCGCATTGCGTATTTGGGGTTTTCGTTCTGCTGGGGTATGGAGCTTGCCGTCCGCACCGTTTTCGCCATTTGGCTGAGTGCGAGGCAAAGCTGAATGTAGCTCTTGAGCTGTCCGGCGTGAAGCCCGTTCAGTTTGCCGTCTGCCGGAGCGTCAAATTGGAAAAGGCGGAACTCGACCGTGCCCTTGGTGAAGGTGGCGTGGAGATTCAGCATTCGGTAGCGGCTGTCGTTGTAGTGCTGGCTCCTGCAGTAGTCTGCATTCTGACTGCGGTACCAAATGTCTGCAAGCGCCGCCATCGTGGTGGGCTTTCTGCGGTTGAGCTGTTCCAGGAACCTGGGGTCGACCGTTCTGCAGTAGCGATTGATGCGGTTTCGGTCAAGGTTCAGTGCGCTTACCAGGAGGTCTTCGTGGCTTGCCATGATGTTGGCGAGATTCCGAAGCGTCTGGGGCGTGTGCCCCTTGGCTCCAATGTGGATGTGAACGCCGCAACCTCTTGTGGCATCGCTTTTCGCTCCGGCTCTGCGGAGGTGGCGAATCAGCTCCTGCAAGGTCTCCACGTCGTCGTAGGTGAGGATCGGCGTGACCATCTCGCATTTCTCGCTGTCCGGTCCTGCGATGCTGACATCCTTTTGAAATTTCCATTCCCGTCCACTTCTGTCCCAAGCCGACCAGGCGCAGTAGCCGTTTCGGCTGGATGTGCTCTGGTAGCGCTCGGTCCCGAAGAATTCGGCGGCGACCTTTGCGGCTTTCTCTCTGGTGATGTTGTTCATTTCGACCTCGACCCCGATGGTCTGCTTTTTCATTTCGGCGACCTGGTTTTCTGTTCTCCGGCTCATTGTTGTGCCCTCCGTGTTGCTTTGTTTTCCCTTTCGGTAGTCACATATTACCTCTGAAAGCACACTATATCCAGTTATATCCGAGCCATAAACTACACGATCTTGTGGTCTGGAAACTGTGTATATTACAGCAGTTTACGGCAGATGTCCTCGCCGTAAGCCACGCTCAGCCCACTGCCGTTATCCCAGGCAACCATGATGCTGCCGATATCGTCGACCCCACGAACAGTGCCTTTCGTGCCAACAGGTGGAGCCTGTGGATCGTCCATCCGAACAAGCTCCACACGACTGCCGACCGGATATTCCTTACGGATGCGTTCGACTATTTCCTTACTCGGAAATCTCATGCTGCGCACCTCCGTTCCTGAATGCCGAGGAGCCGGACAGGTTCTTCAGCAGTATCTTTCGTGCGGCCTTGTATTCCGCACCGATGAAGCCGAGCCGCAGGAGAAAGCAGCGAAATGCGTACTTCTCATTGTCCGTGGTTTTTTCGGCGGCGTTGACCCGTTTCTGATTCCGTGCCATTTCGCACAGCTTACAGATGAAGGTGTCGTAAGCATTCATCTCGTCTGGGGTGGGCGTCGCCGGGAACCAAGGGAAGGATACCTTCGTGTCCGTGATTTCCAGTGGCAGACCGCTCACGCCGAGGGCTTTCTTGATAAGACTGCCCTTGGCGGCAATGAGTGCCTTAAGGTTCTCCAGATTGCTGTCGGTGAACAGACTTCTCGGCATGGAAATGCAGACGGCGCAAAGCTCTTCTTCGTCATCAGTGTGGCTCTGGTCGATGTCAAAGCCCTCATCGTAGATGTGCTGAAGCAGCCGCTCAATGACCTCGCTGTCGGCACGGTCATCAAAGGACAGACTGCCGTTTCGGTCGATGGTGAAGCAATCCACCTCATAGTTGAATGTGGGCGCGCCGCAGTATTTTGCGGGGACACCGAGCCAGTCGGAGATGATCTGCACCAGCCGCTTGCGCTCTGCACCATTCACATGAAAATTCAGTTCCATTCAGAATCCCTCCACCCAAGCAAAAATAATACCGCGTCGGAAAACCCGGCACGGTAATAGCAGTTCATTGTCTCGCCGTCTGTCACAGAGTAGGCATTTTCGCAATCGGTCAGCAGGATGCGCTGTTCGGCAGAGAGCGTATTTCTCAGCTTGTCGGCACACACGGACAGCCGCTCGATGGCATCGGACAATGATTCGTTCGGTCTGCTGCCGCAATCATTGATGCGCTCCAGTATAAAGGCATCCACGGCAGTTTTCATTGCTTCGTTTTTCATAGTAGCACTCCTTTCGTTTGGCATACTACATATATTGCTCAGATTTCGCTGAATAGCAAGTCCTATCTGCCGGAAATGCTACATTCTACGATGTGAACAAGACATCGGCTTCATTTGCACTCCCGATTGGGTACAAAGATCTTGACCGGGACACCCATCTTTTTGCAGTTGTCGATCACGAATTTCGTGCCGTGGGATGCTCCGTCCCAGAAAGCCAACACAAGGTCTGCATTCTCAATGATCGTAATATTTCGCTTGAGGGGTGCGGAGCGGCCGAACTTCTCATATTCCGGGAGAAATTCCGTCAGTTTGATTCCGTGTGTCTGCGCATAGCTCCTTGCACAGCTGTCAACACCTCTCGCACCGCCGGAAACGATCTCCGTTACATTATCAGGCAGATATTTTCCGAGGTCATCCACCATAAGTCCTCTTGAACCGATTACAGCAACACGCATTTCCAAGCCGCCTCCAAAATTTATTGTAGATATACCGTATATCCATTTAGAACATTGTAGCACATGATGGACATAAAATAAACATACAATATGTTTATGGAGAGGTGACCGTATGGCTATCAAGAGCGTTTCAATACGCATAGAGGAAGAAATGCTTGAAAAACTCGGCTTTGTTGCCGATTATGAAGGCCGTTCCGTGAACAGCCACATCCTTGTGCTGATTCGCGAGAACATCAAAAAGTTTGAAGAGCAGAACGGCGAAATCAACGGGAGCATCCGACCGGATGTCAATGTGAAGCCCACCAGGAAAAACTGATGAGATCGAGGAGCGGTCAATCCGCTACCTCGATTTTTTCTGCCCACACGATCCCGCAGAGCACGAACCATACGCACGGAAGTGCCACGCCGTTGCCCCACATCTTATATTCCGCACTGTCGGAATACGGGTTTTTCAGCCACTTTGCGACCTGCTTGTCGGATTTCATTTTGCAGCCGGTCACCTCGGAGTAGGTCTTAAAAACCTTATGCCAGAAGTACATTTCCTCATCAGTCGGCTTTTCCGTGCCGAGGTCGGCGCACCAGTTGTCCGGGAAACCTTGAAGTCTGGCGCACTCGGTGGGTGTCAGCCTACGGACTGTATATCCGCTTTGTATAGCCCCCGGTCCTTTTGCCACCAGTGTCGGCTGAAGCTCCTTTTCAAAGGTCGGAGAGAACTTGGCGTTCTGCCCCTGATTGAAGGTGTCCCTGCCAATGCCGTAGCAGACGGCGGTCGGGTCTTTGTAGTCACGGGCAAGGACGGTAGGAGCCTTATCTTCGGTAACCTGGGCAAAGCTGCCGGTTGTCATGGTATAGACAGCGTGGCGGTCGATCGTATTGAGGGTAAAACTGACATCCTCATTGATGCCGTCACCCTGAGGACCGTTCCTGTCCTCGCGGCCGATCATGGAGCCTTGCAGCACATATGTCTGCTGTTTCGTCCCTGCATTGGCACACACAACAGCGGATTGGTCTCCGAGGGCACGAACCTCATCCCGCTGATTCTGCGTGAAAGCAACAACGGCGATGCCTCCCTGGTTGCAGGAGGGGTTACCGCCGTTGCCGTCAAGCGTCCGTGCGGTTTCCGCTTCGTAGATGCCGCTGCGGGGATTATCCGACTTCATAGCATTGGAATCCTTGGAGCATATGCCGAAAGGCTGAAGGACGCAGGTGAAGTTCTCCTTGTCCGGCATCCGCTGATTTCCGCCTGCATTCTGCTTGGTGAGGGTCGGAGAAACCTGCCCGCCGTCCCAACCGCAAGGCTCAAACAGCGTCTGGTCGTTGTTGCAGGACAGAGTTGCAGATTTGTTTTCCTGAATGAGCGGACCCTTGCCGCCTTCGCAGCCGGAGCGGATTTTCATGACAAGCGGTACATTGTTGCCGCCGGTTCCCATGCGAGAGGTCAGCGTCTGCACATTGCCGTCCTCGGATAGTTTGACTCGGCTGTCGGTCGGATGGTTTTCCAGTGCCACCGCTGCGGGAACAACACCTGCCCGAAGCGTGGGAGAACACTCCTCCTCATAGCCGATGGTGCGGCTCTTGGCAGAATGCTCGGTGCAGAAGCCTGCCGACTCCATCACGCAGGGAGGATGGTGTGCTTCCGCTCGGAGCGTGGAAGTAACCTCCTCGGTGACATCCATTCGGTTGCCGCCCTGGTCGTTCAGCACGATGCCGTTACGACCGGTACTCATTCCGCAGTTCACACCGAGGGTGGCGGAAGTGTCATCCGTCAGACTGCCGTTGTATCCGTCATAGCCTGTCGCTCCAGCGCAAGGCGTAAAACTTCCGGCAGCTCTTTGCCACGAGCGGAAGCCCTCCGCAGAATACCTAGACAAGCCCTCTGACTCAAATAGTATTTTTCCGGCACCTCTGCCTGCAAAATCTGCGACAAGGTAGATGCGGCGTCTTCGCTGGGGAACTCCCCAATATTGCGCATCAAGAGTGCGGTACGCAACGCTCCATCCGTCTCCCATGTATAGGTCGGCATAGGGCCATCGTGCCTTTTCAGGCATAGGCACCTCGGCATTCGGCTCGGCGATGCCGATGACCGCTTCGAGAACGGCTTTGAAGTCCTCGCCCTTGTTCGAGGAGAAGGCTCCGGGGACATTCTCCCAACAGATCCATCTTGGATATTTGCCATCGGTGGCACACCTCATTTCTTTGATAATACGGACAGCTTCATAAAAAAGACTTGAACGCTTTCCGTCCAAGCCGTCCCTTCGGCCTGCCACGCTTATGTCCTGGCATGGGCTGCCGAAGGTAATAATATCCACGGGTTCGATCCTGCCGCCGTCCATAGCGGAGATGTTCCCGTAGTGCTTCATAAAAGGCAGGCGCTTGGTGGTCACTCGAATGGGAAACGGCTCTATTTCCGATGCCCACACGGGAGTGATACCTGCAAGCAGACCACCCAAGGGAAAACCCCCGGAGCCGTCAAAGAGGCTTCCGAGGGTCAAAGGCTTATTCGTCATGGGACGCCACCTCACTATACTTGTATTCTTTGCCGTCACGCAGAACGCTGACCTTTTCATCTGTGCCGACCTGCTCGATGTATCTGCGGATAATGACATCGCAGAACTTTTCGTCCAGTTCGATGGTGCAGCAGATGCGGTCGGTCTGCTCACAGGCAATGAGCGTGGAACCGGAGCCGCCGAAGGGATCGAGCACCACAGAGTTTGCCATAGAGCTGTTCTGAATGGGATAGGCCAAAAGCGGGATGGGCTTCATCGTAGGGTGGTCGCCGTTCTTCTTGGGCTTGTCGAACTCCCAGATCGTGGACTCTTTGCGCCCGGTGTACCACTGGTGCTTGCCTTTCTTCTTCCAACCATAGAGGCACGGCTCGTGCTGCCACTGGTAGGGAGAGCGTCCCAGCACCAGCGACTGCTTTTTCCAGATACAGCAGCCGGAGAGGTAGAACCCGGCGGCATCAAACGCCTTGCGGAAATTCAGCCCTTCGGTGTCGGCGTGGAACACATAGATGGAGGCATCGTCTGCCATGACCTTCTCCATATTGGAAAAGGCATCGAGGAGGAAGTCGAAAAACTTCTCCGATGCCATGTTGTCGTTTTTGATTTTCCCGGCACTGCCCTCATAGTTCACATTGTAAGGCGGGTCGGTGATGACGAGGTTCGCCTTGCGGCCGTACATGAGAGCGGTGTAGGTTTCCTCTTTTGTACTGTCGCCGCAGATGAGCCTGTGTCTGCCAAGTGTCCAGATGTCGCCGGACTTGGTGAAGGTCGGCTTTTGCAACTCGGCATCAACATTGAAATCGTCATCTTCGGCTTCAATGCCGTCATCAAAGAGCTTCGACAGCTCCTTTTCGTCAAAGCCGGTGAGGAGCGGGTCGAAGTCTGCCGCCTGCAAGGATTCGATCTCCACACGCAGAAGTTCTTCGTCCCAGCCTGCATCCATTGCCATGCGGTTGTCGGCAATGATGTAGGCTTTCTTCTGCGCTTCGGTGAGGTGGTCGGCAAAGACGCACGGTACCTCGGCGATACCTTCCTCCTTTGCGGCAAGAATACGACCGTGACCGGCAATAATGCCATAGTCACGGTCGATGATAACGGGATTGATAAAGCCGAACTCACGCAGCGAGGAGCGGAGCTTGTTGATCTGTTCCGGGCTGTGTGTCCGGGCGTTGTTGACATAGGGAACGAGTTTTGCAATGGGTATGAGCTTCATTTCGGTGGTCGTTTTCATTACACAAGCCCCCATTCCGCAAACTTCTCAAAGCCGCCAAGGTCGGAGATGTATTTTCGTGCGATCTCGACGATCTCCTCATACGGTCTGCCATCCACGGCATCGTCCCCAATGGCGCAGCAGAGCGTCACAGGCTCGCCGATCTCCTGAGCTTTGAGGAAAGCGTAGATATTCACGGACACATCTGCCTTGGACAGATCCTTGCCGTGCAGACCGCCGCCTGTTACCGAGTCGGCCATATCCGAGCCGAGCTTGCGGTTGGTAGCGCCGGTGTCTACATCGGTGCCGCCCGTCCAGTCGCCGAGCGGGTTGATCTCCGCATCGGGATATTTTTCACGGATCGCATCCGAAGGCGCATTGCTCTGACAGAGAATGAGCCGGTCACCGTCCAGGATGTACTTTCCGTCATAGGGATACACGGAGAAAATATCCCGTGCGATCCGCGAAAGCCGTTTCTGCTCCTCGGTCACGGGCATTCCCTTAAAGATGCCGTTATCGCCGCAGTGGACGCCGTCTGCCTGGTTATTGGCGAGGTGACCGTCCTGCGGCACTTCCACATAATCCACGGCGAGGTTTCCGGCAATGCGGTGAACGGCGGCAGTGACATCTGTCTTGTCCAGCATGACGGAAGTTTCCGCAATGATGTGGCACACGCCGTGACCGATGAGGACTTCTACGGCAATACGGGGATCGGTTTCTTTTCTGTATGCCAGGTCGACAAGCGCCCCGGCAATTCTGTCCGCCACCTTGTCCGGGTGGTACGGATTTACTTTTTCAAACATGGTGTTACCCCTTTCTCGCACGGAGCAGACGCTCCATAAGGTCATCCTGCGGCGTGGATTCGCCGTATTCCGTGCTGCAGTTTTCTTTCACGATCTGGAAAATTTCATTCCAGAGCCGAACCGCCTGGTTCATGTAGTTGATGCCGATGTTGATAAACGGAGACGGGATCGGCTTTCCGGTGGTTGGGTGCTTGGAGAGAAAACCCATGCGGTTGGTCATTTCCTCGCATTGCACCCAGCGGGCGGAACACATGGCGTATCGCTCCAAGAGCTGCGGCGACACCTTTGCGGCACAGCCGATACCTTTGAGCCACTGCCAGGTTTCCGTGTAAATTTCCTGTGCCTGTAGGACGCTGCCGTCCCGCTGCTCGGCAGAAAGAAAATCATGGGGCTTTGGCATTTCAACACCCTCGACTTCGGGAATGTCCAGCACTTCAAGTTTTCTGCCGCCGGGATTACTGTTTTCGGCTTTGTCTTTGACTGCGGATTTCTTCCTTCCCGCACCGGGTCTTGCACCGCCGCGCCCGCCTGTGTTATTCGATTTTGTGGGCATTTGAGTTCACCTCCCTTAATTACCCTTTTGATTTCGCCTTTTTCGCGCACGTGACCCCGGGCCGTTGCCCGACCGAAAAGGTCCCGGAGATTTTCATCCCCCTACCGGTCGCCGAGGTCGTGGTGAATTTTTGTGTGGCAGGACTGACAGAGACTCATCAGATTGTCACGTGCATGAGTGCCGCCTTTGGAAACGGGCAGAATGTGGTGAACTTCCTGTACCGGAGTCAGCCGCCCTTCCTTGAGACACATTTCACAGAGGGGATGCTCTGCCGCATAGCGGTCACGGATGCGTTTCCACGCTCTGCCATACTTGCGGTTGACATAGGAGCTACGCTCGTATTTGTCGTACTTGCGGCGTTCCTCCACACGGTGCTGTTCACAAAACTGTCCTTCACAGAGGTTGGGGCAGCCGGGATGAGAGCAGGGCCTGAGTGGTCGCTTGGGCATTTGTTCACCTCCTTCGGGCATAAGAAAAGCCCCACGGGATGCTCCCATGAGGCTCGTCTTATTCTACTTTGCTATTGTAATCATACCATAGGTCAATAGTGACATTCCGTGCCAAACCGTGCCAACTTTCAATCCGGGACGATAAAATTCTGCAAAGCCGACCCGTGTATGCGATGCACCGTGCGGAGCGACACATTCAGCATCCGGGCGATCTCCTCCCAGGTGAAATCATCAAGGTAACGATAGCGAAGTAACAGCTGCTCATCCCGACTTGCAAGCATATCGATTGCCGTATTGATTTCTTCCTTGAGCCGTACCAGGTACGCCACCTTGTCCTCCACGTCCCTCTGTATCTCGTCTATCTTTTCAAGGCACCTCACGAAAGGCGCTTCTGTCGGACGGTTGGGACTGTGCGGCATCCCGTCGAATGTCATGCCTGAGACGCTGCTCGATAAATCCCTCCAGTAGTCAATCTCACGCAGGCGGCAGTTGATGAGTGCGTCCAGGTGCCGCGCCTGGTTCAGATATTCTTTAGCGGTCATGCGTCCACCTCCATTGTCAGGGAGCGGATCAGCATCTCGCCATCAACACTCGTTAAAACCGTGAACCACTGCGAACGGAAAAATCTCTCGATCTCGTCCTTGTCCGCCAGAGCCGTCCTGTTCTTCGGATTCGCCTTCAGACATTTCAGAGCCATCCGATAGTCCTTCACGGCCTGCAGGATTATGGCGTTCGCAAGGTTCTCGTAATTTGTGATGTCGCTCATATGCGATACCTCCCATTGTCGGAAATAGGCATCGTTGCATCGGAGCGATGTATCTTTGTATCAGCGCGGGGAACCGTTTATCGCAGTTCGCACCTCGTCCACCGAGCGCACCACCAGCGCAGTGCCGCCCGCCGCGAGGATTTTTCGGATAGTAGCCTCCTGCAGTTTCGTGGGCTTGCCATCCTCGGTCTTTACCTCGAATCCGAAGAACCGACCGTTTATGCAGGCAATGATATCGGGGATGCCCGCCGTCCCGTACATACCGCCATGCTCTTTCCAGCAGAAGCACCCCGGCACGGTCTTAAGGTACTTCATGATTGCTTTTACGATGTCCGATTCTTTCATCTGTCAAACGAACCTCCCTGTTTACAATGCTTCTGACACATTTGACACGACAAATCCCATTTTCATATAAATTTCTGACTGAAAAATCAAGGTATATAAATTATTGGTGTATATATGGGGAGATAGGATTTACGTGTAAAACGTGTCAAATGTCAGAACGAATCCCGGCGATGCCCTTTGGAGAAACACCGCCAGGAATCCCGTCATCCCAGCACCTCACCGAGCCTGATCCCGGTAAGGATGCGCCTTTTTCCAAGTTTATCGATGCCCCTCGTCACATCGGGGAACGCCGCCGTGATCTGCTGCACGAAGTTCTTCTGCGAGTACGGTTTCAGGCCGCATTCCTCGCAGTAGCCCTTATATGCGTTGAACAGTTCCGTAGAGCCTGCGGAATACGAGCCATCCAGTTCGCAGTATTCCTTCACGAACGACAGCACGGAATCCGACTCCTCGCGGTACTGCTGCAGCTCATCGGCGTTGACCTGCGTCTCGGAGAACACATAGTGATTGTTCATGAGCCTGCGGAGCCCTTCCAATGCGAAAAGGAAAATGCCGTCCGCCTCCATGCGGAACTTCTCCAGCAGTTCGGGATCGCGCTTGTCCTGCGGCACGGTGTGCTTGAACCGTATGATAATGAGCCTGCGGTAGAAGCCCTCCGAGCGGTCACCGTAATTCTTCGGTATGCTGTTGCATGAGAACAGGAGCCTTGCGCTCGACTGGAAAGAGAACGGATTCTTGTTCTTTTTCTCCACGGTCAGATAGTCCTCGCCCACAAGTGCCTTGAAGATGCCGTTATCGTCAATGTTCTTCGTGGGCAGGTCGGCGAAGATGTTAGCCAGCTTGCCGAAAAGCTCCGCCGTCTTGAACCGCTCGTTAAGCGCCTGCCACGACACGTTTGACACATTCTGTTTTCCCAGAAGCACATCGTTCAGCACACGGAGCAGCACCGACTTTCCGGCTGACGCCACGCCCACGATGACAAAGCACTTCTGCGCGGAATTGACCGGGATAAGGAAATAGCCGAGCATCTCCTGTATGAGAGCTACCTGATCCATATCGCCGCCCATCGACTCCTTGAGGAACTTCTTGAACAGCGGGCAGTCCTCTTTTTTGTCATAGGTCACGGCAAGCTGCACCGTAGAGTAATAATCCGGCGTGTGTTCCGTCAGCGTATCCTCCAGGACATTGTATAAGCCGTTGCGGACATTGATGATGTAGGGATTTGCGTTCAGTTCGCGGATGTCCCTCTGCACCAGGAGCCGCCATTGCTTCTCCGCGTCAACGATCTGCGTCATCTTCGTTTCACGCACCAGCATCTTTTCCTGCACGAGCCGCTGTGCTTCCATTTCGGACATCTCGCAGTAAACGCCGCCGCGATAATTGAAGTGCTGCTCCGCTGCGTAGAATACCTGCTGATTCTCTGACATATCGTTCGCAAGCACTCCCGGCAGGAAGCGCAGTCCCTTGTCGGTCGGCTCGTACCAGTCGGGTATCGCGGTACCGGCTTTCGCCCTCTTTGCCGCCTTGCTTGCCTGGTACGCTTTGCTTGCGTCCTTGAACACCATGTTCAGCGATTTCAGAAATGATGCCTTCAGTTTGAAGTGGTCGCGGATTTCGGAATTGATGATGACATCCGCCGTCACCACGTCCTGGTTATACAGATAGTCCGAAACGAACTGTTTTGCCGCCTGCAGGTCTTTTATCGTCTCGCCCGTCACGGGAATGCCGTGCAGGATGTCGAGGAGAGCGTCCGCGGGCAAGGGCTGATAGCACCACGCCGCAGGTGATTTGACCGGGCATTCGCCGGCCGCGAACTTCGGACACTTGAACCCCTTCTCGCAGATGGTCTTGCAGGTGATGGGATTCGTCCCGCTCTCAAGGAAATGGTTTATTTTCTTCTGCGTGTTGCCCTCGCTGTATCCCGGATACGGAGCGGACAGGTCGTGTATCATCTTCGTGCCGCCCTCGAAGGGAGCGAGGTTGGTTATCATGGCATACCAGTCATGCTCCGACAGGGACGCAGCGTCATCGCGGCAATGCTGCATGAATACGCATGAGCGGAATACCTGGTCGATGCCTTTTTCCGTCCCGCACTTGCGCTCCACAGGAGCAAGGTCTACCTCCGGCAGCACGTCCGAAAGCTGATCCTGCGTGTATTTGCGTTCGGGATGGAAACTGACGCAGGTCACCTCCACGGGAGTATCTTTCTTACAATGCATGAAACCGGGAAGGCGCATTACCCTCGACTCGTTCACGCACATTGGATCGCCATCAAAATGCTTCACGAGCTGCGACTGTATCATACGGAAACGCTCCACCTTCGCGGTCGAATCCATGAACCAGTACACATGGTAGGACTTCTGCGTTTTCATGACCATTGACGGAGGGAGAGGGAAAGCGTCTATCTTTTTCTGCTGCTCGTCAAAGCTGTCGTTGTCCATCTCAACGAACTGCGCGTTGATCCTCGTAATGGACTCATCGTCCTGCCCTCCGTAGTTGACCGCAAAGAAGATGCCGCGGTTCATGGCGTTATGGTTCTTGAGCGTTTCTTCTATGCTTTTGTACTTCCCGCATTCGCAGGACAGTTTTGACCCCTGGAACACGCCGCCCTTCTTATCGTCAAAGATGCGGAAGCAGACGGTATCGGTCGGATTAAAGAGAGAACCGAGAACATCGGTCACCGTTACGTTCATGCGCCCACCTCCTCCATAAACCTGAGCTTCTTGTTCAGCCGCCTTGCCTCCTCGATCTCACGAGAGACGCCCGGCGATACCTCGCCGAACACCCACACCTCGTCACAGTCGCGGAGCAGCGCAAGTCCGAACATCAGCCCAAGCTCCCGTTCTTCAGGATCGTTGTCGTTAAGTATCTGCGGATACAGAAGGTGGCTGGCTATCGGCATATACCCCTTGTCAATGACCATGCGGCAATAGCCGATGGCGGCCTTCACGTTCGCATCCACATCGCCCGCATACCTGGAAGCCACATAAATCTTCCTGCGGTTCTTGTCGGCATAGCGTTTTTTCTGCTGCTGCCGGTATTCTTTCATGATTTGGCTCATCGCCGACCCTGCGGTCGGATCGGCGTAGCCCTCGCTGTTTTTAAACATAGTCAATCCTCCAGTTCTTCCATCATTCCAAAGGTCGGTCCCGCAGACGCTTCCGCGATCAGCGGAAGGTCAAACTCCGGGAAGGGCTTTTCTTCCATGCAGACACGGATAAAAGCCACCGCCTCTTTCAGCCTGTCCTCCGGGATAATGAAAGTCAGTTCATCGTGTATCTGAAGGATGGGCTTGAGCCATTCCCGCTCCGGCAGTCCGGCAAGTATCCTCGTGATGGCGAGCTTCAGAATATCCGCCGCCGTCCCCTGGATAGGAGTGTTCAGAGCGCACCGCTCCGCAAACGACTTCTGTCCCCAATTGTCCGAGGTGATGCCGGGGAGGTACCTGCGCCGTCCGAGCCAGGTTTCGGAATACATACGCCTCGCGGCGTCCGCTTTCGTCTCTTCCTGCCATGCGTTCAGACCCTTGTATCCGTGCTTAAGGTTGAAAAGTATCTCCTCACACTCACTCACGGATTTTTCAACCCCCGCCTTGAACTTCAGCGTCTTTTGCAGCCCTCGCGGGAACAGCCCGTAGAAAGTGCCGAAGTTCACGTTCTTGGCGATCGTCCTGTGTTCCTTGTAATTCTCCGAATGCTTGTCCTGCGCTTCCTCGTAGCTCACCCCGAAAATGACGCTGGTCGTGGCGGCGTGGATATCGCCGTTTTTGCGGTATGTGTCGAGCATCCTCTCATCACGGCAGTAGAATGCGCCCACGCGCAGTTCTATCTGCGAGAAATCGAGTGAGAGGATAAGGCAGCCCTCCGGCGCTTTGATGAAGTTGCGGACGCCGATGGGATCGTTGGTTTTCCTTGGCATATTCTGCGCATTCGGATTGCGGCAGTTCATCCTGCCCGTATCCGTGGACAGCGCGAACAGTTCGGGATGGATGCAGCCCGTCACGGGATTGAGGTATTTCAAGTACCCGTCGATATATGTGGACTTGATCTTGCCCCACTTGCGGTACTCCTGCACCAGCGTGAAAAGCCCCGACAGTTCCGGCCGGTTCTCATCGCACCACTCCTTGAGGAGCGTCATCGTCATATCGTCAGCCGCCTCGCGGTTGGTTTCCGTGGTCTTTAAGATGGGCAGCCCCAGGTCTTTATACAGATAATTTTTGAACGCCTGCGTGGAGCAGTTCGCCCCGATGTTCACATCGCCGATGATGAACTCGATCTCCCTGCGGATGCGTTCCATCTCGTTTTCAGCCTCGGCCTTGCGCTCCTGCATGAGCGGGAGGTTGACCGGGATGCCGTTTGTCTTCATGATGCCGAGGTACACGGCGGTCGGGCTTTCGATCTCCTCCACGATGTACCTGTGTTTCGGAAGGTAGCGGTCGAACCAGTCGTTGAACTTGTGATAGAGCCGAAGGGCAAAATCGGAGTCCGCGGAGCCATAGCGGACGGTCTCCTCGTCCTGCGCATCCAGCTCGTCAAAGTGCTTTCCGTCCGTTACGCTCGAAAACGAAGGGAGCGGTTCTCCGAACAGTTCCTCCGCCAGCCGTTTCAGACCGCTTTCGTTCAGCTTGCGGAACTCGTATATGCTTTTAAGGCTCATCTGTGACGCACAGATCGTGTCGTACACGGGAGCCTGGATCACGATGCCCCTCGCATACGCCATCGAGGATTCAAAGGCAATGTTGTGGGCAATCTTTATAACCGTTTTATCCATGAGGAACGTCATGAGAAATGCGAAAAAAGCGTCCCTGTCTATGTTGCTGCCGACACGGTGGGCAACGGGGACATACACGCCCGTACCTTCCTTCACGGAAAAGGAGCATCCGACAATATGAGCCTTCGCCGGATCGAGCGCGGCCTTGTCCTCCTCGCGGTACGGATCGTTGGGAGCAGTCTCGAAGTCGAAAGCGACAATACGGCTGCCTCCGATGTAATCCTTTATCCCGTCCACCGTGGTCACACATTTATATTCTGTATTCATGCGCAATCACTCCTATGGGAAATACCCGGAGGAGCATATTACCCCTCCGGGCTTATTCGTGTGCTTTACTTCAAAGGTTCGATGATCTCGCCCGTTTCGGGATCGACCAGCGGCTCATCGTCAATGAGGGACGCCGGAGTAAGGTTCGCGGCATACGCCTTGACCGTTTCCGACACGCCCGCCACGGCGTTCCTCTCCTCGGCGGACAGCATACGCTCGAACGAGAATACCGCCTGGGAGAATGCGATGCCGGATGCGTTGGTGGCCTTCTTCAGCGTGACCTTCGTGACCACCTGGTTCAGCTTGCGCCCGCGGGAAAGCTGGCTCTTCACATAGTTCGTGAAGGACTTGAGCGACCCGGTCGGTAGGGAAAGCGTAATGGGGAAAAGTTCTCCTTCGCACAGGATGTAGAGCATACGCTTGTTCTTGCACATCTTGCTCTGTCCCTCGCCGCTGCCGAACTTGTTATACGGGCAGTTCTGGCAGTTCCCGCCGGGATTCCCGATGCCCGTCACGCCGTCAAAGCTGCCGCAGTCGGGAGGATTGTTGCCGCCCGTGTACTTGTCGCGGTAGTATGCGTAGGCGGGATGGTTATAGACGATAACGCCGGTGATGTCCTTCGCCATTTCGGACTCATCGCTCTCCGCGGAGGGAATCTCGAAAGCCGTGCCGCCACCTGCGGGCAGCTTCACGCGGTCGAAGGAAAACTCAAGTCCCTGGCAATCGTCCGCCATAGCCTCGTTCAGTACGTCTCTGTTCTGGAGTGCAGCGAAACCCTCGTTCACTGCGATTTCGGTGTTCTTCTTATCTGACATGGTCAATGTCCTCCTAATGAAATGAAATTAGTTGTGGTTTTTGCGTTGATGCAGTGAATCGGTGTTCCTACGACTTGCGGATGCCGACCGACACTTTTTCGTAAGTGCTGATGGTATCGCCGAGCCATGCCGGGACGTCCTCGCCCGTGGCTTCCCGCTGTTCCTTGATGAACGCCGCGAGAGTGTTTGCGTTGACCGTCTCCACGACCAGGCTGCCGTATCCGTTTTCCTTCAGAGCCTGCATCATCTCGTCCTTGCGGCCGGACGCCGGGAACGCGAACAGTCTGCTCTTCAAGTAGAACGTGCTGCCGTTACGGGAGAATCGGTCAAGTTCGGCTTCTGTCATGGCATCGGAAAGCTGCTCGTCAAGTTCGGCGATCTCCGCGCCGAGAGCCTTGGTCTGCGCTTCGAGATCCTTCTTCTGTTCCTGCAGAGTCTTGAGCCTGTCAGCCATTTCAAAGATTTTTGTGTTCTCCATCGGTGACTACCTCCTTTCACTTACTACCGAGAAATTCAACCCCCTGTGTGATGATCAGTTCTTAAAAGGATTCCTGCCCTTGCGGTAATCGTCAACGAGCATCTTGGCGAGGTTCAGCTTCTGCCGGAGAGCGTATAAGACCTTGCGGTCGACCGTACCCCTGCACACGAGGTAGATGTAGTGGCAGTTCTCTTTCTGACCCGCCCTGTGAATACGCGCCTTCGCCTGCTCGAAATTGCTCATACTGTAATCAAGGGAATAAAAGACCATCGTGCTTGCCGCCGTGAGCGTGATGCCCAGACCCGCCGCCGCGATCTGCCCCACGAACACGCGGCACCTATCGTCATACTGGAAGCGATGGATTTCGTTGTCGCGGCCCTTCACGCCGCCGCGTACAACGGCGTAGCCGATCTTTTTCTTTTCAAGAAGCTCCTGGATATCGTCCAATTCCGGCACGAAACGAGCCATGATGACGAGCTTCTTATCTTCAGCCATAGCGGAATCGATGATGTCAGAAAGAGCGTCCAGCTTGGCGCGGCTCACGGTATTGACCACGCCATCGTCATCGGTAAGGTGTCCTCCCGTGATCTGCGACAGGCGCAGGAGCCTTGTGAGGATGTTCGCCGTGGTTACCTCCGACTCATCCAGTTCGGCGTAGCTCTCGTCCTCGATGCTGTCGTACAGTTTTATGGCGTCCTTCTCCAAGTCCACGGTACGGACTTCCTCGGTGATCGCCGGAAGGTCGAGGCACTCAGCCTTCGTCACACGGTACGCCACGGAATGGAGCCGTTTCAAAAAATCGTCCGTCATCCATTTGCGGAAGATCGGCGTGTGGTTGCCGTAGCCGCCCATGTCAAAATACTGGTTGCGGAAGGCGTAAAACGATGTGCCGAATATCTGCGGATTAAGGAATCGGTACTGCGAGAACACGTCCAGTTCGCGGTTCGTGATGACCGTACCCGTGAGCAGCAGCTTGTACCTCGCCTTATCGCCGATATGGTGCATCCCCTTGCTCTGGGAGGTTCGGTTCTCCTTCAGCTTGTGCGCCTCATCTGCGATCACCAGGTCGGCGTTGTAAGCCAGCAGTTCCTTTTCGAGCCGCCACGCCGATTCGTAATTTACGACTACGACCTGCAGACCGCCGTTCGGCAGCTTTGTGAGCTGCTCCTTCTTCTTCGCAGCCGTACCCTTGAGGATGGTCATGGAATACGGAAAATCGGCAAACTTCTCAAATTCCTCCTCCCATACGCCGAGTATGGAAAGCGGCGCAACTACCAGCACACGGTTGACCTTTCCGTATTGGTACATACATCCTGCAACGGCAATGCTCACTATCGTTTTGCCCGTTCCCATTTCCATCAGAAGAGCCGTGCCTCGGCTCTTGAGACGCTCGTCAAATACGCCGAACTTGTCGCAGGCAAAGGCAAACGCCTTTTTCTGATGGTCATACGGAGCAGCCTTGATCGGCATCATCAGTTCGATGTTCTCATTCATTGCCGTCACCCCGCATTTCCTTGATCTCGATGCCCTGCACGGATTCACCCGGCGTCAGCACGAGAACCTCGCAGAATTCTCCGAAGAGAAAGGTGAGCAGCCTTTTCGGAATGCTCCTGTGTTCGCTCTGCAGGACTTCCTGCTTATGTCCGCTCCTGTCGGCGATATTGATTTTGATTTTGTGTTTCAGTTTCATAGGTTCGTCCTCCTGTTCCTGATCTGCATTGCTGCGGAGGATGGATGTATTTCCTTCCTCACTCACTACCGGGAAATTCAACCCTCCGAAGAGGTGCGGCCGGGGAGGACTCCGACCGCCGTATGCACCGCCGCTCACGGCTCAGTCCTTCTTCGGGTACTTGTGGCGTTTCACACGCTCGACCCCGAAAGACTTGGCCACCTTGTCGATGATCTTGTTCTTGCGGTTGGTCATCGCCGCGGAGGATGGCAGCTTGCCCGTCTGCTCGGCTTCAGCCTGTCGCATCTCCTCAAGCGGGGTACCCTTGCCGAAATGCTCAAAGAAGAAGTCCTGCTGCGACTCCGTGCATTCCTCGTCAATGATGCGGCGGGCTTCCACCGCTTGGGGATTTTCCGGCTCCGGCTCGGCAAACATAGTGTCTTCCGGGCTGCCGCCCTTGTTGGCGATCATGTCCCGGGGATCGACCGCGTCCTCGTTGTCGGGATCGGCCTTGTAGCTGTTCACCTTCGCGTCAAACAGGGGATCGCGCAGTTCGCTCTCGTAGCGATCCTGCAAATCCATGTCGTGGTCGGACTCATCGAGCATGATGGTCAGTTCCAGCGACAGATCTTTGCCGACCTCAAGCCTCTGCGTGACTACGCACTTTGCGTCATCGTCCCAGCGTTCGTAGCAGTAATATTTGCCGTCCGTCGTCAGATAACAGGTACGGTTGGGATTGAACCCGCTCTTGCGTTTCTTTGAATCATTGTTTCTTTGCATGAAAATGGCTCCTTTCAGATTTGCTTTGAAATCCGTCAGAGCCGCCATGCATCCGCAGAAGCAAAAAGAGACGGCAGAGAGATGTAGCTGCTTTTAGAACCACATCCTGCACTGCCGTCTTGCGTTCTGGCGGATTATTTGCCCTATTTTGAAAAAATGTTAATTCTCTTTCTTGTCACGAATATGCGTGATATGAAGAGTGCCGTCTGAATTAGCGCGAATGTAAGTCACGCAATCGCCTCTGCGTATCTGAGCGACCTTTTTGTCATTACTCAGATCACAAACCCTTTTCTTATTCAGATTTATTACCTGCATCTGCTTTCCTCCTTTCCATGAATCTGTTATGAAAACAAGAAAAGCCGCTTGGATATGCTATTTTGTAAGATCAATAAGGAATGGTATGGTCCTTTCCTCATCGAGTCCTACAGCATAGCGCGTCCAAGCGGCTTACCTGTGAGTCACTCGTATTAACTTTTAATGCGTTGCTACAGTCCCAATCTTTACCACTATCTCTTTATTCTTTTGAGCCGGACATTTAACAATTGCCGGGATAACAGACTGAAGACGCTCCGCAGTTTTCAATACATGACATTGTTTGTGGGCAATGCACGTTGATGCCAACGGGCATTTGTAATGAAATTCTTCCTTCATGCGCACCTCCGTATCATCTAATTGGTTGACACTCGACCGATTTTTTTGCACCTCTTGCGAGGTGCGTTAGTTGCTCTCATCAAAGAAGCGGTATCGAATAATAGTTTCCCGTTAAAAAATAACTGTCTGGCGCCGGTCGTGGCGAAATATATGCCTGCCCAAGTTCCTTTATTCGGATTCGTGCCGATTCATAGGAAACATTGTATATTTTCGAGATCATAGCGATAAGCGCGTCATTCTCATATCCCGGATGTTCTCCAAAGCAGAATTGTTGGACTTTGGGATCAGCACAAAGCATTCGTATTGTCTTTCGCGGCATCAATGCAGCGGCGCTAAAGTATTTAGCCTGGTGTTCAATCCACTCAAGGTCTGTTCGCAGTTTTCTTGACGAACTGCTTGTCCCACCCACAATGCTTTTTGCCTCGCAGGATGTATATGGTAAATGCTCTATTTCGCTTTCATTCTCCAAGGGCAGTTGATAGTAGTCGATGTAATAGTATTCGTCATGATAAATAGCGTGACCGCTCTCATGCATTACAGTTGACCGAAAGGCGTGTTCCTTCTTTTCGTCTAACAGACCATTATCAACAACTATCGTAGACCCTTCCACAGGCTCCTCGTCCGGGCGTTTTGTGTCTGGATTGTAGACTATGATTTTTGCATCATTAAAAACCATCCTGCCCCAAATAAAGCCGTTATGGGATAAATCTGTAAAGTGGAAATGCAGCCCAAGATAATTCTCTGCAAAATCCTCGACATCAACGGCTTGCGGCTTTGATAAAAGACTCGAATCATAATCTCCAATGAGCAGTTCTGCGTGCTCGTCTATTGTTTCGTTGCTTAGAATGGGGATATTGTTCGTGCCGTATTTCAGGCGCAAATCAATCATTGGTCTTCCCCCTTCTTACTGGCAACAAACTCATCGACCATCTTCTTCCAGTCCTCTTCGTCAGCATCCATCTCTTTCATCGTGCGCAAGGCAGACATCACATAGTCACGCTCTACAATGTAGTCGGCAAAATCCTGCGGTACAGCCACATTCTTACCCTTGTAAGACTCCGCTGCCTTATTGTTCATTTCTTCAGCTTCTTCCGTAGTCATTTCCAGAAACTTCTTGAGCAATTCGAGTCTATCCGCAGTAAAGGCGCAGCGACGATCTTTTTCAACCTCGCTGTAGAACTGCGGAGATACTCCGATAGCTTTCGCAGTCTCCCGAAGTGATTTTCTTCTTGCAGTACGGATGGATTCAATGTACTTTCCGAAACTCATCCCATTTGCACCCATTTGTGTTCCTCCTTTCAAGCGGTAGTCAATCAACTGGTTGACACTATCCATTATACACAATCAGTTTTGATTTGTCAAGCACTTGGCTGACACTTTTACAGTGCGTTCACAAAAATTTCGCCTGCTTTTCACGCTAATAGAAAATTGTGCGTTCTCAAAGATTATATTGACTTTCTCGCAAATTTGTGGTAGAATGTGGTGTGATGGGTTATTATGCATGGAGGTAATCACACATGGCAAACATAAGCTATAAAAAATTATGGAAACTTCTTATTGATAAAAACTTAAAGAAGAAAGACTTACAAAAGATGGCAGGCATCAGTTCATCCTCCATCGCAAAACTTGGTCGCAACGAAAACGTCAATACAGAAATCATAAATAAAATATGCAATGCCCTTGATTGCGACACAAGCGACATTATGGAAATGGAGAGTGAGGAGGCTTGATGCCTCGGAGTTATTATGCTTAGAAGATATAAAACAATCGACTTGTTCAGTGGTTGCGGAGGAATGTCGCTCGGCTTTCAAAATGCGGGATTTGAGATTCTCGCCGCATATGATAATTGGAAACCGGCTGTGGATGTTTATGAACTCAACTTTGAGCATCCGATTTATTCAGAGGACTTAGCTGACGAAAAGGTACAGAAAAGAATAAAAGCATTTAAGCCAAATGTGATTATTGGCGGTCCTCCTTGCCAGGACTTCTCTTCCGCAGGTCATCGAGATGAGAATCTTGGACGCGCCGTCCTAACATATACATATCGAGATATTATTCTTCGGATAAAACCGAAGTATTTTGTAATGGAAAATGTGCCGGAGATAACCAAGAGCGCAATCCTTAAAGAAATAAAAGACAGCTTCAAAGAGGCCGGATACGGATTGACGGAGCGTGTTCTTGATGCAAGTTACTGTGGTGTGCCACAATCGCGCAAGCGCTTCTTCTTGGTTGGCAGTCTTAATGACGAGGATGATTTTCTCCAAGAAGAACTGGACAGGAACTTAGCTGACGCACCTATGTCCATGCGCGACTACTTTGGTGATTCGTTGGGAATCGATTACTATTTCCGCGTACCAAGAAGTTATAGCAGACGCGGCGTATTCAGCATTGATGAACCTTGCCAAACAATAAGAGGCGTAGACAGACCGATTCCTCCAGGATATCCCGGTCACCCTTCCGACCCAGTCGAGATAGGACCACAAGTCCGTGCGCTGACTATTGAGGAACGCAGCTATGTCCAGACTTTCCCCAGGGACTTTGTTTTCCAAGGGAATAAAACCGATCTTAATCAGATGATTGGCAACGCTGTCCCGGTAAAGCTGGCTGAATATGTAGCTACCGCACTACGGACATATGACCGCAAACCGAAACGGAGAAAAGAAAATGCGAACGATTGATTTATTTAGCGGCTGCGGAGGAATGTCGCTCGGCTTCCAAAACGCTGGCTTTGATGTTGTCGCAGCTTTTGATAATTGGGAACCTGCCGTAAACATCTATAGCAAGAATTTCACTCATCCCATCTATAAAGCCGACTTAAACGAAGATGCTCCGGTTGATCAAATCGAGGAGCTTCATCCTGATATTATTATTGGAGGTCCCCCATGTCAGGACTTCTCAATAGCCGGATACAGAAACATGGGCGAACGCGCAAATCTTACTATTCGCTATGCGGAGATTATCAGCCGACTCAAACCTAAATGGTTTGTAATGGAGAATGTATATAACATTGAGAGGATGCCTGTTCTACCCAAGGCAACAAAGATATTTAAGGATGCGGGATATGGTCTTACCACAAGAATTCTTAACGCAAGTTACTGTGGCGTACCGCAGGCGAGAATGCGGTTCTTCATGGTGGGACATCTCGGAGACAAAGATGATTTTCTCGGCGAACTACTTGATGGGAGACAAACCGAAAAGCCGATGACAGTTTACGACTATTTAGGCGATTCCCTTCATACCGAATACTATTATATGCATCCAAGAAGTTATAATCGCCGTGCTGTTTTTAGTATACACGAGCCAAGCGCTACAATCCGGGGAGTCAACCGTCCCATTCCAGACGGTTATAAACGGCACCACGCAGACAAAGCCGATATTTCGGATGGCGTTAGGGCTTTGACTTCCAAAGAGCGCAGCTACATTCAGACATTCCCGGAAGCATTTGTGCTCGAGGGAAAGAAAACAGACGTTGAGCAGGCAATAGGAAACGCTGTTCCTGTTAAGCTGGCTGAATATGTAGCCAAGTGTATTTTAGACTATGAGCAGAAAGAAGGTGCGCCCTCGATATGATAACTGACATTAACAAATTGCAGCAAGATATCAGAGCCATTGGCTCTGTATCTGATAGTGCGGAATTTTTCGAGGGATTCCTTCGCGCCTTTGATATTCCTGTTTCAACGATTGATAGACTCAAATCCACATCCTCATATGATGTGAACGTGGGCGTTCGTATTGGACAACAGATTTTTTATCTTGCTTCCGAAGGCAGTAACCTCTACTCTGACTTGAACATTCTGAAAAAGAACAACATCTCCAGCCTGAAGACTCGGTTTGCTATGATTGCAAATGCAACGGAAGTTCTTGTTTTTGACTTAAGAACAGAAGAAACGCTTTTTTCCACCAAAGAAGACCTCTATTCTCATGTGGACTTCTTCTTTCCCCTTATAGGTCGGGAGAAGCCCGTTGTCGAAGAGAATGTTGCTGTTAATATTAAGGTCAGCGAAAAATTTGCTCAGTTGTATAACGAATGCAGGTTGAATAATACGCAAACCGCTCTGACCGACATAAGTGAATTGATTTGCCGTACCCTCTTTTGCTGTGTAATCGATAGCATGGGATTACTGATGACGGGAGATTCTTCTCTGTACGTTTTTGCACAAAAGTATACAGATGAATCTGGGAGAGATTTTTCCGACTTTATGGCATCGCTATATTGGGCAATGAAGCAACCGGATCATAGTAATTTGCCGACTCACTTCAGACAGGTGAACTATATCGATTCTCGTTTGTTTGATAAGGATATCAGCAACATATCCTTTACCAAGAATATGCGTAGCTTAATGCTTGAAATTATGTCTTTTGATTGGTCTAATGTTGATCCCGAAATTCTCGGTTCGTTGATCCAGTCAATAATCGTCCCTGATGACGAAAGCATCACGGGTAATTTTACGGCTACCGCCAATGTCCAGAAGGTCATAGGACCGCTGTTCCTTAACGCCCTTTACTCAGAATATGAAGGTTGCAAAAACGAAAGAGCTGCTTGTATCGCCTTGATAGAGCGCATAAGGAAAATTTGTGTATTCGACACATCGTGCGGCTGCGGCAATTTTCTCCTGGTTTCCTACAAGGAACTCAACCTGTTGCTTTCAAAGATTGCTTCTTCTGCCGGCTCAACGGATATGCCGCTCATGCCTATAACAAATTTCTACGGTATAGAATTGAATCCGTTTTCTTGTGCTATTGCGAGGATGGGATTACTTTTTGTCGTACTACAAAGCAAAGAGGCATCTTTGTCCACCATCAAGACGAATATAGATATCCTTTTTAGCAACAGCATTGTAGCCGCCAATCCTACTCGCATACCGTGGGACTCCGTATGTCCTGGCACTTCGGAAACATACATCATTGGCAATCCTTCGTACAAAGGCGCTCGTAAGCGTAATAATGAGCAGAACGCTGACATGGATTACGTTTTTAGCGGGCATTCCAATTACAAAAATCTTGATTACGCCGCCTGTTGGTTTCTGCTTGCCGCAAAGTATATTCACACTCATGGCGGAGCTTACGCTTTTGTTACAACAAATTCGCTCACACAGGGAGAACAAGTTAGTCTTCTTTGGCCTAAGTTGTTCGAATGCGGAGTACATATCCGTTTTGGACATAAAGCATTTAAGTGGCGCAACGATGCAAGAAACACCACCGCTGTTACGGTTGTTATTATCGGCGTTGTAAATAATTCCGATACACGTAGATGCGAATTGTACTCCCAGACGGTCATGACCGAGCCTGTGCAAATTAGCCCATACCTTACTCCCGGTTCTACTTTGGTGCAAAAGCGGAAACGCCCCATCAGCAGTCTTCCATATATGATAAAAGGGAATATGCCTTATGATGGCGGTTACCTTCTTATGGATGTGACAACTAAGAATCATATCGTTGAGCAGGATAGGCGTGTTCTGCAATATATGCGGCGTATAGTTGGATCAGATGAATTCATAAACGGCATAGAAAGATGGTGCTTTTGGATAACTGATGATAAAGCCGATGCCGCACTTGAAATCCCAATCATAAAGGAACGTGCAGACCTTGTCCGTGATTTGAGACTTGGGAAGGCTGATAAAAGCGCACAGCGGCTTGCCGCTTATCCTTATCGATTCAGAGAGATGCATGAGACCACTACCAACTCTCTTGTCATACCCTCTGTTTCATCTGAAAACAGAGAATACGTCCCTGTGGGTTTTGTGGATAAGAAAACCGTGGTTACAAACCTTGCATTTGTAATCTATGATTGCGATCCTTGGATATTTGGAGTCGTATCATCCAAAATGCATAATCTTTGGATTAAAGCCGTCTGCGGAGGTTTGGAAACACGAATTCGTTATTCAAGCGAATTAGGCTACAACACCTTCCCGTTTCCAGCGATCACGGATGAACAAAAGAAGGATATCCGAAACTGTGTAAATCAGGTGATAGCTGCCCGCGAGGAGGAGTTCGATAAAACATATGCCCAAATGTATAAGAAAGACGAAATGAGCGATGACCTTCGTTTCGCTCATTCGATGCTTGATTTACAGATTGAGCGATGCTATCGGGATGAACCCTTCGTAAGTGATGACGAGCGTCTTGACTGCCTGTTTGAACTTTACGAGAAAATCGGAGGATAACATGGAAAATATTATTAATGTCAACTATGAAACAACTGGACGGACCACAGCCGTAAATGAAATGGGAATGCGTCCCATGCAGGCGCGGGCATATGCTGCGCGCAATTCGCAATATATCCTTCTCAAAGCACCGCCCGCATCAGGCAAATCCCGTGCACTGATGTTTATTGCATTGGATAAGTTGAAGACCGGCTCTGTAAAGAAGGTTATTGTTGCCGTTCCCGAACGTTCCATAGGAAAATCATTTCTTTCTACAGAACTATCAAAATACGGTTTCCACAGCGATTGGCGGGTCTCCGGAAAATACAATCTTTGTGTTCCTGGCGGAGAAAACAGCAAAGTCGACACTTTCAAAGAATTCATGGATTCCGATGAGACTGTGCTGCTTTGTACTCATGCCACCCTCCGTTTTGCTTTCGATAAAATCGGTGCAGCAAAGTTCGGAAATTGCCTTGTTGCGGTAGATGAATTCCATCATGTTTCTGCCGACTACGAAAGCAAGCTCGGAGAACTCGTTCGTGCGCTCATGCAGCAGGAAAACGTACATATTCTTGCTATGACTGGTTCATACTTCCGCGGTGATGGTATCCCTGTCCTCTCGTATGAAGATGAAGCAAAGTTCTACAAAGTTACCTATAACTATTACGAACAGCTTAATGGCTACACCTATCTGAAGTCACTTGGCATTGGATTTCACTTCTATTCGGGGAAATACACTTCTGCAATTATGGAAGTGTTAGATACGGATAAAAAGACCATTCTCCATATCCCCAGCGTGAATTCTGGCGAATCTACCAAAGACAAGTACATCGAGGTGGATACGATTATTGACGCCATCGGCACCGTTGACCATGTGGACTCTGAAACAAATATCATATATGTTTCACGGAGATCAGACGGTAAAATTATCAAGGTCGCAGATTTGGTAAATGACAATGCTGCTGAAAGAGAAAAGGTCGTAGAATACCTGCGCAATGTTACAGACGTGGATGACGTTGACCTTATCATAGCCCTCGGCATGGCAAAAGAGGGATTTGACTGGCCTTTCTGTGAACACGCACTCACAGTAGGATACCGTGGTTCGTTGACGGAAATCATACAGATAATTGGCCGTTGTACCCGCGACAGCAAGAACAAAACTCACGCGCAATTTACAAACTTGATTGCAGAGCCTGATGCTGAGAGCGAAGAAGTTGTTGAATCCGTAAACAATATGTTGAAAGCCATAACTGCTTCTCTCCTTATGGAACAGGTACTCGCTCCGAACTTCAATTTTAAACCCAAGCCGCCGGAAGGTTCCGATGAAGATAAGGCCGATGATGCACGTACTATCCGTGTTGGAGGAATGAGACAGCCCTCAACACAGAATGTTAAAAACATTCTTGATTCCGACCTCACCGACCTTAAAGCCAACATTCTACAAGACCCTCAAATAGCAAAGGCAGTAAGCGGCGTGGTCGATCCAGAAGTGATTAACAAAATCATGATTCCGAAAATAATCATGACAAAATATCCTCATCTGTCAGAGGATGAGGTTGAAGAAGTCCGTGAGCATTTAATTGCGGATATGGTGATTCGCGGCTCAAATGTAAAAACGGACGGTAATCGTAGGTTTATTGATATGAGCGGCAAGTTCGTAAACCTCGATGAGCTTAATATTGATCTCATTGACTCCATCAATCCGTTCCAGCAAGCGTTTGAAGTAATCTCCAAGTCCATCACACCGAAGGTTCTTAAATCCATCCAGGAGTGTATCGCTGCGTTTAAGGTCAATATGACGGATGACGAGGCAATATATCTGTGGCCAAAAATCAATGAGTTTGTCAAGGTAACGCGGCGGCAGCCATCATTGGATGCACTTGATCCTACCGAAAGACGCCTTGCTGAAGCTCTAATATACCTGCGTCAATTAAAGAGGGATCAGAAGAATGGATGAGAAAACAAAAAAAGACAAGCTATCCGAAATATTTGAAAGCGACCTCCTGGGATTGCTTGCCGTTGACGAACCCAAAGCTACTCCCGTTTCACCACAGGACAGCAGACTAATTGACAGCTTTCAAGAAATCTCCGATTTCTATGAAACAAATCAAAGATGCCCTGAACTCGGTGACGATATAGGTGAGTATCGCCTTGCTTCACGTCTCGCCGCAATAAAAAAAGACCCCAAGAAGGTAAAAACGCTTTTGCCGTATGATTACTACAATCTACTGGAAAGCGAAGAGACGAAATCCATCTCGGTCGAAGAATTGATCAGTGACGATCCTCTTGGACTCCTGGATGGTGATGACGAGGCTGATAGTATATATACGCTGTCCCATGTCAAACCGTCCGAGAGGTTACGTCCCGATTACATTGCCCATCGCAAGGTTTGTAAAGATTTCGATCTTTATGAAGAGGCTTTCCAAAGAATCCATGACGATTTGGAACATGGACGAAGACGGCTTGTGGAATTCAAAGAAGGCGATCTGCATGAAGGCTGTTACTATGTTCTCCGAGGCGTAGTCCTTTATTTGGAGCAGAACTTGGCCGTCAAACAAAAAATCGAGTATAAGAGCGGCGCTAAAGTGCGCCGAGAAGGAAGGACGAGGTGTATCTTTGATAATGGCACGGAATCCTCCATGCTCTATCGTTCTCTTGGTAAGGCTCTCAAACTTGACGGCTTTTGTATAAGCGATTTGATAGAGCAAAGTGAAAGCTCCGTAAGTATCGACTCTACCGATGTGCAGAATGGTTATATTTATGTTCTTCGTAGTTTAAGCCGCGCGCCGCAAATTCGCTCCATACGCAATCTATACAAAATCGGATACTGTTCCGGCGATGTTACTACGCGCATTAAAAACGCAGTGCATGAACCGACATACCTGATGAATGATGTGGAAGTTGTGCTGACAGTGAGATGCTATAACTTGGACGTCCCCTATCTCGAAGCGAGTATCCACAGTTTTTTCAGCAACGTCAATGTATACTTCGAGGTGCGTGATGATGAAGGGATTATGCATTATCCCAAAGAATGGTTTACTATACCGCTAAATATTATTGAGGAAGCCATCCCTCTTATTGTTGATAAAAAGATCGATAGCTATCGGTATGATAAAAACCTGCAAATGATTATTCAAAAAGGCTCCTCGGAATAAGGCACGGTGGTTTATGGCTGATGTATTTTCAAAGTCAGAACGGTCGCAAATCATGCAGCGCGTCAAATCGTCCGGGAATAAAAGTACCGAGGAAAAACTGATCCAGTATTTTGACGAGCGGCATATCACCGGATGGAGACGGCACTATAATGTTAAAGGGCATCCTGACTTTGTTTTTCTTGACAAGCGCATAGCGATTTTTGTTGACGGATGCTTTTGGCATGGACACGATTGCCGAAACACTCGACCTGCAGAGAACGCAGAGTACTGGAACAGAAAACGGCAAAAAAACATCGAACATGATGCCGCCGTTACTCAGCTTTTTCAAGATCGTGGTTGGTGCGTCATCCGTATATGGGAATGCGAACTAAAAAAGAAAAACAGAACTATCCTTGATGCAAAATTAGCTCCTGTATTTAACTGAGCAGAACTGCACACCCTCATAACGATAATACTTCCTGTTCGTTACGGGATGCAACAATCGTTATGAGCGTGTGCATTTTTTGTTCCTCGGTCATCATAAGCTGAACTTTCAAAGCCTAAAAAAACAAACTTCAGACAAAAAATTAGCCCTCTGCACACCCATCGGTGTGAGAAAGACGGTAATTCCTATGTGTTCAAAACGCCCGAACGAAAACGGGCAGAAATCCTTGTATCAATCACGCAACGGCTTCATCAAGAAAACGGCTGTCGATACGCTCGGTTTCCTGTTTTACAAGGTCGCACATTGCCTTTACTTCACGCTCGGCGGTGAAAACCTCGCCGTGTTCGGTCACACGTTGTCTGGATTTTATTTGTTGTTGCACGTTATTTTTGCTCCATAGATAAAAAGCTGAATTTAATTCAACTTTTTTCAATAATTATTTCGTTTAATGCAACTATTTTAGCATAAACTTGAATTAAATTCAAGTGATTGAATCGAAATAGTGAATTAAAGGAATGTTGATTATGAATGAACCGTATGATTTCGGAGCAAGGTTGAAGAAATATCGCAATGAAAAAAATATCACACAGGAGAGAATTGCAAAAATTCTTGGTGTGAGTAATTCTATGATTAGCAAATATGAAAACAATACTGCCAGTCCGTCTTTAGATTCGCTCTGCACATTGTCAAAAGAATTATGTGTATCAATCGATGAATTGTGCGGCTTACAGCAATCCGGAACGGTTTCGCTTATCGGGCTTACGGACGGGCAGGCTGACTGCGTTCGATTGCTTATAGACGCTTTTCACGAATACAACAATACAGTAAGAAAAAGGCTCAGCGATGAGCAGTACAGGGTACTCGGTCAGATACTGGCGGAATTTCTGAAATAAACGCAAAGCACCGCCGGCACGGGAAATGTGCGGGCGGTGCTTGAAAATCGTATAAGAAAAAGCGGTCACGGGGCTGTATTTTTCACTGTGACCGCTTGATTGTTTAATTTATGTCTGCTCACGCTTTTTGAGTATCTTGCGGAAGGTAAGAGCGAAGATAACTGTACAGCAGATTGCCGAGGTAGCATCCGCTACGGATTCAGCGAGATATACACCCTTTACACCGAGAAAATTCGGCAGGATAAGGGCGAGAGGGATAAGCAGTATCACTTTACGCAAAAGGGCTATGAACAGTGAAATTTTAGCCTGACCGAGAGCAACAAACATACTCTGGCAGGTACGCTGAAGTCCGAATATGGTCATGCCTGTAAGGAAAAGAGGCATCATTCTGCCGACTGTTTTTATAAGTGCGGTATCGTCTGTGAACATTCCTGCGACAAATTCGGGGAAGGTAATCATAAACAGGTTTGTCAGGGCGAAGAACGAGAACATAATTATCACGGAATATTTAAAGCAGAGGCGGACACGGTCTGTGTTGCCCTTGCCGTAATTGTAGCTGACTATCGGAACAAAGCCCTGTGCAAAGCCGCTCAGAGGCACGGCGGCAAACTGCATTGCGCTCTGCATTACCGTAAGTGTGCTGACGTATATATCGCCGTAGCCGCTAAGCGAGCCGTTGAGGACGAAGCCGACAAGGCTTTCCGTACTTGCCATTATAAACGGGGCGATTCCGAGTGCAAACAGCGAGCCGATTATTTTTATATCGGGCTTAAGATATTTCGGCTTTATTTTCAAAGTCGCTTTGTCGGATACAAGAAAACCTACTATTATAAAGGCGCTTACCGCCTGTGATATTACCGTTGCGAGAGCGGCGCCCGTTACGCCCATACCGAACACATAGATAAAAAGCGGATCAAGGCCTATGTTGAGGATTGCGCCGATTATTACGGCTATCATTGAAATCCCGGGTCTGCCCTGTGCATTTATGAACGAATTAAGTCCGGTTGCGAACATTACGAACAGCGTGCCTGTAAGGTATACCGAGAGGTAGTCTGTGGCATAGCCGATAGTAGCGTCGCTTGCGCCGATAAGGCGGAGCAGGGGCTCCATAAAGATGTAGGTTATGCCCGATGTTACTACAGTAAACAGCACAAGCAGTGAAAAGCCGTTGCCGAGTATCCTGTGCGCTCTTTCACGGTCGCCCTTGCCGAGCGCTATTGAGGCAAGCGGTGCGCCGCCACCGCCGACTATCTGTGAAAATGCCGAGATAAGAATGATTATCGAGCTTGTAACACCGATACCTGCCAGCGCATCTGTGCCGATAAGCTCTATGTGTCCGATGAAGACCCTGTCAACTATGCTGTACAGCAGGTTTATAAGCTGTGCCGCAAAGCCCGGCAGTGCCATTTTAAGTATAAGAGGCAGCATCGAGGCTGTGCCGAGCCGTTCTTCGTATTTGTTATCCATTTAAAGTATCTCCGTGTTTTGTCTTTCTATTTATAGAGTATAGCACTTAAATCATAAAAAGTCAAAGCAGGGAGGGTGGCTGAAAGCCACTGTAAATTCCGCCTGCGGCAATGTGCCGCTTCAAATTCCGCCTGTGGCAATGTGCCGCTTCAAATTCCGCCTTTGGAAATGTCTGAGGTTGGCAAGGCTTGCGTTATCGGCGGGTGACTGAAAGTCACTGTAAATTCCGCCTTTTGAATTGTTAGCAATCAGCTAAGGTTAGTTGAACGGCGGGAATAAACAAAGCAGTAATTAATATAAAGCGGTCACTGGGCTGTATCTGTTCCTGTGACCGCCGGTTTTTTATTTATTTCCGCTCACGCTTTTTGAGTGAGCGGTAAATCCTTGTTTACTGAATGCTTGTTATTACAAAAACAAAAAGACAGCGCCGTCCGGCACTGCCTTTAATGTTTATGAAATTATTGCAATTACGCCTGTTCGCTTGGAGCAAAGCCTGTTCTTTTCAGAGCCTTTGAAATTGCGAGAGCGGCAAAGTATGCAAGAACTACGCTTGCTATATCCTTTATAAGATAGGGAGCGGATACGAGCAGGAAGCTGGATAACAGATCCTTGCCTGCAACGAGAGCATACTGTACAAATCCGCAGATATGGCAAGCGGCAACGCCTAAGATGCCCATTGCTATTCTAAGCGGTACACGGAACTTTTCGGGCATATTTCTGAATGCGATTCCGCTGATGGCCGCCATAGCGATAAAGCCGATTATAAATCCGCCCGTAGGACCTACTATTGAAGCAATTCCGCCCTTGAAGCCGCTGAATACGGGAACGCCTACCGCACCGAGCAGAACATAAACGACCGTTGAAACGGTTGCTCTTGCCGTGCAGAGATAAAAGCCGCAGAGGGCTATCGCAAAGGTCTGTAATGTAACCGGTACGCCGGAGGGCATCGGTATTGCTATCTGCGAAAGTACTGCCGTAATTGCCGCAAAGAGCGCACAAAGTACGATTGTTGTGATTTTCTGTCTGTTCATATTTTTTGTTTCCTTTCCATTTTGTCAAACGACTTTAACAGAATACCACCGACGGCTCCTCGTGTCAACTAAACCGCACAAATGGGTGACAATCGAGAATGGTCTGCGTTATAACTTAATAACATAATTGTACAAAATAACTAAAAGTTATGTGGTAAATGTGTGAAAAATGCAAATTGATTTTTTGGCGGGAAGAGGTTATAATAAATTTATTGAGAATGTTGTAAACTTTTAACAACACTCATAAGAATGAAACATATACAATTTGTTTGGAGGTAATTAAAATGAAGATGAGAAGATTCATCGGTGCAGCAGCTGCAATGGCAGTAGCAGGCACACTTACAGTAGGCGTAGCAGCAGAAACTTATAATGCTTATATCGGTTTCCAGACAGCACCCTACTCATTCAGAAACTCTTTTGATGACGCTTCATATGGTAAGGACGTTGCAGACGGCAAGTACTTCAACAGCGTAATCGTATGGGGCGGTAACGACCCTGAAACATTCCCTCAGTATGAAGATAAATTCGATGATGATATGCCGGATGGTAGTGGCGGCTATGTTATTCCTGCTACATACACAGATGTACAGATCGACAAGGACGGCACATACAAGGTTGGTATTACTGACTTTGACTGGGCACTCGACAGTTCTTCTTCTTTCAACCTTCTGTTTGTTTCAACAGATATTCCTTTCAACAAGGACGCAGGTGAAGACGGTGAATCTATCGCTAAGTTCTCTGACTGCAAGATTATCGTTGACGGTACAGTAACATCAGAAGTTGCTGATCCTATCATTGATACAGAAGACGGTAAGAAGTCAGGTCATACTAAGATTCTGTTCGCTAACATCTGGAACGATGCTCTTAAGAAAGATGGTTATAACGGTGCATACCCCACAAAGTCTTTAGAGATTGAATTTACAGTTTCAGGCCTTGACGCTCAGCAGCCTGCTGATACAACAGCTCCCGCTGACACAACAGCTCCTGCTGATACAACAGCTCCCACAGCAGGCGATTCTACAAAGCCCAACACAAACACAGGTGTTGAAGGCGTTGCAGCAGTTGCAGGTGTTGCACTCCTCGCAACAGGTGCAGTAGTAGTTGCTAAGAAGAGAAAGTAATCTTAAAAAGATTAACGAATAATGACAGCCCTCATTCGTGAGGGCTGTTTTAATATCACGACCGAAAGAGGAAATATGAAAAAATCTATAATCAGACGTGCGATAGCTGTGTTTATTGCGGCGGCTATGCTTGCAGGCTGTGCGGCGCAGGACAGTGGTGTATTATCGTCTGTCGGAAGCAACTCGGAGACCGAAAGCAATGTATCGTATGTTGAGGATACGAGCAGTGTTGATGAAAATTCCGAGGTTACTTCCGTTGACAGCTCAGTAACAGAGAGCGACACATCTTCCGATACCTCCGAACAGGAAGAAAATAATACTTCAAAGCAGGAAAATACATCAAAGACAGAGAACACCGAGAAGCCTGCCGATACAGCAAAGACACCGTCAACTGCCGACACGAAAAACAACAGCCAGAGCAAGCCTGCTTCATCTGCAAGCAATTTCACTGTTCAGTGGAAGAAGTCGAGCAGCTGGGAAGAAGGCGGTAAGAAGTGCGGAGGTTATGAGATTGTTATAACCAATAACGGCGATACGGTGAACAGCTGGACGGCAAAGGTGACCGTCCCCGGCAATACAAAGCTGATGTCGCAGTGGAACGGAATATTCAGCATTTCGGGAAACACAATGACCGTCAAGAACGAGAGCTACAACGGAACTATAGAAAAGGGAAAGAGCGTTTCATTCGGATTCAATTATTCGGCTGACGCTTATATCAATGAGGGTAAAGTGACTGTGAACGGAAGTACCGCAGGAACGAGTGCCGGAAATAACAGCAGCAATAATAATAACAATAACAACAATAATAATACGTCAACGACCAAAAAGCCGGCGGCAACAGTTCCCAAGGCACCGAGCGACCCTAAAGGCACTACGCCGGTATCACAGCACGGTCAGCTTTCGGTAAAGAACGGACAGCTTGTCGATAAGAGCGGCAAGGGTTATCAGCTCAGAGGAATGAGCACACACGGGCTTACATGGTTCCCCGAATTCGTAAATGAGAGCGCATTCAAAACGCTCCGTGACGACTGGAATACGAATGTTGTCCGTCTTGCAATGTATGTTGACGAGTGGGGCAACGGTCAGTGCTATATGGGTAACAAGAGCGGAAGCCTTGAACTGCTTGAAAAGGGTGTTGACATCTGCATCAAGCTGGATATGTATGTTATCATTGACTGGCACGTTCTTAATCCCGGCGACCCGTCCAAGTATACAAACGAGGCAAAATCATTCTTTGAAACGGTGTCAAAGAGATATGCAAAATATCCGAATGTAATTTACGAGATATGCAACGAGCCGAACGGCGGTGCATCGTGGAGCGGTAACATCAAGCCGTATGCGGAAAAGATAATACCCGTTATCCGCAAGAATGCGCCGAACTCGGTAATTATAGTAGGTACGCCCACATGGAGTCAGGAGATCGACAAGCCGCTTTCCGATCCGCTGAACTACAAGAATGTAATGTATGCGTTCCACTTCTATGCGGCAACTCACGCAGGACTTCGTTCAAACGTAGAAAACTGCGTGGCGCAGGGACTGCCTGTATTTGTGTCGGAATTCGGTACTTGTGATGCATCGGGCGGAGGTGCGAACGACTTCAACGAAACACAGAAGTGGCTTAGCTATTTTGACAAGCAAGGCATAAGCTACTGTAACTGGAGTATCTGCAACAAGGATGAAACCTGCTCGGTACTGCGGCCGGGAACATCGGCAAACGGTAACTGGAGCGAGAGCGATCTCACCGAAAACGGCAAGTGGATGCGTAACTGGTTCCGCAAGCACTAATGTGCCCGTGGGGCACGGCAAATTCCGACCTTTTGAAATGAAGGTGGTTGGCGTGACTTTGTGGGACGGTCGGGAGTTAATAAAAACAAGGAGATAATATGCTGAACGATATTAAATGGTTGTTTTTCGATGTCGGTTCAACACTTGTTGACGAAACCGAGTGTTATAACCATCGCATACGAGATGCTATTGCGGAAACAGATATTACCTTTGAGGACTTTAACGAAAAACTTTTGTATTTTTCAAAGCAAAATCTGAAAGGCGATATTGAAGCACTGAGATATTTCAGACTTGCAAAAACTCCTTGGCATCATGAAGATGAAAAGCCCTATAAAGATGCCGGAAACGTACTCAAAATCCTATGTGAAAAAGGATACCGTATAGGTGTAATTGCCAACCAGTCGACAGGCACTGAAAAACGACTTGAAAGCTACGGCTTGATGAAATATATACAGCTTGTTGTAGCTTCTGCCGAAGAAGGAGTTACCAAACCTGACAAAAGAATATTCGATATAGCACTAAAGCGAGCAGGATGCAGTCCGTCCGAAGCAGTAATGATCGGTGACAGAGTGGATAATGATATAATTCCCGCTAAAGAAATGGGAACGATGACGATATGGGTGAGGCAAGGCTTCGGCAAATATTGGACGATTTCTGACGAGAGCGAAAAGGCTGATTTTACGGTGGATAACCTATCGGAGCTTTTGGACATTTTTCGATAAGACTTAGGCGGAAATATTGCAAAAGTCTTAAGCACTATGAATGAAAGAAAGGTTGTGTACTATGTTTAGCAAATTAAAACATCGGCTTGACAGGAAAAGCAAATGGGTGGTTGCGCTGTTGGCAACGGCGATACTGCTCTGTGGGTTTACGGGGTGCGAAAGAAGTACTATTCCTGATGGTTCTGAGATATCGTACAGCGAAACGGGTTTTGACATTGAACGGATACGAAAAAATGTAATTGTTGACGGACAAGCGATCGAGATACCCATAAAGCTGAAAGAACTGCCTAAGGATTGGACATATGAAACTTCTGCTAATCGATTTGCGGAGGATAGATGTCACGTTGAAGTCAAGGACAAAAATGGCGATTTGCTTTTTAGCTGCGGAGCGGAAAACTACAAAGAGTCCAAAAAGGGTGACAGTAGGATTTTTGATGCTCCTTTTGAGAATGACAAATGTTCGGTTGACGGCATAACTCCATTTAAAACAACTAGAGAAGAAATCGTCGAAAGGTATGGTGAAGCAACAAGTATAAAAAATTTTAACAGTAAAAAATATGAAGGCTGGCAGGAATATAGATATGGTTCTCTCGAGGGAAAAACCTCGAATGATTGGCACGGTAAATGTCTTATTGTTACGTTTAACGAGAAAGGCATTGTTGATTGGGTTACCATTGTTTATACAGACTGAAAATGACGCCTAAGAAAAGTATATAAACGGCTGGGCAAGCCTTGAACGTTCTGCAATGCCGGCAGGCAGAGCCGAGGGCAAATCAGAATTATTATCTGAGTTGATAAAGCAGGGTGTAATAACCGAAGAGCAGGCAAATAACTACAGAGACCGAAAAAACAAACTCCGTTCAGACTTATAAATGCAGAAACAGAATTTAAAACAACCATTATAAAAATCCGTGTCAGGCGACACGGATTTTTTCTGTTATAGCTGTTTTAATATGTGCAAGACCGTTTGCGATAAGGCATTGACCGGGGTAATATAGGGCAAGGCAGAAATTTGAGAACGGGAAATCTATTTTTGAGAAGTACGCCATCAGGAGCATTATATCGGATATAAGGAACAGCACACTGCCGAGCGCAAGTATAAGGTCGAATCTGTTCTTTATGCGGATAAAGTTCATTATTGCTTTGCCTGTCATAATGCAGATTATAACTGCGTATGAAATGCCGATGATTTTCATAAGCGACGAGCCGAAGTCAAGAAGCGGTGAGAACATCATAAACAGCACTATGGGGATAAATATTATAATTGCGGGGATAAAGTCGGTGGGTCGGGGCTTTTGAATCAGCGAATATGCTATGAAATAGCAGATATGACCTAATGCGAAAATCGCCGCTCCTGCGATGAAATTTAAGTTTATCGCTATATCTGCGCTCATTGCGAAGAATACGCCGACGGTCAGTATTACTGACGGCAGTTTCTTATCGGGGAAGTATTTCAGGGCGTATATCAGGTTTACTGTGGCGGCAAGCATAAAGAAAACGCTTGCGGTTATTTTTATCGGGTAGAGATGAGTAATTATCAGAGCTGTATCGCAAGCAAGCGATAAGCCGAGAAAAATAATGTTGAGCGGTAAAACGAGTTTTTTCATATATTTGTTTCCTCAGTCTGATCATTCAGTTCGATATTGATTTTTCTTGTGTATCGGGATAACGGATATTCTCCGTCGTGGGATTCTCCGAAAAAGTAAGCGGACATATTTCCCGCCTGCGTAACTCTTGTAACTCCTGCGCAGAGCAACAGGTCGGTAAGTTCTGCTCTGTCAGTCTTGTCGCAGATAAGCCCTGCGGTCTGCAAAAAGCCTTTTGCGTTTCTCAGTGTACGCATTATGTCCTTTCTCGGAAGCCTTTTTACAAGCACATTGCACATCATAGGCGACAGTTCAAGTTCAAAGTCGTCTTTTATGATAAGGCTGCAATTTTTGCCGTAAAATACGTCGGGAGAAATTTGCCGCATCCCGATTGCCTGTTCAAGACGGGCGGAGTAGCTTATGAGCGTATCTCTCGCCCGTGTGCCTATTGAGGTGTTCCTGTGTTTTCCGACTGCCGCTTCAAGATACGGAAGGAACATTTCGCAAAATAGGGTAAGCTCGGTTTTATCATCGGTGTCAATAAACACGGTCTGGCAGGAACTGCAGAGCAGTTGCTTTGTAGAGGCTATATGCTCGGCAAGAGCCGAAAATTCATCTGTATGGTTTGCGTAATCGGAAATGTAGCAGAAGCCGAGCTTGTGTCCCCATTCAATCAGCTTAACTCCCGGCGGAGCAAGTGAGCGCACTGCTTTTACGGCTTCAGTACCGCCCCATACCACTATGCCATCGGCAAAGCCTGCAAGCGTCTGGATGGTACGCACATCGCTTGACGGGGTATCAAAGACATATATGTAGCGTGACAGCAAAGGCTCATATTTGCAAAGCCGCTTTATTATGCGGATTGACAAGCCCTTATCGGCGGACGGAAGCTTCAGTATATTGATATTGCCTGCAAGAAGTCCTTCTGCAACGCTCATCACGGGTAAGCCGTCGGCATTTCCTGCGGCTATGTGGAACAGAACGCCGAGAGGTTTTGTCTGAATTTTTATTTTCGGAGTGATGCCGTTCGGAGAACCGATAAAGCCGTCTGAATCTCCGAGTTCGGTTTTCAGCCTGTATTCAAGATTTTCACGGCTGAGGCAGGCGAGTATAAGCTGTTTATAGTAACTCACATTTTCAACGTCAAGCGCTGAGAGCATATCGTCAAAAGCACCGTTTTCTATATCCGTGCTGATTTTTTCGGCGGCAAGCATGACCTGCTTAGCAGAAAGCCGACAGTTTCCGAGAGTGTCGCATATTCTGTCTTCAAAACGGGCTAACAGCTTGTCGCACATATCGTTTTCGTATATTTCGCCATCAAAGAAAATCATACGTTCACACCCTTTATTATCTCTTCTGCGCCTGCCGCACAGGTCTTTATATCCTCCGGCGCAACTCTGCCGACAATTTCAAGAAACGGCGTTTTCAGTCCGCAGGAACATTCGCTTCCGTTATGAAGTATGCCGAGGTCATCTGTCATTACGGAAAGCACCGGGGTCGCTTTAACCATAGGAGTTATCAGGTTTACAAGTCCTGTCTTGCCGTTTTCAAGCGGTTTTAACGTATCGACATCTCTGATTATAACTCTGCTGTAAGCGGGAACGTGGAAGTGATGTTCCTTGCAGTCGCAGTATAAAATCGGATGCTCTACCGCTCCGAAAAATTCGATAATATCGTTTTCCTTTATGCCGAGTACCTTTTCGGCAAGGCTGTAAAAGGAATTTTTGTCGGCTTGCTCGGCATAGAACTGTTTCCAGCCGCCGCCGAGCATTATGCGTGAGCCTTTCGGCATTTTAAGATAAATTTTACGCTCGTCCATTATTCTCAGCAGAAAATAAGTATAAGCCGGAAACCCCATGAATCTTGTCGGAAAACGTGAACGTGAATGACTGACAATAAGATTTATAATCCTGTCAAAGTCGGGGGAATATCCGCCTTTTTTATATGTCAGAATATAATTGCGGCTCAGTGCAGGAGTGAAGAATGTCGCACCGAAAGCCGTCTTTGTTACGGCGGTCTTGTTTCCTCTGTGGTGCTTGTAACCCATAATGATATAGTGGCATGGAACAGGAGATAACAGATTTCTCAGCTTTGATACACGCATAACCATTTTAAGTCCGCAGAGAAGGCCGCCCGTGTCAAAGGCTACCATGCTTTTCCTGCCGCTTGTGCCGGAGGAAGTCGCTTTTATAAGCGGAATACAGCCTTTATTGAAAATCTGCTTTTTCTTGAACAGCAATGTGGGTATCACGGGAAGTCCGGACGCATCCGAGGGAGAGGATATACCGAGATTTTCGCATATTCTGCGGTAATCATCGCAATGGGAAACGCAGTAGGAGAAATTTTCTTTTACGGCTTTGGTGAACAATTCGTCGGAACTATCGGAATACGGGTCTTTTACCCAAAAGAGCTGTCGTCTGTATTTCATCGGTCTTCCTCCGCTGTTTAAATACTTAATATAGTAAAATGATAACATAAATAGCACGGCGTGTCAATAAACGGTAAAACAAATGCGTTTTACTTAATTACCGTGTAACCTGTTACATCACCTTGCTGATAATTTTGTGTGAAAACGGCGTAAAATTATCGGAAATCTGTAGACAATGACGATTATTTGTGATACAATAATAATAACACCTGTCGCAGAGGCTTTTTGTTTTATGACTACAAGTAAACGATTACTCAAAACGTAAGCGGTACATAACAAAAAAATGCGGCGGTATTATGACAGATTTATAAAGCAGAGAATAAACTGCACAGAAAGGAATTTTTGCTATGAAGAACATACCCGATGTAAAGCTCGGAATTGCGGCTGTAAGCCGTGACTGTTTCCCCATGAGCCTTTCAGCTTCAAGATGTGAGGCTGTTGTAAAGGCATGTAAGGAGATCGGTGTTGACGTATTTAAATGTCCCACCACTATCGAAAGCGAAACACACATGATGCAGGCTCTTGAGGAGCTTAAGGGCGCAGGCTGCAACGCACTGGTCGTATACCTCGGAAACTTCGGTCCAGAGTCGGCTGAAACACTGCTTGCAAAGTATTTTGACGGTCCTGTAATGTTCGTTGCTGCGGCAGAGGAAACACAGGATAACTTAGTAGGCGGCAGAGGCGACGCTTACTGCGGCGTGCTGAATGCAAGCTACAACTTAGCACTCAGAAACATCAAGGCATACATACCCGAATACCCTGTAGGAACAGCTACAGAGGTTGCAGATATGATAAAGGAATTTATCCCTGTTGCAAGAGCAGTTATCGGTCTTAACAACTTAAAGGTTATCTCATTCGGTCCTCGTCCTCAGGACTTCCTCGCTTGTAACGCTCCTATAAAGCAGCTTTACAACATCGGCGTTGAGATTGAAGAGAACTCGGAGCTTGACCTTTATGCCGCATTCAACGAGCATAAGAATGACGCAAGAATCCCCGAAGTTGTTGCAGATATGGAAAAGGAGCTTGGCGACGGCAACAAGATGCCCGGTATCCTGCCCAGACTTGCACAGCTTGAGATTACGCTTCTTGACTGGATGGAAGCGCACAAGGGAAGCAGAAAGTACGTTGTATTCGCCAACAAGTGCTGGCCTTCATTCCAGACACAGTTTGGCTGCGTTCCCTGCTATGTAAACTCAAGACTTACAGCAAGAGGAATCCCCGTAGCGTGCGAGGTTGATATTTATGGTGCAATCAGCGAATATATCGGTGCCTGCATTTCAGAAGACGCAGTTACACTGCTTGACATCAACAACTCTGTTCCTGCAGATATGTATGTTGAATCCATCAAGGACAAGTACAACTACACACTCAAGGATACATTCATGGGCTTCCACTGCGGTAACACAGCTTCGTGCAAGCTGACAAGCAAGACTATGAAGTATCAGCTCATCATGCACAGAGGTCTTGAGCCTGACAAGGAGCCTGATATCACAAGAGGTACGCTCGAGGGCGACATCGTTCCCGGCGACATCACATTCTTCCGTTTACAGAGCACGGCTGACGCTAAGCTGAGAGCTTATGTTGCCGAGGGTGAAGTTCTCCCTGTTGCTACACGTTCATTCGGTGCTATCGGCGTATTCGCTATCCCCGAAATGGGCAGATTCTACCGCAACGTTCTTATCAAGAAGAACTATCCTCACCACGGCGCAGTAGCATTCGGTCACTACGGCAAGGCTATCTTCGATACACTGAAGTACCTCGGCGTTGAGGATCTTGAATTCAACCGTCCCGCTGGTATGCTGTATGACGGTGAGAACCCTTACGCTAAGTATTGATTTATCGGACGGCCATACGAAAGTAGATAAAGTTGATATAGTATAGTAAAATCCCTGAGAGCTGAGGCTCTCGGGGATTTTGTTTTGTAGAAAATGTGGTTCTATAATTAATAGGTTTTTTCAATAGAATTGGGGTACTGCTAAGATTGTGCAGTATCGTTCTTAATCGTATGTTTATAACGTTAATATCCGCCGGTAACGGAGGTAAAGTAAAGTTCGAACCGACAGAACGGCGAATTTGAAGCGGCTCACAGCCGCAAAAAAGGATACAGCAAACCTC
>OMAK01000019.1_pt1 | contig 99466 bp, 142 predicted proteins | sample 1644681 | NCBI WGS metagenome assembly OMAK01 (sample SAMEA103958133, study PRJEB25191) | human gut metagenome | biome: human-associated habitat [ENVO:00009003]; feature: intestine environment [ENVO:2100002]; material: feces | place: Germany | collected 2013/2015 | reverse complement strand
GAGTAGCAATAACAACATCAGCTCCTAAAGTGAGTCCTTTTTTCTGTTGTTCGAACAATATTCCATCATTTCCACCGTATACGGCAACACTCGATACCGGCATGAAATAGGAAAACCCTTCCATTTGCTGGTCGATCTGTTGGGCCAATTCCCGGGTAGGAGACATGATGACACAATTAATCGCATCTTCCGGATGTTTACCTTCAGATAATTTATTCAATACAGGCAGTAGAAACGCGGCCGTTTTACCTGTTCCTGTCTGTGCTACTGCGATCAAATCTTTACCCTCAAGTATGATTGGAATTGCCTGCTCCTGTATAGGCGTACATTCGTCAAATCGCATGGCATCAAGCGCCTCAAGCACATTTGCATTTAATTGTAGTTCGGAAAACTTCATTCTTTTATTTAATTTGTCAGCAAAGATAATCTATTTTTTGGTCTAATTACATATTCAAGTAAGAATCTTTGAATCCGAGGAAATAGAGCACTCCATCCAGTCCGATGGTGTTGATCGATTGCTTGGCATTTGCCACCACTTTAGGCTTTGCGTGGAAAGCAATTCCCAGTCCGGCAACCCCTAGCATAGGGAGGTCGTTAGCTCCGTCTCCTACGGCGATGGTCTGTGCAATATCCACCTTTTCCACTTGTGCAATGAGGCGGAGCAGTTCGGCTTTCCGTTTTCCGTCTACTACATCTCCCAGGTAACGTCCGGTCAGTTTGCCGTCAATAATTTCCAGTTCGTTGGCATAGACGTAATCTATACCGTATTTCTTTTGCAGGTATTGACCGAAATAAGTGAATCCTCCCGAAAGGATGGCGATTTTGTAACCGTACTTCTTCAATACATACATCAGCCGTTCTACGCCCTCTGTGATAGGCAAACTCTCGGCTATTTCCTGCATGACCGATTCGTCCAGCCCTTTCAATAGTGCTACACGGCGGGTAAAGCTCTCTGTAAAGTCTATTTCTCCACGCATGGCGCTTTCTGTGATGGCCTTTACTTCGTCGCCTACACCGGCACGGATAGCCAGTTCGTCAATCACCTCTGTTTCGATTAATGTAGAGTCCATATCAAAACAGATCAGACGGCGCATACGACGGTACATATTATCCTGTTGGAAAGAAAAGTCCATTTCCAGTTCGCTGGCCAACTTCATCAGCTTCTCCTGCATCGCAATGCGATCTTTCGGAGTACCTCTCACTGAAAATTCGATGCAAGCCCTGGTGCGTGCATCTGCCTGACATTCATCCAACGGGATACGACCTGTCAGACGTTTGATAGCATCAATATTCATGCCCTGCTCGGCCAATATGCTTGTAGCGGCAGAAATCTGTCGGGCGGAAAGCTTGCGTCCCAGAACCGTCAGGATATAACGGTTTTTCCCTTGCATACCTACCCAGTTTTCATATTGCTCGGTGGTGATAGGTTCAAACCGGATGGTCACTCCCAGAGAAGAAGCCTTGAACAACAGTTCCTTCATAATGAATCCGGAATGTCTTTCTTCACTCTTGAACAGGATACCCAGCGATAATGTATTATGAATATCTGCCTGGCCGATATCAAGAATCGTGGCATCATATTTGGCAAGGATTTCGGTCACGGAAGCAGTCAGTCCCGGGCGATCTTCGCCGGTAACTCGAATCAGAATCAATTCAGTATTTGATGGTTGCATAAAAAATAGACTTTAACGCTGCAAAAGTAGAGAAAAAAGTTCGTTTTTATGCTAAATAACATAAAAAGTTATACCCCAAAAGTAAGATTTTTGCTTATTTGCTTGGAAGTTAATTTAATATTTACTTACCTTTGCACCCGGTTTCAAAAATAAAGGCTCTGATAATCAGCGGATTCCTCTTCGCCTGATGCCTGAAAAGACAACGTTTCGGGAAGAAACCACTGTTTAAGGACAGTCCCGGATAGTATTAACTAAAACCGAATTACATGAAGCATGTAAAATGGATTTTTGTTGTATTACTGATTTGTTCCTTGACCGCTTTCGTTGAGAAAGACAAACCTACCGGAGGTTTGAGTGAGGGTGACGTAGCCCCTGATTTTAAAATCGAATCTACGTCAAACGGGCAACCCGCCTTTAAATTGGGAAATTTGAAAGGTAAATATGTGTTGCTAAGTTTTTGGGCAAGTTATGACGCGCAGTCCCGGATGCAAAATGTAAGTTTGAGCAATGCGCTTCGTTCTTCTCATAATGTGGAAATGGTTTCTATTTCATTTGACGAATATCAGTCAATATTTAAGGAAACCGTTCGTAAGGATCAAATAGTTACGCCCACTTGTTTCGTGGAAACAGAAGGCGAGGATTCCGGTTTATTTAAGAAGTACCGTTTAAACCGGGGATTTACTAACTATTTATTGGATGGAAATGGTGTAATTATAGCCAAAAACATCTCTGCTGCAGATCTTTCTGCTTATGTAAAAGAAGTCGGTTAACGATTTTAAGAATGTAAGGAGAAAGAGGGATTTTCCAAATCACCGTCAGGTGAAAATAATGGAGAATAGACAAAAGAGGAAATGGATACAACAAAAAAGTTCCGCCTACACTTGCATTAGCAAGAATAGGCGGAACTTCTACTTTTATACTCTTCGTTTATCCGGTGCATCCAAAACCTTAGGGCAATCTATGGATAGAATCCGTGAAGACTGCGGAAGGCTTGCCTACCTTTTATTTAGGTGCCTTCTGGTACAAGAAGAATGCGATACCCGCATAAAGGATATTAGGAATCCAGACTGCAACGGCAGGCGGCACATTTCCGTTCACGGCAAAGGTGGAAGTAATCGTCTGGAACAGGATATAAGAGAAACTTAATCCTAATCCGATACCCAGATGAAGCCCCATACCGCCTTTCGTTTTTCGGGACGAAAGCGATACACCGATGATAGTAAGGATGAAAGAGGCGAACGACATAGCGATTCGTTTGTGATATTCAATCTCAAACTCCTTGATGTTGGCAAATCCTCTTCGTTTCTGTTTGGCGATATAATCGCTTAACTCGGGACTGGTCAGCATTTCCTGCTGGTTTTTCATGATAAGAAAGTCAGAAGGTTCCATGTTGATGATAGAGTCTATCCGGTCTCCCTTAGTGATCTTTTCCTTTAAACCATCCAGTTCGCGTACCATATAATCGTGGATCGTCCATTTATGAACGGTGGTGGTATCGTAGGTAATCCGTCGTGCAGTCAAATGTGAAACCAGCTTTTTATCCACAAATTTGTCCAATGAAAAGCGGTTACCGGTTTTCATTGCGTTGTTATAGTTGTCGATATATGCAATCACTCCGCTATCCACTTCCAGCTGCACATTGCTTACCGAGTTTTGTTTCTTTGGTTTGATATACCGGTCTTCAAAATTCAGACGCGTAACACTTCCTTTCGGAATCACATACGAACTTAGTGTGAAAGTGACGAGGGCGATGATAGCGGCAGAAATCATGTAAGGGCGCATCATCCTCTTAAAGCTCATACCGGTGGAGAACATCGCAATAATTTCGGAGTTTTCTGCCAGTTTGGAGGTAAAGAAAATAACAGCAATGAATACGAACAACGGACTGAACAGATTGGAGAAATAGGGGATAAAGTTCATGTAGTATTCAAAGATAATTTTATCCCATGGAGCTTCATGCTCCATTAGTTTGTCCATCTTTTCGTTGAAGTCAAATACCACTGCAATAGAAATGATTAGTGCAATAGCAAATACGTATGTCCCCAAGAACTTCTTGATGATATACCAGTCCAGCCGTTTTATAAATCGATTGCTTTTCATTTCTTATAATCTAGTTGATACTCTTTTGACCATCATCGGTTTCCAGGTCGAGAAATCTCCGGCGATAATGTGCTTTCTTGCTTCCCCTGCCAGCCACAGATAGAATGCCAGATTATGTATGGAAGCGATTTGCATAGCCAGTAGCTCTTGCGCATGGAAAAGATGGCGCAAATAAGCCTTGCTGTATAATGTATCCACGCAAGAGGCTCCGTCGGCTTCGATAGGAGAGAAGTCCGTTTCCCATTTCTTGTTCCGCATATTGATAATGCCATCTTTGGTGAACAACATGCCATTTCGTCCGTTTCTTGTAGGCATAACGCAGTCGAACATATCCACGCCGCGTTCTATTCCTTCAAGAATGTTGACAGGAGTTCCGACACCCATAAGGTAACGGGGTTTGTCTTTGGGGAGTATTTCATTGACAATCTCGATCATTTCGTACATCTTGTCTACCGGTTCGCCTACCGCCAAACCACCGATGGCATTCCCGTCAGCACCTTTGGACGCTACAAACTCTGCAGATTGCTTGCGCAGGTCGGGATAAACACATCCCTGCACGATGGGGAAGAGAGACTGATTATAACCGTATTTAGGTTCTGTCTCGTTAAAACGTTGTATACAACGGTCGAGCCATCTGTGGGTTAATCCTAATGACTTTTTGGCATACTCGTAATCCGAGTCGCCCGGAGGACATTCGTCAAAAGCCATCATAATATCCGCACCGATGGTACGTTCTATGTCCATCACCTTCTCCGGAGTGAAGATGTGCTTGCTTCCGTCGATATGCGAACGAAATTCGGCTCCTTCTTCACGCAGTTTTCTGATTCCGGCTAATGAAAATACCTGAAAACCACCGCTGTCAGTCAGCATGGGGCGGTCGAAACCGTTGAAACGGTGCAGCCCGCCTGCTTTCTCGATCACATCCAGTCCCGGACGCAAATAGAGGTGATAGGTATTACCCAGAATAATCTGTGCCTGGATATCTTCTTTCAATTCGGTCAGATGTACTCCCTTCACAGTGCCCAGTGTGCCCACCGGCATGAAGATAGGTGTTTGTATCTGCCCGTGGTCTGTTGTTATCAGACCGGCACGGGCATTACTTTTAGTGTCTGTATATTGTAACTCAAATGTCATTCCTGGCTGGGTTTCTTAACAGATAAATCAATAGGATCCGCTACTTTCTCGTTAGTCAATGCAATAGCGAATACCTCTTTTATATCGTTTACATAGTGGAAAGTCAGTCCTTTCAAATAAATATCTTGAATTTCATCTATGTTCTTTTTGTTCTCGGCACTCATGATGATTTCCTTGATTCCGGCACGTTTGGCTGCCAATATCTTCTCCTTGATGCCACCCACAGGAAGCACTTTGCCGCGAAGAGTGATTTCTCCCGTCATGGCAATGTTGGCTTTCACTTTTCTTTGAGTCAGGGCAGAAGCCAGTGAAGTGGCCATCGTGATACCTGCTGACGGACCATCTTTCGGAATAGCCCCTTCAGGAACGTGGATATGGATATTCCAGTTATCAAAAATCTCTTCATTCAGACTAAGGACAGAAGCATGCGCCTTGATATATTCAAGTGCCAGCATAGCAGATTCTTTCATCACATCTCCCAGGTTACCGGTCAATGTAAGACGTCCGCCCTTGCCCCGGCTTAAACTGGTTTCTACAAATAAGATTTCGCCTCCGACAGCTGTCCATGCCAATCCGGTGACTACACCTGCGTAATCATTTCCCTGATACTTGTCGCGTGTATATTCCGGTGCTCCAAGGAAATCATACAAATCTGTCGGTTTGATTTCCGTCTTGGCGAAATAACCGTCCGTAGCATATTGACGGGCTGATTTGCGAAGAATCTTACCGATCTTCTTTTCCAGCTCACGAACACCGCTTTCACGGGTATATGACTCGATTATGGCTTCCAGTGTATCTTTGGGAAGTTTAATATCTGTCTTTTTAAGTCCGTTGGCTTCCAATTCTTTGGGGAGCAGATGCTTGCGGGCAATCTCTACTTTTTCTTCTGTGATATATCCGCTTACCTCAATCAATTCCATACGGTCGAGCAACGGGCCGGGGATTGTATTCAGGTTATTGGCTGTTGCAATAAACAATACCTTGGAGAGGTCATAGTCTACATCCAGGAAGTTATCATGGAAAGATGTATTCTGTTCCGGGTCGAGCACTTCCAGTAATGCAGAAGAAGGGTCCCCCTGACGGTCAGCACTGACCTTGTCTATTTCATCCAAGATGAAAACAGGATTAGAAGCACCGGCTTTTATCAAGCTCTTGATGATTCGTCCCGGCATAGCGCCAATATAAGTCTTACGATGACCGCGAATCTCTGCTTCGTCATGCACACCGCCTAAAGACATACGTACATATTTCCGTTTGAGCGCAGATGCGATGGATTTTCCAAGAGATGTTTTACCCACTCCCGGAGGGCCATACAAACAGATAATCGGTGATTTCATATCACCTTTCAGCTTCAATACGGCTAGATGTTCTAAAATACGTTCTTTTACTTTCTCCAGTCCGTAATGATCTTTGTTCAACGTCTTTTCTGCGTTTTTAAGGTTCAGATTGTCAGTTGTATAAGTACCCCATGGGAGATTGAGCATCGTTTGCAGATAGTTGAGCTGTACGCTGTAATCCGGAGATTGCGGATGAGTGCGTTCCAGTTTGGCAAGTTCTTTCATGAACGTGTCTCTGACTTCTAAATTCCAGCGCATTCTTTCTGCCTTCTGGCGCATTTCCTCTATTTCCTGCTCCTGACCGCCGCCACCCAGTTCATCCTGGATGGTCTTGATCTGCTGTTGCAGGAAGTATTCGCGTTGTTGCTGGTCGATATCTTCGCGGGCACGCATTTGGATGGATGCCTTGATTTCTGCCAACTGCACTTCACGGTTCAGAATTTCCAGTAAGTGATAAGTGCGTTCACGCAATGAGTTGATGCTCAACAAGTCCATCTTCTCATCTTTCTTGAACGGCAGGTTTGAGCAGATGAAATTGACCAGGAACATTGAGTTGTTGATATTTTTAATAGCAAACGACGAATCTTGATGCATCACATCTGATGATTTGATGTATCTCATTGTCAAGTCCTTGCAAGTTTCCACCAGGGCTTGAAACTCTTTATCATCTTTGCCAGGGACATCTTCCTCCAAAAGTTCTATTTCACCTTTCAGGTACGGATGAGTTTCGATGATGCTAGTCAGACTTAAACGTTTCATTCCCTGAAGAATGACAGTTGTTGTCTGATCGGGCATTTCCAATATCCGCACAATTCGTCCTACGGTACCGATATTGTGTAAATCTTCCAGTTTCGGATCTTCTGTATGTGCCGATCTCTGGCATACTACTGCAATATCTTTATGTTTCTTGTCAGCATCTCGTACGAGTTTCAGTGAAGACTTACGGCCTACCGTGATCGGCAGGAATACTCCAGGAAACAATACCATATTACGTAAGGGGAGTACCGGAAGAATTTCACCAGATTTCACATTTACATCAAATGCTTGTTCATCGTTCCCATCATAGTCTGTGATTAGCGAGAAGCTGTTATCGCCTCCATCTTCCAATAAATATCTTTCTTTCATCTTTTCGTTTTAATTTAGTTTATGCCATACTGATATGCATAAATCGTTTGCAAAGTTAATTGATTCTCTCTAATAATAAAGCACTGCGTAGAATAAAAACACAAAAACAATGCCAAAATATCGGCTTGTAAAGGGAGTATTCCATAATTATTATTTATTTTTGGCGATTTGCAATAAAATAATAGTATAAAACGGCTTTAAGATAAACGGATAAAATGTCGAATCCTTATTTTCAATTTAAGCAATTTACGGTATGGCATGATAAATGTGCCATGAAAGTCGGTACGGATGGGGTGCTTCTGGGAGCTTGGACTTCCGTTGAAAGTGCGCACCGGATTTTGGACATTGGGACGGGAACAGGGTTGGTAGCTTTAATGTTGGCGCAACGCAGTTTGCCGGATGCAAATATTGTAGCGTTGGAAATAGATGAAGCGGCTGTCGGGCAAGCCAGGGAAAATGTTATTCGTTCGCCCTGGAAGGAGCGGGTAGAGGTGGTGCAGGCTGATTTTAGGAAATACAGGTCTTCGGATAAATTCGACGTAATTGTTTCTAATCCTCCTTATTTTGTCGATTCGCTGGAATGTCCGGATCGTCAGAGAACCGCGGCGCGTCACAATAATTCTTTGAGCTATGAAGATTTGTTGGAAGGAGTAAGCGGATTATTGACAGAAAACGGATTTTTTACAGTGGTGATTCCGGCAGATGTAGCTGAACGGGTAAAAAAGATAGCTTCTATAAAGAAATTATATGCAGTCCGTCAACTGAATGTAATCACTAAACCCGGCGGTATTCCGAAACGTGTTTTGATTACTTTTTCTTTTTCCAATCAAGAGTGCATTGTAGAAGAACTATTGACAGAACTGGCTCGTCATCAATATAGTGAGGAATATATGACGCTAACCCGGGATTATTATTTGAACATGTAAAAGGGTGACGCTATCCGGTAAAGATAGTGACGGTATATGCTTGCGATAGTGACGGTATCGCTGTCATATACCGTCACTATTTCAAAGCTAGTTCAAAAACGCTATTTTGAGATCTTCGTTCTATTCCTTTCTAACTCATAATTCAAAAGAGTAATTTCTAGCTTTTGAACACTATTTTCTAGCAGTACTTTCTGAAGTTGCTCTTGAAGTGAAATTATTATTTTGTCTTTTGATAGTCTTAAATTCAATAAGCTGCTACAATAACTATACTACTCTTTTAAATTATTTGTTTTGTATATGCTTTATTTTAAATTCTTTCAGTGACTTTTCTATCTTTTGATAAAGGTCTGTTGTTTTTGTTGAGTATGTAGATAAAGAGCCCCTAGGCTCATCTGCGAATCTGAATAATTCATCTGTATCTGCATATATTGATACTAACTCATTATAAGCATCTTTACAACTGGAAGGATAATCATTTAGTTGTGGCATTATAGCCTCGATTGAATCTCTCTTTTGTTTTAGTCTCTTATAGGTATCTGTTGTGATAATAAACTCCTGATGCTTCGCTAAGGCTTCATTGAAATCAGTGCAATATTCTCCATTGTATTCATGATCGTAAATTACTTTTCTCCAAGTATCACAATAATGAAGAGTTATTGCTTCACTTAAATCAGCTTCTTTCTCAATCATAGAAGCGGTATTAGAGAGTTTTGCTATATACTCCTTTTCTGAATTACATGAAACTAAAACCATGGCTAGTATCGCACTCAAATAAAAAAACTTTTTCATCATATCGTTATTTTTGTTACACAATCAATTTATTAGAATCCTGTTTGTAATACTGTATTAGAGTATTACAAGATTGATATTTTATATTCAAAAAAACATCTATTTTATTACTTGAAGAATATCCAATGATACGCTTATTTGATTCTTCTGGAATTCTAAAATTCAGAAAGGGACTTTGTGAATGCGAATATAGTGAAATGAAAATAACAACGAGCATCAGCAGAGTTTTCTTCATGTGTTTAAGTATTTTTGTTTGTTATCGTTTTCTCTATAAACAATGTTTGTATTTCCGCTATAAAGTTAACGCAAAACATTGATAACGCCAAAATAAAAGGGTAATAAAGTTAACAAAATAGATTTTTACTCTAAATTAAATAAGAAAATGAAGATAATGCTAGAAACCTGTTCAAAGATAGTTCAAAGAATTGCCCTTTTTATTTGCCCCCAAACGGGGATAATTACACTTATCCTATATATAATAAAAAAAGCCAATACTAATTGTACTGGCTTTATTTTGTGAATCTTGACTTGATTTTCTTCGTCGGGGTAGCGGGATTCGAACCCACGACCCCCTGCTCCCAAAGCAGAATGATAAAGAAAGCTATTTAGTTACAAATCAATTAAATGCAATGATGCAAGCTAACCATTTCAAAGATAGTTCAAAGAACGCTATTTTGAGGGCCTTATTTTAGCCCTTTCTAACTCATAATTCAAGAGAGCAATTTCTTGCTTTTGAGCACTATTTTCTCGCAGTACTTTCCGGAGTTGTTGCTGAAGAGAAGCGATTAATTTGTCTTTTTCTTCCATACATTTATATTTTAAAAGAAAACATAATGCGTAATTATAACAGAAAACAACACATCAGAGATTGCTACTTTTCAATAGCATTATCTATACTTTCCATATTAATGGGAATTGTTTCTATAATCATATCCATAATAGTTATTTGCAAATAGCAATTATCGAAACAATTAAAGAAGCAAAAGCTATAACTACGGCAAGAATACTAAACCTCTTAGCGGTACGGTCGATTTTTCTCTCGCGTTCCAATCCCAGGAAAGCCCCTTGACTAGCGAAATCGCTTCCATAAGCATTTAGTGAATATGAATGCCATGTTTCATTTGATAGTTCGCCATATAGGCTTCCATATTCCTTCAATATCTCATTGACCTGCGCCATGAGTTGCCAATCAGCTTCAAGGTTCAATTTTGCAAATTCAATCTTTCCATTATTCTTGTACGTTTCAAGAATGATGGAATTCGCTATTTCTTGTGGTTTATTCATACCTTATCTTAGAACGCTGGGGATTAACTATATTCAATTTACAATAGATATATCTTTGGGTCTTCATATTTACCAAAGTCAGGAGCTGGCTTATCTATCTTTTTGAAAAGACGAGTATATTTATCTTTTAGCTTTTTATATCCATTGAGCCAGTCTTCATAAGATTCAGAGGATTTAGAAAGTAGAGCTACCTCCTGTAGAAAAGCTTCGTTTGCCAACTTTTCTGTTTCTTCCAAATCGCCTTTTATATAAGAGATACAAGCATTGGAAAGAAAGTCTTTATTATCTATTTTCTTCCAAATACGTTTAACGTTATTAGTCATTCCCCAAACTTTAAAGAAAAGGATAATCTGCAGTATTCCAAATGCGATTATCACTATACCTGTGAATTGCATTAATCCTTCCATGATTTACTGTTTTGTTTTTGGTAAGCGATTATGAAACAAATAAGAATTAATGCCCATGCTATAATACCAATAATGGTTTGGATATAGTATGTCGGATGCAAATAATCGGACCCCTCAATTATTACCAATTGGACAAATGAATAAAGGTTGCATAATAGAATTAGTCCTGATCCTATACTACCTAATAAAAAAGCTGTTTTCATAAATATTATTTTTTAGTTACACAATCATTTTGGTTCTCTTTTTCTTCTGTCTTATCTTCTTCTTTTATATTTTTCTTTTTCTTTTTTACGAAAATAGAAACTAACATTGTTGATGCTAAGACGGCTGCCATTGGTAATAATAATGAAAAAAGATTAGTGGGTATAAAACGCTCTTGATTTTTGTCGTAAAGAACGAATGCTAAAGTTGCTATAGCGGCTATAACAGACAGTATGAGGCTCATTTCTGTTACTTTAGTATCTTTTCCTTCATATGATATTATAGTCTTGGGGGTGTCTCTAGTTAAATCTATGTTTTTTTTATCTGCTTGGTTGACTATTTTGTTGACAATATTGCAATATTCAAGTTTACGATCAGCATCTAAAAAAGCATTATCTAAAACTTCTTTTATTAAATCTTCTACAAGTCGTTGGGTTGTGTATAAATTAGTGGTATTAACCATATATTTACGGCTTGTTGATAATATTAGAGACTCGATAATTGCTTGTACTGGTATTTTTTGACTAACAATAAGAGGACGGATAGCATATAAAATTTCGTTATTAGCAGTTTTTACTCGTTGTAGGTATTCTTTCTTTTCTCTTTTTGTAAAAAAGAAATTAGTGACCCAGAATACAATAAAGCCGCTTACTATTCCACCGCCTATACCTATGGTCCAAGCATTTGAAATAAAATTTATAAAAGTATTCATAAATGAGTGTTGTAAAATGATTAAAATATTTGCTAATTTTTTATTTCATCTAATACTCAAGTTTTTCGTAAGTTCCTGATTCCTCTCCACTTTCAATTTTGAGCTTATTATTTGATATTTTACAATCTAAATAATATGAAGACTTGTCTTTAGGAAATACATCATAGATATAAATCTTATTATCTTCAATCTTGTATTTGAAAGTTTGGAAAGAAATAGGGTCTGCATTGCTATAAATACCAAAAGAGCCTTTATCATCGTCTCCGAAATTTAAAAACTTGTGCGAACCTTTAATGCCTGTCGACCAATTACCCACTATATTATTTTCGTTAAGTTCAATCCAATTATCATCGTCTTTACTACAGCTAGTTAAGACAAGAATAGCAAAAAGTGTGAATAAAATGTTTTTCATAATAGTTGTTGTTTTATAAATTGTTTTGTTTATTATATTCTTCTAGTTTACTTTTCCATTCATTCAATACAGTTGTTTTTATGTTAAACCATTTATTTTCATCTAATAAATATTCTGCAAGATATTCAGCAGAAGTTTCACTGTCCATAACAGGATTATATTGTTTAAGCTGCCACCATGTCAGTTTGGTATAACCGGATGCTGGCGGCGTAGTTGTATTCTCCTGAAGTGAAACGCGATTTTTCAAAATGCGGTTTTTATTCCATTGTTCAACTAATCCTTTTTCGACTTTAAATTTATATTGGCCCTTCAGTATAGCATCGTTGTATTTCAAAGCTATTTTAGTATCCATATATGGAAAGTAAATTCGAATATCAGCGGCGGAAAGTTCTTGAGTAGAGGAATTGTTATTTGAGTCTGACAAATTACTACCTTTCAATAGCATTATCAGCCCTATTATAACTATTCCTATTATTATGAAGAACCACATTTACTTATTCATTAATACATTAATTAATCGTTCCTTTTCCTCGAGAAGCTTATCCTTGCCTTCGATAACAGCTTTTAAATGCTTTATTTCTATCATAGCATCCTCAAGTCTATCTTGACATTCATTAGTTGATATATTACCATTATTATCTCTTCCAACCAGAATGTTTTTTGTTCCATTTTGCATTACACCAGTTGTAATATCTTCAAAAAAAGCTGTAGGTGAAATATTTAGAACAGATGAAATTTGTATAAGTAGTTCTGTATCAATATTCTCTTTTTCAAATATTGAATAAGTATATGGTCTGCTTTTGTTTATCAACTTGGCAAAGTCTGTTACACTTATATTTCTTTTAGAGACTTCTTCTTTAATTTTGTTACCTATATGCATACGATTATTATTAAATTATCTTAATTGATTACATAATTTGTCTTGTTTTAGATTACAGTGTAATGTTTTTGATTACATTTGCACTATAAAGTTAACGCAAAACATTGATAACGCCAAAATAAAAGGGCAGCAAAGTTAACAAAATAGATTATTTACTCTAAATCAAATAAGGAAATGAAGACAATTTTAGAAGTTTCACTACAAGAAGCAAGTAAAGCACAGGTTGCCATTAATGACAGTCTGCTACAGACAGAGCTGACCCAAACCAGCACTAACATCTGGGAACTCCCAACTTATGACATGAACGATAGATACGAGTGCGACGGTGACGAAGAACTGAAAGATGAAATTCGTGAACTCTTTACAGTTTGCGGTATTTCGGAAGATGAATATTCATTTAGTGATATAAAAACGGAGGAATAAGCTATGAAACGTAAAATCTACACCGTAAGCAGAGAGAGAGCTATCCAAATCGCTGCTAACTATAATTGTGTAAATATTGAGATTGCCAGGAACTATACCAATAGCGAACTCAAGGAAGTTCTCCGGATGCTAAAACTTAAAGCTGATTTTTAACCCTAAAAAACAAGATCGTAATGAAGAATCTAAATGAAGTAATGCGCATCCTAGGCGGAAGCAAACGTTTCGATTTCGAATGTAATGAAAATGGCTATTCCTGTATTCTAGTAGTTTCAAGCTACCACTCCGGTGAAGAAGTAAGGCTCGATCTTTCTAAACTTGATAACGAAATGCTTGAAGCCTTACAAGTAGAAGATAACGATAATGAAGAAATGGAAGGGTAAGCTATGAAAGTAAGAATAAAGAATGTAACCGGCTCGACTGGTAATGAGTGGCTTCTGTGGGAGCTTAAAAAGGAAGCAGGAGTAAAGGAAGGTGATATAGTTGAGGGTAAATACAATCCAAACAACAAAGCAGTAGACTTTACTAAAGGTACAGCAGAATGTGTCGCTTGGCTCGGAGAAACTTGCGAAGAAGTCAAAGACTAAAATCATAAAGCATGCTGGCTTAGTTTTCGATGCAAACCCTTTGAGAATGTGCCTTTCGGTAACGGAGAATCTGAAAGAGGTTATGAGGTAGAATGAACATTTAATCATCCGCATAACAGCGATACGTTATCCTTGGCGGGCTTGGCCGCCTTCCAGGGAACTAATTACTATAATAAAATAATGTATATGGAAAATCAACTAGAAACAATCAAAGCAAATCTGCCTTACGGATACGAAAAGCAGATAGCGAAAGAAGTCGGATGTTCACAGGGTACAGTGCACAATATCCTTAATAATAAGCCTGCTTCTGCTCGATCAACCTACAAAGCAAAAGTATTGAATGTCGCTGTAAGAATGGCTAATGAAGCCCTCGAAGCTACAAAAGGAGTTTCCAGAGCAGCGGCCGAATTAGAGATTTTGCATCATGGATCTGCAAGCTGATTCTACTTTAACCAAGCGGGAGAATCAAATAGCGGGATTGGCTGCCTGTGGACTGGCAAAGAAGGAAATTGCCGACAGGCTAGGTACTGCCTACGGAACGGTAAATGTCCAGTTGGATAAAGCCTATAAAAAGACAGGAACCAGCAAATTAAACGAACTTGGTACTTGGTGGATAAATAGAGTGTTCACTCTAAATATTGACTTCAAGCAATTGCAGAAATCATTAATCGCTCTTTCATTTCTTGGAATTATTGCCTTTCAGATTGCATTTGATTGCAACAATGATATTAACCGGAGCAGAAGGGCAAGAATAAGAAGAAATAGGATTGAAGAAGTATATGAACTCTAAAATCAATAATAATCAGGCAGCATAGCATAGAGGTGCAAATGTGTTTCAGTAATTAAAATCAGCTCAACACCATTCAAAAGTAACAAGAAACAGCCTATTATAGAGATTATGGAAAATTGCTTCGAAATGATGGTAGCCCGATGTATTAAAATTGGGACTGTTCAAACGCTAACGATGCTGGGCCTACTCCCCGAAGTAGTAACAATATCACAGGCGGAAGATATTTACGGAAAACGCCTTATAACTGAATGGCGCGAAAAAGCTTGGATTAAATTCTATCCGGCAAATAATAAGGAAAGAGGAAAATATTATGTGAAACGTTCGGAGTTGGAAACAGCTAGTGCAATGATGGATTTACATAATAAGGTTCCGGATAACATCATCAAACAATTAATGCAAATAGCTGTATGACACAAGTCAAACAAACATCTTCATTATTAAAGGAATTACAGGATAAGATAGGAAAGCAGTTAGATGAAAGAGAAAGTGCAATTAAAAATTACACTCCTTCTCTCGTCGAATGTAGTTCAAAAAAAGATATTAGAAAAGAACCTACGGCTGAAGATATACTCCTAATGGAAGAGTATAGGCGTGGAGTATATCAAGGAGATTAAATCATTAATATTTAAATAATTATGAGTAATAGTATTCAAATCAAAGTGGAGGAGCTTAACGCACTTCCAGCAACGAAAATTGTCGAAAATGAGAAAGTTGAACAGAAGTTTGTCGGCATGTATAACGCTATTTGGGGCACAGAAATGGGTGAACAGATTTATAACCGTGAGAAGTTTCATTTCAATAAATTATTGACTGAAACGCCAGCTTTACAGGAATGTACAAAACTGTCCCTCTTTGGTTGTTTTCTTGATATGGCGGTGAATGGTCTTTCACTTGACCAATCAGGCAGGCCACAGTGTTATTTAATTCCCCGTAACGTTAAGGTAAAGACTCCTAGCGGTGATATGTTGGAAAAGCGAGCAGGACTTACTGTTTCTGCCTACGGTGAAGTATATATGCGCCAACGTGCCGGACAGGTCCGCTATGTAGATAACCCTGTAGTAGTATTTGAAGGCGACAAATTTCGCCCTATTATCGGAGTAAATGGTGCTAAATCTATAGAGTACGAAGGAGCTTTCCCAAGAAAATCAGATAAGCCGGTTGCCGTATTTATCCGCATTGTACGCAATGATGGGTCAGTTGATTATTCCTGGATGATGGAATCTGATTGGAAGCGTTTATCAACCTTTTCTGCGAAGCAAAACAAGGGAACTGCAAACTCCCTGTATACCTCTAACGGTGGATTTATTGATACCGGATTCCTTGAAAACAAAATGATTAAACATGCTTTCGATGCATACCCAAAAGTACGAACGGGCAATTATACATCTATGGAGACACAACAGGAGGAACCTGTTATTGATTACGGGCTTGTAGATGAAGAAAAGGTAAATGAGCCTATTCAATCCGCACCCTCTGCAGATGATACCAAAATTCCTTTCGGAGAGGAAAAGCAACTAGAAGCCCCGGAACCTGTGCAAGTAACAGTATCCGAGGATGATGAAAACGGAGGCTTCTAAGTATTTATTAACCAATTTAAGAAAATAATTATGGCAACAGAATTAATCAAAATAGACGAAGTAAAGAGCATTCTTTCATCTTTTCCTGATACCATTGGTAAGAATTCCAATTCAGTCAAGAAATGCAATGAAGCGGGGCAGGCTCTTCTTGATACAATCGAAGGAGAAGGCATGAATGAAACAATAGATCAGGCAGCAGCTGACTATCTGAAAAAAGTAAATGTCACTCTAAAGAATATGGATGAACGACGTAAACCTATTACGCAGATATTTGATAAAGTGCGTTCTTTCTTTACTTCACAAGAAAAAGAGATTGATCCTAAGGATTCTACTACAATCCCCGGCAAGCTTGTAGTAAAACGCAATGAGTATGCTAAGTATAAGTATGAAGAAGAGCAGAGGAGAAAGAAGGAAGCAGAGCAGAGAGCTAGAATTGAGACAGAGAAAGCAAGCTATCAACAGACAATAGAGAATAGCCTTCTTTCTTATTTCAGCCAGTATCTTTCAAGTAAAGTCTCTGAATTACAGGCTATCTTCTCTAATTTGACACATGAGAACTTCGATCGCGAAGTTATAGGAATTACAGTCTTTCAAACCGATTATCCTAAATCTCATTTTGATAAATTTAGTGCGGATTCAGCGACTTACTATATCAGTCAAGAAACAAAAAAGGAGATTCGTCGAAATATTCTACAGGGTAGATATGAGCAATTGGCCCAGCAATATAAGGCTAAAATCTTAAACGTTAAGCAAGACCTTATTGACCGTATTCCTTCTAAACGCAATGAGTTGGCAGAACTGGAACAGCTTCGTTTGGCAAATGCGGAAGCGGCAGTAAAAGCGGAAGAATTACGCAAGCAGCGTGAAATTGAAGCAACTTCTAAAAGAATGGAAGAGATAAAGAGAGAGGAAGAAGTAGCAAAACAAGAGGCTGCATTAAAGGCTCAACAAAGTTCCATCGGTAGTCTTTTTGCTGGTGCTGCTGCATCTGTTGCATCTCCGCCAACAAACGCTAAGGTGAAAGAAAAGATTGTTGTACTTCATCAACAAGGTTACTTGGAAATATTTCAGATGTGGTGGATAGGTGAAGGGCAGGCTCTTCCTATTGAAGAACTGGAGAAGATCTTTAAAAAGATGACTGTATACTGTGAGAAGAAAGCAAACAGTAAAGACCAGGCACATATTGAATCACAATTCATCCGTTACGAAGCAGATGTAAAAGCTAAATAATTATGTCAAATCCTGATTCATATTACTCACGTACAGAGGTCAGCAATTCAGATCTGACAGAACTCAAAAACTATCTTTATCCCCGTGCTCAATACGGGGATAAAGAGAAAGCTTTCAAATTCGGTACGCTTGTAGATGCTCTTATCACAGAGAATGACCGTGTTCGGTATGACAAGCTGATGGTAGATGATTATGTATATACACAAGAAGAGTTTGAATTAGGCATTGAGATGCGTAGAGCTCTCCGAAAGGAAGCGGAGAAAGACCAGTTTTTAGCTGTTGTATTGGCACAGTCTGACACACAAAGGTTTATGGTTAATAGGCAGCAGGAGTTCTATTACGGGAACTTTGCTTATCACCTTGATACGCGGTGTAAGTGGGACTGGTGGCTATCTGCTTTCAACTTTGGAGGTGATTTAAAAACGACTTTTGCGGAATCCCAAGCGCAGTTCGATGAAGCTATTGATTTTTTCGATTGGGATCGTTCCCGTGCCTGGTATATGGATATTGCAGGAAGTGAACAGGATTTCATTTATGCAATCTCAAAAAAGAATTGCAAAATATTCAAGCATTTTATCACCGATCGTAGCCATCCTTCATATATCAGAGGAAAAGAGAAATACGAGGACCTTGCTTTCAAATGGTGGCAATTGATGGTCTGATTATATTTTATCATAAAAATAATATGAATTTACTTATTACATCAAAAGAACAGATATTGGCTGAATTAACCAATATAGATTCATTTCTCAATATTACTATGAGTGAAGATGCGGCAGAAGCTGTACAACGTGGCAATGACTTAGCTGTATATGTTGCCCGCTCCGGCAAACTGCTTGCAGACTCGAAATACTGGCTTAATGAGACAATGAAGTCCGAGGTTATGCAAACGCTCGTTGATACAGCTAAAAATGCGAAAGCGACAGCAACAGCGATAAATGCCCTAATCAGTTCTTTATGTCGGGAGGAACGATACCTCGTTGATTGGTGCGAACGTTGTAACCGGACGGCAACACATCAATTATCATGGTGCGTAACTGTGATAAGTAAAGCAAAAGAGGAAATGAAAATGGCCAGTATGTATAACAATAAAAAGTAATCATTATGAGAACCCTGAAAAAAATCACAATCGGACTGGCCGTTATCGGCCTGTTTACAGCATTATCTTTCTCTCAAAGAGAAGATGCAACATCAAGAGAAATAACTACGGCTGCCGTCATGGGAGTTGTATCAACGTTTAGTATTATCACTTTATCAACTAAAGAAGATTATGGAACAAGTAAAAAATGAGATCAAAAAGGCAGTCGTTAAGAAAGATCGGCTGAATGTAGTGTACAATGAGCGTTTTTCTGAATCAAACTACACAAATGTAATAAACAAGAGCTGTGATCAGATTATTCACAGTGATTTAAGAGAAGCGTTTAGCCGTCTTAAATTGCATCTTGTCGTATTGTGTGAGCAGCCGGAAGCATCTAAAATCGATAAGGATAGTTTTACTTCTCCTGGCTATGTAGAAACCTTAGAAAACTATATTATTACAGGTTATGCGAATGACAGTGTCGATGGGGTTTCCGGAATAACTATCATGGGATCCAAACTTCTTCAGTCCGGCAAAGTCGTTGACTTGAAAATCTTCGTTCCTCTCCTTGACGCAGATTACCCTTACTATGAAGAATTGAGTATTGATGCTGCTGCATGTGATGCTGAAGTAGAAAGTTACCTGTTTGAAGAGAAATGGGGAATCAGACAAGAACGTCTCGATTTCGAAACCGATGAACCGGAAGAAGCTATCGTAATGGAAGAAGAAAAGCCGAAGAAGAGAGGGCGAAAAAAACAGATAGATGCTCCTGCACCTCTTGACGCGACCGCATAACTTACAATCACTATAGGGGGGGAGATTATCCCCCTATAAAATACTCTAAATCATGAATATTGAATTAAAAGGAGATAACTTTGAATTATCATTCAAGTATAGAACTTCCATTGTAGATAGGGTCCGACAAATTCCAGGAAGACGTTTTGACGGTGCTAAAAAAGTTTGGATAGTTCCAACTCGGAGTAGGGTTGACCTTGAAAGAATGATTTATCAAATACGACAGTTTGAGAATATAAATTGGATAAACGGTACAGAAAAAAAGGAAGAAGATATTGCTTATGATATTCCGGAATTGCCGGATTTAACCGTTCCGCACAATTTGAAAATCCAGCCTTATCCTTATCAGCTTAAAGGCATTGCTCGAGGACTAGAACTAAAACGGTTTATGAATTGTGATGAACCGGGACTCGGTAAGACATTGCAGAGTATAGCAACAATTAACCTCGCAGACGCTTTTCCTTGTCTTGTTGTATGCCCTTCATCATTAAAAATCAACTGGCAACGTGAATGGGAAAAATTTACGGATAAAAAGGCGATGATCCTAACTGATAAGGTACGTGATACATGGACTTTTTTCTTTCAGACAGGAATGCATCAGGTATTTATTGTTAACTATGAATCATTAAAGAAGTACTTTGTACAACGTATAAAGAAAGCTGAAGGTTGGACGCTGCGAGATGTGGAATTTAGAAACTCAATCAATTTATTCAAGTCTGTTATCATTGATGAAAGCCATCGTTGCAAATCTGCATCAACCCAGCAGGCTAAGTTTTGCAAAGGTATTTGTACCGGCAAAGAATGGGTTATTGAATTGACGGGAACACCAGTGGTAAACCGGCCTAAAGATTTGATTCCGCAGTTGGCTATTTTAGACCGAATGAACGATTTCGGTGGATATAAACCATTTGTTGATAGATACTGTTCCGGACAGAGAGAAGCATCAAATTTGAGAGAATTGAATTTTAACCTATGGAAGTACTGTATGTTTCGTCGTGAAAAGTCACTTGTCCTCACAGATCTTCCCGATAAAATACGGCAGGTGAATACTTGCGAAATTACAAACCGCAAAGAGTATATGGATGCAGAACGCGACCTTATTATGTATCTCCAGAAATACAAGGACGCTGACGACGATAAGATAGCTAAGGCAATGCGCGGCGAAGTGATGGTACGTATCAATATTCTACGGCAGATCTCCGCTCGCGGCAAAGTGCGTGATGTTATTGAATTTGTGAAAGACTTCCGGGAGAATGGGAAGAAGATAATTCTCTTTTGTTCTCTTCATGAAGTAGTAGACCAGCTGAAACATTACTTTCCTACCGCCGTATCGGTTACTGGCAGAGATTCACAGGACGAGAAGCAAAGAGCCGTAGACGCCTTTCAGAACAATCCTAAAGCGGATATTATCATTTGCTCCATAAAGGCTGCCGGGGTCGGTTTAACGCTTACTGCGTCGAGCAATGTCGCCTTTGTTGAGTTTCCTTGGACGTATGCTGACTGCTGTCAATGTGAGGATCGGGCACACCGTATCGGGCAAAAGGATTCTGTTACCTGCTACTATTTCCTTGGCCGTCGAACAATAGATGAAAAAGTTTATCGGATCATTCAGGAGAAGAAGAATATAGCTAATGCTGTAACTGGTTCTACCGAGGATATTGAAGAAAATATTGTCGATATGGTTGCACGTATCTTTGATATAGATTACGACGAAGAAGATATAAATCGAATAGAGTGTAAGATATGAAAGAAGTAGAACTATATAATGACCATTTTCAAAATTACAAAGTGTATGGAATCCCCAAAGCGCAGCTAATCATAGCTGATGTTCCCTACAATCTAGGAAATAATGCCTATGCCTCTAACCCTTCATGGTATATCGACGGAGATAATTCTAATGGAGAAAGCGATAAGGCAGGCAAACAATTCTTTGATACCGATAAAGACTTTCGACCTGCCGAGTTCATGCACTTTTGTTCCCAAATGCTTGTAAAGGAACCCAAGGAAAAAGGCAAAGCACCTTGCATGATAATCTTTTGTGAGTTTGAAGATCAATTCCGGTACATTGAACTAGGTAAAAGGTATGGTCTGAATAAATACATTAATCTTGTATTCAGAAAAGATTTTTCCGCACAAGTATTGAAAGCCAATATGAAGATAGTCGGTAACTGTGAATATGGATTATTGCTTTATCGTGATAAGCTTCCAAAGTTTAACAACGATGGGCGGATGATATTCAATTGCTTCGATTGGGTACGGGATAATGAAACGACTAAAGTTCATAATACCCAAAAGCCGGTTCCACTTCTTCGCAGGCTAATAGAAATCTTTACCGATAAAGGCGATGTTGTAATTGATCCATGTGCCGGCAGTGGTTCCACCTTATTAGCTGCCGCCCAGTTAGGACGCAGAGCATACGGATTTGAGATTAAAAAAAAGTTCTTTGCTGATGCGAATAAATTTGTATTGTCGCAAGTGCAACAAGTACTATTTTAATAATTCAAACCTTGCAAGTTCTTGAAGAATTATCAAGGACTTGCGTAAAACAAATACAGTAATGAATATAAAGAGATTGATAAACGAAGTCGGAAGCTCGTACATCTCATATAGGCAATATTGCGATAAAGTAGCGATAGAAGCTCAAAAGTATATAGATTGGGACAACGATATAGGTTGTGAATACTTCCCTTCTGATGGCGTTTGTCTTACAACGACAGATGCATATGTTTGTCCGGCTACTGCTTTCTTTGGAGTAATCAAAGAGAAGGGAAAGATTTCTCAATCGGAGTTTAAAAGTATTTGTGTATAACTAATAACGAAAATAGAAAGGAACATTATGGAAAATGAAGAATATCTCTGTATTAATTGTGCTAAAAAGATAGAATGTTATGGACCTGACATCAAATTAGAAGAACCTGATTTATGTATTCCTATAAGCTGTATAGATTATCAAGATATAGAAGAAAAATTTAATTCATAACTAAATAAGAAAGGAGCTAATATGCGTGAAGATATAATGTACATGATAACCTACCCAGATGGTACACTTGTGATGAATACTCAAAAATATTACCGAAGAGATTGCGTTAGGTACTGGCTGGACGGAATTAATTTGACATGGAAACAGGTGTATAAGAAAGGCTTTCGCTGTAAAAAAGTGAAAGTGACATTTGAAATAATTGATTAATAACAAATCAGAAATGAATAAGAATATAGTCGTAAAGAAGGAAAAGCCTTTTTGTCAATTAAATAAGCTTCCTGGGGTAAAGAAGTACAAGGTTGATGCATATTGGATTAACGATACTAGTGATATAGAACCGACACTAGAATTGGGGTATGCGTGTACTTCTTCCGGAAATAACGGAGCCATAAACGTTTGGAAGGATGATACAGGAATGATTCGTGGTGAATTAATGCGACACTTAATAGTTGTTGAAAAAAGAACGTTTGTCAGCTATGCAGAAGTGGAAAAATGCGTTAGTGATTGGCTTGAAAGAATTAACTAATAACTGAAAAAATGAAAACTTATGTAATCACACTCTCACAGTTTTTCCCGGTAGGACATAGTCAATCAGGGAATGAGACGAATTTCAAATATGAGTTTCTTTTGGGGCAATGCTGCCCTGATTGTGAAGTGGAACAGGATTTATCGGGGGAAGAAATTTCCCGATGCAACAGTTGTATAAGAGCCTGTTTACGTCCGAAACTTCACACCATACGAGCCAATTACCCAATGTGGGAGAAGCGTATTAAAGAGGTTCAAGCCGGGCTAGCTGTTCTTTCCGTCCGGCAGTGGATTGGAAAGCCTTACCGCAGCCCACAGATTGAAGTTGTAAAGCTGACATCGGAGAATGGCATAGGGATACAGAAATTAGCGTTTTGCGGAGCGTTGTCACATTTCAAAATTGAAAATGGTATAAACATACCACTAACAGAGGAACTTGCCAATAATGACGGACTATCGCCTGAAAATTGGATTGAATGGTTTAATGGCTATGATCTGAATCAACCTATGGCAATTATTCATTTTACAAAATTCAGATATTGATAACAAAGGAAAAGATATGAATAAGATAGCATTGGAGATTACTTCCGAAGGATGGGAGATTACTGTAATTATTGACGGTAAAGAGTATAAAGAGAAGTATGTTGCAACTGCAACTGGAGCAAAAAGTATTGAAGGCGATTTTGAAAGCGAAGATGATATACCGGAAGAAGTATATGATGCTTTAAATTCCACTTTCCCGTTTGAGTGTATGCAGGCATTATATTCTATTGAGGATTAACTATTACCAAAAAATAATGTATAATTGAATGAAACGTCCACAGAGTAATGGGTTATTTGAAATTACAGGAAGTCAAGAGAAAGAACGAGGTTTCTGCTGCATGAAGCTGATAACTTTTCTTTCCGCTAATAATGTAACAGACTGGGATGAATGGCATGGAGCGCATCTTTCTGCAATGTCAGGGAGATGCCCCTACGCTTCGCAGTGCCCGATTCATGAGAGAACGATAGCAGTAGTAGGTAGAAGACCAATACAATTTAGCTTATTTTGAATAATGTCTAAAGAAAAGTGTATTTTGTGTGGAAAAGAAACGGTATCGGTTATTAAGATCGGTACCGGCTTCATGTGTTATAATTGCTATGCAGATCAGCGTAATCCTCCGCGTTCTAAAGAAGTACATAATAACGAGGAAGCTCGCATACAAACAGAGTTCTTCAAACTTATTCCTCTATACTTTCCAAATATACCTGATAAACTCATATTCGCGGTCCCAAACGGTGGAAGCCGTCATATACGAGAAGCTGCTAATCTCAAACGGCAAGGAGTAAAGCCTGGAATTTCTGATGTGATCGTATTAATTCCCAAAAAGGGTTTTGCTTCTCTCTGCATAGAGTTTAAAACGAGGGTAGGGAAACAGTCAGAAGAACAGAAAGAGTTTCAAAAACAAGCGGAATCATGCCGTAATAAGTATGTGGTAGTCCGAAGTGCATCACAGGCAATCGAAGAATTACGAAAATATTTTTCTTAATAGAATTGAAATTTGTAATACTGAAATTCCACAGATTGAAATAGCTTTTATGTGATAGGGGAGAGGGCATCTATTTTTTTCTATCTTTGCTCTAAAATTCCAAGTATGTCATTTGAAGAAGCGGTATCATTAGTTGATAGGATAAAAGAGCACGTTATCGGTGTACCTGTAAAAGGCCGCTTGATTGAATCTTTGTTCATTGGACCCACAAACTGGAATGAAATGCATGTTTTTATGAATATCTGTCTTCAAAAAGGGGAAGATGAAGCTATTGACGAGTTTATAGGAAAAAGTTTCTCTGTGTATGGTAGGTCTGTAACCTATATTAATCCGGATCTTCCTCGGTGGGATGTTACGATACTCGATGATTGGGAGAAGATGATATATAATTAAAGCAATATCATTTTACTACTAATATCAATTAGTTTTATCTTTAAGACTGGTTAATGTTCATTTTTTTATTACTTTTGCAAAAAAACAAACAAATGCACACACCTAACTCTATTTCCTGCATACTCAAAAGTAATCTAAGAATACCTGATACTATTAACAATCAAATAGAATTAAAAGGACGATACAAAAAGAATGGTACTAAGGATTATAATGGATTTTACTTCGATACCTTAATTGATGAGAATACTGAAGAATCTATAGTAATAAAAGTCAGTAAAGACATTAGAGATCAGCTTGAAAATGACTATATTTATTCGTTCACTGGAGTGCTTGTTATATCGAATAAAAAAGACTGCTTATTCCATTGCTATTTAAGTGTAACAGACACAACTGCTAAGCTGGAAAGAAGAATATCCACAAAAGAGGAACAAATACTTAAATTGTTGGAAAAGAAAAGTGGAAAGAAAACATCCAATATATCAATTGAATTAGAAGATATTTTATTGAAAGATATAAAGCCAAAAATATGTCTGCTATTTCCTCAAAGAACAGAAGTCAGAACAGAATTTTGGGACGCATTAGGTTCAGGAATAAGCATATATGACTGTCATGAGGTTCAATGTAATTTTGGTAATGTGCAAGAATTTACGCATTCTATAAATAGTCTAGATTCCCAAAAGTATGATGCAATTTTCATTTTAAGAGGAGGCGGTGAAGGACTGGATTTCTTCAGTAATTGTGAAGTCATCAACTCTATATTAGAATGTAATACTCCCATATTTTCAGGAGTGGGGCATGGAGATTCAAACATTCTATTGAGATCATTCGTTAGTGAATACAAAAACAATCCAACTGACACAGGATACCACCTTGCTAAATTAGCCAAAGGTACTAGAAAGCGGATAGAGGGCCAATTAGAGTCCAACAAAAATCATCATAATATGATCAAAAACAAAGATGCCATTATTGAATCGCAAAAAGCACAAATAGATGAACTCAAGAAAAACAAAATGATTTATATTTTAGCAACAGCAGCAACAGTTGCCATTATATTGTATATGCTTATAGGGTAATACTGCGATTTATAGATCATCCTCATCACCGGAATTCAAGTTCAGGTCTAACTAGTCAAAGGGGAATAGACATAGGTAGCTTATATTCGGCTACCTCTCTCTAATACATAATACTATTTTAATAGAGATATTATCTCATTAGGAGTATGAATTACATGGTCAGCATCTGATCTTAACAATGACTCTTCATTAGCACTTCCCCATAAACAAGCTACGCTTTCAATTCCTGCTCCATTTGAAGCTATCACATCACTAACCTCATCTCCAAAAGAAATAACATCTTCCGCACTTAAACCTAATTGAGTCAATGCTAAATTCATTCCTTCCGAGTTTGGCTTTTGTAATTTAACATCATGATAAGCAACAACTGTATCAAAAGGTATATTGAAGTGATTTAACACTTTCCTTACATAAGTAGAAGGAGCTTTACTCACAATTCCAACTTTTAAATCATTATCTCTTATAAATTCAAATACTTTGTCATAAGTTTCATATAATACAAATTTAGGAATCAGTGAATAAACCATATTCCAATTGCGAGCACTTCTATACGACTTAGCAATATTTGAGTCTACTAAAGTTTGATCAAGATCAAAAATAATACCTTTCTTCATAAATATACATATTAGAATAATAGTTGTGATTCATAATCATGTTTATACTGAAGCTGGTTTCCTGACTGTAAGAATTCGTATAATATATTCGCTTCACGTAATTGAAGAGCTCCTTTTCTGATTAAATAACTATTTCCACAAACATTCTCCATTTCATTCACACGTTGATCTTTATAAAAGACCGCTGCTAAAATTTTATTATTATCAATGGTCGTTTGGACAGCGTGCATTGTGCCACCCTTTATCCCTGTTTGAATTACAATTGTAGCAATAGCTAACCCGGCTTGTAACCTATCTCTTTCTACGAAGTTCGTTTTAAAAGCAGGAGAGCCATAAAAATACTCGGATAGTAGTACTCCACCTTTTTCTACTATTTCTATAGCAATGCTTTCATGTGCCTTTGGAGAAATAGTATGAAGACCATGAGCTAATATAGCTGTAGTTGTTCCATTTTTTACAGATAAGGCAGCTTTATGAGCAATAGTATCACATCCTAATGCTAAGCCACTAACAATATTAAATCCTTTCTCTGCAAAATATTCTCCATAATATTGCCCTGCTTCTTCTCCTTCTATGGTAGGGTGTCTTGTCCCAATTATTGCAATTGATTTCTTATTATTAATACTATTAATATCACCTTTATAATTAAGTATTATTGGAGCTACATCTTTAAATCTATTATTAGTATATGATTTCAGCTCTTTAAGTTGTATCGGAAACAAATTATCATATTGAGAAATGATATGTACGCCGTTATTCAAAGATTTATCTAAAACTCTTTGAGCTTCATCAATAGCTTTCTGAAAAAGATCTGGAGTCAACTCTTTATTTAATCTTATATAATGAGTTTTTATGCACTCCCGTACATATAATACAATGTCATTATCAGAAAATAAGTTACGTTCTATCATGGCTTTAGCTACCAACTCCACTGTCTTAGGACCAAAACCTGGTAAATGTTTTAGTTTAATAATTAATTCTGTTTCTTTAGATATACTCATATCAGTTATAAATTTTCGTTAGCATGTTCATCATGACTCGTTCTTGCAATACAAAATAAATAAAAAATTGCTTTAGGCCACACCTTCTTTAATGTTTTTATCATTTCGGCAACAGTGGTACATGTCGTTGTTATATCATCAACGATTAAGATTTTTTTTTCGTTTAAGTTATAAGTACGATCATTTACTTGAAATACATCATTTATTTCAACCTGTCTTTCAGCTAATGACAAAAAGTGCATAGGCGTAGTTTCTTTTTTTTTGTGAAGTAACTGTGGTAGATACTTAGCTCCTGTTGCATTAGCAATTGCTACAGCCAAGCTTCTTATTGGCACATCCTTTTGTGGTATTGTCTCTTTATGCCCCATCATCCTTATAACATAATCAAAATGTAATCCCTCAATATTTAAGGCATTAACACATTCATTTATTATATCTTGATCTACCTTTTGTTTACATGCAGAGACCTTTTTGCTCCAATCTGTCAAATCTTGGTTTTTAGGTATATAATATACAATATGATATGCATCTTCCAATCCTGCATTTGTATATTGAGGATCATATAATAAACTTTTTAATTCCATAATTCAATTAATCACTAATAGTTTTAGCTAAAAAAATTCCAATAACATTTTGAGCTCCTGTTTCGATAAGTCTATCAGCAACCTGCTTAAAAGAAGAACCAGTAGTATAAACATCATCAAACAATAGTACATTTAGCCCCATGTAAGTTTTATTAAAAAAGGTAAAATGAGACAATAAATCTTTCTGTGAACTTCCTTTTGTAGGTTCCCTCTTGGCACCAAAGATCGAACCATACCCATCATTAATCCCCAATATACACGATACATTCTGACAAAACAATTTGAATCTTTTTTCTGTTTTTTCAGGTTCAGAAGAAGGAATTACAGCTATGCATGTATCCTTCAAATCGATGTTCAATTTCTTAAGAGCTGTGGAAATGATTTTACTGACATAGTCTATTGCCTTTGGTTCTCCTTCCTTAAAAGCATAAACTAAACTGCGTACCGATTGAATCTCTTGATCAACATCATATCCAAATCTTGATTTAGGATAATAATCATGAATCGCATAACAATCATAATATGTAAACTTAAATTCCAAAACAGAACTTATTGATTTAAATTGTTGAAAATGGATACGAAAATCTGATATTTTTTTGTTATAAGTTAATTGTTCCATAGAATTTCATTTAATAGGTTGCAACAAATATAGAAAAAAATATGTATTGATTAATATTTAACATTATGTTTATAAACATAAGTTAGCCCCGACTACACTTAGTCGAGGCTCATTCTTTTTGGAGTATATAACGTATTGTCTCCCATTCTCGAAAACTAGCAACTTTTCCGTAGAGAGATGATACAACAGACATCCACGTCTGTATACAAATATACTATTATTTTTTTAATTTGAATACTATTCGCCCTATTATTATCAGAATAAACAAAATTATAATTCCAAATGACCACCCGCCCAACTCCATTTTAATAGATTGCCATTGGTTCAACTGCTTCTCGACCGGATAAGGTACGCGAATAGAATCGTTTTTAAGAATCGTATCGGTTCGATTAGTTGTTAGGTAACGATACAGATACTTATATCTATACTGATAAACTGTATCGCCCTTTATGAGCGTATAAGTACTATCTCGTTGATAGATGCTATCATAACGGATACTATCACGTGTTTTGTATTCAGTGCGGACGGACTCAACCGGGATATATTGAGTCCGACATGACACGAAACATATTGCTAATATTAACAATATGATTAGGTAAATCAACCGTTTCATGGTCGAACTACTGTATTACGCAAGAAATTAGGAAATTCACTTCGAACATCAAAACAAGGACACGCCTTGATATATTCTTTCGGTTCTACCTCACCGCTGCCGTCCAGATCCGGAGAAGTATCACGGTGTCCGAGCACTTCAATTATAGGATACTCTCTACAGAGCTTCTCGACCAATTCATGCAAGGTTGCTTTTTGAGCTGGAGTACGAGTATCAGCAGGCTTTCCAGATGCGTCCAGGCCTCCGATATAACAGATGCCAACACTATGCTTATTATACGAAGATTCCGAGAAACCTTTAGTGTTACAATGTGCACCGTCGATGGAAAGCGGGCGACCATTCTCTATCAATCCGTCCAGGTCGATCACATAATTATAACCTATTTGGTTGAATCCCCTTGCCCGGTGCATCCGATCAATGTCTTTAGCTCTCAAATCCTGCCCAGCTTTTGTAGCCGAACAATGAATGATAATAGCATCAATTTCCTTCATTTTGCACCTCCTTTTTGTAAGTAGTTCGTTAGATATGGTATGTTCTTTATAAACTCAACACTTAGAACATAATGCAGGAAAGCTACTACCTTGTAACCATTACTAGAGTTAGGGAGAATCTCTTTTATGTTTCGAAGAATATTCACCCCATAGAAATAGAAAACGCTGTACGTAATAAATGAGACACATTGTAGAGCACCTTCTGGATTTCCTTTGTGTTCACCAATAAAGTAGATGCAACTAACCAAGGCAAAGAAAATAGTTGCTTCTACAATACATCTCCAAGCTTTTTTGAAAGAAAAGCTTTCATGATTGATAAGTAGCGCAGTAAGCAGCCCACAGATGAAATTAAGAGCAAATACTGCAATAAGGCTTTTGATCTCTCCAGAGATGGGATTAAGATAAGCAGCTATACCGGTAATCAATCCAATAAGTAAGTTTTTGAAATAATCCATAATCATTTATCTAAAATATTAATACTTTATTTAAAGACTTCGCTACAATCATCGATAGCTGTCTGAAACACTTGTTTCACTTCGCCAGAGGTTAGCCCATGATCCTCATGCAGCGAGAAGCCGGTTACTCCATTTCGTGATGCATTGAAGAATCCGACTACCGTTTCATCCTTGACAATCTCGGCAGTAATATCTTTTACCGCTTCGGTACCACGAGTTGACATTCTGTATTTAACCATGATAGCATCCGTAACCTTAGTTGAAGCGGTGCTGTTAGTTGCTGTAATGTTCATTCTTTGTTTCCTCCTTCTATTAAATCATAAATTTGTCCGTATGTACCTGCAGTGAGATATTCTCCACAAATCTCTTTTAAAAGAGCAGCATCTTCTGTCTCAATATCAAGTACTCCACGATTGCTAATAATCTGTTGTAGCATTTTATATGCTCGTAACTTCTTGGAAGTTTCCATATTCTTCTGTGGATTAGAACCAGCTGCAAATAATGCCTCTGCAACCAAATCACGGACAGATTTCTTACTTTCTTTCCCATTCACTAATTCAATAAACTCCCGACCTCTAAAGTCAAGCAAGTTTCTGTTTAAATTTACTTTCATTACAATTTTATGTATTTGTCATTTCTACTACCATACCTTTTATTATACGTATTTTTTGCTTGTAGATCTTTCCTGGAGAGTCCAGATTAGTAATCCATACATCGGACAATACAGATAATGAATTACCATTACCATCCCTTGGGTAAAATCCGTTTGCAGAAACATCACCTAATACTTCTACATTCCCATCAAAATATCCAGCATAAATGTAATTGCTCGGATATGTAGGATTTGATTTAGAAGAACCATAGATGGCCGCACTTCCTCCAGCTGTTGCTCCTACTGCACAAACTCCAAATTTACCATCAGTTGCAGCATTAAAAGTCACATTAATGACACCTTCCTTTGCAGTTCCTGAACCAAGCTTTAAACTTCTTGATGTCCCTCCGAAATAATCAGAACGTGTCCACACAAGACGACCACCCTCGATGGTAAAACCACCTATGAAACCGGAATCTGCATCAATTCTACGGACTTTTATCAATTCAGTATTCAGGTAACCACCTACAACAATGGTAGTGCCTAACTTCGCATATTCAACTGCATCTTCAAATGCCAACTTTCCTAATCCGTCCCTGTCAATCTTGGAGTTAATCACTGTCTGCAGGTCACTATGTAGTGCGGTGATTGTAACAGCACCTTCTAGGTTAATCTTTGAAGAGTGAATAGTCGTTTCACCTGCCGCCTGGTTGATATAAGATATAAGCGTATTGCCATTTTCCAGCTCTTTAGAAGCATAAATTTTATTTCCATCGGCCGTGGTAATCCATCCGGCAGTATCTATCCTCTGCGTTAAGCTATCGACCCGTGTCACTTGTGCGGAGATTTGAGTATTGAGTACTTTCAATTCAGCGAAGCACTGATCTGAATAGTCTTTCAATTTATCCTGAATAGCTTTATTCGCAACTTCAACCGCTGTATTGAAACTAGCCAAGGCAGAATTAAACAGGGCAAACTTATCATCTACATTCCGCTTTTCTTCAACGGTTGTCTGTCCGTCGGTAATGGCTGTATTGATTGCAGTAATAAGATTGTCAATAGCACCAAATAGAGATATTTTTGCATTCAGCAAACCTGTTTTCGCTTCACCTTCCAGATATGAATTTGCGTACAGTTTGTTATAGGTAGCTTCGACGGCTGCCCTTGTATTTTTGACTGTATTTAGATACTTCTCAATGGCTTTCGCTTCGGCTTCCGTTATAATACCGTCGGCAAATGCTCCGTCCACATAGTCGTGTAAACCACTAACTGCGCTGTTTGCCTGTTCCGCTGCTTTGCCGGCATCTTCAGCGTCTTGTAAGGCTTGCAACGCTTCTTTCATTGCATTATCCGAGAACTCTTTTAGCTTATCCTGAATAGCTCTATTTGCAGCTTCTACAGCTGTATTAAAATCAGCATAGGCACTATTGAAATAGGCGAAATGTGCATCAACGTTTTGTTTCTCTTCCGGTGTTGTAAGTCCGTCTGCAATAGCTGCATTAATTGCATTTATCAGGTCTGAAATACACCCCATAAGGGTAACTTTAGCATTTAATAAACCCGTTTTGGCAGACCCGGATAAATACACATTAGTGTATAGCTTGTTATAGGTAGCTTCAATCGCCGCCTTTGCATTATTAATCGTATTGATATACTTTTCAATAGCTTTCGCTTCGGCCTCCGTAATAATACCATCGGCAAATACTCCATCTACATAACCATGAAGCCCTTCTACTGCATTATTGGCCTGTTCTGCTGCTTTACCAGCATCTTCAATTTCTTTGTGAGCTGCTTCCCATTCAGACAGATTTTCCAATCCGGACGATCCGGTTTTAATTTGAATATTTCCGCCTATTTCACCTTTTACCAAATTGAAATACGTCTCCCCATCCGGGGAAATTATCTGTTCAGTAGTTATCCGTCCCGGCAGAATCTCCGTAAATCCGTACAGCTCAACAAAACTGCGATTACCTTCATACTCGCTGTTGAGGACACCGACTAGGAAGTGATAATATCCTGCTATGCCCTCCATCTTAATAGCCGTTTCGCTTAGAAGAAACGTACCAGTTTGATTCTCATTGCTACATTTAGCATATAGATAAAACTTCTTTGCAGGGTCAATGAGTGCTGGAGAATTGTATTCAACTAAATCCCAGTATTTATATTCATTTGCCTTGTGAGAAGAAGAAAGAGTATTAATACCGAGTGTCAAATGCTGGATGATTCCTGCTGGAGCATTCAGTATTCTTGTGCTGGCATTATAAGTAATATTGTGAGATACTTGTGCCGGATTTGTTTTTGAGTTCACAAACCGGAACTGCAAACTTTCATCACCTACAAGCAGTTGCATAGTTGAAACAGTTATCGGATTGACAGATCCAGAGAAATTCAACAATGCATCTTCCAGTATCGACATCGTTTCCTTTGCGTCCCGGAACCGTCTCTTGGTAAACTGCAAAGCATCTTTGTATTTACTATCGACCGTTACCTCGTTTGTCTCAATCTTATTCAGATCACTTGAAACAGATGTGCCTACCGGTTCGTTAGAAAGTTCAATTTCGGGAGAATACGGATTATTCACAAAACGTTTGATTCCGATCATCCGGATAAGGGAACCTTCTGGATGAAATTGTGTGTCGGAAAAGTCTACGTAACCGCCTAGTTTAATTTTACCACCAATCTGCAACCAGCGTTTTTTAGCCCAAATTCCATCGAGCGTACCGGTAAATGTGAACTTCTTATCTTCATGCTCGTACAGGTATTTGGCAGCTTCTTTGAATACTTCCCAGCTGGCACCGGTCTGCGTTGTATCGTTGCAGATATAAGCATTCGGTAACTGAATTCCGAACACTGCGTATGTATCACCAGCTTTAGGTCGCCAGACTTCCGGTTCAGGCATAGTAATGCCGTCGATTTCCTGCGGAACAATTTCAAAGCGACGTCCCGCTTTCTTATCCTTTTCCTCATGAATATACTTCACCTCGAACTCTTTCCCGGTGAGCATACCGGTTTGGAAGATAACAGTCATGTTTTCACCTGCTATGAGACAATCTTCAAAATTCAACTCTTTTGGGATATCTTCGTCTACAAAATCATAGAAATTATTCTCCTTATTGACTTCAAAAACGACACTGACGGTACCGACACGCGAGGGATAGATTTCAGTACAATCCAAGCTATCTTCCTTAGCGGTAGTAAGCTCTTTATCTACACGCATAACACAAGTTCCGTCTGCGTCTGTCTTATATGTACGGCCTTCGTAAACTAGAGTTTTAGACTTAGGAAGCAATAAATTCTTAGCTCCGTATGTTGAATAGTCAATATTGCGGTCCGTGGTCTCCACGAGGATTATTTCAGGAGGAATGTCGCCAGATTCCCGACCTACGCCAACTTTGAACCCATGGCCTTTCCCGTAAGACAACTTCAAAGGATTATCCTTGTTGTATTCAACTTTACGTAGATGAACTGTTTTTATCTGCTTTCCATCTACAGTTTCTTCAGTGATCTGCCATTCTGTCTCGTACAACTCTGCCAACTGATTGAGAGCGTCAAGGATATAGGTATGACTGTAATTGATTACTTTCTCTGTTCCTTCGATGCAATCACCGACTTTCCAACCGGTACCACGACGATTCAGATTTTCAACTAGTAAGCGGAGATGCTCATGTGCTTTTGCTGTATATGAGAATTTGATGCTATTATCAACAGTATGCCGTACTTTCCACATCGCTGCATCTGCTCTACCGGTTTCGAGAATCAACGTGTACTCGAAGTTACGTTCACCATTCTTCTTTAAATTTGAATCCTTTTTTAAGAAGTATCGTTTCCCGTAGAAATCACACCAAGAACCGACCGGAATTTCAAGATATCCGGGATAGGAAAAATACAAAGTAAGTGTATCTTCTCCCATGACAGCTTCATAAGAGTAACTTTCATCCTTTACTTCGATTTTTATTTCCTTATCGTCACTATATAAAATCATATTACCTTTAGAATTATATCCTAAAATATAAATGTCAAATAGAAATATATTAGAATAATAGGCATAAAAGTAAGGAACAGATAAACGAATCAACAATAATATGATACATTAGATACGACATTAGCAGCATTGTCGTGAAATAAAATATGATACATTGATTTTAAAGGAGGAACATTAGAGGAGGAGAGATACACTTGCTATATTAACCAAAGTTCTCTCGGGACAAATTGTGCGTTGAAAGATTTTTCCAATGTTTCAACAAAGAACTTTGCTCAAAATGGATATTACAAGCTACCGGATGGCTTGTTAATTCAGTGGGGAACTGGAGGAAGTGGGGTAAATCAAATAGTTTACTTTCCTACTAGTTTTTATAATACATCATATATTGTAGTCACTACTGCTATTTCTTCTGTCATGAACTCTATAGTAAAAATGATAAATGGAAAAAATGTATCTTATTTCAAGGTCTATTCGGTAGGTCCAACAATTGAAGCTGGGGAGATGTTCGGATGGATTGCAATTGGTAGATGGAAATAGAAATTTTATAACATCAATTTGATTATGAATAATTTTAGTAGAAAAATAGTACTGATTTTAATAGTCGTATTTGCACAAAGTTCTCTCGGAACAAATTGTGCGTTGAAAGATTTTTCCAATGTTACAACAAAGAACCTCGGACAAAATGGGTATTACAAACTGCCAGATGGTCTGATGATTCAGTGGGGATATAGCGGTGGGTATTCATCCGCTACTAATTTTTATTTTCCTACGGCTTTTAAAGACACCAGTTATTCAATGTCAATGTGCGCAGAATATGGAAATATTGCTGAGTCCGTAGTTTTGTGCCCTTATGTCAACACTAAAACTACTGCTTATTTCAAAGGTGGTGTAACATATACAAATGGCAATACTGTATTGCCCAGTGTTTGGAAATTCTTTTGGATAGCAATTGGTCGTTGGAAATAGAAAATATTATAACACTGATTTGATTATGAATAATTTTAGTAGAAAAATAGTACTGATTTTAATAGTTGTATTTGCACAAAGTTCTCTCGGGACTACGTATGCTTTAGCTGATCTATCGAACGCAATAAGCGTAAACCTATCCTTGAACGGTTATGCAAAATTTAATAATGGATTACTTGTACAATGGGGTAGAGTTGGAGGTTCATCTACAGCTTCGTATAGTGTGACTATGCCTACATCTTTTTATAATACTGAATATAAAATATTTGCAACTGTATATAAGCCAAGTAGTGACTCCGCCGTATATTCATCATCTCCCTTGGCGATAAATAAAACAGTTAGTAGATTTTATTTGAATAGAAATTATGCAAGTGGGGGTACTACTGGATTATCACAAGAATCATGGGACTGGTTTGCGATCGGGCGCTGGAAATAATTTAAAAACATGTATTATGAAGTATTGGAAAAATGGATTCTACGACGAGCCTATAGATGGTTCGGTAGAAATTACAGAAGAGTATTATAATCAGTTACTAGCTGGTCAATCTACCGGCTTGATAATAGCTGAAAGCAAAAATAGATATCCTATTTTGGTAGAATATGAGTACGACATTGAAGAAGCGCGGAAAATGAAAGTTTCTGAAATACAATTATTTGACAAATCAAACAGTGTCAATTCTTTTGATTTATTGGGTAAAAGCATGTGGTTAGATAAAAGCACACGTGTTGGATTATTTAACTCTATTTCGATTGAAAAAGAAATCGGTAAAACAGACACGGTATTGTGGTATGACGCAACAAAGTATGCCATTCCCATTTCGGATGCTTTAAGAATGCTGAACGAAATCGAGATGTATGCACTAAACTGCTACAATGTTACACAATCGCACATTGCAGCAGTCAGAGCATTGCAGACTATTGAGGAAATCGAAAACTACGATTATACGATCGGTTATCCGGAAAAACTTAGCTTTCCGGGATAACTTGTACGAAAGTCGTATGTTTCTATTTCGTCTTTTGTCGCTAGCTGTTGAATAGTTTTTGTATGCCTTTGTGTTGTGTCAAAACACGCAAGGGCGTACAATTCTAGCTGTTGTAACATATCAATAGCCTTTTCGACAGGCAAAACAAACAGAGTATCACCCAGCCAGATATTTGTTTCAGATCGTCCAGTTCCCTTTTCAATTGCAATAGAGTTCATAAGACCTACGCGAGTAGCTTTATTCCACCATCCATGCGTATTATCTATACAGAACTGATTCACTTCTTCAGATGAATCGTACAATCGTAATTCATTGAGCTTTCGTGCTCTAATTTCCTTGATAGAGGGTTGATGTACAGCTAAGATCGGACAACCTTTCTTGCTTTCCACTATAAGCAATCCGGCTGATTGACCAGCTAGTAACTGATTATAATACTCTTCTGTAATCTCTACCGAATCTTCCTGGTATTCATCGTAGAATCCATTTTTCCAATACTTCATGATATTTGTTTTTAAATTATTTCCAACGACCTATTGCCATCCAACTGTATTTTGCCCTAGATACTCCTGTTCCAGAACTTGAACCAAAATTTCTATCCATCTTAAAACTGCTTACCGTTGGATTAACCAAAGATGTAGCAGTATATACATTTTCATCATAAGCATCTTTAATAATGCAGCCATGAATAACATAATTAGTATCATAAAAAGAAGTTGGCAGATAAATGGTAACAGTACTAGCGGTTGAACCGGGTTGCTTCCCCCATTGTATTAATAGCCCATTACTATATTTGACATACCCGTTTTGTCCTAAACTTTGACCAGACAATAAAACTGCATTAGTTCCGAGAGAACTTAGTAAAGTTTTCTCCGCATTAGTCATAAATTTTCTTGACGTGCTTTCTTCAATCATTGATGCGGGGTGTGTATCTGGATGAGTGTAGTTATTTGCTCCTGCTGCTATACTGCCCAACTTTTCACGTTCAGTATCAGTAAAAAACCTGTGTGTCTCATCTTCATTTATTTCTGACGCTCCGTGCTTATGTGCCGCTGCCGCATAATTACCCTTTGCTTGATATACCGAATCGTGGTTGTGATTTCCTGCCGCCTTACCATTCCAATTTGTCTTTTCAGAATCCGTTACAAATCGGTGCGTGGTATCTTCTGTTACATCTGTTGCTGCATGTTTATGTGAAGCAGGTGCATAATCTCCCTTTGGTTGATACGTAGAATCATGGTTATGGTTTCCCGCAGCCTTACTGTTCCAAGTCTCTTTTTCCGTATCGGTAACAAAGCGATGAGTACTATCAGGAGTTATATCAGACGCATTATGACCGTGCGATGATGCCGCATAACTACCTGCAGGTTGATATACTCCGGTATGGTTGTGATTAGAAGGAGAAGCGCCAACCTCGCTCGCTGTGTAACTAGGTTTACTAGCAGCCTTCGCCCATGATGGCACATCACTTGCAGGCATAGAGGTGGGGAAATCACTGATTTCAGATACCTTATGCGTATGCGCTTTCGGTGTACGGGCATCACTTAGCCGAGCATCGTTTCCTTGGCATACCGTCCCTTCTGCACTACCAAAATTCTTATTAAAAGCAGAGTTTTTATTGAATGCAGGTTCGTATGTACCAGCATGATTGTGATTAGATGGAGATGCACCTACTTCGCTCGCTGTGTAACTAGGTTTACTAGCAGCCTTCGCCCATGCTGGTACATCGCTTGCAGGCATTGAGGTAGGAAAGTCACTGATATCCGCTTTCTTATGCGTATGAGCCTTGGGAGTGCGGACATCACTCAACCGTGAATCATTTCCCTGGCATACTGTTCCGGCAGTGGTACCAAAGTTCTTGTTGAAAGCTGTATTCTTTGAGATAACAGGTTCATAAACTCCGGTATGGTTGTGGGCATCCAAAGCAGCTTTCAACGCTTTTCCCTGTTCTGCGGAAAGGACCTTGGCAGTTCCACCACTTGTCAGATTATTAACAATATCAGAAATATTAAGTTTCTTTCCCAGCTCTGTTGCCATCGTCGTGGCAAAGTTAGGATCATTGTTAAGGGCATTCGCCAATTCAATAAGTGTATCGAGAGCATCCGGAGCACCGGCAACAAGCGCATCGACTGCAGCTTTCACTTTTGCGTCAACTCCCGAAACCGCATTGTTAGCCGCCAATGCAGCAGCGTTCGCATCGTCCGTGGCTTTCTTTGCTAACCCTGTTTGTATAACAGATGCATCCTTGGCCGTATTTGCATCATCTGTCGCTTTCTTTGCCAAGGCAGTTTGAGCTTCCGATTCAGCTTTAGCGGCATTGGCGCCTGCCGCTGCAATCTTAGCTCCTTCTTTGGCTTCATTAACACTACCAGCCGCAGTATTAGCCGCATCCGTGGCTTTCTTAGCGAGGGCTGTCTGCTCAACAGACGCATTTTTAGCGGCATTTGCATCGTTAGTAGCTTTCTTAACGGCTTCAAGCTCTGCCGTGGCTTCTTCTGTTGCCTGTGTCATTTCCTGCACAATACCGGCATACTCTGACTTACGTTGAGACTCTGCTTCGACACGTTCCGTTTCAGCGTTTACACGCTTAGCCTCATTTGATCCGCGAGTACCTTCCGCAGTTTTACGCGCATCTTCATTCTGCTTTCTCTTGTCTTCTTCTAACGAACGGGAAGTTTCAGCAGTAACCCGAGAAGTTTCAGCTGCCTTTCTCTTGTTTTCCTCTGATACCCGGTCTGCCTCCGCTGACTTGCGGGCAGTTTCGGCAGATACTCGTTCGGATTCGACGGTAACACGGTTAGATTCGGCAGCCACACGTGAGGTTTCATTCGTTTCCCTTGTCGCTTCATCTACTTTCCGCTTATCTTCTGCTGTTATGCGACCTGATTCGGCAGTAGAACGTGCCATTTCAGCCGTTTTTCGTTTATCTTCTTCCTTTACACGTTCAGATTCAGCAGAGGAACGGCCTGTTTCGGCAGTCTTACGTGCATCTTCATTAGTTACACGTGTTTGTTCATCCGAGACACGTTTAGCTTCTGTATCAACACGCCCAGTTTCAGCAGTTACCCGCTTGCCTTCCGCTATAACACGTGCTTCTTCGGTAGATTTGCGTGCATCTTCATTCTGGACTCTTTTCGTTTCAGCAGAGGAACGTCCAGTTTCAGCCGTGGCACGTGCGGTTTCGGCAGACTTTCTCTTATCTTCTTCGGATGATCGCGTACTTTCGGCAGACTTGCGAGCCGTTTCTGCGATCACACGTTCGGATTCTGCATTACCTCTCGTTGTTTCAGCATTCTTTCTAGCTTGCTCGTTAGATTCTCGTGTACCTTCGTCAGTTACACGTTTCTTTTCTGCATTATCCCGTACAGTTTCAGCAGTAGAGCGTCCACTTTCAGCGGTTTTACGTGCATTTTCATTAGTGATACGAACTGATTCAGCGGCTTCCCGGGCCTGCTCTTCACGGGAACGGCTAGTCTCGGCCGTTTGTCGCGATTGTTCGGAAGCATTGCGACGGGATTCAGCAGTTTCACGAGTCGATTCGTTATCTTCAACTGTGGCTTCTAACTGCCTCATATCGGTAGTTGCTGTTTGTGCATCACTCGTAGCCTTGAGCATATTATCCAAGGCAGTCTGAATCTTCTCTAAACCAAATTTAAGGCTAGTCTTAACTCCGTTGATTACTCGGTAGCCGATAGTGAAGAAGCCTTTCATGTCGCTGGCTTCGTTCAGTTCTGATATTTTTTTCTTCTTTAATGGCATAGCAAATCAATTTAAATCTATATAAAACTCTCCGTCCTCTGTTATGATAAATTCGCCCGCTTCGGATGAAAGCAAGAACTCCGTTTCTCCGATCCGAAAGCTGGTAAATACGAGTTTCAAGGTAAATTCCCACCATACACCGTTATTTAGCATGAAATCATTCGTCTGACAACTTTTATAATAGCAGGGATAGCTTTCACTCCATTCATCACAATAAAATATACGTTCCGCGTCGGAATACTCATATCCTTCATCATCGACTTTAGCAGATAGCCGTGTTAAATCATGGAGTAGGGCATCGCGATTACGCCAGAACAATTCAACCGTCCCGGCCCGCATCAGGCATTTGAGAGATACTTCTTTGGTTTGGAATTTCACAACTTCACCATCGTAGATTGCTCCGTCTTGACGCTTGAAATTCTGTAATAGGTTCTTTTTTACCGTCGGAGCCTTTAGTATTTCAGCATTGCTACCTTGCAATACGACTACGCCATAATCGGATAAGTCTTTGTCATCAATCTCGTAACCTTTAGGCATTGGAAGCTCATTTACGGGCTCCTGGTATTCGTAATCGACTTCTCGGGGGAAGTCGTTACTAAAAATAAATTTAGCAACTTCAAGGCCCGGATTAATAACATAGCTGCTTTGGGAAGACAGACGTAACTTATAACTCCTGCCGATTAAGGGAAAGTAAAATTCATGATAACTCAAGTCAGAAAGTATATCAATCAGTCCACCAATACCCAAACTGCCTATATATGCAAACTCAATGCTTACTTCAGCCGTATTTAATGTAGGACTAGAAAGATCAAATTCCTGTCCGTCTTCTTCTGGCCAATCATTCTTGTCCGGCTCTTTCATAGCTGGAAATGCTACAAGATTATTATAACTTCCCTTTGTAACACATATACCCAAGCTGGTATAAGCATCTGTTCTGTCTATTAGTAATTGCCCTTTCATCGCTTAAGTGTTATCCCTTTAGTGTTAAGTGAATCAATCCCTAATTTCATAAAATACATGAATTGTCTAATATCAACAAGATTTGCTGTATACCCTTCAATGTTAGAAAGATGGGCTACGATTATATCATGTCCTCTAACCATGTCGCTCATGTTCTTGTCCATGCTGGTAAGGAATGATAATTTTTCGGCAATCTTCGCTGTATCCGACTGGATGACTTTCACACTACTGTTGATTTCGTAGGTATGTCCCTGAATGACTGTAAAGCGTCCGTTAAGTTCATCAACAGAATCTTGTGAAGCCGTTGCAAGACCCTTCTTTGAAGCTTCACGTGATGATTCAGAACCAGAGCTACCTACTATTTTCTCCCAAGCTTCGCGGTCTGATAATGCACCGTTTACAATGTTATCCCATCTATTTCTTAGATTCTTAACATCATCTTCTGTAATCCCCTCCTCCTTTTTATTAGCTTCAGCGAAAGCCTCATACCATTTGGTTAATTCATCCTCGTAGTTTTTAGCAAACATTGAAGTAAAAATAGCCTTTCTCATGTATTCTTCAAAGCTATCGGCAAAGTCCTTTGAAGAAGCATCCATATCCATAAGGGTATTCAAGAAGCTGTCAAATAAGCTATCAAAGGATGTTTGGGTAAGCTGTTCATTAATAGACTTAAGAATTTCCTTTTCCGTATCTCCATATTGAATAATGTCGTCAAGATAACCCCTGAAATCACCATCCATACTTGCCCACAACCCAGAGTAATTAATCTTAATCCATTCCAACTGTTCTGATGACATATCAAGCATACTCCACATACTACTGAAGTCAACACCGCCAAGGGATTTAGATATATCGCCAGCCACATCTTTCCAGTTAGTGCCGTTGTAATCATAAGAACCTTTCCACATTCGATAATTCATAGAATGACTACCAGAACTTGCACCAGCATCCAAGCGCGAACTAGCTAGTTCCCTTGTTATTTTCCTCTCGGAATTTAATAAGTCCAATGCCTCTTGTCCGGCTTTTGTCGCTTCTATTCCGTAAGATTCTTTTATATATGCCTTTTTCTTATCTAATAGCTGATCCCAGACATCTATCAAAGTGTCATACTGCTCAACAAGTTCGTTGTAGTCGTCATAATCAGCACTTTTCATGAAACTCATATCTAGTCCAGTTATGGATTCTGTGTCCCTCGCGAAAGCGTCGGTTACAGTACTTGATATGTTTTCGATAATATCCATACCATATTGAAAAGTACCCACTTCACCTGCGGCATCTATTATAGATAAGATAGCTGAAATGATTCCACCTATTTTGGTTCCTGAAGAGCTTAGGGCATCAACAAGGGTTCCAACTGTATTTCCAATATCAGACAAACTAACATTCTCTTTACCGAGTTGCACGATGGCATTGGAGACAGCAGTAATATTACTGATTGCCTTGTCTTTAGACTTTTCTACATTTGCCTGTGCATTAGCTTGATTTTGTTCTGCTGCGTTCTTTTTCTTCTTCGCTTTCTCTATAGCAACTTCATCGCCTGATTTCAATGCCTTTTCCAACTCCTCCTGTGCCTCTTTTACTTTATATACAGTGCCTTCATATTCAGTAAGAGAGTCCGTCAATCCTCCAAAGAAACCACCTTTATCAACCAATGCTGTATTTATGTTATTCAAAGCTTCTTCTATCACTTTGATCTGTTCCGGGGTGGAGATTTTGAACTCAGGAGACCTTTTAAATTCTTGCAACTGTTTCTTTACCTGCTGTAATTGTTTCTTGGTAACTTTACTCATATCACCAAAGATCATCCCCCAATTTATATCCTCTTTGAGCTTACTTAGATCAAGGTTCGCTAATGCTTCATCCCATTCTTTTTGCAAGGTAGCAATTAGGGCGTTCTTTTCATCGCCTGATTTATTCTTATCATTTTGGACTTCTTTTATTTTCTGCTGGTATTCTTTAGTCAAAGCAAGGCGTTTCTGTTCCCAAGTACCGTATGTTTGATAATATTCGTTCCACGCACTTTGAGCTGCTTTCAGTCTCTCGCTTTCTTCTTTTTGTGTCTCTTTCATGACATCGGAAATGCTCTTATCTTTCTTATCTTCAGCTTGTGTATAGGCAATAGAAATTTCTTGGCTCTGCTTTTCGGTTAACTTACCACCTTGTGCCTTACTCCATTCCTCTTCCTTCTTTTTTATGGCAGCTATCTCATTCTTGTAGTCTAATTCGATCTGGGCTATCTTTTTCTTTGAACCTTCCTCCATCAAATCAATTTCTGATTTCTGATTATTTCTTTGGAGGGTGAGAAGTTCTTCATTGCGTTTTTCTTGCTCTTTGCGAAGGGTGCCTGCGGAAGATGAATCGTAAACCTTCAATGCTTTCTCTGCTTCTGATTTAAGTTTGATAGCATCATTATACTGCTTAGTCACATCTTCAGGTATTACCTTTATCTTTTCTTTGTTTCCCGATTTCAGAACTTTAAGATAACTATCTTTTATTTGTTTTAAAGAACTATCTGCTATCTGCGCTTGCTGCTGCCAAAAGTCGTAGGTACCTTCATTAGGTTGGGGAAATAAATCATCTACTTTAATTTTTTTTGATATTATAGAAATTGCGTCATCGTAGGCTTTTGTTTCTTTTATCAAGTCTTCCCATGCATTCTTTTGGTCTATTACATTCTGTTCCGCACGAAATATTTTATCCTTTGCTGCTATTTTAGCCGTTGCCGTTCCAAATCCATTTTTTTCTTTTTGCTTGTACTCATCTTCAGCCTTATTTCGTTCTTCAATAGCCTTAAGATAAGTTACATATTGATTTTGTCTTTTAGTTAACGTTTCATCCTTTTTCGTTTCTAATTCTGTAATTTTATCCGCATATGCGCGTGCTTTTGCGGCTTCAACTATCTGCTTTGATAGAGATAAATAGGCAGATTCAAGTTTGCCTAAACTAACTAATTCACCATTCATAATGTTTACATGTTGAGGATATTTCTTTATCCATTCACTTACAGCAGCACTACGCTCTTTGGTGGATAAAGTTATATCCTTTAACTTGCTATAGAGTAAATCAAGTTCTGTTCTTTCTTTTACTGAACTTTGCATTCCACTTTTCCGAGCTAATGCCATTTCCTGCTCGACAGACACCAAGTTTTTCACAGCATCTTTTGCATCAAATAATCCAGATACCCAATCCACTAGCTTATCGCCATAAAGTGTTAAAAGCGTGATTCCGACTGTCAAAGCTGTATTCCAACTAAACAAAGATGAAGCAACCTGTTTCCATACAGGCGTAGCGGCTTTTCCTTCCGCTTTTAGAGCGTTAAATTCATTCCTAGCTCGCTTTAATTCGTCGGCTAAAATTGGCAAATTATTTGAAATTGCCGAGAAAAAGACTTTTGGACCATAAGCCAAAGAAGGAAATTCACGCCCTATCTGCTGAATTGACATTCCGAGTCCATCCCACTTCTGTTTATAATTCCCGACTTCTCGTTGGTGATTGCCAATAGTTGCATCCAACTGCTTTATCTGAGCATCAGCAACTTGTATATTTTTAAGTAAATCTTGTCCGAATTTTGAATTACGTTCTTGCTCGGTTAATTGACGGTAAGCCATACGCATACGTCCAAGCGATTGGCTCATTTCGTCCATCGAACCCCGAGCGGATTCTTCTAGTTTTATTTCATTTGAAACCACCTGTTGTAATGATGAAACAGCCTGTTTATGCTGCATTATTGAGTTTGTAAGCTGAATACGTCTCGTTTGTTGAGCATCAGACAACTTTAACCCTTTACTCTCTAGTTCTTGGAGTATTTTCAACTCTTTTTGATTGATACGGATTGCATTTTGTTCTTGTAGGATGGCTGCAACATTTTGACCTCTCGCACCCAAAATGTCATTAAGACTTTCCAAAAGTGAATCATAAGCAAAAGTCTCTTTAGTGACCTCATTTGTATTCGTTTGGATAGCAATAGGTTGCTTTACTTGGTTTTGTAGCTCAACAATTTTCTTATTGGCTTGCTCTAGGCGTTTCTCCAAATCACCCATTTGCTTTTTAAAGGATTCAAGTCCTTGAACTTCTTTAGGGAAACCCTGCATTAACTCATGTATGCGTTCAAGACCTTTCAATGAAATTCTATTGAAAGCAGCGTCTATCCGCCCACTCGATAATTCAGCGATTTTTGCGGTTTCATAAATTCCTTTTTGAATTTTCCCTAACGCTTTCATTACAGGTTCGCTATTAAACGTCGAATCAAAATGCAATCCAGCCATATCTATATTTTTTATTTAACATTCAAAATTACCTTATCTATAAATGATAATAGAGTTATCTTTAATCGAATCCGTAATATCAAACGCATTGTCATAAATTAGTTTCAAACATTCAAATTTATCACGTATCTAAATCATTATCGAAAAATTATTCTTGCAATTCGCAACAGTTTCCGTATTGTTGTAAATTTCCTCAAAATCAACCACTCTTCCACTCTTTCAGATAGAATTTCAATGTTCATACTGAACAATCCAAAGAAGGTTCGTTATTTCTTCAAAAGTAGTCATTCAATAGCTTTTCAGTGAGTTTTTCAGTTCAAAGACTTCACCACAAGCCATTGTGAAATATATGATAAAAATAGGATAAATGAAGTGATTTTGCTATTTCCGAGATTACAGATACACGACAAGAGAAAGATTGTTGTGAGAAAGTTTGAATGAATTAAATTTCTTGGTAGTTTTGCGGAATGTTTAACTAAAAATATATAATTATGGAAGCTATGTTCAGTTTTGTAGGGATTATAATCATTGTATTCGGAATACTTCAAATTATTCTATTCTTTAAGACGTGGGGAATGACTAATGATGTAAAGCAAATAAAGGAAGCATTACCCAACACACCTAGTAATCTTTCTCCTGCTCAAATGGAGTTTATTATTGGTAATACAGAGAAGGCAAAAGAAATAGCTAAAAGAGAATTTATTCTTGAGATTTACCAAATTTATAGAAAAGCTCTCAAAGGTTATATCACAGATAGTGAATACCTTAATTGTTTCAACTCTATTGAGAACGAATATAGAAGCCGTTTCGATAATGCATCTTCATTCATCGAATTTGGTAAATTTTCCACTTTTGAAAATGCAAAGAAAATATTTCATTAAAACATATATAAATGCGTACCTCGTAAAGTCAAGGTACGCATTTATTATTTTTAAGAAGCATAATTAAACACCTGTGGATAATTTCGCTTTTGGTATTGGTTTCTCAGATAGATAATCAAATTATCGAAATTGCTTATAAACCCTTCATTAATTAAGTCTGCGATCTTCTTTTCAAGTTGCCACAATTCACGTTGTTTCATTTCATCACCGTGCTTGTTGCGAAGCATCTTTTCATGATTATTGAATACAACCCAGTTCAACGCTTCACCAACCTTTTGCATAGCTTTTGGCATGAAGTCTTTCGGGACTATCTTCATAATGGCAGAACTTAATTCTTTGTAGGCATCACCTGCATCGTTACGGTAGCGTATCATTTCGTCAGCAACAAATTTCAAAACGTGATACTCAAATCGAGGACTTAGATACATAGCGAACTTGATAAACAATATTGGATGCATCCACGTACCTCCATTTTTCCGACCTCTCCAAGCTTTAGAAAGGGCGTTTTTTAAATACGTAAAATCTACGGATTTAAAATGAAGCTCATTTTCTGCGATTTCAGACATTAGTTCATTTAAGTTAGTACTTTTCCAAAAGTTATCCAATTCCCTCTTTTCCTCTGGATTAGTAGTATTCCATCGTTTCAAAAGATATGTGGCATTAAAATAACCATCACTTGTTCGTTGGATAACATCTAAATTACCCATTTGACGAACCATTTCTTGATTTGTTTTCATATATTTGCAATCATTTTAAATTTGAACCCCACCAAAGGATGCTCCTAACTTCATCCGATGGCGGGGTTTATACTTCTCAGCCGTTAGGATAGCTGCATTATTTCTATCTGCGAATTTACCACTTACCGATTGTGTGACCTAGAAGTGTCGTGCTTAGACCGAACAATTAGCAAAAGGTTTGTAAATACTCTGCAAACTTATTTTATAATCGTGTAAGAGAAGAATTTTTGCTTAGCCAAGACGCAACAATCAATTTATTGTTGTGAATCTATTGGCGGCGATCTGATTTTAGCTTGTTTCATACTCATTTTCCCATTGAATTAATTATTGTCTCTTTGATTTTAATTATGAAGCAAAAATATAAAGTCAACTAACACTATTTACAAAACAATGAAATCTTGAAATTCAAATATTGCTTAAATATCTAATTATCAGAAATATATAAAATTTGCTATTTTCATTGAGTGAAAAAGGCAGCCCCTAAAGTCGTGCTAAGACTGCCTTTAGAATATAATCGTGTATCTATTTTTGGTAGCTCGAAAACTATTTCTTTTTAGGATACAGCTTTCTGACAGCTTCAATCTTACTTTTTAGTAAGTAATCATTCTGACAACCAAATCCTCCACAAGTGTAATTGGTAGCTTCAAACTCAAACCATTCTCTAAGAGCGTCAAGTAGTGCAACCGTAGCGGGCTCAACTAAAAGAGAGTTTATTTGCTGTTGAACAGGCTTGTTAATCTGATCCGGCTTGTTATAGTGCACAAAACCGATAGGGTTCATGTTATGATTAGAAACCTTTGTTTCAGTCACACCCAATAACTGGGATAAAAATTCTTCTGTTTTCATAATCGTTTATTTATGTGTTAGTACTCTACAAATCATCTCATATACATGGGTTTTCTCAAATCTATTCAGTATTGATGTTTTTTCAGCACCGAATGATAATTCACCATTTCTGAACTGATATATGTTAATTCGTCCGCCTACCGTATTATGCCGGTATATCTTTACTTCTTGATTTTCTGCTATTAGTGTCATAGTCATTTCTTTTAATGTTACCACTGTTTTACCTGTTCTTTCAGTTCATCATACTTGCCATTGATAAGCAATTTAACTTCACGATGAAAGTTTATATCAGTCAAACGAAACTCTATTAAAGCACGCTTGTAAACGTCGCCTTTTTGATGAGCGTTGATTAAACGCATCATCTGTACATTATCCAAACCGTAACCGTTTTTACGATTGAGATTCACAACTCTTCTTTTATCACTTTCTCTTAGTTCTATTGTTGCCATATTCTTTATATTTTGAGTTATTTATTTAGAAATCACAAGACCACGAATATTCTTTTTTCAGTTTATCCAGTGCCTTATCAGTTACATAATAGACATGACCACCACAGTTTGCACGGCTGATAGAACGGCTTTCTTTCAGTCCAACGGGTTTATTAAAGCTAATTGCACTTCTGTAACCACATGAGATAATAAGAAAATCTACATTCTTCTTATATGCATCCAAAGATGTCTCTTTATACTCACCTCTCTTTTGAGCTTCTTTTGTCATTGCTATTGTTGCTTTCATAATTCTTTTTATTTAATGTTTATTCTTTGTTCATTTCTATACTCTTCTACATTAATCACCACAATACTGAGAACCCATATAACCTTTGCTATTTGAGTTGTAGCAATCAGACCAAGTTAAGCTATCAACCTTTGCCGGTTCGTTTTTTCTCTCGTTATGAGCCGCCCAGCTTGCCTCAATCATAACCTGTAACTTAGCTTCTTTTTCAGCACGTACCTTAACAGCATCTTTTGCCCAACGCCAAGCGGCTTGCAAACATTCGCCCCATGAGCGACCTTTTCTTTGATACTCATTATTATATAATCTATGAGCGTCTTTCATGATTTGAGATAAGTTGAAGCGTTTCATAATTGGATGTTTTATGAGTTCTTTGATTACTTTGATGCGACAAATATATAAGTTATAAATTATATTCTAATAACAATATTAAGTTTTATCTTATTATTTAATATATGTTAGCAATATTAAGATAGAAATTAATAGTTATTTGTATTATTAGGGTATATCTTATATTTTAAAAGATAAAGTTTGGATATTTGAAGATAGAACTTTATATTTGCGCCATTAATTATAATTTAGAACTTATGAATATTAAAAAGGTAATAAAAGACCAAGGTTGGACTTTAGAAAGGCTAGCTAACGAAATGACTAACAAAAACGGTCAAAAGGGAATATCTCAAGCATCTGTATCTCAAATTATAAACGGGAATCCCACTTTGGATAAGCTACAAGAGATTGCATCTATAATTGGTATTTCTGTTTCAGAACTTGTTAGTGAAGGAGAAGAAGACAAAAACACTATCACCTGCCCCAAGTGTGGTACTAAGTTTAAGATGGAGGAATAAGAGGATGAAAACAGAGGATGAAATCAAAGGCAAAATAAAGAAAGAAATCACTCTATGGTTTAAAAGAATATATATTATAGCAGGGAATGCCTATTCATGGTTTTGGCTTATTCGAGCAATATTTTTTAGGAGTGAAACTACTTTCGAGGATTATCTTATGTGGTTCTTCCTGACTGCTGGTTTCTACTGGTTCATATTGGAACACAGTGAGATTTTTTTAGAAAAAGGTAATTAAGTTGTTTAACCCAAACGCCCCATCCCGTCGCCAATAATCATGAGACACACAATTAAAGAGCAGTAATATTATGAAAAACACATACATTAATAGAACCAGAGAGTTTTTAAAGAGGAACAAAATCTTTTTTGAGATATTTAGTTCTATATTATTAAGTGCTATGGCACTAACAGTCTCAATAAGCTCATATCAAACCACTGTTAGACAAGCTGAGAATGAAGAATTGCTAAATATGCCTCTCATTAAAATCTCCTCAGAACAATTTTCATGGAAGGGGGTTAACGATAGTGAAAAACTTACAATTGAAAATGTAGGAGGATATGCATACAATTTTACAACAAATAAGAAAGTATTTCTTCTTTGTAAATATTCTCCATTAAACGGAGGAACTCCAAAACAAATATACTTGCCCATCAATGATATTTTAGACACAAGTAGTCCAACTAATAATTATACAGGAATAATTAAATACTATTACACTTTTTGCAACATGGATTTCTTTCATAATTTATATAAACAATCTATAGATATAAAAGAAGCGTATCTCGAAATTCACCTACTTAAATATGTTACTGTTACTTACAATGATTTTAAAGAACAGTTACATGAAGATCTGTTTATTATAGATGGAGTGCGACAAGGATGTAAAATCAAAAAAGACGAAAATATTATTAATTTATTTTCAAAGCAATATCCTTCATATCGAATTTCTGAAATAACAATGGAACAAATATTAGAATTGTTGAAGGTAAAGCCGGAATAACCTCCGGCTTTAGCTTTACCCACCAAACGCCACACCCGTCTGCCGACCAGTGCGAGCGTTCAATAAAACACTAATACTATGAAATTATATAAATATAGAGCTGATATATATAGAGATTTGTTGACTCTTGTCAATAATCAAATATATGTGCCAACCGTACAGAATCTTAACGATCCAGCTGAAACTATGGTCAATGATAGTAAGATGTATGAAGTTTTTAACCTCATAGAGAAAAGTGGATTTCCTATAAATATAGCAAAAGATAATTATGCAAAGATAATAGCACAAGCTAGAACTAAATTGGGAATATTCTCTTTAAGCAAAACAGTCTTTAATGAATTACTATGGGCATATTACACTAATGGACACAAAGGTTTTTGTATTGAATATGATTTTGAACAGCTACAAAAATCTTTTCCAGATGGACTCTTGCAAAGTACTTTTGAAGTTCAATATAATAATGATACCCCAGAATTTTCAATAAATAGTATAATTAATTATTTAGAAAATGATGCACAATTTGTAAAATGCATAATTGCTACTAAATCAATGGCATGGGAACGTGAAGAAGAAATTAGAATAACTTTATATTCCTCTGGTTTATTTGAAATATCACCCGAATCTGTCACTGGCATTTATTTCGGACTTCGAATGTCGGAATCCGACAAAGAACTTATAAAAAAAACCTTGAAAGGTCGAAATATAAAGTATTATCAAATGAAACTAAAGCCTAACAGCTATCTATTAGAAGCTGAGTTAATTAAATAAAGTACTAAATTTAAGATGGAGGAAAAAGCAATGATTGCAGCAAAAGAGTTAATAAATAAAATAAGTATAGTAAGATACAAAGAAATTCCTGTAAGAATAGAAAGCGTAGAACCGCAATATTGTGTTTGTAATATTGATGGGAAATTAATGCAAATTCCTTATCAAGATTTATACCCAATTCTGCTTTCTGACCATGAGCTGATTGAACAAATATTTGGCTATGCAGGAGATGACGTATATGAAAATAATGGAAATTGGTATTTATTAGGTTGGTGCAATATAATATCTGTTTATCTAAATTGTAAAGACACTATTGTCATTGATGGTGCACAGGTTTCGGATAGCCTTCATATTTTTCAAAAGAAATATTATAATCAGGAGAAAAAACATCTACCTATTAAATTGTTAATAAAGCCGGACTAATCCTCCGGCTTTTTATTACCCAGCAACAAGTCCTTTGGAGCCTTGCCTTACTTTCGCTGATACTTTACGGTCATAGTATTTCATACTACCACCATCCATTAACCCTTTGGAGCGCGTGAATGTAGTCATTCGATTTGCTACATTCCCATAAGCACGTTCCATCCTTGCTCTTTGCGCCCCGTTCATCGGATAGGTAGAAAATATCCGCCTACGTTGGTTGTCGAGGTCTCTTAAACTTTTTCTTCTTTTAACTCAGCTTTAATTTTTAAGTTAAATAATTATCCCTTCTTCTTCAGCATATCATTTCCAGAGCTATTACTCTCTAATCATCTCCCTAACCAACTCCCTATTTCTCGGATCATCTGCATTTATCACTTCTCCTGCACTTTTTCCAAGTAGTTTTCGTTCATCCTCACTCAAATAGATAGTAGTAATAGCATCAACCATAAGCATCTTCAAGTTGGTATAACTGATTCCCCATAAAATATAATCCATAGTCCATCCGTAACGCTGACAGGCAAAGTCTATCAATGTTCCATAGGTACTATTGCCTCCAAAGGTTACGCTACTATTATCTTTCTTAACTGCGGCTATTCTGTTACGCTCTAAGCGTTCTTTATCTATCCCGAAGTGCTTGATAAACTCTTCTGTATTATCTCCGGATAGAACGATTGTAAACATGGTAGCAAGCTCTTCTACTTCTAATTCAGAAAACTCTTTTGTCCGCGCCTCTACTTTAACACTATCAAAGACATCCTCCTTCCGATTGAACGTAAAGTTAGACAGTATTCGGCAAACAACCTCTTTCTTTTCAGTACATAATCGAATGGCTTCCAAATATGGATTAGTAGATACCAATCTAGTATCAGCTCCCAAACTCTTGAACAATCCTGCAAGGTGATAAGTCATCCCCAACGTAGGAGGATATAGATAAAATTGCTGACTACCAATATTGAAACCAATAGGTCTCTCAATGATGGTATCAGCAATGTTCATTTCAAGCAATTCTTTATCTTTCATAATACTGAATAATTAAAGAGTGCTGTTGAAAGCACTCTTTTAAAAACAATATTCTCAACCCTCTGGAGCAGTAGGTGCTGTATATGGTTTTACTTGATTACCCGTAGCTGGTTTCAAGACATCAGCCGTATACTTCCACTTCTTACCTTCAGCCGTGTCAAATGTATCTTCTACTGACACAGTAGAGCGTTCAATCAAGAACCCTTCACATTCAGGATTCTCCGGTGTCAAACGGAAAGCATACTCATCTGCGACTACCCCATCTTCGTCTTCAATAGGCTTAGTACGTCCTTTAGCAGCACGAATTTCGAACTCAAACGTATAAGTGCTCTTTGCATACTTAACAGCTTCATTCTCACCGCCTTCGACTTTAGCTTCTTTCTTCTCACCTTTGGTAGGTGTCAACTTTGTAGAGTTTTCTACCGGATCATACGGTAACTTAGTCCATGTCGTAGGTGTAGCGCCATCAGCACCGCACTTACCGAATTCAATTGAGGGTTTACCCCATGATAATTGTGCCATAATCTTTTATTCGTTAGATATTTGAATTAATAATTTATTATTGATGAAGTGCTCGTCTTTACCGCTCACTTCTAATACACGCTGTTTGGAGCCTTTGGAATCAACCCGAAAGCCAGCACCTCGGCAATTAAACAGAAGTTCATAAGATATCTTGCAAAGCTCGCGCAATCGGATGGTATTCTCTTCTGCCTGACCATCCCGGATATAATCAGGAACATATATATTCACGTTAACAAAAGCCTTTTGCATCTGACCACTACCGTTGTCGAGAATGGAAATGACAATATCCTCTTTATCAGAGCTGGTAGGGCGTTTTGTTTTCTTCAACTTCCCGGTAACAGCTTTTTCTAAAGAAGAGCCTTTTATAACCGCATAAATCGCGTCCTTTATTTCTATATCCGATTTCATTTCGCAACTTGATTTCTAAGTTTCTCCATCACATTGTAAAATTCTGCATGTGCTAATAGTTCAGCAGATGCAAGAACAGATTTATTGCTTCTGGCTTCTACAAGTTCGGCATAGTTCATTCCAGCAACAACGATGAGAGCATAACCGTTTGAATACTTCTTCGCACGTTCCTCAGCTAAAGCCCTTCCTAACCTTGAACCTTCCGAGCCATGAAGTACAGTTCCAAAATCAGAGCTTTTAACAATACGACCATGAGCGACAACCACATAACCTACAGAACTTCTTAGATTACCAGTTTGATTGAACCAGCTTTCTTCTTGTGCTCTATCTCTAGCTTCAGCGACACACATATCACCCAAATTTGAGAGAGCCTGAATAGCTATTTTATCTACCCGTTCAGTTTCTGCTTTAATCAAAGCGTCAATTTCACTCATTGATGTAGTAATTCTTATAGCCATAACTTTGCATTTAGTTGCCCTCTGTGAAATCCTTGAACCTGCTTTTCAGCTACGACAGCCCCATTATTCAGAAGTCGGATAATATCGCCACATTTGAACTCTCTACAGTCCTGATTCAAATAGACTACATACTGATACACATAAGTCTTCCCATCTTCGAAGGCTATTGTATTGGCTTTCCCGTTCGGTTCATATCGGCAGAGAATGCTACCTTCAAATGAAGATGTACCGGGATGATAATCACCGTTATTATCTTCATAACCTCCAGTGTTTACTTGGTATTGCAATATATGAGGTCTGAACTGTATCATAAATAATCTGCTATATCAAGTACTTTAATCCTATTCCCTAACGCATTGGGTAAATCATACTCACGGCATAATACTGTATAGTAATCTTTAATTCCCTGGATATTCCAAGACATAGAGAAACCACTTTCGCTGATTGAAGTGGCACGGAGTAGGAGAGAGGGGATGAACTTTGCGATAGCCACCGACACCCGCATGCGGTTATCCTCATTCATCTCATCCTCTCCGCTTATCTTCGAGTTCAGACACATATCCAAAAGGTCAGCCTCCGACAAGTTAATGCCGAAAGTTTGAAACTTCTGTTGTATGTAGTCTCTTGCTTTCATGTTAATATGGCGTAATCAGTCGGCTATAGGAAGTGTAACTATAATGCGTGCAATACTTTGACCTGTATAGATATCGGAACGGACATTTAGGCACTACGGTTGGTTTGTTTTCAATGGTTATAATTTCAATACTGCATAGAGGTGGAGCGATATTTATCGCAAGAACGTTCATCGGAGCAATAGAAATGACACCAGCTTGAACAGTAGGCGTATCAACAAAGCTAATAGGCGCATCTACAGACTTAGACGGGATTGATTCACTGAAACTGGACGCTTGCACACCTAGAGATGTAAACAGCATCATAAACGAGCAAAACAGAAAACAAATAAACTTTTTCATCTTTTCTTGATTTATAAATTATACATTTGTCAGGGTGTAGTCTCCCACACCCTGACCTTTTACTCAATACCAAGAGCAATTTTTAGTTTGGAATTTGCTTCTTCGTCAAGTTCGGCAACCTTATCAAGAAGAGTTTTCTCCCCCATGTTTCCAGTCACTTGAACACCGATACCCTTCAACGCATCAACCAAACCCTTTTTCTCAAATTCCTTTTCAAAGAGGGAGATTTTAACCTCTTTCTTTTCTTCGGGAACTTCGACCCGTTTAGCGAGTTTGCGACTCTCCAAGTCTTGTACACGGGCTTCATCCTTGATGTCAAAGGAATCTCCACAGTTATATAACCGATGAGTGAACTTATCGCGGAAAACACTAGTCACTATTACTTTCATGCCTGTACAGTTTTAGAGTCCATACAATAAATTCTATCAACATTGTCGATTACAGGAACTACCATAGCCTGAGAAGAAGTAAATTCCTGAAGAGGATCGTTCTTCGCATACTTTGACAATAAAATGAAGTCATCAGCTTCCTGATAGACTACCCCGGCAACCGGTCTTGTCTTTTCTGCAAGTGTTGTCCATACCAAAGAGCCTAACTTTTCATCACAAGTAAATACGGCCGTACCATCCTTCCAGGGCTTGTGAGACTGGCGTACGCCATTAATCTCAGTCTTGATCTTGCGGTTAATACGATGGAGGGTAATACTAAACTTCTTCTTTAAAGTTTCAGTGGCAGAATCCAAGTCCAAGGCCGGAACAGAGGTGCCGACAAACTTATTGATAAAGGCCCATTGTTCTCTAGCCTGCTGATTGGTATAGAAAGCATTCAGCCAAGTATCATCAGCCCAAACGTCAGTAATGGTATTGCTGTCTTCGTCTGCCTTATCCATTACACGTTTGATATCATCCACAACTTTAGCATCTGCACTACTCCACAAAGCAGCAACACCAAACTGATTTTCATCTTTGTATCCGTAAGATAACCTAATCCCGGTTCCGTTATTTCTCGTTGATAGAGCAACACCAGTAGAAAGGCCGGACAAGAACATATCTTCAATACGCTCCCAAACACCTTCAAGACATCGTGGGGTATCAGCAAAGATTTTATTGATAATAAGATTCACTGAAAGTCCCTGTGCAATCATATTATCAATATCCTTCATCTGCTTTTCAGTCAGGTAAAGTTTCATTCCCAACTTGGGAATATCACCTGTGGCAGTGGAAAGAGAATCACGCTTTTTCAGCGGAAGTTCTGAATCTAAAGATACAACATCGGCAGCCACACGGCTGTAATCAGCTAATATGCTGGCCCACTTCCCATCAGCAGAGAAATCTGGATTAAGCAGATTTTTATACATATAAGTCTGCTTAGTCTTGTTTCTTTCATTTATCTTCTCAACAATGGATAACACCAACTGAGGAAAGAACTTTTGAGCGTACTCGAAATAAAATGATTTTTCCATTATGCTTCCTCGTCTTTTCTAAATTCAACCAAAGGCAACGCTGCTTTCAACGCATCCAAAATAGCATTGTAAGGGTACGGAGCTGCTGCCGGATTAACTCTACCTCGTGTCATGATTGCAGCAAAAGGTTTTGCAGTACGGATAGTACCTTTAATAATACCTGCATAGGAATATCCTTCAGGAAGTGCCGCAAATGCAGTTCCTTCTGCATTAAGGGACATAGGTTTGTATGTCCCGGCACCATCAGTAATGGCAGGAACACCAGCCTTAATTACCTTCAATGGATAACCGGTTACATCCAAAGAACGCCCGCCGTCAATACCGTCAAGGTATTTAGCAATAACGATGTTATCATTTCCTGTGATAATCTCGTTCGGTTCATTGTTTAGATTCACTTTTGTCATCTTTCAATTTTTAATGGATTAAAGAATTTGCAATGTCTGAAATCTGTTCCTTAGACGGTTTCCCGTCATCAAGGACGTGTCCCAGTCTATTGCTTGGTAAATTTGCCGTCTTTAGGTTTGTTGCGACTGTAGTAAGGTGTGAGTTGATTGCTGCTTCATCCGCTTCTGCAGAAATAGCAAACCCCTCTTTGATACGCCATTCGGGAATACCTAACTCTTTGGCTTTAGACAAAATCGTATTGGCTCTGGCAGACTCGGCTTTTTCCTTCTCAAGAGCTTCGTATTTTTCTTGCAAAGCCTTGAATTCCTTCTCGCGCTCGACCTCTTTCTTCGAGAACTCTTCGAAGCGTTTGTCCATCTCCTTTTGCCATTCCGGTTTGTCCTTGTTTTCAGCGGTTTTCTTAGCATCTTCCTCAGCTTTCTTTCTCTCGGCTTCTGCTTTCGCTTCGTCTTCGGTCTTTTTAGCGTCAGCTAATGCCTTTTCACGTGCTGTTGTTACTCGTTTGTCAATTCCGCTTTGAAGACCTGTCAAAAAATCTTTTTGAGCGGCAACGACAACACTAAGGTTTTCGTCAGTTACAAGTCCTATTGCTGCAAGTGCATTGGCGTGTCCCTGCAAAATTTCATCACTTAACCCAAGGGCTTTATACTCTTGTTTTAAAGCATTGAAAATCTTTTCTTTCATATTGTATAAATATTAATTTGTTAGAAGTTTAATTTGTGAAAGTAAAAATACCACCAATACAGATAATTAGTTAATATTTAGACATTCCATTCACAACAAGTTGACTATTGTTGTGAATACGGTATAAAAGTAGTGAGTAAGTGGGTGAAAGGGAGATTATTGGATGGTTAAGAATTTACTAAGAAGAGATTGTGAAGAAGTAGAATAAAAAAGGCGTGAAACCAATGGAATCACGCCTATACTTAGATAAAACTATTTATTTCTCCTTCGAACTCTTAATCTAACCATCTCTTTTCTTCCGTATGGAGTTAATATCCAATAGGAATACGGTCCATCAGTTTTTAACAAATCTGTTTCTATCAACCCGAGAGACATGAGTTGAATTAAGATTGTCTGAAAACATTCATCATCTATTGTATCAAAGCCACCTAAGTTTAATTTAGAATGCAATATTTCCATAATTTGCTCTTTAGACTTTGGTGTTAACAAACTATCAGATAAATACAGAAACAATTTGTTCCATGTTTCTTCAATAGTATAATACCCTACATTTAAACAGCTGCAATCAAACGGGTCTTCACTATGAAAATACGCTACATCAAATTTATCCTCACCATGTTCTAAATCCTCAATATCAACTGGTGCACTTGCATCTATTTCCTTAATCCTAGACAATAAATAATCTTTTTCTTTTTTAAGTTGAAGCAATTCTTTATTCGCTTCAGCAGAAGAAACTTCATCTGCTTTAACCCATCCTATACGAGGATGGATTTTTATCTCATTATTTAATCCTAACACTACTTGGGACGCCAATTCATCAGCATTACTCCAAAATTTACAAGACTTCTTTTTTACACATAATTTAAAATTTTCTAGCTTATAACGTTTAGATTGTTCTTGCTCTATTTTGGTGCCAGGCAAAGATTCGGGATTCTTATGCACAAACGAAATGACTGGAACTCCTTGCTCAATTGCATATTCAAACTCCTTTTGGGTATAGCTCTTCCCTGATTCTTCTTCAATAGAACCATAACGACCTGCAACTATAAGAACATAGTAGTCACACTCCCGAATGAGGCTCTTTATAACCTCCCATTGTGATGAATCAGAAGCATTAAAATATTCCATTCCGACAGGAAAACAATTCATTTGTAGAAGAGCCTCCATCACTTTTTTACGTTCTTCCTGTAAATCCTCGTATGTTGAGCTAACAAACACTTGATATTTCTTTTCCATAGTAATTTTATCGTAAATATAAATTTCAGTTACTTTTCTTATTTGTTGATTTCAGTTTTTTTTAATCGAATAATGTTCCTCTTCATACTCAATAACCAACTCAGATAGAATCCTTAACTCTATCAATCTCGGATCAGTCAATGGAGTTTCATCATCTGTCAAAGGAAGAAGTTCTTCTATTCTTTGACAGATTGCATCATGTTCTACCTCATTTTCTATCTTAGCCATCACATAGCTGGAGTTAACTCAACTGTCAATCCCAATGCGGAAGCGATACGATAAAAAGTAGAAACTTTTGGTTCCGTTCTTCCTGTTTCAACACGGGAAATATAAGACTTATTAGTTCCGATCTTTGCAGCAAGTTCCGCCTGTGTCATATTAGCTTTCTTTCTGGCTTCCTCAATTAGTTGACCTGTAAAGAAAGCATTAGCTCTATCCTCAGCAGCTTTACGCTCCGGGGTTCCTTCTTTGCCGAATGCGGCATCTAATTGCGCATCGACATCAAACATCTTTAGTTCTTTTTCGCTCATAATATTCTTTCTTTAATTTTAATGCTTTATCTATTTCTTTATCGGGCGTTTTCTGTGTTTTCTTCTGAAAGCCATTGAATAAAATCACAATCTGTCCTTCATCAAAACAGAAGAAAATCCGATAAATATTACTTTGCCACTCAATTCTTAACTCAAACAGGCCGTCTTTAATAGACTTCACATATTTAGCAGATAGCCTGTCTACGGTCTTTAACATGAGTAAACCGTATAATACCTTTTCTTGCGCACCTTTGTTCAAGGTGTCAAAAAAATCTTTATAGTAGTTTTCGTATGCTATTATCTTTCTGTTCATGTAGCAAAGATAGTAAAAGTTTATCAGTTGAGCAACTTTTGCGAGATGAATTTTAGCCAATAAACAAAAAATAACGGCAACTCTATCGAATCACCGCTATCCAAAAGAAGGCCTAACAGCCTTTACCTTTTTTCTTTGAACCTTTCTTCTTTCCCATGATTAAAATGTTCTATTTATCCTATTAGAAAATTATAACCCTCGTAATTTTTATGACTAAGATGTCGGCTGATGTTCTTTTTCACTGATTTTTTTCTTTTCTGCCGCTTCTCTTAGAATCTTTTCTACCTCTTCATCTGGCTTATCAGTTATACCCAAGAGCCTAACAGCGGTATTCAATGATATTATTCCATTGGAATAAGCACTACCAATAGATGACCACCGAGTTTGTCTGTCTTCTTCAAATGGTTCTTGAAACTCAAACGAGACAACCAACTCGTCAAGGAGCTTCGCTTTATCTGGATGAAGGAATTTCAATACTGATATAATAACCTTTACTTCTCGGTCAACCAAGATGTCATATATCTCAAGATTCTTCAACCGCTTGATATAGCCGATAATCAAAGCCCTCTTTATGGCTTCTCCCGAAAGAGTACCCATACCTTTCATTCCTTCAAAAGACATATCAGGGGTAAGGGAGTCTTCGAGGATAGATGATTTCAAATCTTTCTTCTCGGCTTCACGTGTTTCAGAAGAAAGAGGAGGGTCTATGTATTCAAACTTAGAATCTTTCCCATAGTACTGAATCAATGTACCTATTGCATCCGGATCTTTTAAGTTTTCGATAACATCTGCTGTAGCTGCTGCCATAGGATCAGAGAAATAGTTATTGATATCTCCGGTTTTAGAATCAAGCATTTCCTCTCTTTCTGCCCGATGTTGCACACCCATCCAAGCCTTTTCCTGCTGATAGAATATAATGTTTATCTTTCCAGTAGGGTTCTGGTAAGTCTCCACTTCCCATCCCACTGTTCCCTTTTTACAGTTGAAATAAAAGTCTTTAGTTTGAATATCCCAATGTTGCACGGACTTACCTGATGATTTAACGGAATACCCGAAAGCAAAGGCAACCAATGTGCCAAACTGGTCAAACAAAGGTCTTAGTTTATACCCTGTGGAGCGGGCCAGCACAACCACCTTGACTTCTGCCTGGTTACTTTCGTTCCTGTATAGATGATAAAGCTTTGCACTCTCTGTTTCCGCTCCGGCAAGCCTCTTTACTTTGCGCATGGTGACATTAAACCTCGTTTTATCAATGAAGTCAAGAAACATCTGATAAACATCATCATTGCCGTTTTTCTTTTCCCACTTAATCGGTTTACCAAGAAGAAAGAATAATTCTACTTCATTGATGAATTGCTGCCTGTTCCGGGGAAGCTTCTCGCTGATATACGGGTCTTTGTTCTTTCTGAACTTATTAGGACGCTTCATAACCTTGTGAAGTTCCGGCTTGTACTCACTTAAAGCGATATCCACTTCATCCTCCCTATTCTGCATCAGAGCGATGGCTGTACTAATATCACCATCCTTTATAAGTTGGAATATGTCTCTCTCAACACCCATTGAGTTAAGGGCCTTATTCCTGAATAGTGTTAATAATTCCTGTATATAATTCATAGTCTGTAAATTTACCAAATTCCTAATTCTTCTTTTGAAACTTTTTGTGACTTTATTATCTTACCAAGAAGCTCACCCAAAACCCAGTAACGAGCGGCATCTATTCCGTGATTATCATGGTCTTCCGGCTCGTTGATATAGTTTCCGTCTTTATCCTTTGCCCATACATATTTTCTATACTCTCTTTGTAAGTTATACGAACGTTTGGTTATGTATATTTCATACTCCTTCATCTTATCTATACCCGCTACAACAGAACCGGGGTATTTACTTACAGCATATATCCTCACACCTCCGTTATGAATCTCTTGAATGGTTCTTGGGTCTGCACTATCAGCTATAGTTTTTAATCCCCAAGGGCGTATAGATTTAACAATGTCGGATGACAGCAGTCCAGTTCGATAGTCTACTTCATCAAGATATAGGCGATTATCAATAACTCCACACCGAATTGCTGCCGTTGGATCATTGGTGAAACCAAAGTCAAGACCTAAACCGACTTTTTTGCATTCCTGCGGGAATTCGTCAATAATACCCCACTTCTTGAATACAGCACCCTCTGCCACGTCAGCCCAACGACCGATAACCACGTGAGCATACTTTTCAGGATTCTTCTCTTTCATTTCCTGCACTTCCCGAAGGAACTCAGGAGAAAGGTTCTCTAAGTTGTCAAAGTAGGTAGTGTGAATATGAAGTACATTCGGATGGGTAGAAACCTGAACTTGCACACCGTCAATCTCTACGAGCTTGTGAGTATTCTCGATGTACTTTTTATAAATGAAGTGATTAGAGTCGCAGGGGTTCATTATGATGATAATCCGGTTCTGAATCCCCTTTTTACGGATGGAGAGCATTATCTTATCAAATTCTTCTTCATTCGTCCACTCTTCCGCTTCATCACAGACGAAAGTAGTAATCCCCTGAATAGATTTTAGTTTTGCCGTCTGATTACCGGAAGAAGTCTTGATGCCTCGAAACATGATACGGCTATTAGTCATTTTATTGACTATATCCGTCTTGGTAGTCTTGAAATACTTAGTTGTTCCGTCTAGTTCTATCTTCTCCATCATTTCCGGGATGATAGACATACCAGCGGAAACCATCGTGTAACGGGTGTAGAGAACCTGATGCACTATCTTTTCGGCTTCCGTCATTTCAAAGGTCAGACGTTCAATGAAGGTGGAAGCATTGAAGGATTTCCCCGAATTATGTGTCACAGTGCCATCTGAGTGCAAATAGCGTTGATTTCCATCAAGACAGATACCACACCAATCGCCCATGCCAACTGACTCTATTGAAAGCTGAGATAGATGCCAATCCTTATTTTTACGCACTTCGTCTTTATTGATTTTCTTCCTTGATATCTTGCACGGGATTCTCCATACATCTCCGTTTATGAAAACACGATATACAAAACCGCAATCCTTACCATTACATCTTGCCAGCTTTTTATTGATACTTGTCCTAAACCCAAGTGTGTCGGCAACATATTTTATTTGCTTTGCAAGTTTCTCATTCTTTTGAATAATCTCATACCCATTCCTAAGCATACAACCATCCGTATCTATAAGTCCTGCAAGCAAATCAAGCCTTACATTTTCGCTATTTGATATATAATCTTGTGGAATATGCTTATTACTAATCAAATTATATTCACGCAGAGTGTCCATTAATGGATTTGTCAGACCTCCGTTCTTTGCAAGTCTATAAGTTATGGCATTTCCTCTTATCCCATTTATGGCTAATCTCATATTATTTCTATCCGCATATTCTCGCAAATAGTCTTTTATCTCAAAATCAGCGGTTGTTACTTGAGGAAACATGCTTGTTCCATCACCCAACCACACACCAAGAAGATAAGGCTCAATGTTCACATATTTTTCAATGTATGGTATTGAGTTTGATTTATAGCCACGGAAACGGTCTCTGAAACGCTTACTTTGATTCACAAAGTCGGTAATGCGCATATCCAAAAACTCAGGATAAGCGGTATATCTTCCATCTCTAATTGAATCTCCACTCTTTCTTAAGCTTATTATATGCGCATCATTCACAAAATAATCTTCCGCACTTGTTTGCTGGACACGAAACATTTCACTTTGTCCTCGCATCGTCCCAATTACCTTTCGTGGGCATCCATCATCACCCATGACAAAATCGCCTACTTTAATATCCTTGATTTGCTTTACCGTCAAATCAGACATTATTACTTCTTGCGTGGGTGTTTCACATCCACGACCGCCAGTGATAAGGATAATGAATTTCTCATTATCGGTGTAAAGGGGGTGATATATCGCTTGGGGTTCTATCATTTCAGTTTATCTTTAATCCAGGAATCAATACTGATACCGTGTTTTATGTCGGTAGGAATGTCAGCTTCTTCATCCTGCTTACGTTCAACCTTTCTCCAATCTTCATCGTAATGGTAGAGCCAAACAGACTGCGCCTGCAAACTGGGAGCCAGCTCACCTTCTACAACTTGAACTTCTTCTTCACCTGTCAGATTTCCGTCCCTATCCTTTATCTTTCGTATAGTGGTACTTTTCGTCTTGACACCCCCCAAAGCCATAGCTAGGAACTTTGCCCGGACTGTTGCAGTTATGGTCGCTCGCCCGCGCGTTAATACTTCACTTAATTCAGAGTACTGACTTTTCTTCTCACAAAATGTCTGTGGGGCCAATCCTACAGCAAAAGCAATTTCCTTATCTGTGAATCCCTTTTTTGCATACGATTCTATGAGAGAAAGAAAGTCTTTATTTGTATAGTCAAACTTAGGCTTTCTTCCTCCACGACCTTTTGTATTTTGAGATTCACTATTATTCATAAATTTATCCGTTACTTAATCCCCTGCTCGAGGTTGTTTTTTCCATCCTGCTTCTTGTATTGATAAAAGCGTTTCGTACTCTCAACTCATTCCTTAAAGCATTTCTTCCAAGCATGTGCTCACTGTTTCTCAATCTTTCATATTGATTTTCGAGTTGTTTCACCGTCTTTCTTCTTCTGACTCGGCTTTCCTCCTAATTTTAAGTTATTAATCTATTCTTTCAATTTGCTCATCAAAGACTTCCCCCTTGATAAACTTCATATCCGGATCATAACCGAACCGTTTGCAGAAAGCCGCTTTAGCTTTATAGGAATCAAAGGATAACATTACATAAGCATCCATATTCTCGGCTTGCTTTTGTGCGTTCTCCTTGACTTGTTGCTTGACTTCTTTCATGTGGGCTACTTTTTCGGCACGTTCCAACTGTTTGGCGGCTTTATCGGCTTCTTTCTGTTCGGTGACAGGTGACATCATATCAGACAAAGCATCAGCAATGGAGCTTTCTTCTTCAGTCTGCAACAGATAATCAACACCAATCATGTTTAGGTCAGCATCAGTCAGACCTGCGTCTTTCCAATCAATATCAGGAACAATCTGCGCAAGAGCGTCGAAATCCCAGGTACCTTGTGCATTTGGGTTATTCATCAGAATATTTAGTTCCTTCTCCTGTTTTTCGTCCACGTCTATCACATCGACCCGGATGCGGTAATCGTTATCGGGGAACTTCTGCAATTCATCCATGACAGACAAACGCTGATGTCCGCTGACTACGGTCAATCCAGTACGCTTGTTCACGACAATTCCACCGACCAACCCGAATTTCTTGATACCACGTTTTAATGTCTTTCGTGATTCATCGGAAAGTTTTCGAGGATTATAATTTGCAAAGTGAATGGCAGAACGATTTAGTTCTACCGATTCGCTCTTTATGTACTTACTTAGTTCCATGTTATCCGTTACTTAAACCTAATCCACCACTGCGTCCTTGACGAGCAGACCTTGAATATTGTTGGTACACGCTTCCGTTTCTTGCATAATTTAAACGGCTAAGGTTACGATACATGGCACCGCCAATACTGTTAATTCTTGCCTGCCTTCCTGGATTACCAGCTGCAGCATTACTCAAACGATTGGTTTGTACGCCTATATCGGCAGCACTTTTCATTCTTCCTCTTCTTCTATTTCTGACTCGGCTATTTGTTTTTTATTATTATACTCAAATAAAATTCTTTCACTCATAGGAAATACCCGATAGATTCGTTGTAAATCCTGCGGATAGTTCTCTTTTAACCAAAGCATACAATCAAGATTAAAACCCACTCCTGAACTGGCTTTTAAAGAATATCTAACTGGTTCTGGCAATCCATGTTGTCTCATGTATGCAAGAATATCCATTTGCGTCCAGTCAGCCAAAGGATAACATAAGCCGTTGTTCTCATATCCGTTAGCTTCATACCCTTTCAGCATCAAACGTCTATTCATGCCATCGGCTTTCTTCATCCCCAAGAACGTGTAATAAACTCCATGGGCAAGTTGCATAGCTTTTACCACATCAGCAAGTTTCAGCAGCTTCACCTTTGGATTAGGGACACAATACAACCCGCCACGAAGAATGTAAGTAAGATTCCAGTGAGGCGCTTGCACAAACTCAATCTTTGGATATTTGGCTTTAGTCCAGCCAATCCATCGGTTTATGTGCTCCAAGTCTTTGACGAAGTACATAAACACACAAACGATCCGATCAAACTTTGGATAGATTAAATCAAGTAAGACAAGCGAATCTTTACCCAAGGATAAAAACAGTAAAGCCTCATTCGATTTTACCCGAATGAGGTCTATATACCGGTTCGCTTGCTCTACTTTATTCATAGCTAACCACCAGATAATCCAAATGAAACACGAAGATCACCGTAACGTTGTCTACGTGAACCTAACTGGGTGGCACTTGCCGTACCCCTACGATTAGCAACTAATCTACCACCAGCACCTGCGCCATTCATATTTCTGCGCGGTCCGGCTACTCTGTTTACTCTTCTTGCGACTCAGCAATAATTTTTAAATTAAACAATCAATCTATATGTTTCTCTAATACCTCGCCTAAAGTATAGTCCATTTGGGCTGTAAGGTATTCTTCGCCTTGGTGTTCGTAGACAATATCGTTACCATCTTCATTGGTAAGGATCGAAGCTTCTGCACCTTTAACCTCTACAATAGCATAAGGTCGTTTGCCTTTGTACTCACCAGTGAGAAATTTAATAGCATCGTACTTGATAGGCTTTAACTCGATTTCACCCTCTTCGGGAAGTTCTTCATCAGCTTTATATTCTTTACCACCACATAAGTAGGTTATGTACTTTTTTGCATTGGTAGGTCTGATTTCGCGGTATTCGTGCGTTTTCTTACCAGCCAAAATTTCATCGAAATATATTTGCTTAATACTAAGCGTTAGAATGTTCATAATCGTGTCTTTTAAATTAATAATTAAGTAGTTGCGGAAACAGGACTCGAACCTGTGACCACCGCCAAGTCAAAGCGGTAAGCTAACCAACTGCTCCATTCCGCGATATATTTCTTTTAAGTATATAATTCAATGTGCCTTTGCTACTTATCGAATATTTTTTCATAAGCTCTCTATAATTAGAACCCTTTGAGTATTCTAATTGAATCTGTTGTGCTAATTCATCTGAGTATTTTTTAATTGCCTCTGATGCTTTTTTAGCGCAGCGCATTCTTGTTTCTTTAGCCTTATCCATCGCATTTTCAAACGGTGTACCTATTGCTATATTCTCATACGAATTATCAAAAGAATCACCATTTAAATGTCTAACTTCAATGCCTTTGTCAAAAATAGCATCACCAAATTTTTGATAAGCCTGCAATCTATGTACATAGACCTTGATAACTTTCGTTTCACTCACCCTTATGCCAATATACATATACGGGTCACTGCCACGCGTACCGACTTTTTTACCGCGTGCAGAAAAGGCATTGCCTTGTGAATCGACATAATATCCTTTATCTTTGGCTAATATTTCATATCTGCTCTTCATATTTTAAATATTCACTTCAAAGGTACTATCACAACCAAAGATAACGAAATTTATCTTAGTCTGATACACAACAACTGTCTTATTGTTGTAAACTAAGCCACTTATCACGTTTTTCTCTGCACTTTTCTAAGGTTGCCGCGCAACAGGTAAATAATTCACCACTTTCAGTACGGTAGTCATACTGGTACATTCTCACTCTCTTGCCTTTCAACTTAGCGTTGTAGGTACAGTAGTTCTCTTTACCAGGGGTGCATACACTGCAGCCGTTTTTGTTTATTGAGTTCATAATCGTTTAATTTATTTGTTCGATAAATATGTACTTAGTATAACAATCATAACCATTTGATTTGAAATGGTGTACATAAACACCGTCTACAAATGGATACGGGTAACTCTTAAAAATGCGGTGATATTCTTCTTCGGTGAATACTCTATCTTTATTACGTTCATCTGTAGCAAAAGGTAGATTGTTTAAATCAGGCTGGCAGGCCAAAAATTTAGGGGCATAAATCTGCACCTGTATTGTACCTATTTTCATAAGAGTGTTATTAAAGATTCATATATAAACAAGTCAGATCACATTCTTCATCGTAGTCGTATTCAAGCGATACGGGTGCAAAGTATTGCTGTATCTTCTTTGCTGCTGTTTCATTCTTACCCTCAAAAGAGAAAGTAAAAGAGCGTTTGCCTCTGACTGTTATTTCAACCGGTATACCTGCTACCTTAGTCATGTTGTTTTCAAGTTCTTGTTTTGTCATAATCGTATATTTAAGCCTTAATACCAATTGCATTTCTCATAAAGTCACTCGCTTGCTCTACTGACATATTCAACTTCTTTTGGATCAGAATAAGCATACAGCTTACTTGCTCTTTTGTATTTAAGTTGCCTTGTACAAATTCTGACATGATGAACTTTTCTATTGTTCTTTGTTTAATTACTGATGTTGCCATAATCGTGTGTATTGTGGTAGCCCGAAGGCTACCGGATTAAACCAAACCCAATCTTTTCGCAATGTAAGCGTCATGATTAATCTCGCCATAAGAGGCATATTCATTCGGGCTGTTTCTTTCAAGGGTTCTGCGATACTCATCGCATAATTCTTGCGCCTCAATCTGCGTGAGATTTGATGCTATTAGACACTCTTTGTTGCCAACTATCTCTTGTATGTATACAAACCAAGTATTTTTGCTTTTCATAATCTTCTGTGTTACGCAGGGCTTTTGCCCTGCTGGTTAATACTATTGTTTAATACCGCAAAGTTTTGAAACTTTCAATAGCTCTTTATCGTTCATAAATATGAGGTCGAAGAAAACACCTTCATCAAAAGGTTTATTTTGTAATATAGCTGCTGATTTCATTTCAACCATGATTCTAGTAATCAATTCACCTTTTACCTTATCACTCATTTTTGTTGCCATAATCGTATATTTTTTAATTGTTATTACTTCGTTTTTGATGATGCAAAGATAAAGTAAACTTTATTAAATATAATATATATGATAAAGTTTTATTTATTAATTAAGAATATTTAATAAATTGGACTTTATTAATATTAGGCTGTTTGATAAAGTTTGCATTACTTTGTAGAGTAATCAAAATAAAGTATAGTTTATGGAATTGAAAATAAAAGAAACAATGAATGAGAGAGGTGTTACTTCTGCATGGCTTGCAGAACAAGTAGGCATTTCAAAGGTGGCTGTTAGTAATATCGTAACCGGCAAATCTTCGCCATCACTGGATAATATTCTAAAGATTGCTGATGCTTTGAATGTATCTATAACAGAATTAATAGGAGAAGAAAAAGCTGATAACACTATCACCTGTCCTCATTGCGGAAAGAAAATAAAAATAGAGAAAGGAGAATAATATATGGAAAGTAAAATCTCAAAATTTATGCGTGATGACACGATTGACAAAGACGGGAAGCTGGAAACCATTATGGATTACGTTATATCATGGACGCTAAGAATGGCCCAAAATTCATGCAGTACAGCAGATTCTCTACTATATGAATACTCGCGTGCCATTTTGGGAAAATTACTTCATAGAAATATTGATAATTTGACTAATATAGAATCTGTCAAGGTTGAAAAGCAATGCTATAATATAGATTTATGGGTTAATGTAGTTTTAACTATCAATGAGCAAAAGGAGAAACATGCCATATTAATAGAAAATAAGGCGTATTCTCCTATTCATAATGCAACAGACGAAGATGGAGCTTCTAGGTGTCAACTAGAAGTATATAAGAAAAAATTTAATAGAGACTATGCTAACGATGAAGATGTTATTAAGCACTACTGGTTGATAACATGTCATGAAGAAGAGAAATACCTGAAACCTATTAGAGAAATATGTCAATTGCATGATTTCGAACTTATCCCATTAACCGAACTTCAAGATAATGGGGCTCCGGATACTCAAAGTGACATCTTTAATGAATTTTGGTTAAGGTATTGGTAAACAAAGTATGCCGGAGTTAAGTGCTCCGGCACATTAATTGATTAGCCCTTTGAATTTCAAACGATTTATAATTTCTGTGTAAAGATAGTCTATATCCTCGCTAAAATCACCGTAATTTTGATACAGAAACACAACATCTTCGCAGTTGTTGGAAATTGTACTTTCAGATTGAATGCCAACAACCTTTGCAATTTCCCCTCTTATCCCATAAACAGTCTTTCCACCGGCAAGTGTACTGGGTGAAAACAAGTATAGAATAATAAAGATGAACTTCTTTCTTTGGGTGACATTTTCGAGGCATGGGGGACAATCTCTTTCGTTGAGTATCTCAGCGAATATCTTATAGATTTCATAAATAAGGCTTTTATCAGATAGAATAGGCGTAGATATTGCATTCTCTTCTTCGGAAAGTTCTGATTTCTTGATTCTAATCTTTTTTAAGCGAATAATTCTATCAAAATTCAGTTCCATAACACGATTATTTTAAAAGTAAATAGTATATTTGCATCATAATCGTGTAAGATTTGGGAGAATCAATGCTTGGTCGTGCTGGCAGATTCTCCCTTTCTATTTTAAAGCCCTATTCCTTTTGAGAATGGCTTTATTTTTTTTGTCTACTTCTCTGCTCCATATTGAAGCATTATAGATAGAAGTTGCATATAATCTCAATTCCTCGCTATTAGCAAGAAAATCTACTCGTAATGCCTTTATCATAGATTCAGCATACAAATTTTTGTCAATATTATTATCCATATATCTATTGTTTTAATTAAAGCATAAAAAACCGAATAATCCTTGATAAGAATTATTCGGCATATCAAATTCCTGCTACATCATAGCCCAGAACAAAGAATTAATATATTGTGGGAGAAAGAATGTATACAGAAATGCAACATCAAAATCCTCACATTAGAAATTTAAATGGCTAGTATCTTGCCTTTTATATGATACTATTGTAATTATGGTTAGTTTTATCCAAAAGGTTTATTCTAATTTAATTTCTGTATTATGCGAACAACTACCACATGAGTGTACCTTTTTCTGTGGTTCTCCAAAAAGTCTATTAAGCTCATAGCTATTGATCCATTCCTCAAATTCATCCACTAAATTTTGAACTTTTATAATTCTATGCCCACGCCCTTTTTTTCGAAAATTCAAAAATTTAGTCGGCAAAAATATGGCAGAATCACCAAAATAATAAAAATGTGTTGATAACAAAACATTTATTCCACTTAAATCCCGCTCACTATCACACATATTATGGGCTCCGGCCCTTTGTATAGGAGAATCTCCCTTAGAATAATCATAGATACAATCTCCTCTACGTTCAATTATATCATCAGAATTTATTTGGGGAATTTTAATATGCAACTTAGATCTGCATAGGATATCATACTCTTTAAAAGATAAAACTTCCGTTATTTTCATTGCATAAACCAAAGTATCACCTAAACCTAATTCAAATGATCCAGTTCCAATAACCCAATCACCCACTTGGGCTTTTTTTCTAATGACAGGCTTGCATATTGCCAAAGTACAGACACCACCATAAGGGTTAGGCGCCACTCCATCATCATATCTTAGCACATACGAATAAATTTGACCCATAACACATTTTTTTATAATAATATTATTAAGACATTTTACTTTATAAAGTAATAAGCAGTATTTCCTTCTTATCGTTCCAAATATATACAAAAAAAATCGATATCAGCTTAATAGTACATCATAGTCTATTGAAAAACATATATTTTATTATAAATATATAGTATAAGAAAAAGAAATCTATTTGTTTATGGATTATGTTAGCAAAAACAACAGTTAAACATTTGTTTCTTTTCGGTAAATAGAAAAATAAATCGTTTCATTAAAACAAATTCATTACCTTTGCAACCGTTAATAGATTTCTTAACTAGGAAAATATTAAAAAATTAGAGTACAACATAATATAAAAAACACGGTATCATGATTTTTTCGCTTAGTATGTCAACAATTTTATGCCTTGGCTTAATTATTTTCTGCACACTCATATCCTATGGGTATATCAGAAGATTAAATAGTAAAGGCAAGTTAGTATCAAACCGTCGTTGGGTTGAAAATATCCCTTCAATTATTTCTACATTAGGAGTATTAGGTACATTCTATGGTATCACAACAGGACTTATTTATTTCAATTCTAATGATCTTGACACAAGTATTCCCGAACTATTAGACGGATTAAAAACGGCCTTTTTTACATCAATTGCTGGTATGTTAGGTTCTCTATTTTTGTCTAGAATAACCAACTCATATTTTGATAAAACAGACGGTGGCATTTCAGACGCCAATCATGCAGCATCACAAATATGCCAGGCAGTTCAACAGATGGGCCAAAGTAACATGACCACTCTTAATGCTTTAAGAGAACAAGCTGAAAACCAAGCTAAAGACCAGACTGCATTCTATCGTACTGTAAGTGATATCCTCACCTCCCTTCAAACGTCTTACACAAATACAGAAAATGCAATAAACTCAATGGTTATTTTAGCTCGAAGCCAAGAAGTAGCTCTCAACGACCTTAGAAATAAAGCCGAAAGTGTTACTCTATCTCTGGGCACAGTAGAAGAAAACTCCACCTCTCAAACTGCTGCACTCACAAATATCCAACTACAAACGAAAGATTTATCAAACATTAATCATAACATTAATGAAATGCTTGACGTTCTTTCAGGCATGAGTAGCACCCAAGAAGAAATATCCGAAGAAGTTAAAACGTTTGGAGGAAAACTTCATTCAGAAGTAGTTGAAATTGAGGATAAAATGGATGCCACAAATCATCTTTTAGTTGCTAAATTCAATGAGTTTTCTGAACTATTGAAAAAGAGCAATACTGAAGCCCTTGTAGAAGTAATGAAAACTGTTACAGAAGAATTTCAGAAACAGATGAATGCGCTCATTAATAAACTTATTCAAGAAAATTTCGATCAACTAAACCAAAGTGTAGAGAAACTCAATACTTGGCAACAAGAAAATAAAAACATGATATCCTCTCTTACTAAGCAATATAAAGATATGGCGAACAATTTTGAAAGTACTTCTACTACACTTACAAAAGTTAGTGATGACACAAAAACTCTCGTCAGTGAAGGTGGCAAGCTCAAACAACTTATTGACTCTCTTAATCAGGTTATTATTGAAGACCAAAAATTTATTGATGTTTCAAATAAACTTCAAGAAACAGCGACTCTCTCAAAAAACAATATGGAACAATTTGACGAATCTACGAAAGTTTTAAATGATTGGGTTCGAAAACAACGTAATTTTGTAGATGGCGTTCAACTTCTTATTGAAAAACTCGACGAACTCAATAAAATCCGTGATTATGGCGAACAGTTTTGGAAAGGTACAAAAGAAAAAATGGAAGAAGGAGTCAGCATAATCACAAAAGGATCTCAAACTCTCAACACACAATTAACTTCACTTGATCGCCAATTTTATAATCGGTTAGGTGCCACACTTGCTGAACTAGACAACTGTATTACTAAAATGGTTGAACACGTCAATAATCGTAGATAATTATGGCTAAGTCTAATGTTTGGATGTCAGTTTCTGACCTAATGACAGGTCTCATGGTTATATTTCTGTTCATAGCAATAGCCTACATCAGTCGTGTAAAACAGAATCAAACTGTACTTACAGATTATATTGAAACAAAAAACGAACTTCACAACAAACTTGTTAAAGAATTCGCTGGTGATACTTTACAATGGCAAATGGCTATTGGCAAAGATCTTTCCATGAAATTCAAGGAACCAACTGTTCTTTTTGCTTCAGGGTCAGCTGATTTGACACCTCGTTTCTGTCAAATCCTCAATAACTTTCTGCCCAGGTATTTCAACATCTTACTCAATGATAGTTTACGAAGCAATATTAGAGAAATTCGAATTGAAGGCCATACAGATAATGTACCGATGCCTAGTTATGATATGGATTCTTATATTGCCAATGTTATTTTATCCCAAAAACGTTCACTTAGTGTATTAAAGTATTTCCGAAAAATGGAAGTTTTCGAAAGATACACTCAAGAGCAACAACGCTTACTTGAATTTTGGTTCACAGCTAACGGGCTTTCTTATGGCAAATCACTTGATAGTAATGGTGATTATACTATTACTACAGGTAAGGAGATTGATAAAGAAAAATCTAGGCGTGTAGAGTTCCGAATAGTTACAAGTGGCGATGATATACTTGAAAACTTCGTGAATAAAAATAAAAACTGATATCTATGAATACTGAAGAGCCTTTTTACCAGTTTGATCGTCTAAAATCGCAACTTAGGACTATGGGGATCGAGATTGGAGAAGCATCACCATGGACCCCAGTAGGAACAATTGAAGTTCTTCCTGAAGATATTGGAACAAAAATAAAGTTTGAAGAAAACGGCATCTTTTACATTGATGACAACAAGATAGAACATCAAGGTTTCATGTATAAGCGTAATTTCTATTTTCATGATTATGGAGAAGCAATGCCAAAATTTCATATAAGAAATTGCGAGGCACTTCAACTCTATGGCAAAGATGCTTATCGTTTTGCAAACAATGAACCTATTAAAGTCTTTGCAAGAGATAGAGCAGTTCGCCATGAAGTAGAAGTTTCCGGATTACAACTATGTAACTATTGTGCCAATATACTTGCTGGAGAATTAACTAATAAAATTCATAATTCCACTGATTTTGTAGAGTTCCTCAAACAAACAGAAGGAATTTTCCCTGATGAAAATGGAGATGTTGATGTTGACATCTTTGGCTATACCAAGAATTGGGAACAAATAAGTCATGCGTATCGTTCTTTACATCAATTTACATGTGAACGATGCGGTTTGCAAATAACTAACCTTTTTGATCAACATTATATGCATACCCACCATAAAAATGGAAACAAAATAGATAATCGAGAGACTAACCTCGAATGTCTTTGTGTTCGTTGCCATTCAGAGGTAGATGATCGGCATAGAAAACGTCTTAGTACTGGAGCAAATAGGATTATACTAGAAGATTTCAATGAGAAGTACCCTTCATATAATAAATATATTTTAGAAGACAATGATTTACCTTTTTAATATGCCAATTCGAATCACCTAAAAAGTTCAAATTCATCTTCCTGACCTATTCGATCAACAGGGAATGTTGCAAAGTTATGAGACAACTTCTTCTCTTTTAATATCAGATACCTTATGTCTTCGAATAGTCAACTCTCTTTGGGGAACTTCTATTTTCCTACGAGTTATATATCCATATTTATCTTTATAATCATTCATATCTTTCTTGTTTTACTCTAATTAAAATGCACCTCCATCACAGGCGTAAAGAATAATTGCTACTATTCTATCACTTTTCATTCTTCCATTTTCGCCTACTCCATCATTATCATCCTTATCAAGTTTCAAGATGTTTAAATTTCCATCAGCAAAGAGAGTTAGATTCTTAGGTTTCTTTCGGATTAACTTCTTCAGCTCCTTAATCCACTCTTCTTCTTTTTTCGTTAATTTGATTATTTCCATAATGTTCCTTATTATTTTTTTTTAATTATTTACCCAAGCCTTTTACGGGTAAAGTACTCACATATTTTGCTTTAGATTTCCACCATGTACCACATTGTTCGCATTGTACAATATCGTCTGTACCATATAGCTTAAACCAATGACTTGAATCACACTTACATTTCCGCATTGGTGATTTACATATACATGCCGGCATTTGATTTCTTTCTTGTTATGGGGTAATTAATTCGGGATTATCATAGATATTACCAATCACGATAGTATCATCCATTTTTGTAAGATCAGATTGCCCGAAATAGAATAAATTTCGACCATTAGAAAGTTGAAAACGACAATTATCATATAGGATAATAGCTGTATATTCTTCTGGTTCAAAACCAAATGTAATAGTGTGAAGAATATCCCCTTCATAGATTTCTTTTCCGTTCTTGTCGAATAATCCAGTGAACTGACCGACGGTTTCGGGATAAACCTCATACATGCCGATGCTTTTCCCTATTTCGATATTATTTAAGGGGGGAATGACAGCATATCTGTCCTTTTCGATCTTAACGAGAGAGCCATACAGCCAGTCTTCGCTGTATATGCTTTTCCCTCTGAATTTTATTGTACGATTCATTGTTATTCCTCCTTTTCTTTAAAGTGTTCTATTAGCTCTTCTACAGAAGCCTTGTGAATTTCTCTGTTATATCTATTAAGATAATACTTAATAGTTTCATCGCACATTTCATCCCCACATTTAAACCATAAGTTCCCATCAGTAAAACATTGGTTCTTGTCAGTGTCATCCCTCAATGCGGCTATTGCAAGGAAAAGATTCTCGTTAGTTCCGCAATCAATAAAACTATCGTCTAGTGGTACATTATAAGGAACATATTCACTGTCAATAGTTGTAATTAATTTGCTACCATCAGTTATTTGAAAAGGGTTTCCATACTTTTTATATCCCAACTCCTCCAACTTCTTCCGAAGCTCTGGGGTATTGCGTCTAATAAACGCTGGTGTTGTAAATCCCATAGTTATTTGTTTTTAAGTTCCTCTAATATTTTATTTCTCCTGATAATCCCATACGATAATGCGGAAGGAGATTACGTATCTTCATTTTCGGCAGTTTCAGCTATATTCTTCAATTCTTCAAATGACGGAATCCAGCCAGTAGGCATAATCCCTGAAGCGTTTATATATTGTATGGCAAACTCATATCTCTGTTTCGCAATTTCAATCATGCTGTTAGCTAAATTGATATTTCTCTTCTTGTTTCCTACGTAATCAGGCACCGGTTCTTCCCGTTTGATCTTTGCGTTTTTCAAAAGAGTAAGAACTTGGTTTATCTCCCGCAGATGGGTGACTGTAGAGATAAAGGCGTAATGGTATTCACTGTATTTGCTCATTTCTATTCTGATTATGAAGGTAACTGTAATGGTTCTAAATCACATTCAGGCGCCCATCCTAATGACTTCTTACCGTCCCAGACATTATACAGCCATTCGTCAACGTACCCCTTTTGTAGATTGAAATTAGAATGATGGAGGTTAATTATCTCAACCTCTTTGCCAATCTTAGATTTATCTGGATGATTGGCTATTTTTACTTTTTCTCCAATCCTAAATTTAGCTTCCATTACTTCCGTTTTTTAGTTGGTATATAAATTGGGGATGCTTTCCCTTTATTGTTTTTATTTATGCCATTCATTTTGTCAACCGTCTTTTGGCTGAAGATGACAGAACCAGCAATACCTTTGATATTTTTTCCCATATTTAGCTCCTTTCTGATTAGTTTTGAGCCTAATTAGGCTACATCGTTAATACTAATTTCTCCTTTCAAAACTCGTTCTACCTGTCTATCGATTATCTCTTGAAATTCAATTTGGCAGATAAGAGAGCAATCCGGTATTATCTCTTCCACTGAATCACCCCGCCACGTTGGCAGTTCGTCAAGGAAGATGCGCCCGTCTTTATCCTTTAGACACGTTGCGCCTACATCACGTTCAATCTGTGCTATCTCATTGAATACATCCGGGAAATCCTTCCGTATCTTGTTCCAGTATCCCATGCCACCTTTCACACAGCCGATGCAGTTGTTGTTATTGTAGCCCATCTTGTACATGGCAGGTATGTCAATACCGGCTTTCCAAAGCATCCCCATTGCATCCGACTTCGTAATCTGCTTTTCAATAAGCGGAAACAGCGGCTTTGTGTCTGGATATTGTTGCTTTAATCGGATAGCCCGGTTTATCTCTTTAGGGTCATAATCAAAGCCCCAAACTTGCCCGTCCCAAGAACCAAGTTCCTTTTCCAACTTATAACGAACTTGCTTCTTTAATTCGAATGTACAAGCTGCACCAGTAGGCCCATTGATGTACCGTTTTTTAATCAGTACATCTTCTACGTTGAAATACTTATCGCTGCGAATGGTGTGTATTGGCTGATCGTACCATTTTTCACAATCCGCAAGGAATCGGGCGTTATCAGGATGTCCGGAGCCTGTCTCGATGTAGTAAATCTGCACATCATCGTATAGGCTTAATGCTATCTTACAAGCAACTGCGGATGTTGCACCACAAGAAAACCATGCTATTATCATTTGATTACTTTCTAATTTTGTTTTTCGCAAATCCTTGATAATTCTTCAAGAACTTGCAAGGTTTAATTAATTATCTAGTTCTTCTATCGCTTTGAAAATTTCAAGAATCACCTGCGGAACTATGGCGTTTCCGTATCCTTTAATTGATTCTTGTCTCCATTTTGTGAAAGGAATGGTAAGGTCGTCCACATCAAAGGAAATCCCATCATTTCCTCGACAAACAGGGGATTGAGTTGGGAAGTTTTCCCAGGGCGTTGAGAACAATGTTCCCCTACTATTGACGGTATGCTCCGAAGCATATCCGTCCGGGGTTTCCCATCCGATCTTATCAATGCACTTGGGGAATACCCCGATTGATAATCTGATGCTGTCGGTGTTGGTAACATCCCATTCAAAGCCATTGCGGTTAACGCTGTTCCCATCTGACTCTTCGGGTTGTACTTTTTCGTGTATTTGTCCGCTTCCCGAGCATTGGGAGTCGGAAGTAGTTGAACTATTCTTGCAAGTCCCACACTTCCGTTTATTCCATTCTGATTGACCTTCCTCGGAATACCGTTTCCAGTCATAATAAAATGGTCGTTCTTTCCAATTATCGCTCCGGTTGTTGCATCGCTCGCCATTGGGGTCGGAAGCATTCCGTGGAAATCCATGAAGTCCATTAGACCATTCGGGCGATTGCTTCCGTTTTTCCGACTCGCCATCGTTTCCGCACCTGCATCTTTCAGATGCCTCACACGTTCCGGATGATAAATATCCGTAGCCATTGGTGTCGGGAGCAATTCCATTGGATAAAACTCCGTCTGTCCTTTCTCGTTGCACCTTTTCAATCCTTGCGTCTGCACAGTGGGCAACAAGCCATACCCTGTCTCTTCTGTGGGGCGCTCCGACGGCACAAGCCGGAATAAGCAACGGCTGGACGGAATATCCTTCTCGCTCAAGGTCTTTACAGATGGTTTCGACAACATACTCTTGTCGTAGCAATATTCTTTTTCGGTTATCTTCTCCGAAAAGAGAGGTTTGGCTTCCCACTTCAGTCTCCTCGCCGGGCTGAACCATCGTGAGGATTCCAGCAACGTTTTCACCAATAACCCAAGTGGGTCGGATTTCTCGTATAGCACGGAGCATGTGCGGCCAGAGGTAACGGTTATCATCCGCTCCCTTTCTCTGACCTGCGAGGGAGAAAGGCTGGCAAGGAAATCCGCCTGTGAGGATGTCAATTCTTCCCCTCCATTGTCTAAAGTCTGTTTTTGTAATATCTTCATAATGTTCTGAATCAGGAAACCAATATTTTAGTATCTCGTTGCAAAAAGGGTTTATCTCACAGTGAAAGGCATTTTTCCAGCCCATCCATGAAGCTGCAATACTTGGGGCGTCAAAGCCGCTGAATAAACTGCCATGAACTAATTTCATTTTTGTCATTTTAGTTGGCTATGATTACTATTGTGTTATCATCATCAAGATAAACTTCATTAGCATTAAATAAGTTTATATCTCCTGAATCTAAAAAGACATCGGCTTCCTTATTTGCAATACTATTCAATTTGTCAATTAATTCTTGTACTGTCATGGTATCATTCCTTTTTATCTTGTTTTAATTAATTGTATACATCCATCAGGCAGTCCGCTATCGCATACACCACCAGGTAAAATAAGATGTTCACTTTTAGGAGAAGGAGGATGTTTAGGAGTATTCTCATAACTAATCCAGCTTCTCGTTACTTTCGAAAATATGAGCGAACGTACTTTTTTCATCAGATAGATCGAGTCCAAGTTGTGAAGGGTGACGTTTGATGTAATTATAAAATGCGAACATCTTCTTGTCATCGTCACCGCAGCGGTCTACCAACAGCCGGATGAAAGCCAAAAGGCAATCGGAGTCGTTTCCGAAGTTTTCCTGTGTGGATAGCTGGGATTTATCCACATCTTGTTTCAATTTACGGATCGCGGCTATTGCTGTGTTGAAATTGCGTTTTGCATCGTGGCGTAGCTCATAGCCTTGCTTTCCCATTTCGCTTCTCAAATCATAGAGAAGGGTTTCTACGACATCTGTCAACACATAGGTTAAGTTGAGAGTCGTATTGAGATTTGTTGTTCCTACTAACATGATTTTATTTATTTCTTATTTGGATAAATCCACGATTTTCTGTCTCTCTAAGGAGTTCCATATCTTCTTCCTTGATATCGCAAGGAGTTTCACCGTTTACGGTAGTATAGTCCGGGATATTAAACTTATCCCTGATTTTCTTTTTGATTCTAGGGATGTCTTTAGGATCAAGATGCTTTGTTTTCCAATAGATAGTTACTTTCATGATTCTTGCTTATTATAAAACTCTTCTAATTGCATTTTCTGCTTTTCAAACTTTCTTTTGGATAGCTCATCCATTAGACTATTAGATATACGCAAAGCATTGATAGCAGATTCATCCCCAGATGCTGCACGCTTTTCAAGTTCTGTTCTATACTCTTCATAGAACATGCTGGACATAGGCTTTAACTCATCCGCTATATGTGATTTATGCTCATTCCAAGACTGGGTGTCGGCAGCAGCACATCGCTCCTTATTATACTCACGAAGCCAACTCATAATCACCTGCCCATCAATACGATTGTATATTCGTCCGTATTTCATCTTCATGGCATTTTTGAAACAGAGTTTCAAGTCGTCCATTTTGAAGTATGGATATTCCTCCATAATCAAATCAACGGTCATAGCTACTTGAATATCAGACATAGTTTCAGTAGCATTGAAAAATTCCAAAGCATCGGCAAGCAAAAGAACAACGGCGGCTCTTGACTTTGTTTCCCCAAGTATCCTTGTAATTGTTCCTATTGCTGGTTCTGAACTTAAAAATACATCTTCAATCGTTTTGGGGCGAAGCATCTTGCAGTATTGCTCCGGCGAGGTTTTTAAGGCGACCAACCGACTCTCTTCTTGTGGCAGCAGTATCAGTTCGTTTTCCATTGTAATTACCTTCTAAAATTTTAGTATAATTTGCTTGTTTAAATATCCAATCAAAATCACATTTCCAATTGCGGTCATTTCCTCCAAGAAGAAAGGGACTCTGAAGAACAAGATTAAAAGCTGTTCTGATGGATTCTTTGCCATATTGGGATATCCGGGCTTTAACGGCTTTCTTTCTAGCCTCGGTCATTGACTTTATCTGCTGAAGTTTGTTCTTGAATGTAGAGTTATAGTATTCCATCAATCCGTTGTAATCAACCTTTTCAGAAAGGGAGGGCGAAGAAAGCTTGTCTTTCTTTGATACTCCGTTAGGAGTATTTTCTTTCTTTTGATTATTAAGAGATATATCTATATACTCTCTTTCTTTATCTTTCTTTGTATTTGTGCCCTCCGTGTGCCCTAATTTTTGTGAAAATTCAGATTGTGGCGGGTGATTATTCGTAGGCTGTGCCGCAAGTTGTGCCCTTAATTGTGCCCATTCTTCTTTTAAACTATTGATTTCCATGCCAATATCTGTGCCCTTGTTTGTGTCCTTTGTTGTGCCGGCATCGTTATATTCGTCATATTTGCACAATGTTATGATATTGATACCTTGTGTACATTCAGAAGTTATCATACCTTCTTTCCGTAGATGCTCCAAAAAAGAACGGACTTTCTTTTCTGACCATTGCCAACGTTTTGCTAAAAATCTGATGGATGCTGGGTATTGCCCACGATTATAGACCACCTCTCGACCTCCGATACACTCCTTTCGGGGCGTTGCATCAAATCGTGCAGATTGTATTAAATCTAACCACGCTTCGCAACTGCTAAATGTCCGGGCTTCATTCCACATTATATTCGAGAAGAACCTGCGGCTTAGTTTTATAAATCCTTTATCGTTTTCCATTCGATTAAAATCTCACGTTTGTTAATTGTCTTCCTTTAGAGCAAACTACCCATTTACCATTACCGCTATCAAACAACCGTAAATCAGAGACTTCGCCAAAACGTTTGATGTTCCCACATAAATCCACAATCCAGCCACATTCTTTGGAAGGGTGGGGGCGAATAGCCCGACCGACTATCTGATACCACATAGCAAGTGACATCGTAGGACGTGCCATAACGATTGTATCAAGCTCTGGATAATCAAAACCCGTAGTAAGTACTCCAACATTAGCAACTACCGGAATTTCGCCTGATTTGAATTTATTAAGTATCATTTCACGGGTAGCCTTTGGAGTGTCACCCGAAACAATTGCACATCCTGGTATTGACATCGTAAGCCGTTCGGCTTCTTTCAAGAACCGAGTAAATACTAAAATGCCTTTTCTCTTACCACCTGCTTTGGGGGTCATCAGCCTTTGAACGATATGAACGAGATAACCATAGAAGTCTATCCGTTCATATTCTCGTTGAACTGATTTATCGGTATAGTCGGCACCGGTGGTATTTACTTTCAGGTTAAGTTCATTCCATCCTGAAGGATTCATTGGATAATAGTTTAGCTTCGCCAAGTAGCCCATATCTAATAGGGTTGATACCTGTACATGGTAAATGACCTCTGAAAAAACATGAGACTTTGTCCGGGTGATGAATTTCAGCATAGAACCGAAATTACGACTGGATGATAACCGATAAGGCGTAGCTGTCAGCCCAAGAACCTTACACTTCACCGCATCGAAGAAATCCTTATACATTCCTTCTTTGGGGTTTACCAAATGACATTCATCCACAATGATGTTTTTGAAGTGAGTAAAGAGTTCGGGATGAGCTTTCACAGAACCGATGGTAGCAAATGTTATTCGGTTTATCTCCTTTGAGTTGAAGGAAGCAGAATAGATGCTACAGTCGAGAATGCCGTATGAACATAGTTTTTTGAAATTTTGCTCGAGTATTTCCTTACTCGGCTGGAATACTAAAGTATGACCCTCAAGTCTTGCAGCTATATCCGCAATGATAAGCGACTTTCCCGATCCTGTAGGCAATACCATGATGGCGTTAGTTTTCTTTGCCTTGTTGCTGAAGAAAGAAACGGCTGAATCAGATGCTTTCTGTTGGTAATCACGTAATATGTAACTCATATTCCTTTCTCCTTTCGTAGTTTCTTATTAAGTGCTTTGTAATACTTGATAAGCTGCTCATAATCAAAATCAGACTTCTTAGAAGTACCGGCAGCTTTCACTTTCAGCAAGTCGAATTTCTGTTGTCCAATTTTGGCTATCAGATTCACCCGATATCCTTCCAGATGATCAGCTTTGAACCTATTGCAGTGACGGCATTCGGCATGGCAGTTATTCTCATCAAACCGTGTCGCCAAATGTGTACGACTGAAGTAGTGCCCGCAATCGGCTTGCTCAAACGGTTTTATCTGTCCGCAACTGATACAGCGAAAATATCCGTTCGGCATACAATCACGAAGCCGGATAAAGAGAGAGAACTCCTTATCAAGTTTAGCTTTCAAATTCGGCTTCTTCTTTACTGTTACCCCTGCTTTATCAAACAGAGGTAAAGGCTTGTCTTTCTTCTTAGCCTTGGTTCGTTTTATGTAATATGGCATTCTACTATTGGTTTACATAGTTCAACAACTCGCTTACAATCATCCACATCGAACATTCCTATATGGCAAACTTCACGGGGTATATTCAGTTGGTTAGATAGCCATAAGTAAGCTTTGTTTCTGTTCGAGGTATTGGGAATGTGTTTCTTACAAATCTTATTGATTAGGCCTGTTTTGGCAATCTGGTCAAAATAGAAGTGAGCTTCTTTCTTTGCTTCCCTCAATTCCGCATTTGCCAAACGTCCTAATGCTTGGTCTGTACCCTTATGTACACCAACGTAAGCTCTACAATCACGACACAGATAAATCATGCCGTAGGAACGTCCGTAGATTATAGAACTATCCACGTATTCGGTAGGCTTGCCACAATAGGGACAAATCTTACCTGTTATAATTTCATCCATAATTTTCCAATTAAAAGCCCCGAAAGCGTATTCTCCGGGGCACAACTATTATTCACTAACTCTTGCCATTTATGTGTGGCTCACATTTATGTGGGACAAGCAGGAGTCGAACCTGCACAAGTATCGTCCGGATAGGTTTTCGACTAAATTTACTCACACATCCCCGGCACCGGTCTTGATGACATCCATTCTTATGTACACTCAGAATTTCCGTTCATTTAGTCTTAGCGCCCTATGACCATTTTGTCCCATGTTCGCCTGCCAATCTTCACAGATAGGCAGGCTGGGGTAAAAAGGTTAACAAAGCTATCTTAATAACTCATTTTTCCGAATAATAGCCTTTCCTGTAAGAATCGTATCTTCTGTATTGTGAGATAATGTACTTTGTTTGATACCTATCTGACCTTCGGATAAATGCCGGAAGATACCTGTTACCGAACTGAAGTAATAGTTCCGCTTTTCAAATATCAGGTAGACATGGATTACCTTTGTTTTTCGCATTATTTAAAATCAAAACTTCCAAATAGCTGTTATTTGGAATTATTTGTACTTCTTGATTGTTGAGAGAATATCTTCAATAGGCAGTGATACCGCTGTTTTGCCTGGTTCTTCGTATTCTTTCAAATACTCATAAGCATCAGGAAATTGTTCTTTTGCTCTTTTAAATGTCCTCAAAGAAAGAAGGGCTGATACAATTGAATTGTAAGTCTTTTCTTTTTCATCGTTTAGTTTATCAATCTTTATCCGCAGTTTATCAAGATGTTCAATGACTTGACTACCGACTTCGATATGCGGATACCAAGATGATGAAGCAGGAAAATATGATAGCTTCTCAATCCTAATTTCATGTTTACCGGAGTAGAGGGTTGCGCAGGATGATTTCTGAAAGCAACTTTTATGTTTTTCAAAACAATCTTTCAAATCTTTAGGTAGAGAGTTCTGAATCGCTTCCTCTGATATTATTTGTCTTTCATCTGATAGTGACTTTATCTTAGCAACTATCGGGGCTACCATCTTTTCGGCAACTTGTTCAGATATGGTTCTTGTTATATTCATAATTAAATAAATTCTTTGTTACGTTCAATTTCTTGTTGGATATGGATTAGAAACTGATTTTCATTGGGAGCCGGCAGATAAATACCAGCTTGAGCAACAGAATAGTTTCTGAATCTCTCTATGGCTGTTGTCATCTCGCCAGTGGTAAGTTCTGAACTACTACGCATATAAGTGATTTCATTTCCCTGCTTATTGATTTTCTTTCGTTCGAATAAATCACGATTACAGGTCTTTTTGAAGTAGTCAAGCTTAACCTCATCGAGACTGCAGCCAAGTTCACAGGCAAAAAAACTAAGTATCAGATGTAAATAGCTATTTTGCGCTAATGTGCGGTTGGGAAGTCGCTTTTTAACCTCCACAACCGCGCGGTCTTTGAATAGCTTGTTTACATACTCTTTATACTTATCTACTTCGTAGGGGTTACTCAGGTTGAAGATCATCTAAGCCAAAAATTTTAGTATCAGTAATAAGCTCCCTGTTTTCCTCCAAGAACCGAATAAACTCTTCACAATGATTAGTGAGAATTGGTATATCACGTTCGGGAACAAAAACATAGGTTTCAGTATAAGTATCTACCGGGTAGCCCGCCTTACTAAATTCAAGTATATTATACTCGAATGTTCGTATATCATTGCCATTTTGAATCAAAGCATACGGGTAAACGAGGTGTTGAAAGTGACTTTTGAACTTACCAAGGCTGTAGCTACCTGTTGTCTTGATGTCGTGAACGGTGGTAGGCATCAGTTCATCAATGAAGCCATAAACCAATACATTGCCGAATGTGGTAGGAAGGATTGCTTCTACTCGTTGCTGAGTTAGAGCACCTTTGAAGTAGTTGGCAAACTCGCGGCAGATAGAGATAGGAAAAGTAAATACCCTGTTGTTGTAAGTAGCCTGATAAGACAAATCATCTGCTGTCCTCTCTACAATTATATCTTTTGGCTTTCTATTCTCTATCAAGGCATCTACCAATTCATTGAAGCAAGTACCCCTGTCCGCTTTCTCGTTATCAAAAGGCTTTCGATTGATACGGTCTATCAGTTCTTGAAACTGCTGTTCGTGAAATTCTTCGGGAGTATAGGGAGGATTTTCACTCCATCCCCAATACTTATCCCAAATTACATCACTATTCAGATAACCCCAAAAGGCATCAAGAATTGTAGCATAAAAGCGGTACTTAAGCTGCATCTGAATAGGTTTTAGTTTCTTTGTCAAATACCAATCCCAAAGAGTTTACTTTGGCTGCAAACAGGCTTCTCGCTTTCATTAGAGAACTACCAACGTGTTCAAACTCATTGATATGTGAAGCGAACTCATTAGCGGAGTTGGCATCGGTGATAAATTCAATGCTTTCTTTTATTTCTTCTATCACCTTGTCATACTTTTCCTGCGCTTCCTTCTTAGCCGCCAGCATACTTAAATATGAATTGATTATCTTAGTGGTGATAAAGTCGTTCTTTGCGGTCGGATTACCGCTCTTATCGACGATAGTAGGCACCTCCATTACAGAAGGTAGATTGCAAGTATTCTTACCGTCATTTCTTGAAGTCGGGTCAAAAGTTATAGTGCGTCTTTGAACGCCTCTTTCGCTTTTCATTTCAAGATAACCGAGCAAATCCAGTTCAGTAACGATGGAGTTGTAGGACTTCTCACGTAAGGCAGGAATGAACACCGTATCATCACCTTCTTTTCTCGTATCACGGTGGGCGACAAAAATGATATGTTTATTCAGACTTGAGAGTGTTCTTGTCATCCAAGAAAATTCCGCATTGATACCACTCCAATCTCTGATAGACGGTTGGCGGCTACCACATTTATAAGTAATGATAAAGTCCATCATCTTACCGATAGTATCAACAACGATTGTCTGATAAGCTGACAAATCTTCTTGCAAGACTTGTTGAACATCACTCCAAGAAGTGACTTGTACTGTGTCTATGTTTTCCAAATGTACCATATTCATACGTTTCACCCCGTTATCGAAATCCAATAACAAAGGTTTCGGAGCACTCAATGCTACCGTACTCTTTCCCATACCGGCTTGACCGTAAATCATCATTTTTACTGTGGTAGGGATTACTAATTCATTACTTTTTTTGATAAGACTCATAATCGTAAAATTTAAAGGGTTAATTATATTCTTTGTTCTTTAGAATCAATAGCGTAAAGAAGCACATCACAAGCATTGATTGCATAAGGAGACATTTTCGTGGTTCCGGTCTTTTCTGCCCGTATTTTCTTTTCTGCTATCAGCTTTTCAAGTCTATAGCGACCGCCTACAAACTCTTTGGCCTGCTCTTTATTGAGAGAAACTCTGCTACCTATTCGATAGAGAGTATTTAGTTTTGCCTCTGCATTCATTCTGACCTCCTTACTCTTTCAATAGTTTCAACTCTTGTTCTTCTTGCCCTTCTCATATCACTCTGTTCGTGATAAAGTGAAAAAGAAAAAAGGCATAAAAAGCAGCAAGCAACTGCAGAACGAGCAATAGGAGAGAAGTCCATAGTAAATTTCATTCCTGTCATTCGTTCATAAAACATTGTCGCCAGCTCTCTTCCGTTTCTAATTCGAAGAATTCTGAAAGCCTCTTGCAGTTGGTTATTTATCGTACTCAACGCCCTGCATTTCATCGAAGCTATCTCCTTCTTCTCATACCCCTGTGCGTACATTCGTGCTGTAACCTCACATTCAGGTGTAAGTTCTGTTAATACTCTTTCCATAATCGTGTAAGTTGATTGGTTACGCAGTTCTGGTAACTATAACAATACCTTTTTCTTTGAATGATTCAGACTTCCATTTCTTGCCTTCGCTGTAATGTTTGGCGTTCAAAAGGGATACATTGTTACGAATTGTCTCTAACGAAGATATTGGCAATTTGATTGTTGCCCCTTTCTTCATGGTTTTCATTTTTTCTTTGCTACTTACTTTTTCCATAAGCTGTTTTTTAAATTAGTGATTGTGGATAAGCCCCGATTCGAACGGGGATGGGCTTTACTGCCAATGAGCGAGAGTCCCGGCATACGTTCCGTGCGTTTTCCAATTCCGCCACTTATCCATATTTGCCACACCAACGCTATGATGTGAACTTGAGGTAAAAACTATAATTACGAATAAAACTTCTGTTCACTCTCACGAGCTACTTTGTTCCCGGATACCGAATCAACGGACACCGGGATAGATGCAGAACATTTAAAAATCAAATAAATACAGGGGCTTAAACCCTACGACGTCCTTTTCGTCGGCATCATTGGTTAAACATAAAATAAACTTTGTGAAGGAACCCGGACTCGAACCGGGAATGCCAAGCTTTATCGTGTCTGCCAATTCCGCCATTCCTTCAAATAAAAAAGGTGCACTATCTTCACAGACCGCGCACCAGTACAACACAAACACAAAATAAAACACGATAAAAACTACTATATTTTTCAGAATCCGCCCGGCTGGTTTCCCTTACTCACAGTACTGACTTATTGCAGGAACCTTATGCCAGATTATCGGTCTACCTTTTTGCGGATGTCTGTTTGGATTTTAGTTGTTTCAATTCTTCAATCATCCTTTCAAGGCGATTGTATTCTTCTCTCCCGGCATCGTAATCAAGTACGATACAGTCACGACAAAACTCTAACCGCTTAATTTGCAGTTCTAATGCTTCATTCATTTCTATTCTTATTTAACGGTTATTATTCTTAAACGTTTGACAAGAGCATTTCCTAGGTGATAAGAATCACCAAAAAGAGTAATACCCTTAAAGGAGCTGTGTCGGATATTCACATTGCCAACTGTTCTTATCAGTCCGTCTGTATGTAAAATAGTGTCTCCGGCTTGAATTGTACTTATATGTACCTCTTCTACCTCATAGTTCATTTTATCTAATTTATATTGAAGATTATTTTTTATCTGCCAAGATCTCGAAACATTTCTTAGGAAGATTCTTTTTGAATTTCTCCCATGCGAGGCGTTTTGCTTCTGTCTCTGAACAGGCTTTTACTTCGTAGTCTATCGACCAACGCATATCTACATTGACCAAATATTCTTTTTTAATTTTATTCATTTCTTATTCTGTTATTAGTCAATTAATTCGGGATTATCATGAATATTACCAAGTACTTTAATTATTCGTTTTGATGAATTCCACCAACCGGGAGATACTTGATGCCAATAACCTGTGTCCATTTTTTCGTCCAGGTCTTTTATGTTGGCTAAACAAAAACAAGCATAATCATCTATATATCTCACCAATTTGGGGTATTTACCGTTTACGCTGATTATATCCCCTTCATAGATTTCGTTGCCGTTTTTGTCGAATAAGCCTGTGAATTGTCCCACAGTTGTAGTTTCTACCTTACTTCTATTAAACATTTCAGTAGCTTCGCATCCATATTGGGAAAGTTTCTTGCTGAAAATAGCCATTTCACCACTTTCGTACTGAATCAAGTCACCAAATATCCATTCGTTATTATATAAGTTTTTACCTCTGAATTTTATTGTTCTCATATTCATTACTTATTTAATTTGAACTTATTCGTGTAATTCTGTATAGGCTATTCTGACAAAGGCGAAAGAACCGATACATATAATACCCATTATAATAATAGATATTAATTTCATGGGGCTAGATGTCGTTATTGCCCCGTATAGCATACCAATAGCACACAAAGCTAAAATTATGGATAAAACAAACTGGATTAACTTCATTTTAATCCTCCTTTTCTACTTTAAAGCCCTTGTCTTCGAGATAACTAATTATGGTATCTTCGTTTATCTGATTTAGGATTTCTGTTTCATCCATTTCAGAAACCAAACTAGATGTATCGAAATACTCTACGCAATCAGATGCATTCACTAGCGATAATAAACTATCTGCATCTACTTTTGAATAATAATGCGACATAATCGTATAATTTAAAATTTGTGCCCGCCAACCTTTTAGACAGTTGTACCCAGAATCGAGACTGGACGGGCAATATATCGTTGAATTTCTACTGAAAGAAAATTTAAAAGTCATACTTACAACTTGAATCTTTCGTTTAGAACCTTGTGAACGTGTCGGTGGTTACTGCCTGTAGCCGATTAACTTCGCTGTCTGCTATGTGCCCGAAGGCTTACCATTATGCGCACGGACGAAAAATCCGTTATATATTGCGCCCGCCATACCTTCTACGGATTGTACCCGGTATCGAGACCGGACGGGCATTGTATAATCGTGTATTATGCGTATCTGCTTAAGCCTTGAATCAGACAAAGGGCATCATAATCCATATCATTATCTTCACCTGTATCTGGCCCTGAAAGGATGGCTTCATAGGTATCAATTTCTTCTTCGATAACTTCTATGATGTCAGCCTTGCAATCCACATTGTAAACTCTACGGACTGTTTCTTCATCCATATTCTGAATATTATCCAAGTCTTTGTATAAGGCATTCAAGCCTTGTTCTAATTCGTAGTGTGTCATAATCATGCAATTTTTAAAAGGTTAGCTTTCTTATAGCATCTGAACTCACCTACTTCTGTATCGAAATAAGTCTGAACGGTGTCGTTCTTAGCCCTTTTATCAGTACCGGTTACTGTGGGCATGTATTTTTCGCAAAGAGTACCGTATGCTTCACGTACAGAACCATCGATTTTCTGAAAGTAGAACTTTACGATCCGTTTTTTCATTTCAGCTTTCAGCTTCGAATTAGTCCAGGCTGTTTTCAAAGCTTCTGACATTGAAAAACCGTTCTTCTTAACCATTTGCCAAGCAAGGCTCATGACCTCTTTCATCTGATTTTTAAAATTCGTGCTCATAATCGTGTATTTTAATATGTATGTACTATTGCATTACTCAACTCAATACGCTACCTTTGCTTCGTGATTGATTGATGATGCAAATATAATGCATTTGCATCATGTTATAAATGATATTGCATTAATTATTCAATGCATTTGCATTATTTAACTATATGAATTTATGAGCACAATCAACGAAAGAATACAATGTATTATCAATGAGAGGTTTGAGGGAAACACGAGCGCATTTTGCAGAAGTGTAGACGTGAAACAACCAACTATGAATACTATTATAGGGGAGCGTCAAAGTAAACCATCCTTTGAAATCATTAGCAGTATAGCAAATGCAGATGCATTAAAAGGTCTAAGCCTTGATTGGCTTATCAGTGGCAAAGGTGTCCCGTTTCCAGCAAATGAACATCTCCCCACAAACACAAACGGCAAAGGAGTTCCATATTTTGAAGATATAGAAGCTTCTTGCTCAATACTATCAATGAATATGGAAACACCAGAAAACCCAACCTTTTATATTGACTACGAGCACTTCAATGACTGCAACGCTTATATTCCGGTCGTTGGTGATTCAATGTACCCACAGTACTGTGCTGGGGAAATAGTAGCTGTAAAGCAAATCTTCAATTTTGATGTGATTCAATGGGGAGAAGCCTATCTCATCGTTACCAATAGTAATGCAAACGATCTACGTACAATTAAGCAAATACATTATAGTGACGATGAAAGTAAAATCATTCTTCGAGCAAGCAACCCTAATTACAAAGGAGATACCAAAATAAACAAGGAAGATATTCTTTCCATGTTTATAATAAAAGGGAAGATTAAACGAAATCAGCTTTAATCATAAGCTAATACTATGAAATTCAACCAATATACATGGAACTTATACAAGCAAACAACCATTGGAAAAGAAATGATACAATTCTTTTCAGATGCAAAAGGATATATCCTGTTTAGTCGTTATTGTCCCCATGCTTATTTTATCTCTGAAGATTTATATAACGATTGGTTGGAGAACATATATTGCTATGGCGTATCTGATTATGACCAACCCACTTCATTGGATGAAGCAAAAGATTTATATATATCACTTGCCACATTAGGTATAAGGCTAGAAGAGAAACAATGGCTTCCAGCTAATGACTTCAAGAATATACTTGGAATCATTCAGCCTATATCTTATGTCCTATCACGGTTCGCATCCGAATATTTCTTTCCGTACCTATTTCTTTGCCGGATATTCGAGTTAAACAAAATAGCAGACTATTTTAATATAGACCTTCCCAATATACCTAACAGGATCAATTATAAAGGAAGGTACATTTATTATTGGGAATTATGTGAAGTCTTTTATGAATTCAGGAAAGAAAATGGATTATCTCCAGAAGAATTATGGGCTTTTCTGTATGACTTTGCCCCCCATAACATCCAAAATGAGAAAACAGATATTCCCAAGCCATCACAAGCATGGTTTATAGGTGGCAGATTATACCCAGAAGATAAATCTTTAGATTCAAAATTTTGGCAATCAAATCCCGATACAGCAAAAGGAGATATTCTTGTCCATTATGAAACATCTCCGGTCAGTGCAATCACATGTATAGAGACATCGTTTACGAATGGTGTAATAGATCCACTATTTCAATATTATGGATGTATCTATATTGGCAATAGAATCGACATTCCTCATATCAGCCTGAAAGAACTACAAGCCGACGAATACTTTTCAAAACATTCACTTATCAGAAAGAAGTTCCAAGGCGTAAACGGGTGGAGGATGAGTAGCGAAGATTATTCCGAACTTCTACGGGTGATAAAGGCAAAAGGATTTGATACTGATACGCTACCGAAACTATATGCTCCCACTATGCCAAAGAATGTAAATATAGAAATAGAACGAGACGTGGAGCAGCAATTGTTAGAACCATTGCTTAACTCTATGGGATGGTACGAAAACAAGGATTTCATTCGGCAATTACCGATACATGCAGGACGCGGGCATCGGATATTTCCCGACTATGCTCTGCATTATAACAATAAGCCGAATGAAGAAAAAGCCAAAGTTCTGATTGAGGCAAAACTTTACATGAAGAATAACCAGGAGATAGAAGAAGCATTTTTGCAGGCTCGCTCATACGCTTGTCTTCTTGAATCTAGTGTAATAGTCCTTTGTGATAAACAATGCCTAATCATCTATGAGAAGAGACAAAGTTTTGACCGAGATAGATATAAAAAATACTACTGGATAGAGCTTGAAAATCCCGATTTATTCAATGAATTAAAAAACAAACTAAATAAATAGACATAATGAAAAAGATTTTATTATTAATGATGGCTATTCTATTAGTATCATTATCGTCTTGTGATGAAAGTGTATCGAATGGTAGAAGAATATACAAAGCGTATTTTAAACATATATTAAAGGACCCTGACTCTTTTACGGTATATGACGAGAAATATACTAAAGATGGAGAATATACAGTGAATTGGGAATTAGATTACGGGGCAAAGAATTCGTATGGCGGAATGGTAAGAGAGCAAGTTTCATTCACTACAATTGGAAATTCCATCTTTATAGATGGAACTAGCTATGATGTAAGGGACTTTAAATAGGATTCAAATTTTATTAGTCAACTTTATAAAATATATTATTAACATTTCAATTCTACCTTAAAAATAGCAATTGTATAGTAGATTGTTTTTTGAAAAGCTTAGAAAAGAGTAGTTAATATGTTAGTAATCAGTATAATAATGGGGCTGCTACACGGGACTTCGTAACGCGTAGGTCGCCAGTTCAAGTCTGGCTAGCGGCTCTCAAATTAGAACGCTGATTATTATTTAATAATCAGCGTTCTAATTTTTACAGGATTTCCTGTTCTTAAAAAGGAAAATCCTGTGTATGTAATAGATGTGAAATATAAAAATGTAATCTATGTTGAGTCGTATCATTGTTTTAGTTGTCGCCGGAGTAGCTGTAGTCTATATCGTTCGCTTTATAGATAACTTCTTCTCCCAGCGTAGAAGATAAAACTAGCTTTCAAACATTCTACTGCGCGCCAACATGCAGGCGCCGACGATTCCTGCTTTATCTTTCAACTTAGAGGTGATGATGGCTGAATCTTTATTAACCAGATTTAGAGAGTACTTGCGTACAGCTGTTTTTATAGGTTGTGTGATATAATCACCGGTTAAAGATAAAGTTCCACCTATAATTACTAGTTCCGGATTGAAGATATTGATTAACCCGGCAATCTGTTTGCCTAGTTTCTGTCCGATTTCTTCTACGATTTCAATGCAAAGCAGGTCTTCTTTATTCACGGCAGCAATTATCTCATCAAGAGTGATCGGGTTTTCCTCGGTTGTGATTCGCGTAGATAGTATGGAACTTTCCCCACTTTGAATACGCTCCAATAAAATACGATGAAGTGCTGAACCGGAAGCTTCCGTCTCCAGACAGCCTTTTTTGCCGCAATGGCAGATTATTTCATTATCATAAGCGCTCATGTGTCCAAACTCACCGGAGAAACCGGATTTTCCAGTATAGATCTTCCCATCAATAATAATTCCAATCCCTACTCCCCAGCTCACATTTACAAAAATGATATCTTTTTCTCCTTTTACACAGCCTTGCATATATTCTCCATAGGTCATGGCACGCGTATCATTGTCAACAGTCACTTTATATCCTAATTTTTCGGATAATACATCTGCTAACGGTCTCTCTTCAAAATTAAACTGGCTGAAGCTATATCCTGATTCAGGATTTACACGTCCCGATACATTAACATTAATATTTAAGATCTTCTCTTTATTAATAGTAAGTTTCTTTATAAAATTGAGAATATGTTTGCATAACTCATTCATCCCTTCAATTGAGTTCTCAAATTTATAAGGTATATTCATTTTCAGTTCCACCATATCGCCTTTAAAATTTATCAGGCCGATATTGACGGCGAATCTTTTAATGTCTACACCTAAAAAGTAACCGGATTCGGGATTAAGTCCATAAAGGTTTGGATGGCGTCCGCCGCTAGTCTCCAATTTTCCATAATCATTAATATATCCGTCATCACACATTTCGCCAATAAATTTGGTGACGGTTGGTACACTCAAATCCAGCTCTTTTGAAAGATCGGGAATTGTAGAACTGCCATTATATATATAATGTGTAATAATTCTCTTTTTGACGAGAGCGCTTTTAGAGCCCTTTTCTATTTCTTTCAAGAATTGTTGGTTCATAACTATGCTTATTTGGTAATTCATACAAAGATAATTAATTTTTTTATTAATTTGCGGTTTTAGAACCTTGAAAATTAGAATATCTTGGATGCCATACTTTATATATGCTATCTAATGAGTTTATATACAGGATAATATAAGGGTGATCGATTATGGGTATAATAAATGGAATATGATGATTTGTGAACTAATTTCCCCTTCTATTAATTAATTATGCTATCAATAATGATTTTGTTAATAAAATATTTTATTATCTATTGTTTATTTAATAAATATAGCTATATTTGTGCCGTGATATTATTAATAAAAGTCTGTATCCTTAAATGAATTTAGTATGAGAAACTATTTTTTAGGTTTGTGTCTATTGTTTGCTTTATGTTTTACGGCATGCTCTCGTTCTGATGATTCTGTTGATGTGTTAATTATTGGTGGGGGTGCCAGTGGCGTAACTGCTGGTATTCAGTCTGCTCGAATGGGAGTTGAGACATTGATAGTGGAAGAAACAGAATGGTTGGGGGGAATGCTTACTTCCGCAGGTGTAAGTGCTGTTGATGGAAATTATGATTTGCCGGCTGGTTTGTTTGGTGAGTTTCGCGGACATTTAGCAGATTATTATGGAGGACTTGATTCTTTAAAAACTGGTTGGGTGAGTGGAGTATTGTTTGAACCTTCAGTTGGAAATAAAATTTTCCATGAGATGGTTGGTGTAGAGAAAAACTTAAAAGTATGGCATAATGCTACTTTGGTAAAATTGGAAAGAAAAGATGATTCTTGGATTGCCCAAATTCAGATGAAGGATAATACGATTAAAAAGGTATCTGCTAAAATTTTGATTGATGGTACGGAGTTGGGTGATATAGCAAAAATGTGCGGTGTGAAATATGATATCGGCATGGAAAGCCGTCATGATACTAAAGAAGATATTGCCCCGGAAGAGAAAAATAATATAGTCCAGGATATTACATACGTTGCAACCTTGAAAGATTACGGTAAGGATGTGACGATTCCTTGTCCTGAAGGATACAATAAAGATGAATTTGCTTGTGCGTGCGCCAGTCCTGTATGTATCACACCTAAAGAACCGGATCGTGTATGGTCTAAGGAAATGATGATAACATATGGGAAGCTTCCTAATAATAAGTATATGATAAATTGGCCGATAGAAGGCAATGATTATTATGTTAACCTGATTGAAATGACTCGCGAGGAACGTGAAGAAGCATTGAAATATGCCAAGCATTATACAATGTGCTTTGTTTATTTCCTTCAACATGAGTTAGGCTTTAATACATTGGGATTGGCTGATGATGAATATCCTACCGTCGACAAACTGCCATTTATTCCTTATCATAGGGAGTCAAGAAGAATCCATGGATTGGTTCGTTTTAATTTAAATCATGTTTGTGAACCGTTCAACCAGTCTCAACCACTTTATCGCACTTGTATCGCTGTTGGAAATTATCCAGTAGATCATCATCATACTCGTTATCATGGATATGAAGAATTGCCTAATCTTTATTTTCATCCGGTACCTTCATACGGTTTGCCTTTAGGAACTTTGATTCCAAAAGATGTTGAAGGATTGATCGTTGCTGAAAAATCAATATCTGTTTCTAATATAATTAATGGTACCACTCGTTTGCAACCGATGGTTATGCAGATCGGACAAGCAGCGGGAGCATTGGCAGCCCTTGCAGTGAAAGAAAATAAGAGTATTAGCGAGGTGTCTGTTCGTGAAGTGCAAAATGCAATATTGGACGCGAAAGGATATTTATTGCCTTATTTAGATGTTGCAATAGGTCATCCGATGTTTAAATCGTTGCAACGTGTAGGCTCTACAGGAATTTTGAAGGGTATAGGTAAAAGTGTCGATTGGGCTAATCAAATGTGGTTCAGAGCAGATACTTTGTTATTGGCGAATGAACTGGAAGGATTAGGTGATGTCTATCCCTTTGTCAATAAGCAAATTATTGAAGGTAATAACACCATATCAATTCAGAAAGCTACAGAGATGATAGGAGAGATTGCCGAAAAAGAAGGTATCGAAATAAAGGAGGGTAGAGTAGAAGAGATATGGAATGAATTTGATTTGAAGAATTTTGATATGGATCGAGATATTCTACGAAGTGAAATGGCAATTTTGATTGATCAGATATTAGATCCTTTCAATAATAAAAAAGTAGATATTACAGGACAGTATATTCAATAGGTAATGATAATATAAGTGTTAACTGCTGTTTTAATTAAACTAATATGAAAACATTAGATCGAAGAGATTTTTTAAAAAAAGCGACATTAGCTGGTGCATCAGCTTTGGCTGTACCAACTTTGTTTGAATCTTGTACTTCAAAGGCTAGTGCCAGTACAGTAGTGGTAGCTGATGGTTTGGAAAGTAAACTCATTGTTCCTAAAAACAATGGATTAAAAATCACCGGAACTTTTTTGGATGAGATTTCACATGATATTCCACATCAAAACTGGGGTGAGAAAGAATGGGACATGGATTTTCAGCATATGAAAAATATAGGAATTGATACGGTAATAATGATCCGTTCGGGTTATCGTAAATTTGTAACTTTTCCTTCTCCTTATCTGCTGAAGAAGGGGTGTTATATGCCTTCTGTTGATTTGGTAGATATGTTTTTGCGTTTGGCTGAAAAGTACGGAATGAAATTCTATTTTGGACTATACGATTCGGGCAAATACTGGGACACAGGAGATATGACTTGGGAGGTGGAAGATAATAAATATGTGATTGATGAGATTTGGAAAAACTATGGTTCCAAGTATAAAAGTTTTGGAGGATGGTACATCAGTGGTGAGATTAGCCGGGCAACAAAAGGAGCAATTGGTGCTTTCCATACATTGGGTAAACAATGTAAAGATGTATCCAATGGGCTACCTACTTTTATATCTCCTTGGATTGATGGAAAAAAAGCAATAATGGGAACCACAAAAATGACAAGGGAAGATGCCGTTTCTGTACAACAACACGAAAAAGAATGGGATGAAATTTTTGATGGAATTCATGATGTGGTAGATGCATGTGCTTTTCAAGATGGTCATATTGATTATGATGAACTGGATGCCTTCTTCTCTGTCAATAAAAAATTAGCAGATAAGTATGGTATGCAATGTTGGACAAATGCTGAATCTTTTGATCGTGATATGCCTATTCGTTTTCTACCCATTAAGTTTGATAAACTTCGAATGAAGTTGGAAGCCGCCAAACGTGCCGGATATGATAAGGCTATTACTTTTGAATTTTCTCATTTTATGAGTCCGCAATCAGCCTACCTGCAAGCTGGTCATTTATATGACAGGTATAAAGAATATTTTGAAATAAAATAAATGTTATGAAGTCTACAATCAATTTTGGTTATCTTATATTCCTTTCTGTTGTGGCAGCATTGGGTGGCTTCTTGTTCGGATATGATACCGCGGTTATATCGGGAACAATCGCCCAAGTGACTCAACTATTTCAACTAGATACATTGCAGCAAGGATGGTATGTAGGATGTGCTTTGGTAGGCTCTATCGTAGGTGTTCTTTTTGCGGGAATCCTGAGTGATAAGTTAGGAAGAAAACTTACGATGGTCATATCTGCTGTATTGTTTTCCACATCAGCCTTAGGATGTGCTCTATCAGCCGATTTTACTCAATTAGTGGTTTATCGGATTATAGGAGGAGTAGGAATAGGGGTTGTGTCCATTGTTTCTCCTCTTTATATATCAGAACTAGCTGTAGCGCAGTATAGAGGACGCTTGGTGTCATTGTATCAGTTGGCTGTAACGGTTGGTTTTTTGGGAGCTTATTTAGTAAACTATCAATTATTGGCATGGGCGGAGAGTGGTACTCAATTAAGTGTGGACTGGTTGAATAAAGTATTTATTACTGAAGTATGGAGAGGTATGTTGGGTATGGAAACATTGCCGGCAATCTTATTCTTCATTATCATATTCTTTATTCCGGAAAGCCCTCGCTGGCTAATTGTAAGAGGTAAGGAATTGAAAGCTATAAATATATTAGAGAAGATATATAATTCAATTACTGAAGCGAAAAGTCAATTAAAGGAAACGAAATCTGTACTGACCTCTGAAACGAAATCGGAATGGTCTTTATTGATGAAGCCTGGAATCTTCAAAGCTGTTATTATCGGTGTGTGTATTGCGATTTTAGGACAGTTTATGGGTGTGAACGCAGTACTTTATTATGGCCCTTCTATCTTTGAAAATGCAGGACTTTCAGGAGGAGATTCTCTTTTTTACCAAGTTCTGGTAGGACTAGTCAATACTTTGACCACCATTCTGGCTCTTG
>OMAK01000005.1_pt1 | contig 147032 bp, 102 predicted proteins | sample 1644681 | NCBI WGS metagenome assembly OMAK01 (sample SAMEA103958133, study PRJEB25191) | human gut metagenome | biome: human-associated habitat [ENVO:00009003]; feature: intestine environment [ENVO:2100002]; material: feces | place: Germany | collected 2013/2015 | reverse complement strand
GTGTCGATTACTTGGCATCGGAGTTTTTTCGAACCTTGATGTGATAGGTGGACTCCGCAAGATTAATCAATTCCTCACAAGCTTCATGACGAAGACTTTCCTCCTGAAGGGCACGCTGAAGTTTGCGGTTTTCGGCACGCAATGCAGCGAGTTCTTTTTCCAGTTCATTGAGAGACTCATCAGAGGCTTTGCTTAAAGAGGGCTGTTCTGTATTCATAACTTTATCATTTATATGATACTTTTCGAGCCAAAGAATCAGCAGACGTCGGCAAATACCGGTACGCTTAGCAAACTGATACTTCGTTTCGGAAGTCGATAAATACTCACGAATATAAGACATTCGTTCAGATTCTGTGTAAGGAGTGTACTTCTTTTTTAATTCTTCCATGTGAATTTCGAATTTGAGAAGTGTCAACTAATTCAGTACACTACATTTTTATGTTTTTTCAACTTTATAGTATGAGGATTACACGTCAAAATTATGCCCACAACCGTAAGTCATAAACCAAATTCACCTCTGTGTCCTCCGTGTCCTCTGTGGTGAAAACATGAGTTAAATGCTCCTTCATTTTATTCCCCGCCTCACCCTATATCTCTTTTATATAGAAAAAGTGGGGATATCGTCTTTAATAACGTATCCCCACTCTAAACCTAGTTAATGTACTCTTTCTCATTTCTCAATTCTGTACCCCCATGAAAGCATTTCATTACGACCTACTTCACTAAGGATTTTTCTAACTAAAGAACTCATTTTCTTTGCCATAATCTTTAAAACTTTAAATTACTAATTCCTGAAAACTAAAAAATAAAACTTACTTGTTTGGTTTAGCATTAATTGTTGAATATCCCCAAACATGTACATCGGCTTCGCCGATCTTTCTAAACAATCTTTTTAAACTTTTCATTTTGTTATCCTCTTAATTACATGTTTTATAACACAAAAATACGGTCTTTGTTTATACATCGACCTAAAAAAGAGAGAAATTTATGTTTTATAGCATATTTCTTGATTTGCATCAATTAATTTATTTGTTATGAAATAAAATTGTAATATAGCCTGCAACAAATATGACAAAAAGGCACGGATGAAATCTCATCCGTGCCTTCGCTATAAATACCTATTATATAATAGGAGAATATTTACATAATAAAGAATACGCTTATTTCAGTGGAGTTTGTTCTAAAGTAGCCACCAGGAAGTCGTAGAACTTCCGTACAGTAGGAATCAATGCTCTTTCGTCCGGTGAGTGCGGTGAACGCAAAGTCGGGCCAAAAGAAATCATATCCAATCCCGGAATAATAGCACCGATAATACCACATTCCAAGCCTGCGTGGATTACTTTCACTGCAGGCTCTACACCGAACTGCTGCTTATAAGAGGCCTTCATCGCATGCAAAATCGGAGAATTAACATCAGGCTGCCAACCGGAATATCCACCAGTCATTTCCACCTTCATACCTGCCATAGAGAAACAAGACTCCAAGCTGGTAGTCAGATATTCCTTCATGCTATCACTCGAGCTGCGAGCCAGAATCTTAATGGCAGCTTTTCCTTCACCAATCGTAATAATAGCAAGATTGGAAGAAGTCTCTACCGTATCCGGAACAGTAGGAATCATACGGGTCACACCGTTCTGACAAGCAAAGATTGCATCAATCAGATTGTCCTGAATCTCTTCAGGCACTTGACCCGAAGGAAGTTCCACACGTTCAGCCGTAAAGCTGATCGGTGTTTCAATTGCCGAATATTCTTCATTGAACAGGTCTTCGCAGTATTTCACCAAGCCCAATAGTTCTTCTTCATTTTCAGCCGGAATGGTAATAACCGCATGTGCTTCACGTGGGATAGCATTACGCATATTACCACCTTCCCAGCTAGCCAAACGGGCTTCATAGCTGGCAACCGCTTCACGAACAAAACGAACCAGCAACTTATTGGCATTGGCACGTCCTTCATTGATTTCCAATCCCGAATGTCCGCCACGTAATCCTTTCAATGTAACTTTCACTGCCACATCTCCTTCTTCGGGAGCTACTTCTTTATATTCCAAAGTTGCAGTTACATCCATACCTCCGGCACAACCAATATACAACTCGCCTTCATCTTCCGAGTCCAGATTCAAAAGAATCTCTCCGTTCAGTGTACCCGGTTTCAAGCCGAATGCACCATACATACCGGTTTCTTCGTCTTTCGTGATAAGAGCTTCCAAAGGACCGTGTTTCAGGTCTTTTGCTTCCAACACGGCCATAATAGCAGCTACACCCAGTCCGTTGTCTGCGCCCAGAGTAGTGCCTTTTGCTTTTACCCAGTCACCGTCTATATAAGTTTCAATCGGATCTTTTTCAAAATCGTGCACAGTATCGTTGTTCTTCTGCGGAACCATATCCATGTGCGCCTGAAGAATCACACCTTTCCGGTTTTCCATACCCGGAGTGGCGGGTTTACGGATAATCACATTACCTGCTTCGTCTACAAAAGACTCCAGCCCCAGCTCTTTTCCGAAACCTAAAAGAAATGCTGTAATCTTTTCCATGTGTCCTGACGGACGGGGAATCTGTGTCAACGAATAAAAATGCTTCCACACGTTCTGTGGAGCTAAAGAAAGAATGGTACTCATAATAAATATTTTAAAACTATTTTAAATCTGATAATTAAACAGTGCCAAGTTATGGAAAAGTTTTCAGATGACAAAGGAGGTTGGCAAAAACATGTAAGAATATACACTTTTAGCTAAAAATTTACGCCCGATGTCTATTGGTGAACGGCAGAGCAGCCAAGCCGTACACACCCAATAAAACAACCAAAAAGGTTTGAATACCGTGTACAATCAGGGCAAATATTCCGGCATCCGTCACGTTTACTCCATAAAGCATCATCATAGAAATGATGGCAAAATGCCAGGGTCCCGCTCCGTTAGGGGTAGGCACAATTACGGCAAACGTGCCGCCGACAAACATGACCAATGCCGCAAGGATACCCAAATGTGCCGTAAAGGCAAAGCAATAGAATGTAAAATAGAAATGGAGAAAGTAACAAGCCCAAATAGCCAGTGTATAAAAAATAAAGAGGGGAATGTTGCGTACGCCTTTTAAAGACATAATCCCTTCCCATATATTCAATACAAATCCTTTCACCCGTTCATAGAAGAACAACGTTTTTCTTAAATAATAAAGAAGTATCACCACACCAATAAAACAAAACAGAATGATATAAAACCATACTGAAGTCAGCAGGTGGACTAATGAAGGGATTTTCGTTCCGGTCTGCTGAAGGAAAGTGACGAATATCGGTAATTGGAGCAATACAGTGATGCCTGTGATGAGGAGAATAGTCAACGTATCGACCAACCGCTCCGTAACGACTGTTCCCAACGACTTGGCAAACGAGACATTATCATATTTCGCCAACACTCCGCAACGGCTCACCTCCCCGATCCGGGGAACCACCAGACTGGCAGCGTATGAAATGAAGATAGCATTCACGCAATCGCTCTTTTTCGGGAAAGCGTCCAACGGTTCCAATGTCTGTCTCCACCGCCAACCACGAAAGACTTGCGCAAACACTCCGAACAATAACGAGAAGAGCATCCACCACCAATTTGTACCGTGTAACAACACATCGCCCGCTTTTGTAAAATCAAAGTCGCGATATACCCAGAATAAGATAAAGCCGCCTAAAACAACCGGTAATATCAGTTTCAACGTCTTTTTTAATAGTTTCTTCATCCTTAATTCTTCATTAGCTTCGCTGACACATCATTTATTTTTTAATAAATAGTGGTACGTTCTTCATTTAAAAGAATTACCTTTGTCAGCTGCAAAAGTAATTATTTAGTTGGTAAATGAAATTAGTAAAGCCTAAAAAGTTTCTCGGACAACACTTTCTGAAAGATCTGAAAGTTGCGCAAGATATTGCCGATACAGTCGACACCTTCCCCGAACTGCCTATTTTAGAGGTGGGGCCGGGTATGGGAGTATTGACCCAGTTTCTAGTAAAGAAAGACCGATTGGTAAAGGTCGTAGAAGTTGACTATGAGTCGGTTGCTTATCTTCGCGAAGCCTATCCGTCACTGGAAGACCACATCATCGAGGATGACTTCTTGAAAATGAATCTTCACCGGTTGTTCGACGGGAAGCCTTTCGTACTGACTGGTAATTACCCGTATAATATTTCCAGCCAAATCTTTTTCAAGATGCTGGACAACAAAGATATCGTCCCCTGTTGCACGGGAATGATTCAAAAAGAGGTAGCCGAACGTATTGCAGCCGGACCGGGCAGCAAGACATACGGTATCCTTAGCGTATTGATACAGGCATGGTATAAAGTGGAATATTTGTTCACTGTCAGTGAACACGTGTTCAATCCGCCTCCCAAAGTGAAAAGCGCTGTTATCCGTATGACACGCAACGAGACTAAAGAGTTGGGATGCGACGAAAAACTGTTCAAGCAAGTAGTGAAAACGACCTTCAACCAACGACGCAAAACATTGCGCAACTCTATTAAACCTATTTTAGGCAAAGATTGTCCACTCACGGAGAACATCTTATTTAATAAACGTCCGGAACAACTATCGGTAGCAGAATTTATCGACCTGACCAATAAAGTGGAAGAAGCATTAAAGACGGCAGGCAACAACCTATAACCGATCTACGGGCAGCAGTAAGCAGAGAACTGGATTTTGTAATTCGTAATTTGTAATTGACAACGATGAACGAGGAATACATTGACAACGTTAAACACCTTATTGAGCAAAAAGATGCCGATACGGTAAAAGGGCTTCTCATCGACCTCCATCCGGCCGACATTGCCGAATTGTGCAATGACCTGAATCCGGAAGAGGCTAAATTCATCTATCGCCTGCTCGATAATGAAATTGCCGCCGACGTGCTTGTCGAAATGGACGAAGACGCTCGTAAAGAACTGCTCGAAATGCTTCCTTCGGAGACAATCGCCAAACGCTTCGTTGACTACATGGATACGGACGATGCCGTAGACCTGATGCGTGAACTCGATGAAGATAAGCAGGAAGAGGTTCTTTCGCACATCGAGGACATTGAACAGGCAGGTGACATTGTCGACTTGTTGAAATACGACGAAAATACCGCCGGTGGTTTGATGGGTACGGAAATGGTACTCGTCAACGAGAACTGGAGTATGCCCGAATGTCTGAAAGAGATGCGTCAACAGGCGGAAGAGCTGGACGAAATCTATTATGTATATGTCATTGACGACGACGAACGTCTGCGAGGTATCTTCCCGCTCAAAAAGATGATTACGTCTCCTTCTGTATCCAAAGTGAAACACGTGATGCAGAAAGATCCGATTTCCGTGCATGTAGATACTCCTATCGACGAGGTGGTACAGGCGATTGAAAAGTATGACTTGGTGGCCATCCCCGTTATCGACAGTATCGGTCGGCTTGTGGGACAAATCACCGTCGACGACGTCATGGATGAAGTTCGTGAGCAGTCGGAACGTGACTATCAGTTGGCATCCGGTCTTTCGCAGGACGTAGAAACAGACGATAATGTATTGAGACAGACCACCGCCCGCCTCCCCTGGCTATTAATCGGTATGATCGGCGGAATCGGCAACTCTATGATATTGGGTAATTTCGACTCCACCTTTGCTGCCCATCCCGAAATGGCACTGTACATCCCGCTAATCGGTGGTACAGGAGGAAATGTCGGAACACAATCTTCGGCAATCATCGTACAGGGTTTGGCAAACAGCTCGCTGGACGCTAAAAATACCTTCAAGCAGATTACCAAGGAATCGGTAGTAGCTTTAATTAATGCCACTATTATCTCCTTATTAGTATACACCTACAACTTTATCAGGTTCGGCGCAACGGCTACGGTCACCTATTCCGTATCCATCAGCTTGTTTGCCGTGGTAATGTTCGCTTCTATTTTCGGGACACTGGTACCGATGACGCTGGAGAAGTTCAAAATCGATCCAGCCATTGCAACAGGTCCGTTTATAGCCATTACAAATGACATCATCGGAATGATGTTGTACATGGGAATAACCGTTTTATTATCATAAAAACACGATAAACAAAAAAAAATAAGCAAAATAGTATGAAGTAATCGTTTTATTTCATTAATTTGTGACCCAAAACTAATATACAATGATGGACGCTCATGACACTAATCAACCCTTGAACCAAGGGGAATTAGAAGAAGAAAAGAAAACAGTCGAGGTTTCTGAAGCTATTACAGAGACTCCGGCTGAAGATGTTACTGCCGAAGTTCAACCTGAAGCAGCTCCTAAACCTGCCACTAAGGAAGATGTACTAAACCAGCTAAAAGAGCTTGCGCAAGATGCTGAAAATGCGAACAAGCAGGATATTGACAATCTGAAACAATCATTCTACAAGTTACATAATGCCGAGTTGGAAGCTGCTAAGGTACAGTTTACAGACAACGGTGGAAACATTGAAGATTTTGTTGCCGAAGAGGACCCGACGGAAGAAGAATTCAAACGCCTGATGGGGGTTATCAAGGAAAAACGCAGTAAACAGGTTGCCGAGCTGGAACGCCAAAAGGAAGAAAACCTGCAAGTGAAACTTTCCATTATTGAAGAACTGAAAGAATTGGTGGAATCCGGAGATGACGCCAACAAATCTTATACGGAGTTCAAGAAGCTGCAACAGCAATGGAATGATACGAAACTGGTGCCGCAAGGTAAAGTGAATGAACTTTGGAAAAACTATCAATTATATGTAGAGAAGTTCTACGATTTATTGAAACTGAACAATGAGTTCCGCGAATACGACTTCAAAAAGAATCTGGAAATCAAAACGCATCTCTGCGAAGCTGCCGAAAAGTTGGCTGACGAGGAAGATGTTGTTTCCGCTTTCCACCAACTTCAGAAGTTACATCAGGAGTTCCGCGATACAGGTCCGGTAGCCAAAGAACTGCGTGATGAAATATGGAACCGGTTCAAAGCAGCTTCTACCGCTGTCAACCGCCGCCATCAGCAGCACTTCGAATCGTTGAAAGAAGCCGAACAGCATAATTTGGATCAAAAAACCGTCATCTGCGAAATCGTTGAAGCGATTGAGTATGATGAACTGAAAACATTCTCTGCCTGGGAAAACAAGACCCAGGAAGTGATTGCCTTGCAAAACAAATGGAAAACTATCGGTTTTGCGCCCCAAAAGATGAATGTGAAGATCTTCGAGCGTTTCCGCCATGCCTGCGATGATTTCTTCAAGAAGAAAGGAGAATTCTTCAAGAGCCTGAAAGAAGGAATGAACGAGAATCTGGAAAAGAAGAAAGCGCTCTGCGAAAAAGCGGAAGCCTTGAAAGATAGTACAGACTGGAAAGTAACTGCCGATGCACTGACCAAACTTCAAAAAGAATGGAAGACCATCGGACCGGTTGCCAAGAAACACTCGGATGCTATCTGGAAACGGTTTATCACAGCTTGCGACTACTTCTTTGAGCAAAAGAACAAGGCCACTTCTTCACAACGCTCTGTCGAAACAGAGAATATGGAAAAGAAGAAAGCATTGATCGAAAAGTTATCCGCTATCGATGAGAACATGGATACCGAAGAAGCAAGCAATCTGGTTCGGGATTTGATGAAGGAATGGAACTCTATCGGTCATGTGCCGTTCAAAGAAAAAGATAAGCTATACAAGCAATATCACGGATTGATCGATCAGTTATTCGACCGTTTCAACATCAATGCTTCCAACAAGAAGTTAAGCAACTTCCGTTCGAATATTAGCAATATCCAGGGGGGCGGCACTCAATCTTTATATAGAGAACGCGAGAAACTGGTACGTACTTATGAGAATATGAAGAATGAACTTCAGACTTATGAGAACAATCTGGGCTTCCTAACTTCTACTTCCAAGAAAGGCAGCAGCCTGTTGACCGAACTGAACCGCAAGGTAGACAAGTTGAAAGCAGACTTGGAACTGGTATTACAAAAAATTAAAGTAATCGACGAATCAATTAAAGCAGAAGAATAATCCTCTGCCCGATTTAGAGAAATAAAAGAAACAGGTTTTATGCTCGCTTGAGCAATAAAACCTGTTTCTCTTTTCTGCTAAACAAGCTTATACAGCTTGTTTAAAGATTTATTTCTTAAACATCAACTTCACAGCTTCTTTTCACAGCAAATTTGCGTTTCTCTTGACTATGAATGTCTGGAAACAATAAAACCCTGCAAAAACTAATTCTTAGCAGGGTTCTATCTAAATTGACGTTGATTTTGTTGGGCTACCTGGATTCGAACCAGGAATGACAGGACCAGAATCTGTAGTGTTACCATTACACCATAGCCCAATAATTTCCGTTTGCGGGTGCAAAGATACAAATATTTTGGGAATTCAAAACAATTCTGATATTTTTTTTGCAAAAATGTCCAAATAAGCTTTCTAAACAAAAGTATCTCCACTAAAAAACACAAAAATTGAGGGATAACTTTCTTGTATCCAATAAATCAGCGTATATTTGTCAAAAATATCACGTTTATAATCAGAAACAAAGGGTTGCCTTTTTTTGTTATAAACAAATAGAGAACATGAATTATTAATCTCAATTACAGGAATGAACGATACTAAAGTATTAATTGAAAAAATAAAAGAAGGAATTCAAGAGAAAAAAGGTAAAAAGATAATCGTTGCCGATTTAACCAGCATAGAAGATACCATCTGTAAATATTTCGTTATCTGTCAGGGAAATTCTCCCAGTCAAGTGAGTGCCATTGTAGATTCAATCAAGGAATTTACACGCAAAGGTGCGGATAGCAAACCTTATGCAATCGATGGACTCCGGAATGCTGAATGGGTGGCAATGGACTATGCCGATGTACTGGTACACGTCTTTTTACCGGAGACAAGAGATTTTTATAATCTTGAACACCTTTGGGCAGATGCCAAACTTACTCAAATCCCCGATTTAGACTAATTAATGATTATGGACAATAATAATAGCAATAATAACAATAGCAATAAACCTAACAATAAGGTTAATATGCCTAAGTTCAACCTGAACTGGATGTATATGATTATTGCCCTTATGCTTCTCGGCCTCTGGTGGGGCAGTGATTCAAAGGGAGCTGGAAGTAAAGCTGTAACTTACAGTGAATTTCAGGACTACGTAAAAAAGGGCTATGTAAACAAAGTATTGGGTTATGAAGATAAGTCAATCGAAGCTTTTCTTAAACCGACTGCTGTAGGGGCTGTTTTTGGAGCGGACTCTACCAAAGTGGGACGTAACCCTATCATTACAAGTAGAACGCCATCTACCGATAAACTGGAAGAGTTTTTGCAGGCAGAAAAGGAAGCCGGTCATTTTGACGGTTCTTCCGACTATCCGCCCAAATCGGATATTTTTCCCGCAATCCTGATCCAGATACTCCCGCTTGTCTTGCTTGTAGCGTTATGGATCTTCTTCATGCGCCGTATGAGCGGAGGTGGCAGTGGTGGCCCCGGCGGTGTATTTAACGTAGGAAAATCAAAAGCCCAGCTTTTTGAAAAAGGTGGAGCCATCAAGATTACATTTAAGGATGTAGCGGGTTTGGCAGAAGCGAAACAAGAGGTAGAGGAAATTGTAGAGTTCTTGAAGGAACCGCAGAAATATACGGATTTGGGAGGTAAGATACCCAAAGGAGCATTGCTGGTAGGCCCTCCGGGAACCGGTAAAACTTTGCTTGCCAAAGCTGTGGCGGGTGAAGCTAATGTTCCTTTCTTCTCACTGGCAGGTTCTGACTTCGTGGAAATGTTTGTGGGTGTAGGTGCATCCCGTGTTCGCGACTTGTTTAAACAGGCCAAAGAGAAAGCTCCTTGTATCGTCTTTATTGATGAGATTGATGCCGTAGGACGTGCTCGTGGCAAAAATCCTGCAATGGGAGGAAATGACGAACGCGAAAACACATTGAACCAGTTATTGACAGAGATGGACGGTTTCGGTTCCAACAGCGGTGTAATTATCCTTGCTGCTACTAACCGTGTAGACGTACTTGATAAAGCATTGCTCCGTGCAGGACGTTTTGACCGTCAGATACATGTGGATCTGCCCGACTTGAATGAACGTAAAGAAGTATTTGGTGTGCATTTGCGCCCGATCAAAATAGACGATAGTGTTGATGTAGACTTGCTGGCTCGCCAAACTCCGGGATTCTCGGGTGCGGATATCGCCAATGTCTGCAATGAAGCTGCATTGATCGCTGCCCGCCACGGAAAGAAATTTGTAGGCAAGCAAGACTTTCTGGATGCGGTAGACCGCATCATCGGTGGTCTGGAAAAGAAAACCAAGATTACTACGGAAGCTGAAAGACGTTCCATCGCTTTGCATGAAGCAGGACACGCCTCTATCTCCTGGTTATTGGAATATGCCAATCCGTTGATTAAGGTAACTATCGTTCCCCGCGGACGTGCATTAGGAGCTGCCTGGTATCTGCCGGAAGAACGTCAGATTACTACTAAGGAGCAAATGTTGGATGAAATGTGTGCTACTTTAGGAGGACGCGCCGCTGAAGATTTATTCCTCGGCCGCATTTCAACTGGTGCCATGAACGACTTGGAAAGAGTGACTAAACAGGCATACGGTATGATTGCTTATTTAGGTATGAGCGACAAGCTGCCGAATTTATGTTATTACAACAACGATGAATATTCTTTCAACCGTCCATACAGCGAAAAGACAGCCGAACTAATTGACGAAGAAGTCAAGAGAATGGTGAACGAGCAGTATGACCGCGCCAAGAGAATTCTGTCAGAGCACAAAGAAGGTCACAACGAACTGACGCAATTACTGATTGACAAAGAGGTAATCTTTGCGGAAGACGTTGAACGTATCTTCGGCAAACGCCCCTGGGCTTCGCGTTCGGAAGAAATCATGGCTGCTAAAGAAAGCCAGGATGCCGCAAGAGCTGAAAGGGAACTTGCCCAAAAGTTAAAAGAAGAAGAAAAAGAAATCAAAGAAGAAGAAGCTGAAAATACTGCAGAGGAGCAAGCCCCCATTGACACCAAAGTTGCCGCAGCAGGTAACAAGGTTACAGTGGAAGGCAAAGTTACCGTAGAGGGTAAGTCCAATGGAGAAGAACAAGCTAACGGGTCCAACTAATTAAAACGAATAGATTTTGATTAACAATTTCATAAAACGAGCTATTACGGGTGTACTCTTCGTTGCCATCTTGGTAGGGTGCATCCTTTATGACGCATTCAGTTTTGGCATTCTGTTCACCGTTATCAGTGCACTGACTATTTATGAGTTTGCACAGTTGGTAAATATGCGCGCAGAAGGAGTCAAGATAAACAAGACCATTAATATGCTCGGCGGGGCTTATTTATTCCTCGCAATCATGGGATTCTGCATTGATGCAGCCGATTCGAAAATATTCATCCCGTATGTGCTTTTATTGCTTTACATGATGATTAGCGAGTTGTATCTGAAAAAGGAGAACCCGGTACTTAACTGGGCTTATTCGATGCTTAGCCAACTTTATATCGGTCTGCCTTTTGCTTTGCTGAATGTATTGGCTTTCCATAATGATCCGGCATCGGAATTCAGTAGCATAAGCTATAATCCGATTCTACCGTTATCCATCTTTATTTTCCTTTGGCTGAATGATACGGGTGCTTATTGCATCGGGTCACTGATAGGCAAACACCGACTCTTTGAACGCATCTCTCCCAAGAAATCATGGGAAGGTTCTATCGGCGGCGGAGTTGTAGCAATCGGAGTGTCTTTTATACTTGCTCACTACTTCCCATTTATGTCAATGATGGAATGGGCAGGACTGGCATTGGCAGTGGTTATATTCGGTACATGGGGCGACCTGACGGAGTCATTGCTAAAACGCCAATTGCACGTAAAGGATTCGGGAAATATTCTTCCGGGACATGGAGGGATGCTCGATCGGTTTGACAGTTCTTTGATGGCCATACCGGCAGCAGTCGTTTACTTATATGCATTAACATGGTTCTAACAGGAGTTTTTCTCATCGATTAGAATTGCACACAATACAAAAGGTCGGGAACTTCGATAGAAGTATCCCGACCTTTTTCACACACAGTAAATCATAGTTAGGTTATCGGATCGAAGAAGTAGAGTGTACATCCTTCGCAGCTTCCGGCACACCTACCGGATGTTCCAGATCAAGAACGATCACTCTTCCTTCTCCATGTTCTCTTGAATTTATAGTCACTTTAAAACCTTTCATTGTTGATTCGGCATCTTTTTCCGTTGGGAAGAACTTTTCCAGATTATAAGAAACTCGTCCCCATCCCCAATAGTCAGTCACATCCTCATACGTATTATAACGCAGTTCCAAATGTACGTAACCATCTTCAGCTACATTCAATGTTCCCGGTTCTGATGGTTCTCCCGTTTCTATCTTATTTTGCACAAGGCTGATACGATGTTTCTCCGAGCGAGGCAGCTCCTGACGGAAAATAACATTCAGGAATTTTCCTCCCAACCACATGTCACCCTGATAAATCAGGATAGGATCATTGCCGAATTCCACCGCTTCTTCCTCTGTGGTCATATCTTCCACTTCCTTTGTCAACAATTCCTGTACACCTTCCATTTTCACCTGAACTCCTTTTCCTCCTTCCATGTCATACAAAGGATTGAAAAAGGCCACTACACGTTCACCGTCCACCGGTTTAAACCAAGGTATGGAAGTAGCAACCGGATCAATCAATCCCCAACGATCACCTTCCAAATAATAACCTCCTCCACCGGTTGCCCGAACGGTCGCCCAATCCCAACTGAAATCTCCGATAGAATAACCATCATCATCACATGATTGCAACATTGGCACTAATGCCAATAACAACATTCCTAAAAGCCACTTAAATTTTTTCATATCTTTTTCCTTTCTTTTTTAGTCTTCTGCTTAATAAATAAAAAAGCCGTGCAATTACTGCATCGGCTTTACGTTTATTCAGAAAAAGAAAGTTATTTTTTCAACAAGCGCAGCATTTCACGAGCTGCATGACGGGGAGCACCGGCAGGTCCCAACCGTTCCGCCACATATTCATATTCCAAAAGCATTTCATTTCTATATGCTTCATTTTCAATGATATTTTTCAATTCATTTTGCATATTCTTCACGGTCATCGTATCCGCCACCAACTCTTTTACCACTTCACGGTCGGCAATCAGATTAACTAACGAAATAAATTTCACGGTCAAGATATGACGCCGCAAGAAGGAAACCACTTTCCCTATCGGAGTGTAATAACAAACGACTTGGGGAACACGGAACAATGCCGTCTCAAGAGTAGCCGTGCCTGAAGTGACCAAAGCCACATCTGCGTGCTGCAACAAACGATAGGTTTGATCGAAAATGATTTTCACTTTCGCTTCTCCTACATATTTTTTATAATAGTCGGGAGCAATGGCAGGAGCACCCGCCAGAACAAGCTGATAATCGGAAAAAGCAGAAGCAGCCTTCAACATATCCGGCAGATTATCTTTGATTTCCTGTTTCCGGCTACCTGCAAGAAGAGCTATTACCGGTTTATCTTCCAGTTGATTCTCCGCAATAAACTGATCCTTATTTTTCGGATGAGCTTTCTGATAAGCCGCCACCTCATCCACGGTAGGATTACCAACATAGTGGATGGGGTATTGATGCTTTCCTTCGAAGAACTCTACTTCAAAAGGAAGAATGGAGAAAAGTTCGTCTACATCTCGTTTTATATTCTTGATACGATACTCCTTCCACGCCCATATCTTCGGAGAAATATAATAATAAACCGGAATCTGTGTCTTTGCATGAACAAACTTGGCTATATCCAGATTGAATCCCGGATAGTCCACCAGAATAACAACATCCGGTTGCCAGGAAACAATATCTCCTTTACAACGCTTCATATTTGCAAAGATAGTGCGCAGATGGAGCAACACGGGAATAAAACCCATGTATGCCAGTTCTTTATAATGCTTCACCATCGTTCCTCCGACGGCAGCCATCAAATCACCTCCGAAAAACCGGAAATCAGCCTGCGGATCTTCTGCCTTTAAGGCAGCCATCAGATGAGAAGCGTGCAAGTCGCCGGAAGCTTCGCCGACAATCAGATAATACTTCATGATAGTTGATAGTTAACTAAACCATTTGTTAAGTTCATCCATAAAGTGATAAGCTGTCACATCAACCGTGGTCGGAGTGATAGCAACATAGCCATTTGCCAAAGCCCAATGATCGTTCCTCTCATTTTCAAATTCGTGATCGGTAAATTCACCGGTCAACCAGAAATAATTCGGATCGTTCAGACGGGGACAGGCAGCCCATTCGTTCGTCCAACGACCTTTTGCCTGTTCACAGATTTTGATTCCTTTGATATCGGTCGTATCCGGGAAGTTTACGTTCAGACAGGTTAAAGGAGGAAGTCCTTTTTCCAGTACCATGGCGGCAATACTGCGAATATAAGGTCCGGTAGCTTCAAAATCGGCATCGGGTGCATGATTGCACAAAGAGAAGCCTATAGAAGGGATTCCATTCAAACAGCCTTCGAATACCACTCCCATTGTGCCGGAATAATGCACGTTAGTGGCAGAGTTGTCTCCATGATTGATACCGCCGACTACCAAGTCCGGTGTCCGGTCGAGCACTGTGTTCCGTGCCAATTTGATACAATCGGTCGGTGTTCCCGAACATTTATAAACAGTTAAACCTACTTCTTTCTTTACTAACTGGTAATGAACAGGCTGCGTCACCGTCAGCGCACAACCACTGCCCGAGCGCGGAGCATCAGGTGCCATTACCACAACATCTCCCAAAGGGCGAAGAAACTTCACCAGTTCATTAATCCCTTTAGCCATCACGCCATCGTCATTTGAAACAAGTATCAACGGCTTTTCATTTTCCATATCTTCAATCCTTTCCTTTTTTATATTCGCACAAAAGTAACAAAAAGAAGCCGTACCGCCAAACACCTCCCTACATCAGATCGAAAAGTCTCTTTCCGCCCCACTCCTACCCGTTTACAAATCTTAATCTTCTGCAAGCGAGCAAAAAAAGAAATAGATATCCAATATAAATATGTATATTTGCAAGCTCGTTAAAGAGAAAAGAAGATGATGAACCTGTTGAAGTTTTGTAACCGTTTCGTCCGACAGTTATTAACAAAACAGGCGACTTATCAACAGAAATTGCAAAGTTTCTCTTTTTTCGTAGGCGCTCTAAGGATTTATCACTTATTTCGCTGCCAATAAATTTAGAGAATATGGGAAAAATTATTGCTTTGGCCAATCAAAAAGGCGGTGTAGGAAAGACAACGACTACGATTAATCTCGCAGCTTCACTTGCTACACTGGAAAAAAAGGTACTCGTAGTAGATGCCGACCCGCAAGCTAATGCCTCTTCCGGCTTGGGAGTAGACATCAAGCAGTCGGAATGCACTATCTATGAATGTATTATTGACAGAGCCAACGTACAGGACGCTATCCTTGATACGGAGATTGATTCTTTGAAAGTAATCTCTTCGCACATCAATCTCGTAGGAGCAGAGATTGAAATGCTGAACCTCCCAAACCGAGAAAAGATACTAAAAGAAGTACTCACGCCTTTGAAGAAAGAATATGACTATATTCTGATAGACTGTTCTCCTTCATTAGGACTAATCACGATCAACGCCCTAACGGCAGCCGACTCCGTGATTATCCCCGTTCAAGCTGAATATTTTGCTCTTGAAGGTATTAGCAAATTGTTGAATACCATCAAAATCATCAAGTCGAAACTGAATCCGGCTTTAGAAATCGAAGGTTTCTTACTGACAATGTATGACTCTCGTCTGCGTCAGGCTAATCAGATTTACGATGAAGTGAAACGTCATTTCCAGGAACTGGTATTCAACACCGTTATTCAACGAAATGTGAAATTGAGCGAGGCTCCCAGCTACGGTGTCCCGACCATCCTTTACGATGCGGAATCTACCGGCGCCAAAAATCACCTGGCCCTTGCTAAAGAGATTATCAACCGAAATAAATAAAAGAAAGAAGAAGATATGGCAACACAAAAAAGAAATGCATTAGGACGTGGTCTCGACGCCTTGCTCTCAATGGATGATGTGAAAACCGAAGGGTCTTCTTCCATTAATGAAATAGAGCTGGCAAAGATTACTGTCAATCCCAACCAGCCCCGCCGTGAGTTTGACGAAACAGCATTGCAGGAACTGGCTGATTCCATTGCGGAAATCGGTATCATCCAACCTATCACTTTACGCAAACTCTCGGACGATGAGTATCAGATCATCGCGGGAGAGCGTCGTTATCGTGCATCACAAAGAGCAGGACTGAAAACAATCCCTGCTTATATACGCACTGCCGACGACGAAAACATGATGGAAATGGCGCTGATTGAAAATATCCAGCGTGAAGACCTGAATGCCGTAGAAATCGCACTTGCCTACCAGCATCTGCTCGATCAGTACGAACTGACACAGGAACGTCTTAGCGAACGTATCGGAAAGAAACGAACGACGATCGCCAACTACCTGCGCTTACTGAAATTGCCGGCTCCAATACAGATGGCCCTGCAAAACAAGCAGCTGGACATGGGACATGCCCGTGCGCTGATTTCATTAGGCGACCCTAAACTACAAGTTAAAATATTCGAAGAAATACAAGAACACGGATATTCAGTCCGCAAAGTAGAAGAAATTGTTAAATCATTAAGCGAAGGAGAAGCTGTGAAAAGCGGCACACGGAAAATAACACCCAAACGTGGCAAACTTCCTGAAGAATTCAACTTATTGAAGCAACAACTCTCCGGCTTTTTCAACACCAAGGTACAACTCACCTGCTCTGAAAAGGGAAAAGGCAAGATCAGTATTCCTTTCGGGAACGAGGAGGAACTGGAACGTATCATGGAAATCTTCGATACGCTAAAGAAGTAAATGACAAGAAAAAGTAAGAAATATCAGTTACTAGTCAGCGCCCTGCTTCTCTGTTTTTTACAGGTGGCAGGGATTGATGTGTATGCACAATCCACTGTTACTCCGGCACGGAAAGATACAACAATCATACAGCGCGAAGCGCCGAAAGCCCGTGCACGAAGGCATCGTGATCCGATAATACAGGACTCGGTGAAGAAGGATTCTATCCAAATCATACCATCCAAAGAACTTCCGGCCATCGACAGTTTGTCAGCTGCTAAAATACAGATAGCGGATAGCTTGGATGCAGCCAACAAGAAAGAGCTGAAAAAGATAGAGCAACCTGCCTCCATTGTTGTAAAGACCGACACTGTGCCGCCACCTGCTCAAGATATTAACAAGAAAATATTTATCCCAAATCCGACCAAAGCAACGTGGCTGGCAGTCGTATTCCCCGGTGGAGGACAGATTTACAACCGTAAATACTGGAAATTACCTATTATATATGGAGGATTTGCTGGTTGTGCTTACGCCTTAAGTTGGAACGGTAAGATGTACAAAGACTATTCGCAAGCCTATCTGGACATTATGGACAGCAATCCGAATACGAAAAGTTACGAAGATTTGTTGCCCCCGAACTCCACTTATAATGAGGAGCAGCTAAAAAACACACTAAAAAGAAGAAAAGATATGTTCCGTCGTTATCGGGACCTTAGTATATTTGCATTTATCGGAGTTTACCTGATCTCTATCATCGACGCTTATGTAGATGCGGAGTTATCCAACTTCGATATAACCCCCGACTTGAGTATGAAAGTAGAGCCGGCCGTTATTGATAATAACAACCAGTTCCGCTCCAACAGTTTTAAAAACAAGTCGGTTGGTCTGCAATGCGTATTACGATTTTAAAAAACACAATTTAGATTGATCTTATTATTGAAGCATGAAGAAATTAGTTAACTATTGTTCGATTATTTTTCTTTTACTAGTGGCCACGTCGCAGGTAAAAGCGCAAAGTGTAGATGTAGTGATTCGTGAAAATGGAACTGAACGCAAAGAAAGCATCGACCTGCCTAAAAGTATGACTTATCCACTTGACAGTCTATTGAATGACTGGAAAGCTAAAAATTATATTGATTTAGGCAAGGATTGCAGTACGGCTGAAATCAATCCTTTATTCAGTGACTCTGTCTATATCGACCGCTTGTCACGCATCCCGGCCATCATGGAAATGCCTTATAATGATATTATCCGCAAATTCATCGATATGTATGCAGGACGCTTGCGCAATCAGGTTTCTTTCATGCTAAGTGCCTGCAACTTCTATATGCCGATCTTTGAAGAAGCACTGGATGCATACGGACTTCCACTGGAACTAAGATATCTGCCGATTATCGAATCTGCGTTGAACCCATCAGCCGTATCACGTGCAGGTGCTTCCGGTCTGTGGCAATTTATGATCGGTACAGGTAAGATCTATGGTTTGGAATCAAACAGCCTGGTAGATGAACGCCGTGACCCGATTAAAGCGACTTGGGCTGCCGCACGTTACCTCAAAGAAATGTATGATATCTATGGAGACTGGAACCTGGTAATTGCTGCTTATAACTGTGGCCCCGGTACAATCAATAAGGCAATCCGCCGTGCCAATGGCGAAACTGATTATTGGAAAATCTACAATTATCTGCCTAAAGAAACACGTGGCTATGTGCCTGCCTTTATCGCTGCCAACTATGTGATGACTTACTACTGCGATCACAATATCTGCCCGATGGAAACTAATATTCCGGCAAGTACCGACACAGTGCAAGTAAACAAAAATCTGCACTTCGAACAAATCGCTGACCTTTGTAATGTACCTCTGGATCAGATCAAGAGTCTGAATCCGCAATATAAGAAGCAAATGATTCCGGGTGACAGCAAACCTTATACGTTAAGACTGCCTATTGACGCGATCAGTACTTTTATCGATAAGCAAGATACGATTTATACGCATCGTGCCGATGAGTTGTTCCGCAACCGGAAAACCGTTGCTGTAAAGGATATTACACCTGCAACCCGCAAAACGACATCAGCAGTTGCCGGTAAGGGAAATCTGACCTATTATACAATAAAAAGTGGAGACACTTTATCCACTATTGCCAGAAAGTATGGTGTCACAATTAAGGATATACAAAGGTGGAATGGAATGTCTAGCACTAAAATTGCAGCAGGAAAACGATTGAAAATATACAAATAAATAACTTCCTGCTTGCATCGTTCGGAAATTTGCTTATTTTTGCAGAACTAAGCAAGTGAAAGGATAACAATTATGGATAATCTGGCCCCCAAAGAAATAGCTGACGAAGAGATGATTAATCAGGCGTTCCACGAACTACTGAATGATTATCTCAATACTAAGCATCGCAAAAAAGTTGAAATCATTACGAAGGCTTTCAACTTTGCCAATCAGGCGCATAAAGGTATCAAACGCCGTTCGGGCGAACCTTATATTATGCACCCGATTGCCGTTGCCAGCATTGTATGCAATGAAATAGGTCTCGGTTCCACTTCTATATGTGCAGCCTTGCTGCATGATGTGGTAGAGGACACTGATTACACAGTGGAAGACATCGAGAATATCTTTGGTCCGAAGATCGCCCAGATTGTGGACGGACTGACTAAAATATCCGGTGGAATCTTCGGTGACCGCGCTTCGGCACAGGCAGAGAACTTCAAGAAGTTGCTGCTCACCATGTCGAACGACATCCGGGTCATTCTTATCAAGATAGCAGACCGCTTGCACAACATGCGTACCCTTGGTTCCATGTTACCCAACAAGCAATATAAGATTGCAGGCGAAACGCTTTACATCTATGCTCCACTTGCCAACCGCTTGGGGCTTTATAAGATAAAAACGGAGCTTGAGAATCTAAGCTTCAAATATGAACATCCAGAAGAATATGCGGAAATAGAAGAGAAGTTGAATGCTACTGCCGCTGAACGTGACAAGGTTTTCAACGACTTCACGGCCCCGATTCGTACCCAACTGGATAAGATGGGATTGAAATACCGGATACTTGCCCGTGTAAAATCAATCTATTCCATCTGGAACAAGATGCAGACCAAACATGTTCCTTTCGAAGAAATATACGATTTACTGGCTGTTCGAATCATCTTCGAACCACGTAATGAAGAAGAAGAGCTCAATGACTGTTTCGATATCTACGTTTCTATCTCCAAGATATACAAACCCCACCCGGACCGTTTGCGCGATTGGGTTAGCCATCCTAAAGCTAATGGTTATCAGGCATTGCACGTCACTCTGATGGGTAACAACGGACAATGGATTGAAGTCCAGATTCGTAGTGAACGGATGAATGACGTTGCCGAACAAGGTTTCGCAGCCCACTGGAAATACAAAGAAGGAGGAGGCAGCGAGGATGAAGGTGAATTGGAAAAATGGTTAAGAACGATTAAGGAGATATTAGATGATCCGCAACCGGATGCCATTGACTTTCTGGATACCATTAAGCTAAATTTATTTGCTTCTGAAATATTCGTGTTCACTCCTAAAGGCGAACTGAAGACCATGCCGCAGAACTCTACGGCTCTCGACTTTGCATTTTCCCTGCACACGGATATTGGTAGCCATTGTATTGGCGCCAAAGTCAATCATAAATTAGTGCCGTTGAGCCACAAATTGCAAAGTGGTGACCAAGTTGAAATCCTTACTTCAAAATCGCAACGCGTACAACCGCAATGGGAAGTTTTTGCAACCACTGCCCGTGCCCGCGCCAAGATAGCAGCCATTCTCCGCAAAGAGCGTAAAGCAAATCAGAAGATAGGAGAAGAAATCCTTAGTGAGTTTCTGAAAAAGGAGGAAGTCCGTCCGGAAGAAGCTGTTATCGAAAAGCTACGCAAACTGCATAATGCCAAGAATGAGGAAGAACTGCTGGCTGCCATTGGCAGTAAAGCAATCGTTTTGGGAGAAGCGGACAAGAATGAACTGAAAGAAAAGCAAACCAGTAACTGGAAGAAATATCTGACTTTCTCTTTCGGCAACAATAAAGAGAAGCAAGAAGAGAAAGAGCCGCAAGAAAAAGAAAAAATCAATCCGAAGCAAGTACTCAAACTGACGGAAGAAAGCTTGCAGAAGAAATATATCATGGCCGAATGCTGCCATCCTATTCCCGGTGATGACGTATTGGGATATGTGGATGAAAACGACCGGATCATTATCCACAAACGCCAATGCCCTGTTGCCGCCAAACTGAAGAGCAGTTATGGCAACCGTATATTAGCAACAGAATGGGATACACACAAAGAATTATCTTTCCTGGTATATATATATATAAAAGGTATAGACAATATGGGACTTTTGAATGAAGTCACCCAGGTTATCTCCAGGCAGCTCAATGTAAATATCCGTAAGCTAACCATCGAAACCGAAGATGGTATCTTTGAAGGAAAAATTCAGTTATGGGTACATGATGTGGATGATGTAAAAACCATCTGCAACAATCTGAAGAAAATACAGAATATCAAACAGGTGAGCCGTGTAGAAGAATAGCTTTCAAACGGTAAATAAGAAAACGATGAACGGTGAATAAGTTGCAGTATCATGCAAATTGTTCACCGTTCATCGTTTACCGTTTATCGTTTACTACTGGCCTACTGTTTATGAAGTTTCTTGTTAATCACATTCGTTATCGATCAACGTTATTCTACTCCCGTCCATCCAATTCGCGTTTAATAGCCAAAAGTTCTTCTTTTATCGCTTTCAGCTTATTTACAATCTCATAATTACGAACCGTAGCTTCTTTATTATCCTTCAAACGTTGCCGGGCACCGGGAAGTGTCATGCCCTTTTCTTTTACCAAATGATAGATAAGACCGATCGTTTCTACGTCTTCTTTGCGGTACTGACGTATTCCTCTTCCCGCTGTCTTAGGAGAGATTTGCGGAAATTCCTTTTCCCAAAAACGGAGCAATGACGGATTGACTCCGAACATGTCGGCAACCTCCCCTATTGAATAATATAGCTTCAATTCTTTGTCTGTATTAAGCATAACACTCCTGTTTTAAGATTTTAATCGAATACTTTACCATGATTGGCTGCCAACTGAATCATCTTTTCATAATCTTCGGCACTCAAATCCATGAAATAATAATTGACCGGATTCACTACCTGCCCTTTCACGTGCACTTCATAATGCAGATGCGGACCGGTACTTTTTCCTGTACTACCCACTTTTCCGATAATCTCACCACGCACCACTTTCTTTCCGACTTTCGTATTAAATCCCTGCAAGTGAGCATACCGAGTAAGATACCCGAAACCATGATCTATCTCAATAGTATTACCGTATCCGGTTTCCCATCCCACTTTCACCACTGTTCCGTTTCCGGTAGCATAAACATCCGTTCCCGGATGAGCAGAGAAGTCCATGCCTGCATGGAACTTTGTCGTACCATAAATAGGGTCGATACGTGTACCATAACCGGATGCTGTCTGACGAAGATCTTTATTCGAAATAGGCTGTATGGCCGGAATACATTTCAGCATCTCATCATGGTTCTTACACATATCAATCACATCATCGAAAGATTTCGACTGGATATAAAGCCTTTTGGAAAGCACGTCCAATTTTTGAGTCGTGTTCACCACCAGCTTGGCATTCGCCAAATCCATCAGTTCTTCGTAACGGTTCGTCCCGCCATAACCAGCCTGACGAATAGCCGGAGAAACAGGATCTGCCTGTAAAATCACCCGATACAGATTATCGTCACGTTGCTGAATATCCTGAAGCACCCCCATAGCGTCATCCAAACGCCGGGAAAGCACATTGTACTGCGCCAAAAGACGGCTGTTTTCAATTCTTAATTCCTTCTCCGACGGAGAACCAAAAATCAAAAGCAATACAATAAAGCAACCTGCTCCCAACCCCATTCCATAGAAAAGCCGACGCAGGATACTAAGCGCACGCTGCCGTACGGTAGGGTAAATTCGATCATAAGTCTGGGTCTGTGGATTATAGATGTAGTATACTTTGCGCATCTTTTTGGAAATATTTCGCTTGTTAATACGGCAAAAGTAATAAAAACAAGCTATCTTTGCACAGTTTTTACGAATTTATGAGTTGTGATTTATGATTTATTGGGGATTCCTCCCCTCTCTCATATCCCACAGCCCATAATTCATAATTCATAAATCATAATTCTTCATTATATGTTGACTGCAAAAGAGATCAGAGATTCATTCAAGAATTTCTTTGAGTCGAAAGGACACCACATCGTTCCCTCGGCTCCGATGGTGATTAAAGATGACCCTACCCTGATGTTTACGAACGCGGGTATGAACCAGTTTAAAGATATTATTTTAGGTAACCATCCGGCGAAATACCAAAGAGTCGCGGACTCGCAAAAATGTTTGCGTGTAAGCGGAAAGCATAATGACCTGGAAGAAGTAGGACACGATACGTACCACCACACCATGTTTGAAATGCTTGGTAACTGGTCGTTCGGCGATTACTTCAAGAAAGAAGCGATCAACTGGGCGTGGGAATATCTGGTAGAAGTTTTGAAACTGAATCCGGAACATCTCTATGCAACCGTATTTGAAGGAAGTCCTGAAGAAGGATTGAGCCGTGACGACGAAGCTGCTTCCTATTGGGAACAGTTCTTGCCGAAAGATCACATCATCAACGGTAACAAACACGACAACTTCTGGGAAATGGGTGATACAGGACCTTGCGGACCTTGTTCCGAAATCCATATCGACCTCCGTCCTGCTGAAGAACGTGCCAAGATCTCCGGTCGCGACCTCGTGAACCACGATCACCCGCAGGTAATTGAAATCTGGAACCTCGTGTTCATGCAATACAACCGCAAAGCAGACGGCAGTCTTGAGCCGCTTCCTGCCAAGGTTATTGATACCGGTATGGGATTCGAACGTCTTTGTATGGCTCTGCAAGGCAAAACATCCAACTACGACACAGACGTATTCCAGCCAATGCTGAAAGCTATTGCAGCAATGTCGGGTACAGAATATGGAAAAGACAAGCAGCAAGATATTGCTATGCGTGTAATTGCCGACCATATCCGTACCATTGCATTCTCAATCACAGATGGCCAGTTGCCGTCTAATGCAAAGGCAGGTTATGTGATCCGCCGTATCCTTCGCCGTGCTGTCCGTTACGGATATACTTTCCTCGGACAGAAACAGGCATTTATGTATAAGTTGCTTCCTGTATTGATTGATAACATGGGAGAGGCTTATCCTGAACTAGTTGCACAAAAGACACTGATTGAAAAAGTAATCAAGGAAGAAGAAGAATCATTCCTCCGCACTTTGGAAACTGGTATCCGTCTATTGGATAAGACAATGGAAGATACCAAAGCCAATGGAAAAACTGAAATCAGCGGTAAAGATGCCTTTACTTTATATGATACATTCGGTTTCCCGCTCGACTTGACAGAGCTGATTCTCCGTGAAAACGGAATGACTGTCAACATTGAAGAGTTCAATGAAGAAATGCAGCAACAGAAACAGCGTGCACGTAATGCTGCCGCCATCGAAACTGGTGACTGGATTGTACTGAAAGAAGGAACTACTGAATTCGTTGGTTACGATTACACTGAATACGAGGCTTCTATCCTTCGTTACCGTCAGATCAAACAAAAGAACCAGACATTGTATCAGATTGTACTCGACTATACTCCGTTCTATGCAGAAAGTGGTGGTCAGGTAGGTGATACAGGTGTATTGGTGAGCGAGTTCGAGACGATTGAAGTGGTCGACACAAAGAAAGAGAATAATCTTCCGATACATATTACCAAAAAGCTACCCGAACATCCGGAAGCTCCGATGATGGCTTGTGTAGATACCGACAAACGTGCTGCCTGTGCAGCCAATCACTCGGCGACCCATTTGCTGGATGCTGCTTTGCGTGAAGTATTGGGTGAACACATCGAACAGAAAGGTTCATTGGTTACACCGGATTCATTGCGTTTCGACTTCTCTCACTTCCAGAAAGTAACCGATGAAGAAATCCGTAAAGTTGAACATATCGTCAATGCAAGAATCCGCGCTAATATCCCATTGAAAGAATATCGCAATATTCCTATCGAGGAAGCTAAGGAGTTGGGAGCTATCGCTCTCTTTGGTGAAAAGTATGGCGACAGAGTTCGTGTGATCCAATTCGGTACTTCTATCGAGTTCTGCGGTGGTACACACGTAGCTGCAACCGGAAATATCGGTATGGTAAAAATCATCTCCGAAAGTTCTGTTGCTGCCGGCATTCGCCGTATTGAAGCTTATACCGGAGCACGCGTGGAAGAAATGCTGGATACAATACAAGATACACTTAGCGACTTGAAGGCTCTCTTCAACAATGCTCCTGACTTGAGCATTGCAATCCGCAAATATCTGGATGAAAATGCAGGATTGAAGAAGCAGGTAGAAGACTTCATGAAAGAGAAAGAAGCAGCTCTGAAGGAAAGACTACTGAAAAATGTACAAGAAATCCACGGTATCAAAGTAATCAAGTTCTGCTCTCCACTACCGGCAGAAGTAGTGAAGAATATCGCTTTCCAACTTCGGGGTGAAATCACAGAAAACTTGTTCTTCGTAGCCGGAAGTACAGACAACGGCAAACCGATGCTGACAGTAATGCTTAGCGATAATTTGGTTGCTGGTGGTCTGAAAGCTGGTAATCTGGTAAAAGAGGCTGCCAAACTGATTCAAGGTGGCGGCGGTGGCCAACCTCACTTCGCTACTGCAGGAGGTAAAAATGCTGATGGACTACCGGCAGCAGTTGAAAAAGTACTGGAGCTGGCAGGAATCTAAGAATAAATAAAAGAGGCTGCCTAACAAGCCCCTCAAAAAAGAAATCACCCCTATCAGAGTTTGTTCTGATAGGGGTGAAATCGTTAAAAAGAGACTTATAGACAACCTCTTTTACGTAAAGACTTAAAATTAGACGCGTCTGAATAAATACATAAGAAACTCCCTATTAATGTAGAAAAAAAATAGTGACGGTATATGCACAGGATAGTGACGGTATCGCTGGCATATAGCGTCACTATTTTACAGAAGGGAATTCACCAACAACAATTTCGGCTTGAATCCCCTTTTGAATCCTCTATAAAAGCATCGGGAAAGGATACTTCCGACCCTCCCCAAAACCAAACAAACCCGGTAAGAAATAGAAGTCTATTTGTCTCTTTCTAAAAATATTAGCTTATAATTTAGGCTTGTCACAGTTTTTTTCTACCTTTGTGACCAGATTAATTATTTTTCTTATCCTTCAAATAAATAAAATAAGTAATCACTAATACCTAAAGAATGATGAGAACACCTGCTTATCTATGCCTGCTGTTAACCTGCATGCTCATTTCTTGTACCCCTACGCAAGAAAAACACGAAATTGATTACACATCTTATGTAAATCCATTTATCGGAACAGACTTCACTGGAAATACTTATCCTGGTGCCCAAGCTCCTTTCGGCATGGTGCAACTTAGCCCGGACAACGGACTCCCCGGATGGGACCGTATCTCCGGTTATTTCTATCCGGACAGTACGATTGCCGGTTTCAGCCACACACATCTTTCCGGCACTGGAGCGGGAGATTTGTATGACATCTCTTTCATGCCTGTCACCCTTCCCTACAAAGAAGCGGAAGCACCGCTTGGCATCCACTCTAAATTCTCCCACAAAGATGAAAGTGCTCATGCCGGTTATTATCAAGTACGCCTGACTGATTATAACATCAACGTCGAACTGACTGCCACCGAGCGTTGTGGTATCCAACGTTATACGTTTCCGGAAGCCCAATCTACTATCTTCTTAAATCTGAAGAAAGCCATGAACTGGGATTTTACCAACGATTCTCATATCGAAGTCGTAGACTCCGTCACCATTCAAGGTTACCGTTTCTCCGACGGCTGGGCACGCGATCAACACATCTATTTCCGCACCCGATTCTCCAAGCCTTTTGAGAAAATGGAACTGGACACAACTGCCATCATCAAAGACAATAAACGTATCGGCACAGCTGTTATCGCCCGCTTCGATTTCAACACCCAAAAGGATGAACAGATATTGGTAAACACTGCCATTTCCGGTGTCAGCATGGAAGGAGCAGCCAAAAACCTGCAAACTGAAGTCCCCGAAAATGACTTCGACAAATACTTGGCGGAAACAAAAGCAAACTGGAACCGCCAGCTCGGAAAGATTGAAATAAAAGGTGATAATGAGAACGATAAAGTGAACTTCTACACCGCTCTCTATCACTCAATGATTGCTCCAACTATTTACAGTGATGTAGACGGAGCTTACTACGGCCCCGATAAGAAAGTACACCAGGCCAACGGCTGGGTTAATTATAGCACTTTCTCCCTATGGGATACATACCGTGCCGCCCACCCGCTCTTTACTTATACCGAACCCGAGCGTGTAAACGACATGGTGAAATCCTTCATCGCCTTCTACGAACAGAATGGCCGCCTACCGGTGTGGAACTTCTACGGAAGTGAAACAGACATGATGATCGGTTATCATGCTGTTCCTGTTATTGTAGATGCCTATCTGAAAGGAATCGGCGACTTCGACGCAAAGAAAGCCTTGGATGCTTGCATAGCAACGGCTAATCTGGATAATTATCGTGGCATTGGACTCTATAAAGAATTAGGATACATACCTTACAACGTAACAGACCACTACAACGCAGAAAACTGGTCGTTATCCAAAACACTGGAATACGCTTTCGATGACTATTGCATTGCCGAAATGGCGAAGAAGATGGGCAAACAAGACATTGCGGACGAATTTTACAAACGTTCTCAAAACTACAAGAATGTATATAACCCCGCTACTTCTTTCATGCAGCCACGTGACGACAAAGGCATCTTTATCAAGGACTTCAAGGCCGATGACTATACACCACACATTTGCGAAAGCAACGGATGGCAATACTTCTGGTCTGTACAGCATGATATAAACGGACTGATCGACCTTGTAGGAGGTAAAAACCGATTTGCCGAAAAACTGGACAGTATGTTCACCTATCATCCGGCAGCAGATGACGAACTTCCGATCTTCAGCACGGGCATGATAGGACAATATGCGCATGGCAATGAGCCAAGCCATCACGTTATTTATCTGTTCAATGCTATAGGACACGAAAATCGCACACAAGAATATGTAGCCAAAGTGATGAACGAGCTCTACAAGAACGAACCTGCCGGTCTTTGTGGCAACGAAGATTGCGGACAGATGTCAGCATGGTATGTATTCAGTGCGATGGGATTCTACCCCGTCAATCCCGTCAGTGGAAAATATGAGATAGGTACTCCCCTATTCCCGGAAATGCAATTACATCTGGCAAATGGAAAGACTTTCACCGTATTGGCCCCCAAAGTAAACAAAGAAAATATCTATATCCAATCCATCAAAATAGATGGAAAACCGTATGACAAAACATATCTTACTCACGAGCAAATCATGAGTGGAGCGACTGTCGAATTCGAAATGAGTAACACCCCTAAAGCAATTGGAGTCATATTCGAAGATAAAAACCCATAAACGAAACATGAACTTAGTCCATCGAGAGAATGAATGAAAACTTTGATGTAACCTATAAAGCACTATTTCGCCGGTACTATCCCAGCCTGATTTTCTATGCAACCCGTTTGGTGGGAGAAGAAGAAGCAGAGGATGTAGTGCAGGACGTATTTGTAGAATTATGGAAGCGGAAAGACCACATAGAGATAGGCGACCAAATCCAGGCCTTTCTCTATCGTGCCGTTTACACCCGTGCCCTTAATGTCTTGAAACACCGCAGTGTGGAAGACGGTTATTGTGTTGCCATGGAAGAAATCAACCAAAGACGCGCAGAATTCTATCAACCGGACAACAACGAAGTGATTCGGAGGATCGAAGACAAGGAACTCCGCAAGGAAATTCATGATGCAATTAATGAGCTCCCTGACAAATGCAAAGAGGTTTTCAAACTTAGCTATCTGCATGATATGAAAAACAAGGAAATAGCCGATATTCTCGGAGTTTCACTCCGCACGGTGGAAGCCCATATGTATAAGGCTTTAAAATACTTGCGTGGCCGACTCGATCCTCTTTGGGCGATTCTTTTCTTATTTTTATGGCGATTATAATAAGTGTTTTTGCGTTTTGAATTGTATTACTAATATGAAGGAAAAGAAAATGAGTAATCTGAGTGAAGAAATAATAAACAGATATCTGACAGGACAGTGTTCTGAAGAAGAGCTTATCGAGGTCAATGCCTGGATGAAGGAATCGGAAGAAAACGCCCGCCAGCTCTTTCGTATGGAAGAAATTTATCATTTGGGTAAATTCGACCAGTACACTGATGAACAACAGATACTTCGTGCGGAAAAACAACTCTATAAAAAGCTGGACGAAGAGAAAGGTAAACAGAGCAAAATACTAAGCATGCATCGCTGGATGAAATATGCCGCAGTGATTGCTGCAATGTTGGTCATGGGTGGTGGAATCGGATATTGGTTCTATCAAAGCGGAAACAATCAACAAATGATGGTCGCAGTAGCCAGCGAAGGCATTGTTAAGGAGGTAGTCTTGCCGGATGGTAGCAAGGTTTGGCTGAACAATGCAGCAACCTTGAAATATCCACGTGAGTTCTCCGAAAAGGAACGCAATGTCTACCTGGAAGGAGAAGCTTATTTTGAGGTCACCAAAAACCGCCATAAGCCATTCACCGTTCAAAGTGATGCAATACGTGTACGCGTACTGGGAACTACGTTCAATTTAAAATCCGATAAGCGTTGCCGGATAGCGGAGGCGACACTTATTGAAGGTGAGATTGAAGTAAAAGGCAATAAGGAAGAGGGGCAGATTATCCTCACTCCAGGGCAACGTGCGGAACTGAACAAAAATAATGGACGATTGACCGTGAAACAAGTGGATGCCAAGTTGGATGCTGTTTGGCACGATAATCTGATTCCATTCCAAAAAGCTGATATCTTCACCATCACCAAAGCGCTGGAGCGTTTCTATGATGTGAAAATCATTCTATCTCCTGACATTCAGACGGGTAAAACTTACTCCGGTGTACTGAAAAGGAAATCGAATATCGAGTCAGTGTTAAAATCATTGCAAAACTCTATACCTATTGATTATAAAATTGTCGGAAACAATATCTTCATTTCTCCCAAATAAGAAGTAAAAGATGAACCGGCTAAAACTTAAAAGCTATTAATACCATGAAATTAAAAACATTCCTAATAGTAGGATGTTTAGGAGGTTTATTCACACTTAGCTCCTGTACAGCCCCCACTAATGTAAAAGACTATAGTGCTTACGTCAACCCTTTCATCGGTACCGGTGGACATGGTCATACCTTCCCCGGAGCGGTAGTTCCCCACGGAATGATTCAGCCCAGCCCGGACACCCGGATCGATGGTTGGGATGCCTGTTCCGGTTATTATTATGCCGACTCTACCATCAATGGCTTCTCACACACACACGTCAGCGGTACAGGTTGTTGCGACTATGGAGATGTCTTGCTCATGCCAACCGTAGGTAAACAACAATATCGAACAACCGATCCCCAAAGCCAGCGACTGGCATACGCTTCCTCTTTCTCGCACAAGAATGAGATTGCAGAACCAGGATATTATTCTGTCTTTCTCGATACTTATCAGGTGAAAGCTGAAATTTCATCCACCAAACGAGGAGCAATCCATCGCTATACTTTTCCCGAAAACACCGAATCCGGATTTATCATCGACCTGGATTACAGCCTACAACGACAGACTAACTCCGAGATGGAAATAGAAGTAATAAGCGATACGGAAATCTGTGGACATAAGAAAACAACTTATTGGGCTTTCGACCAATATATCAACTTCTACGCTAAATTTTCCAAACCATTCTCTTATACGCTCGTTACGGACTCTATCACCATGGATAATGGTAAACGACTTCCTGTCTGCAAAGCATTATTGCATTTCAACACCAATAAAGACGAGCAGGTTCTTGTTAAAGTAGGTGTGTCCGCTGTCGATATTGCCGGTGCACGGAAGAACGTTGAATCAGAAATTCCCGGATGGGATTTCGAAAAAGTACGTAAAGACGCACGTACGGCATGGAATGAATATCTTTCCAAAATTGATATTACAACTTCCGATAAAGAAGATAAAGCCATCTTCTACACAGCCCTCTATCACACGGGAATCAGTCCAAATCTGTTCACTGATGCAGACGGACGTTATTTAGGAATGGATCTTGAAGTGCATCAAGGAGACACCCTTAATCCGATATACACTGTCTTTTCTTTATGGGATACTTTCCGTGCGCTACATCCGCTAATGACTATCATTGATCCTGATCTGAATAATCACTTTATCAATTCGTTAATTAAGAAACATCAGGAAGGTGGGATATACCCCATGTGGGACTTGGCTTCCAATTACACCGGCACTATGATTGGTTATCATGCTGTTCCGGTCATCGTGGATGCCTACATGAAAGGGTATCGCAATTTTGATGCCAAAGAGGCTTATAAAGCCTGCCTGCGTGCCGCTGAATATGACACTACCGGCATCAAATGTCCGGATTTGGTATTGCCTCATCTCATGCCTAAAGCAAAATATTATAAGAATGCCATCGGATATATCCCTTGTGACCGCGAAAACGAATCAGTGGCCAAAGCGTTAGAATATGCGTATGATGACTGGTGTATCTCTATCTTTGCAGAAGCGATGAGTGATTTTGAATCCAAAGCAAAGTATGAACGCTTCGCCAAGGCTTACGAATTCTATTTCGACAAATCAATCCGCTTCATGCGTGGATTAGATTCAAAAGGTGAATGGCGTACTCCATTCAATCCGCGTGCATCTACTCACCGCAGCGATGATTATTGTGAAGGAACAGCTTGGCAATGGACTTGGTTTGTGCCGCATGATGTAGAAGGATTAGTCAATCTGATGGGTGGAGAAGATGCTTTTGTCCAGAAACTCGATTCCTTATTCTCGGCCGATTCATCACTTGAAGGTGAGACAACCTCATCAGATATCAGCGGACTGATCGGGCAATATGCACATGGAAACGAACCCAGTCATCATGTAATCCATTTGTATAACTACGTTAACCGCCCTTGGAGAACTCAAGAGTTGGTAGATAGTGTTTACCGGAGCCAGTATGCCAACAGTATAGATGGTCTTTCGGGTAATGAGGACTGCGGTCAGATGTCTGCCTGGTATATACTCAACTCTATGGGATTCTATCAAGTATGTCCCGGCAAGCCGGTATATTCCATCGGACGTCCTGCCTTCGACAAAGCAGTTATCAATCTGCCTGAAGAAAAGACTTTCAGTATTGTAGTAAAGAATAATGGGAAAAAGAATAAATACATTGAAAGTGTATCGCTGAACGGTAAAGCTCTAAACATTCCATTCTTTAACCATCAGGATATTGCGAATGGAGGAACGATGGAAATCAAGATGACCGATCATCCTACGAAATGGGGAGTTCTCTCTCCGGCTCTCTCCTCCAAAAAAGAGGAATGAGTTGGTACTACTGGCTGTTCAAATTGAATAAAAAAACAAAACCTTGAAAAAGAAATTGGCTCAATTGATTTCTGATTCGATTGAGCCATAAATAATAAATAAGACCATGAAAAAGTATCTCCTATTAGTATGTGCATTAAGTTGTATCGTCTTTGCAAAAGCTAAAGACTGGACGCAGTATGTCAATCCGCTTATGGGTTCTCAATCTAGTTTCGAGTTATCAACAGGTAATACTTATCCGGCCATTGCCCGTCCATGGGGGATGAATTTCTGGACTCCACAGACAGGAAAGATGGGAGACGGATGGCAATACACTTATACGGCTAATAAGATTCGTGGATTTAAACAAACACATCAACCCAGTCCGTGGATTAATGATTACGGACAATTCTCTATTATGCCCGTAGTAGGCAAACCGGAATTCAATGAAGAGAAGCGTGCCAGTTGGTTTGCCCACAAAGGAGAAACCGCCACTCCTTATTATTATAAAGTATATCTTGCAGAGCATGATGTAGTGACAGAAATGGCTCCAACCGAGCGTGCCGTTCTTTTCCGTTTCACTTTTCCGGAAAACGATCATTCGTATGTTGTAGTGGATGCCTTTGATAAGGGATCGTATATTAAGGTTATTCCGGAAGAAAACAAGATTATCGGTTACACAACTCGCAACAGCGGTGGAGTTCCCGAAAACTTTAAAAATTACTTTATTATTGAATTCGACAAACCTTTCACTTATAAAGCTACGGTAGCCAATGGTAATCTGCAGGAAAATGTTACCGAACAGACAACAGAGCATGCCGGAGCCATTATCGGTTTCCAAACACATAAAGGCGAACAAGTACATGCAAGGATTGCTTCTTCTTTCATCAGTTTTGAACAGGCAGCTTTGAATATGAAAGAGTTGGGCAAAGATAATATTGAACAGCTAGCCAAGAAAGGAAAAGAAGCGTGGAACCAAGTGTTAGGCAAAATAGAAGTAGAAGGAGGCAATCTCGATCAATATCGCACATTCTATTCTTGTTTATATCGTTCATTGCTCTTCCCACGCAAATTCTACGAACTGGATGCTGCCGGACAACCGGTTCATTACAGTCCTTATAATGGGCAAGTATTACCGGGATATATGTATACCGACACAGGCTTTTGGGATACTTTCCGTTGCCTATTCCCGTTATTGAACCTAATGTACCCGTCAGTCAACAAAGAAATGCAGGAAGGTCTGATCAATACATATAAAGAGAGCGGTTTCTTCCCGGAATGGGCAAGTCCGGGGCACAGAGGCTGTATGGTTGGTAACAACTCTGCTTCTGTCTTAGTGGATGCTTACATGAAAGGAGTGAAAGTGGACGATATAAAAACATTGTATGAAGGGCTGATTCACGGAACGGAGAATGTACATCCACAAGTATCATCAACAGGACGTTTGGGATATGAATATTACAATAAACTGGGCTACGTGCCTTATGATGTAAAAATCAATGAGAACGCCGCACGCACGTTGGAATATGCATACAATGACTGGTGTATCTACCAACTTGCAAAGGAACTTAAACGTCCGAAAAAAGAGATTAATCTTTTCGCAAAACGTGCCATGAACTACAAGAATCTTTTCGATAAGGAATCTAAGTTAATGCGTGGACGCAACGAAGATGGTACATTCCAATCTCCTTTCTCTCCGCTGAAATGGGGGGACGCCTTTACGGAAGGAAATAGCTGGCACTATACTTGGTCTGTATTCCACGATCCTCAAGGATTGATTGACTTGATGGGTGGAAAAGAGATGTTTATCACCATGATGGATTCTGTTTTTGCCGTACCTCCTATTTTTGATGATAGCTACTACGGCCAAGTGATTCATGAAATCCGTGAAATGACTGTGATGAATATGGGTAACTATGCACATGGCAATCAACCGATTCAGCACATGATTTATTTATATGACTATGCAGGACAACCTTGGAAAGCCCAATACTGGTTGCGTCAAGTAATGGATCGTATGTACTCTCCTACTCCGGACGGCTATTGTGGCGATGAAGACAACGGACAAACTTCTGCCTGGTATGTATTCTCGGCATTAGGTTTCTATCCTGTTTGTCCGGGAACGGATGAATATATTATAGGTGCTCCGTTATTCAAGAAAGCTACACTTCATTTTGAGAATGGCAATAGTTTGGTTATTGATGCTCCGAATAATAGTAAGAAGAATTTTTATGTCAATTCGATGAATGTTAATGGTGCTGATTACACTAAAAATTATCTCCGACACGAAAATTTGCTCAAGGGAGGTACGATCAATGTTGAAATGAGTAATCAACCTAATCAGAATAGAGGTACTAAAGAAGAAGATATGCCCTATTCTTTCTCTAAAGAGTAATAATCCTTTCTCCATAAAGTTAAAACATTGCCGGAATCCATCTCATTTCTCGCCGAGGTGTTTTCCGGCAATTTCAGTCTACCTCCTGTTTATTGCGGACATCATCTGCATAAAAATTCCTCAATTATCTTCTGTAACAGAAAATTCTTCGTATCTTTGTTCTTGTTCTTATTATAAAAGCAGAGATTATGAGCAAACTTTATCCTATTGGTATCCAAAACTTTGAGAAAATCCGTAAAGAAGGTTATGTATACATTGATAAAACTGCAATGATTTATCAATTAGTAAAGACCGGAAATTATTACTTCCTCAGCCGTCCCCGTCGTTTTGGCAAAAGCTTGCTGATTTCCACCCTCGAAGCTTACTTTCAAGGAAAAAAGGAGCTCTTTACCGGACTGGCAATGGAGAAACTGGAAAAAGACTGGATTGCCTATCCCATCCTGCATTTGGATTTAAACACCGAAAACTACAGTATCCCCCAAAGCTTGGAACTGAAGTTAGAACGTGCCCTATCCGCTTGGGAGCAGCTCTATGGGAGCGACCCGGCCGAAAAATCATTAGCGTCACGCTTTGAAGGTATCATTCAACGGGCATACGAAAAGACAGGTCAACGTGTAGTTATCCTCGTTGACGAATATGACAAGCCCATGCTTCAGGCTATCGGCAACGAGGCGTTGCAAACGGCTTACCGCAATACGCTGAAAGGGTTCTACGGAGCACTGAAAAGCAAAGACGGCTGCATCCGTTTCGGGATATTGACGGGAGTGACCAAATTCAGCAAAGTCAGTGTATTCAGTGACCTGAACAATCTGGACGATATATCAATGTGGAACGAATTTATCGAAATCTGCGGCATCAGCGACCGGGAACTGGAGATAAACTTCAAAGATGACCTGCACGAACTGGCGGATGCCAACGGAATGACCTACGAAGCTGCCCGCGAGAAAGTAAAACAATATTATGACGGTTATCACTTCACGCACAACTCCATCGGCATGTACAACCCTTTCAGCCTGCTCCATACATTCAAGCGGAAAGAGTTCGGCAGCTACTGGTTTGCTACGGGTACGCCCACTTATCTCGTCACCCTGCTGCAAAAGCACAACTACGACCTTACCCATATCACTCACGAAGAGACATCGGTCGATGTATTGGACGGAATAGACAGTGCGGATACCGATCCCATCCCAGTAATTTATCAAAGCGGTTATCTGACCATAAAGGGCTACGATGCACGTTTCGGAACTTACCGCCTTGGTTTTCCGAACCGTGAAGTAGAGGAAGGGTTCGTCAGGTTCCTTCTCCCGTTCTACGCGAATGTAAGCACAAGCAGGTCTGCATTCGAAATAGGAAAGTTCGTGAAAGAAATAGAGCAGGGAGACTACAACAGTTTCTTCCGCCGTTTGCAAAGTTTCTTTGCCGACACCCCTTATGAAACGATTACCGGTCACACCGACAATAAAGAACGTGAACTGGAACTGCACTATCAGAATGTGCTTTTCATCGTCTTCAAACTGATGGGATTCTACACAAAAGTGGAATATCACACAAACGAAGGACGCATCGACCTCGTATTGCAAACAGACCAGTACATCTACATTATGGAATTCAAGCTGAACGGCACTGCGGAAGAGGCTCTGCAACAAATCAAAGAAAAACATTATGCCCTCCCGTTCGAAGCAGATTCTCGAAAATTACTCCGGATAGGGGTAAACTTCTCCAGCAGAACAAGGAATATTGAGAAGTGGCTGGCGGAAGATTAACATATTTGATCAAACAACCTATAATCATGGAAGAAAAAATAGACTTCGAAAAGGTCCCTTACCAGTATCCGATGTGCCTCAACCGACAATGCTCCAAAGCAAGCACCTGCCTGAGACAAATCACCGAACAAAGCGTACCGGAGAATATCCAATATTGGGTTATCGTCAGTCCCAAACATTTGGAAAGCATAGAAGGGGATTGCCCTTATTATCGTTCCAACAAAAAAATACAATATGCTAAAGGATTCATCGGAATACTGGAGAATCTTCCCCACAAACAGATGCAAACCGTCATCCTACATCTAATGAGCTATTTCGGCCGTAGAACCTATTACCGCTCACGCAAAGGCGAACGGTTGCTCTCTCCTTCCGAACAACGACACGTATTGAATATCCTCAAGAACTGCGGCGTCTCCACCCCGCAACAGTTTGATGCATACATCGAAGACTACGACTGGTAATCGTATCTCCTAATTGACATAACCTTCACATCCGGACGACACAACCGTCACATCCGAAGGAAACGCTTGTCACATCCTGTCGACACAATTGTCACATGAGGATGAAACGACTGTGCCAACAGCTTGGCACAGTAATGACACCGTAATGGCACAGTTGTGCCAAGCCGTTGGCACAAACATCATTAGCCAAGGTAATAGTGCGTTATCTAAGCCGTGTAGAGGAAACTAAGCTGAAACTTGTTTTTAAAAGATAAAGAAGAGGTGACAGCAAAAATACTGTCACCATGCTATCACACGTTGCTGTCACATCATTACTCATTCACAATCAAATATTTAAATACAAACATGTGACAGATGACAGCAAATTTTCACTTTTCAATTCCCTAGTAGGCTCAACTCCCCTTAGCCACTATCTTCAAAGAGGACAAACTGGAATATTATCAGGCATTGGAAGTATCCCGGCCCAAAGATGATGAAGAACCGGACTTGAGGTCTATCCGCGATTTTATGTTTGCCCAACAGATGAAATATCTTACAATGGAAATCAAGAAGTATAAAGAGGCGGAAAACAAGAAAGAGATAAAATTTATCTTCTGAACATATATACTAAAAAAATCCCGCTATTGATGAAAAGTGTATCAATAGCGGGATTTTTGATTATCTAATTATATAGATTTTTGTCTTTCTTCTAATCCTACTTTACTGCAGGTGCCGTTTTGAAGAAGTGGAGTTCGTAAAGTTCTGCAGACTTCCACCTATCTTTTATCTCAAATTTCACATACCGCGTAGTTACCGGTTCATAGAATTTGATAAAATCCACATTTTCATCGTTGCTCGAGACCTGTCCCAAATAGCTCCAAGTTTCGCCGTCGGAAGAGACGGACAGTTGTATATTTTGAGGAGCACACCAATAATTATACCAAAGCCCTACTCCTGCAAGTGTTTTTTCCTCTTTCATATCAACGGTGAGTGAAAAATCTCCCTCCCCATATATACCATCATAATCTTCTCCATCCAAAAGGACTTCTGCTCCGTCAGAATCATCAACTTCGCCTGCCGTTTCTATAGTCCAGCCGTCTTTATTCCATTCCGTCCAACCTTTAGGGAAGACCATAAAATCCTCATAGTCCCAATCGTGAGGTATAATCTCAACTCCTTTCACAGTTTTTACCACTTTCAAGGAGAATGAGTTTCTAGTTTCGTCAGTTGAGACAACAGGATCTTCGCATTCGAAATCTGCAGTAACCGTAAATGTCGCATCTACATCTCTGTCTGTGCCGAGCAAGAAATCCTTGCCGATTTCCCAAGTAATATCTTGCGATATTTTTTGTCCGGCAGGAATAACGATTTCCGAAGGAGTGATAATGACATTATCCAATGCTTCCTCGTTCACACCTGTCACTACCGTATTAAATATAACCTTCACGTCCTTCCGCGCCGGACGTTCCAACCGTACATTGAAAATATATTTATTCTCTTCTGTTTCCAAGAAGTTTCCTGCGAATACAGTATGCACGAATTCAGTCTTGCTGTCAGCTTTTCCCTCCAGAAAACCGGCAGCTACATACGCCTCTTTCTTTACCAGAGCTTTTGCCTCCAAAGTAGTGGACGGCATTCTGTATCCTTCTACGGTAGCTTTCACGCCTAAATTACACACAGCTTCTTCATAATTAGCTTGAAAAGCTTCCATGTCTTTTATATCCAAAGTCACACTAGCATCCGTATAACCTGCCGGAATTATCAATTTTGTATCGCTTAGCTCCACATTCTCTCCAATCGGTTCAAAAGTGACTATTGTTTCCTCAGGGGAAGCGTTAAAACGAAAAGTGAATGTTGCAGGCTTATCAAATTCTAATATACCATCATTATTATAAAAAGCATTCACCGTTATTTCCGAACCTTCCTCACCTTCCGCCGCAAGCGTAAAACTATTGTCGGGGTAAGTAAGCAAATTCAAATTTTCATCTTCCCGGCATCCGGAAAGAACTGTCAGCGAACTAACCGCTAACAATAAGAAAAATCTATATAGTATTCTCATTTCTACAACTGTTTTTTTATTTTATTGTAAATCATCGGGATATTGGTATGGTGTAGCATCATTATCTTTATAAAATACAGTAGGTGCTTTCAGTTTAGCGCCATACAATTCTTCCACCCCTCCATACAAACGATTAAATACACTTTCAAAATTACCCACCTTTGGTGAAAATCCCATAAACCATCCGGCATTGTTATCTTTTATCTGCACAGGATTCAAATTACCACCTTTACCTTGCTCAAATTCCATAGATTGACCAGCGCAATTAATAGACTCTACCCCCTTCTTTATTACTGCAGCAGCATTTAAACCATAATCAGCAAAGAGAATATCCACCCACTCACTCATAGGCGATTCGTCAACTTTTGGGAGATTGTAAGTCATGTTTCCAAGTACATAAACTGCCACAAGTTTATCAGGCATCGCCTTTTTGGTTTCGTAGCACAGACGAGCAGCTGCTTCCTCACTACGATTCGCCAGTGCCGGATTGTTCACATCCGGTGCCTCTGTATATTCATCGTCAAAACATACTCCGTCCAAATTGTATGCATAGCAATATTGAGCCAGTTCTCGTGCAAAGTCTTTGGCGCCTTGTTCGGAAAGTTGTGCCACCCCTGTCATATCCCTGCCACCAACTACAGACAAGACCACTTTCATTCCACGCTTACGTAGCGGTTGCAGAAAGGTTTCGTTGTTGTCCAACAAGAATTGTATGTAGTCATTACATTTCAGGTATGGACGTTGCGCTACCGGGTCCCAACCAGTGTTGGCGGCAAAAGGAGATACTACGTCCCATAACATTTTTCCGTTCTCCAATTCAAAGGCCAAAGCATTCAGAGGATTTGTACCGTCAAAGAAAACAAACGCTCTTACAGCGCCTTCTCCTTTGAACGCAAGATTATCCAATTTTCTCATGTCTTTTATCAGATAAATGCAATGGGCAGCTTCCTCATCCTTTACGGTAATGTCACTGCTTGTATTAGTGATGGCAACAGGCAGGATGTAGGTTTTGTTCTCCACTACGGTTTCGTCCGCCCGGATAGTAACGTCCGTATAGGCTGATTTTGACGGATGGTCTACCGTAAGCTTACCGTCGTTGACAAAGGAAACAAGACGTTCAGGGTACAATTCGAAATCCGTTCCATGTTCTTCATTATAAACGGTCAGATAGTCCGCATCAAAAGCCACTTGGGCGGAAGTATTAGAACCCGGTACCCGGCTGAATCCCATTTTGACAGAGGTAGTATAGGTATCTTTGTATAACTCCACTACATTGGAGACAAGGTTGGAGTTCCCGTCACGCAGGTATCCGTTGTTTTCATATATACCGCTATATGCCGACTCGTCAATTTCTGCATTCATATTCAAATCGTCCACACAGGAAGTCAGCAAAGTCAGGCTGCCCGTAAATGCGGCAACCACTAAGCCCGTTATCAGATATTTTTGTTTCATAATCGTATTCTTTTAATAAAAAGGATTAATTCTCTTCTGGGAGTTCTACAGAAACCCATACTAAATCTTTCGCTGCAGTAATGTCTTGTCCACTTGCGGAATAATCTTTAACCACTTTTCCTTCTCCTTCATTAAATTTCCAATAAGCGATAAGTCCCTCACTTGCAGGGTCTATTTTGTAAGGATTTTGAGCTATTTGTTTTTCAGTTCTTTCTATATTCCAGACACGTACTTCCGAAATGTCTCCTGGCAGCCAACGATCGTTGTCGAAAGATCTGCCGATATAACACGGTCCATTCGGATAAGAATTTCCTCGAACTAAATTAACTGCACCGCCTGTGTCACTGTCTTCGTAAACTTTCACCCCATTTTTATAGTAAATTCGTTTTTTAGTTTCCGAGTTATACACCACGGCGATGTGTACCCATTCGTTTACCGGTAATCCAATACCCGATACATAATTAGCAGGTGGAAATGGTGAGCCACCCGGTGCAACTACCTGAAGCTGATTGCGAGGACGGTCGGCATCACCGATACGTAACAGGAAATTGCCTTCAACACCGAAAATTGTGCTTATCGCATTCGTCCGTTCGGCTTCCCAGTCGTTACTCCGCACCAACGCCTCTACCGTAATCACTTTCACATTCCTCATAGCATTGTCATCCTTCCATTTCACCGGAAGATAGTTTTCCCGAATATTTGCCACCACATTGATAAGGGCAGCACCTTTAATAATAAAATAGGTGGTACGAGCACTCTCGAGAACTCCGATACCTGCATCCGTAATGGAAACCGGCAATACATAACGACGATTTTCATCCAATCGGTTTAAGTTCTTAAAGTTCACCACAATGTCGTCTCCTGAAATAGCACCCGCCTTAATTGTTACGTGCTTCTCCGAAATTTCATAATATTCTTCGGGTAATGCCGTGGCATCGTCAGCATAGCTCAAATTATAGGCTGCAGTCAGTGAGGGAACAGCTCCGAAACTGATCTGAATATCTTTCTCTACAGGAGCGGCAAGTCTGTAAGCAATCGTACGGCTTTCATTTATTATATCTTCTTTAATCAATAAGTTGTCAGTCACAGGAGCCGAATTTATATAGACCTTATTGTCATAATGATGTTCATCATTAATGTCCGCATTCTTACAGCTACTTACTACAAATGCAGTAAGCGCCACGGCAGCTAAGTGATAAATATACAATTTCATATTCTACTTTTATTTATTAGGATTCATTATCTGGATTACTTCACGCACAGATGCATAAGTATTATTGAAATAATCCTCTTGGATATTGTCGACAAAAATACCGCTGCGGGTAAACTCCGTAGATGCCTGAACAATCCATCGGGCTGTACCTTGTGCCGCCAAACTCCTGTCTCCCTTTGTATTCCAATAGCCGATCAACATATCCGCATCTGACTTTAGAGGAAGCTGCGTGGCAGCAATAAAACGATCAGTGGGAACAGGATTGGTATTTGTTCCCGCCGCTTCCTTACCGGCTTGGATAGCCGTCATGGCATTCATCGTAAGCGCAACCTGATTAGTGGAAGAAGTGGTTTTCAGAATTAAATAGTTGTATTTGTCCAGCATATCCATGTTTTCGGGATCCAGATATTGCACGTTTCCATAAAATACCATCATTTTGTCGATATGTCCGGCCTGCCAACTCATCACCTTGCTGAAAAAGTTTTGTTGGCGCTCCTTATATTGTTGCAATGGAATTTCCTTCATCCCCACCATCGAACGTCCTGTATAGCTTACAAGGATACCGTCGTATCCGTAACCGTCACACAAAGCCAATAAGGCATCCGTACGTTCATTCAGATATTTCCGGGCTTCTTCTTCCGTTAGTTCTGGATTCTTTTCCGCTTTCTTATTCCATTCATTTTCTAAGTCATCGTAATTAATACAAGCAAGCGTACGAATAGCTTTCTCACGAATTTTCACCATTTCCGCTTGTGTTTCCCCCGAAAGATTTTCGGGATTATTCAGACAGATGAAATCCACGCTGTCTGGCACAACGGTAAGACGTTCGGACTGATGTCTCGGATTACCAGGATTATTAAAAGATACAAAGACCACTTTATGCCCTTCTGCTTTGTATAACTTCAAATCCTTCAGATAGTCAGCATACAGTTGCGGGTTCTGCTCTTCAAACGTAGGGTAATGGATATCAATACTTTCCGGGTCTGTCCAGTCCTCACATGAGGTAGATATCATCCCCCCCGCCATCAATATTGCTGTAAACAAACAGTTTTTTACTATTCTTCTCATATATATTATCGTTTAAAGATTTTAGTCATTTTTTTGCTTAAGTTCTCCATGTACTTGGTTGGTAATTCCGGATTTTGCATCTTTGATGACGTCTCTTCAAATATATTATTCATATCATATTAAAATAAGAGGTTAATCACTAAGGTTTACATGCCCACCATAAATCAGTAGCCATATTATCCGAATTCTTTAAATAGTTATCAACAGCATATTGTACATTTACTGTGTTATCCGTATATTCTGCAGACGGATAAGGCATACGACGTGCTCCCTTTTTGTTATCCACGGTTCCACCACTCATATTACCTTCGTCTGTAGCAGGAATTAATTTAGGATAACCTGTACGGCGATAATCCGCCCACGCTTCATTTCCTAACATCCAATTGGCTATCCATTTCTGCGTAATGATTCTTTCCTGTTTCACCTCGTCGCTAGCAGAATCATCCCATTTAATCGTTATTGTTGAAATCGGAGAATTATATGTGTTAAGTCCGGAAGGATCAGTATAAGTGGTCGGTATCTTGCTTTCATCATTCAGATATTCTTCTGGATTACCGGCGTTCCATTGTTCAAACGAAAGACGAATTCCTTGATTATAGAAATCACGTGCTTCTCCTCCCATATCGAACTTGAAAATAGCTTTTCCTTCTGCTCTTAAGAAGGCAACTTCAGCAGCATTCATCCAAAAGATAGGATCGGAAGCCGAGATTTTTATCTTGGAATAGTTTATAAAATAATCTTTAGCTTTTTCAAGATTGATGCCACGACGCAAGCCGACATATTCCTGGTCTTTCCATCCTGATTTCTCGAAATAAGCAGCACGGCGTCCATCTGAATAACCATTCATATAGCAAACTATATCAGCTGCCACATGACTGTCGCCACCGCTTGTTTCTTCGTTGTATCTAACAGCTGTGTACAATGGATTGGGAATTGTACCGAAGTAATTCCACTTTGCGTTATCCGCATTGGATTCTATTACACCAAATTCGTGTTTGACTGCACTTTCAGCCATTTCTTGGGCTAATGTTTTATTAGCATAAGCAACCCGAATAGCTAAGCGGAGTTTTAGCGAATTGGCAAACTTAATCCATTTGGCTACATTTCCGCTATATACATAGTCAGCAGTAGCTACGAGAGCTGAGCCACTATTTTCTGTCAAAATTTCTATTGCCTGGTTCAATTCTTCAAAGAATTTATTATAAACATCTTCTTGAGAATCATAGGGAATTGTTATTTTTCCGTCTGCTCCAATTTTAGAATAAGGTATAGGACCATACGTATCGGTAATACGACTCATTGCCACTACTTTTATAATTTCAGCAATAGCATAAGGAACCGGATTATTAGTAGCTTCAGATACACTTTTCACTGTGGACAAGTTACTATATAGTACCGGAATAACTTTATCACTTTTCAAAAATACCCGTGTCCAGTCGTCTGTCGGATTAAAATTGGAAATTGTAAACGCCCATGCACTCTTGGAGTCTGCAAAGTAACCTCCGCATGGACCTCCCAATAAACAATCGGTAAACTGTGCCGTATTAACATCACTAGATACAACACAACCGGCCAAATTACTCATTGCAGACCCTAGGGCGTAATCATCATCTGCTAAACTTCCCGGCTGATATGGATTGGAATTTATATCCATATATTGACTGGTGCAAGATATAAAAGATACAGTCAACGCCCCCAAAAACAGCTTATTTATTATATTATTTCTCATATTAATGCGTTGTTTAGAATTTGAAACTCAGACTGAAACCTATATTGCGTAAAGATGGCATCATAAAGTAGTCTATTCCTTGATAGAAGTTGTCCGTAGAAGCAATGCTTTCCGGATCAAACGGTGCTTTGTTGTAAATCATCCAAAGATTACGTCCGATCATGGATATTTTGATATCGCAGATATTATGTAACATTTTCCGAGGGAAAGTATATCCCAAAGATACTTCTTGCAGACGGACGTTGGTTGCAGAATAGGTGTAATATTGTGGCACAGAAGTACCGCCACCAATAATTCCATACCATGTCTCCGGATTAACGTGATCATTACCGTTGACCGGCACATATCCGTGGTCTCTTGCTTCAGCAGTTGCCTCAGAAACTCCATAATAATCAAGCATGGCTTGTGTACGAGAGAATACAACACCACCTAAACGTGCGGAAACAAGGAAGCCGGCATTAAAGTTATTCCAACTGAAGTTATTACGCCAAGCTAAATTACCTTTTGGTAATACACTTCCCAGTTTTATATATTTTTTAGGATCCTTGATTGTCTCAGTAGTCATCTTCCCGTCTTGGTCAATGTATATTTTATTATTACTATCTCGTTTCAAATCAATAAAAGAATACAAGTCGCCCATGCTGCCACCTTCTTTTAACAAGAAGTGGGCTTCGCCTAAACCTCCCATGTCAAGTGTACCAATAGAGAAATTCTCTCCTGTGACAGGATTGATTGCATTGCTGGCCAAGGTCAGGATTTTATTCTTATTCATAGAGAATGTAATTCCGGTATCCCAAGTAAATTTGTTCCATGTATTTTTATATCCCAAAGAAAGTTCAAGACCTTGATTTCGTACTGCTCCTGTTTGAATATACATGGCCGACCAACCACTGACCGGCAACTGCGGATTAAATGTTTGATTCATAGTTTTGGCATTATAATATGTAATGTCTAAATCAAAGTTCTTTAAGAAACGCATAGTTAATCCGACTTCAAAAGACTGAGTCCGTTCCGGCTTCAGATTGTATAAAGGATATTGGGTCATGATACTCCACTGAGCGGAATTCGCAGTCCATTCATAACGAGGATTAGCCAAATATCTTTCGAAAGCACTACCTACAGATGCCCAGGAACCACGTAGTTTCATATAAGACAAATAGTCTTTATTCAAATTCGGCATCAATTCGGAAAGAACTACGGAAGCACCGACTGACGGGTAGAAAAAAGACTTGCTTTTTGAGTTTGGTCCGGCCAATTGTGAAGGCCAGTCATTACGTCCGGTCAGTGTTATATAATAGGTACTTTTATATCCTAATTCGGCAGAAGCGAATATAGATTGAGTTTGTTCTCTCCATCCTTCTTGCAAACGTTCTGTCTTACTCGGACTCAAATTCTGAATAGCAAAGAAATTGGTTAATCCGACAGTCTCACTTTTGAAAGGATCGGTACCGTCAGCAATCGGACCACGTACTTTCATTGCATCAGAACGTATATCGGAGAAAGAACCACCAACGTTTGCCTGCAATGAAATGGTTTCACCAAACATTTTATTGATATTCACAAGGAAGTCTGCGTACAATTGCTTATCATTAGTTCGGGTAATTCCATATAAGCCGCGAGACGATTTTTCCGTCAACTGAGTATTGGTGGAAGCATAGAACTTCTCTGTATAATCATTATTAGAGTTATCCAGGCGAACACGACCGGAAACACTTAACCAGTCTAATATCTGATAACTTAAATTAGCATTCAGCATATAACGGTCTTTCTTATTCTCACGCAGATTGCGATAATTCACCCAATATGGATTCTGCATAGTCATGGCTTCATCACCAACCGGCCAATATTGAGTATAAATTTTGCGAGCCGGGTCATAACGCTCATACATACTAATATCTTCCCAGTCATTGCCACGCGGAAATAAATAAGCCCCCACTAACGGGTTGTTGTATGTACCTTGGTTTGTCATATTTCTATCATTTTGTAGAATATAACTTGCTCCAAAATCCAATGTCATTTTATCGTCCAAAAAAGAGGTCGTATTTCGGACGGTAAAGTTATAACGATTGTATTTGTTGTTAGGAACGATACCCTTTGAATTTACAGCAGCTGCTGAAGCGTATGTCTGGTTTTTCTCGGTTCCGGTAGAAAATGAGACACTCTCTGTAGCAATAACGCCAGTTTGGAAATAATCATCCTGAGGACTATAACCATAATAGTTAGCTTCTGTGAGTTTACGTCCCCAACTACGGGCACCGGATATATTTTGCACACCTTCCATACCTGTTCCATAACGAGTTTGAAAACGTGGCATAACAAACGGGGTTGTAAATTCAGTATTTGAATTGACTGTAATACTTACCCGTCCTTCTTTACCTTTTTTAGTCGTGATTACAATTGCACCGTTAGCGGCTTCCGAACCATACAGAGCTGCTGCGGCAGCACCCGTCAATACAGACATTGATTCAATATCTTCAGGATTGATATCGGCAATCGGTTCACTGGAACCTCGTGAGTCAAATTCCGTACCTCCACTCTTCGTTGAACGTCCGGAAAAAATGGGTACACCATCGATTACGTATAGTGCATTGGAAGATTGCATAATTGATTTTGTACCACGCATCACTACTTTTGATACACCACCAACCCCTGAGGAAGAAGCATTGATATTGACACCTGCTACTTTTCCACTTAAAGAATTGACAAAGTTCGCATCTTTGTTTGATGTAATCTCATTGGTGTTCACTTGTTGTACATTATAACTTAATGCCTTTTCCGAACGTTTGATGCCCAATGCAGTGACAACAACTTCATCTATTACTTGTGTGTCATCCAGCATTGTAATATTTATAGCCGTTTGACCTTTTAATGGAATTTCTTGTGTCTTATAGCCTATATAAGAATATACAAGAATAGGGTTAGCGTTCTTGGTAACCACTTTATAGTTACCATCCAAGTCAGTTATAGCCCCATCAGTTGTACCCTTTATCAGGATGCTGACACCAATCAGAGGTTCTCCTTTAGCATCCAAAACTTGGCCTGTAATAGTACGTTCTTTTCCAGTTGGTTGTTGGGTTGGAGCAGGAACTCCTTTTTCTGATAAATAAACAATATTCTCTTCTATTTTATAAGAGATATCTTTATTTTTCAGAAGTGTGTTTAAAACTTCCTCTAGAGAGACATCTTTTACTTTTAACGGCCCAACGGTAATTGTTGACAGCTTGTCATTGTAAAAAAACTGATACTTTGATTGTGATTGAATTTGTTTAATAACACTACCCAAAGTTGTACGGGGAGTCGATAAGGTCAACTGTGCCGCAGCCCATTGTACAGGAACTGCTATCAACAAGAGAATCAGTAAAGCTCGAAATAGCTTCGACTTTTGAAGCGAATGTTTGCTTTCCATACATTTTATTTAATGGTTATACATTTTATTGAACTCCAAAGGAAGGTGTCGACTTTCCTTCCCTTTGCTAATAAAACAACGCTAAATTAATAAACACTTAGCTGAATTTATAATTTTTTTCGTAAAAGCTCAAAAATCTTTAGTTCTTGGAAGTGAAATGCATTGAATCAAACAATAGCTTCTGTGTCTTTTATATAGTCCCTCCTTGTAACTTGAAGAATAGGATTGATTACATTTTACCAAGTACATGGAGAACTTAGTAGTAAGGCAAACCCTATAAGCAAAAAACATTTTATACTATAATAATATGAAAAAGATATTCAAATATACATTTCCTGCACTTATCGCCTGCCCGATGATGCTGGTGGCATGTTCGGAATGGACGGAACCAGAAAGCATTACTCTCCGTTACCCTTCCATCGAAGAACAGAATCCGGAACTATACGCCCAATACTTGGAATCACTCAATGATTTCAAAGTCAGTGAACATTCCATTGTCATAGTTTCTATGAACAACCTTAGCACTGCCCCTGCCAATCAGAGCCAACACCTCACGGCACTGCCCGATAGCGTAGATTATATCTGCCTGAACAACATCTTCGACGTGAATGAGATACATATCACTGAAATGGATGAAGTTCGTAAAAAAGGCACAAAAGTAGTAGGATTGGTAGACTTTGACGCCATCGAAAGCGCTTGGCAAGCCATTCTTAAAAAAGAGGCGGAAAATGCTGCCAATGTGGAAACTCCCGAGGAAGGGTTCGAACCGGAAAGTAATGACGAATCGGAGAGTGAAGACGAAACAACAGATGAAGATCCGGCTATTATCAATGCACGGCGTTTCATCGAATACTGTAAAAAAGAAACAGCCCGACAATTGGATGCTATCAATGCATTAGGAACAGATGGTATAGTGATGAACTTCACCGGTTTCGACCTCAACTCTCTGCTACAGGACGAAGAAAAGACCGCTGCCGAAACAGAACGACAAGGTGCATTCTTCAATCTGCTGGCAGAGTGGAAAGTCGCCCATGCGGACAAAGAACTCATCTTCAAGGGAAGTCCGCAGAACGTTATCGACAAAGAGAGATTGGTAGAAAGCAGGTATATCATTGTCAATGCCCATAGTGCAAAAAATCTCTACGAAATGTCTTATCTCGTACTGATGGCTTCCGGTAAGGATGTACCGACCGACCGCTTCATTATGGGAGTCACCACTCCATACATCAGTAGCACGGGCGACCAATATGGGTTAGTGGATGATGTATCCGCCATTGTTGCCGCTGCCGAATGGACACTGCAAGAAGAAGTAGCTGATTATGTAAAAGCCGGAATCTCTATCGACGGAGTAGAGCAGGACTATTTCAACCCTGCAAAAATATACACCAATGTTAGAGAAGCAATTAATATCCTCAGTCCAACCGCTAAATAAAAACAACTTATGAAACTGAATAAACTAATAATGACGATGTTCGCCGCTTTCTCCATCACCTTGACCGGATGTCAGGATAATGAAGACGAACAGCATTACGACAATAAACTTTTCCTCTCCACAGCAGCCTTTACGCAGGAAGTCCTGTTCAAGGCAGGAGATATGAATGTGGAGAAAGGACTTTCTGTGGCAATTGCTAAACCAGAAGCTCATGATATCAAAGTGACTATGGCACCGGCTCCGGAATTACTGGACACATACCGGAATGCATATTATGACGAAGCAGCTATATTGCTCCCCAAAGAACACTATGTAATGAATGAAAGAACGGTAATAATCAAAGCCGGAGCCGTCTCCAGCAATGTATTGCCTATTCAATTCGTCAATACGGGAGAACTGGACGCAGACGTCACTTATGTATTGCCCGTCACTATCCAGTCCGTTGAAGGAATCGAAGTACTACAAAGTGCCAAGAACTATTATTATGTATTCCGCGGAGCATCACTTATCAATGTGGTATGTAATTTGAGCGAGAATCGTGCTTATCCGGATTTCAATGATGATGCAAGATTTAATAATATGACAGAGAATACACTCGAAATGCTCTTTAACGCATCTCAACTTAAAAGCGAGATAAGCACACTGATGGGCATCGAGGGTAAGTATCTACTTCGTATTGGTGACGCAGGCGTACCCTCCAATCAACTTCAACTCTCAACTTCCAACGGCAATCTAACCAACTCTGACCTACAGTTTGACAGTAATAAATGGTATCATGTAGCTGTCACCTTTAAAGAAGGAGAAACCAAAATATATATTGATGGAGTGGAAAAAGCCTCAAAGAAATATTCAAGACTGAACACAGTCAGCTTAGGAACCAAGCATTCAGACGAAAGCGGCGGACAAGCCCGTTGTTTTTGGATTGGATACTCTTACAATGAGCAACGTTCCTTCAACGGTTCGGTAGCCGAAGCGCGCATTTGGAACCGCGCCCTTTCTGCCGAAGAAATACAAGCTGTCAATCATTTCTATACAGTAGACCCTACTTCAGAAGGCTTGATAGCTTATTGGAAATTCGATGAAGGTGAAGGTCAAACAGTGAAAGACCACAGCTCAAGCGGTTATAACCTGACCATAGAGAATCTTCCGAAATGGGAATTCGTTACCTTACCCGAAAAATAACCAGTTAATCTCATTGCAAATAATCTCTTAACAAAATATGAATATGATAAATTGCATTAAATATACTTTTCTGCCATTGGCAATGCTTACCGCAGGACTTTTTACATCCTGTGACGAGGAACTTGAATTTGTAGCAGACGAAAGTACTTACCTTTCTGCTACTCAAATCAACGGTATGCTGCTCGATGCAACCACCAACAAAAATAATTCGATAGTGGAACTGCGCAGGAACGAACAGTCTACCAATATTGTATTCCGCCTCTCCAAACAACCTAAAGCGGGAGTAGACGTAACAATTGACGTAGACGAATCCTACATAGCCACTTACAACTTCATCCACAATACGAACTTCGAGATGTTCCCTGCCGAAAATGTGGCAATCACCAATAACGGTGCCTGTGTGCTCGCACCGGACGACACTGCAACTCCCGGCTTGAAAGTAACACTGACCGCTTTTGATGGTATGGAAGAGGACAAAACCTATATTGTCCCGCTAACTGCAACTTCACCGACCGAAGGAGTTGTATTCTCTGAAATGTCCAAACATATGGTATTGTTAGTGCAGGACTATCGTCATAAAGCTAATCATAACAAAGGAGAAGATGCCGTAAAAACCGTAATTTATTTCGAAGTAAATACTACAAATCCACTCAATGCACTGGAGTTTAAGACGGCTAATGGCAAGTATTTCTTCGATGACGTAGTGCTTTTTGCCGCCAATATCAATTGGGATGCAAAAAAACAACGGGTATATGTATCCAACAACGATAACGTACAATTCCTGCTTGACCACAATGACGAGTATCTACAACCATTGCGCAAAGCCGGTATGAAAGTAATCATCAGTATTCTGGGAAATCATGACCAAGCTGGCGTTGCTCAACTTTCAGACATGGGAGCTAAAGAATTTGCCCGTGAGATAGCCGCTTACTGCCGCGGATACAACTTAGATGGTGTAGCTTTTGATGACGAATATTCAGATGATCCTGTACTTTCCAATCCTTGGCTGACGGAGCACTCTGTAGAAGCAGGCTCTCGCTTGATGTATGAATGTAAAAAAGCGATGCCTGAAAAGATTGTTTCATTGTATAGTTTGGGAAGTTTGCATTCTCAAAATTTAAAAATAATTGATGGTATAGAACCGGGACAATATTGTGACTACTCTGTAGCGGATTACAATAGAGCCGAAAAACCCGGCATAGGCATGACTTTAAAACAATGTGCTGGTATGTCTATCGAACTCTTCCGGGATAGAGGAGATGCAAGCACCAATACCGCGCGTTCCAAGAAAAATGCAGGATACGGCTACTACATGTTCTTCTCTCCCACTCCGCCCAAATACATCTCGGACGAATATGAACGAGACCAACTAACACATTGCGAGAATGTTTGTCTAGGATTGTATGACGAAGAACTAATCCGTCCGAGTTATTATTATCCTAAAAACAGTACCGTACGTACTGTACGTTAATGTGTAAATTCATTATTTATTTGACTCTTAAATAAGATACGCGAATATGAAACTATTAAAAAGAATATCAATAATACTGTCGGCAACCCTACTTTTGTGGGGTTGCTCCGAGAGCGACGAACCTGTGAATGAGACGAACGTTACTCTTTCACTATCAACAAACGAAATAAAAGTAAACGGTTTGGGTGACGAAATCCCTGTAACCGTTACAAGTTCCGGTGATTGGAGATTGGCAGGCACATACGACTGGGCACATCCGTCAATTACGTCAGGGAAAAGTGGAGATGAAGTGATCTTCAAGATTGAACCGAATTCATTGAACAAGATTCGCACTGCAACTTTCAAGTTCTTCGTCGGTTCTACAGTAGTACCCTTAGAAGTAGAATGTACACCTATGTATACAGTAAATCCACTTACAGGGCAGGAACTTAACATACCTAGAACTGCAAGTAACATAGCTATTAAAGTTGAAAGTAATATCCCTGATGAACTTACCATTATTTATAGTGATGAAACGTGCAAAGAATGGTTGACATTTGAAAAACAAAGTAAATTATTTGTCGGTAAAACAACTCTTTCATTCGAGGTTACAGCGAATAAGACATATAAAAGCCGTTCCGCCCAGATTCTACTGGAGAGCCCGTTTCTTGCCGAACCGGCAACATTAACTATCACACAGGATCCTGTTCCTTATTTTACAGTTTCTCCCAATACTCAAACACTGGAGTTCGATTTAGCAGAAAACACTCTCTCCTTTGAAATTAAAACGAACATAGAATATACTCCTTCAATTGTAAATGGAGCAGAATGGATAACAGAACAAAAAATCACCGAACCACAAATAGATGAAGAAGGTTTGGCAAGCACTACGTTATCTTACAAATTGTTGCCATCAACTAAGGTTCGGGTAGGTTCCATCCGCATAGAAAACAGTGTGAAGAATGCAGAATTTACTATCTGCCAAATAGACCCGAATGCACCCAAAGTATCTATTTCCAACTCTACTATCCGTGACTATGCCCTTGAAAAAGGATGGATAGCATCCGTAGGAGATGCGTATATTCTCACCGATGCCGGAACAAATGCTACCGAATTCATTACCACAAGCAGTCTCAGCAATCTCAATGGACTGGAAAATTTCCCAAACTTGAATACTATCAGTATAGGAACAAGCACTTCCCTAAAGAAAGTTGACATTACCAAATTACACAATGTCACTTCATTTACCATCACCGGCAACACAAGAAAGCCTATAACAGAATTCAAATTTGGAGACAACCCCATATCAAGTTTCAAAATGTCAGCGACCTATATCGACCAGCCTAAAATTACATTTATAGGAACTCAGCTCCAAGAAATTGATATTAATCTTAGCAGCCCAAAGAAGGACTATGATACGGAAGTGATTGATATTTCTCAATGTCCTTCCCTACAAATATTAAAATACAATGGAAAATATGTGAACACTCTTTATCTAAAAACCGGTCAGACAGTTCCGACTGTGGTATTAGGTACAGATGACTACGAAATTAAATATAAATAATTAAAAGAACAGTTTTCAATAGGTATAAAACATAGTAATCAGTGATGAACATATTGCCAATAAAGGCATTATAGCAATCCTTACGAATATGAAGAGAACCGGCAATAATAAAGTTTCAGACTTTATTATTGCCGGTTCTCTTTTTTTAATTGACGTGATAATAAATCTTACTATCTATACACATATTTCACCCAGTACTCAAATGCAGGATCTTGAATTTCAATGATATTTCCAGGCAATACATCAATTAAATCCTTTTCTAATGTTGCCTTACGCAAATTTTTAATATTGGCAGATGTCCCCAATTTATATTTAGTCAATACTTCTTTTGATGAAAAATTAGAAACGCTGTCGGCTACTGCAAGCAAAAAATTAATTTGTTTGGGTGTCAACGAATCAACAACATTAGCAAACAACAGACTCAATTGAGCAATCAAGCTACTAAAAGCCTCTTCAACAATTTCTTTCGTACAACCGCTATCCGGCGTACGAAACCAAACTTGTTGACTTAATTGTTGAGTATAGTAAGGATGATTTTTCATCTTATCGGCAATAAGTCCTGCCAATTCTGTTGAAATCTGTTTTCCCGTATCAGCGAAACGTTCAGAAATAAAAGTAACCCACTCCGCGTGTTCTATTTTTGAAAGAAAAAGAATATCACCAAATTTATAAAATGGCATACTATAGTTATTAAATATATTCAGCAACATATGCCGCTTACTACCATACAAACAATAACAAACTGAAGTATGCTTTTGCCAATGGGAACGAAGTTTACGTTGAAAAGCCAATGGTTCTTCATACTCATTGATATTTTGAAACTCGTCAATACAAACAACAATCCTTTTTTTCGTATCATTAGCAATCACCTGAGGCAAATCCAAAATTTCATCATAAGACAAACGACTGTCCTTAAAATCAATACCAAACGAAAGTTCATAAGTTTGAGTTGCATCAGATATAGAAACTATAGGAGCCAGTCGTCCCAAGTATTTCTTTACCCCACCGACAAATTCTTCCCAAACAGTAGTGGTAGATTTTAATAAAGAATTTGCAAAAACAGTATAAAACTCTTCTTCTGTACGACAATTAAAAATATCAACCTGACAAATGATGACATTCTTTTCTTCCTCAGATATCAATTTAGCGACTTTATGCACCAAAGACGTCTTTCCCCAACGGCGAGGAGATATAATAACAGTATTTATCAGCCCTTTAAAGTTTTTCTTTAAGAATTCTGTTTCATTCCTACGATTCGTAAAATTCTCGTTTTCAGCTATTCGCCCATATAAGAAAGGAGTTTCCATATTCATCTGTTTTGATGCAAAAATAGGAATAAAGTATGAAATCAACAAATATGAAATCAATTGATTTCAAACTTACTGATTTCATACTTATATTCAAACCACCTATTCCACCTGCTCTTTCGGATAATTCACCAAATACAATGTCTTTGTCGCCCGAGTAAAGGCAGTATACAACCACCGGAAATAATCTGGAGTCAAATACTCATCTGTCATATACCCCTGATCTAAAAATACATTCTGCCACTGTCCGCCTTGCGCTTTATGACAGGTTATTGCGTATGCATATTTCACCTGCAAAGCATTGTAATGCGGATCGGCTTTCATCTTTTTCATCCGGTCTCTTTTGTTTGGAATATCTATATAATCTTCAAGTACTGTATAGAACAATCGGTCATTGTCTTCTTTCGGTAATGCAGGTGAGTCCGAATGCAAAGTATCCAATAATAGATTCGCATCCAATTCAAAATCATTCTGGTCAGGAAAGCGAAGAGTAACTTCGGCAAAACGAAAACCGTATATTTCACGAGTTCGACGAACACGTCGGACAACTGCAATTTCTCCATTAGCGATAAAATCCATCTCCTTATATTTCTCTGTCCAATAGTAATTATTTTTGGCTATCATCAACATATCTCCGGTGTTCAATTCATCTTCACGCCAAAGAATTTGTGCACGTATTCCATTATTATATAAGTTCGCACGTTTATTAGATCGACAAACAACAATCGTTTCATCCATACCATCATGATCGTAACAATTAGTCAGTTCTTCTATCAGTTCAGTTCCGGGTACCAGTTTAATATCAGGAAAACCTGTTATTTTTATTTTAGGTAAAGAATAACAATCATCCTCCGCTATCAGTTGCCTCAACTGCGTGGCATTCCACAATATTCCGGATTCTTGCACCTGGCGAACCACTTGGGTAAGATCAATCTCACGTACTTCAAGTCCATAACCTTTCAATGCATCAGCAAAAAGCGCAGGACTCAACTCCTCACCTACCGGGGGAAGCTGTGCTGTATCTCCCATCAATAAGAGTCGGCAACCTTGTCCCGAATACACAAATTGCACCAAATCATCCAATAAACGTCCTGTTCCAAACATACTGCCCGACAGTCCTTCGTTTGAAATCATGGAAGCCTCGTCGACAATAAACAACGTATTGGTAGCTAAATTGTCATTGATCGAAAAGTTACTAAGCTCATTAGAAAAAGATTGTTGTCTATATATTTTTTTATGAATAGTAAAAGCCGGATGTCCTGCATACGCTGAAAAAACTTTTGCCGCACGTCCTGTAGGAGCCAACAATACAGATTTCTGCTGCAGCTGATCCATCGTTTTCACCAATGCCCCTACCAACGATGTTTTACCAGTACCAGCATAGCCTCTTAAGATAAAGACTTCATCTGCCAGTGTGGACAGCAGAAACTCTGAAAGAGATTTTACAGCAATTTCCTGCTCTAAAGTTGGCTGATAAGGAAAATTTTCCTTAATTTGCCTTTCTAAATAGTTATTTATCATTTTTGTACGAGAAAAAAGTTCGAGGAACTATCGTATTTAAATTTATTTATTCTATTTTTGCGATGCGAATATAACAACTAAAAACATAATTTATCATGAAAACAGTATTTAATATTGTATTGGTGCTTTGTGCTGCTGCACTGATTTACATCTGTTACACCAGCATTATGGGTCCTATCAATTTTGAAAACGCAAAAAAAGAAAGAGAAAAAGCAGTCATTGCCCGTTTGATCGACATCCGTAAGGCACAGCAGGAATACCGTTCGCTGCACCGCGGAATGTATGCACCCAAATTAGACACACTGATTGATTTCGTTAAAAATCAAAAATTGCCGTTCGTTATGAAGATGGGAATGTTAACTGACAAGCAATTGGAAGACGGACTGACTGAAAAGAAAGCCATGGCTATCATCGAAAAAGCAAAGAAAACCGGCAGATACGATGAAGTTAAGAAATGGGGACTTGAAAACTTCAAACGTGACACTATGTGGGTAGCTGTATTGGATACTATCTATCCAAAAGGATTCAATGCCGACTCTATGAAATATATTCCTCACGGAAATGGTGCTCAATTCGAAATGAACGTGAAAAATGACACTGCCAAGTCTGGTGCTCCAGTATATTTGTTCGAAGTGAAAGCTCCATACGAAACTTATTTGAGCGGACTTGACAAACAAGAAATCATCAACCTAAAAGACCTGGATTCTAAACTAGGTAAATATAGCGGCTTGATGGTAGGTTCTATCGATACTCCAAACAATGGTGCTGGTAACTGGGAATAATGATTGATTTTACTAAATCAAAACAATATACTTTATCCATCCGTCTTAGTACGGATGGATTTTCTTTTTCTATCTATAACCCGATTCATGACGATTCGCTTTCAATAATAGAGAAAGAGATAGACACATCTCTATCCCTTACAGCCAATTTAAAGGCGGTCTTTCACGAATCGGACTTCCTAAATCATCCTTACAAACGGGTAAATATAATGATGGCAAGCAAGCGTTTTACAATTGCGCCATTAGACTTATTTGAGGAGGGACAGGCGGAACTTCTGTTTTATCATAATCATCAGAAAAGAGAAAACGAAACGGTGCTCTATAATATTCTAAGAAAGAATAATGTAGCTGTCATCTTCGGTATAGACAAAAGCGCACAGACCTTTTTGAATGAACAATATCCCGAAGCTCGTTTCTATTCTCAATCTACTCCATTCATCGATTATTTTTCTGTAAAAAGCAGATTGGGAAACAGTAAGAAGATGTATGCTTCTGTACGCAAAGACGGCATTGACATCTATTGCTTTGAACGAGGACATCTGCTTCTGGCTAATTCCTTTGAATGTACGCACACAGAAGACCGTATTTACTATTTATTGTACGCCTGGAAACAACTGGAGTTTAATCAGGAACGGGATGAGTTACACCTAACCGGAATACTTCCGGAGAAAGACGTTTTAATGAGTGAATTGAAAAAGTTTATCCTACAGGTATTCATCATGAATCCTGCAACTAATATTGACATGCAAGCCTTATTAACATGCGAGTAATCAGCGGTATTTACAAACGAAGAAGATTTGACGTGCCTCGAACATTTAAAGCACGCCCTACGACAGATTTCGCCAAAGAAAATCTGTTTAATGTACTCAATAACTATATCGATTTTGAAGAAGGAATAACAGCTCTTGATTTGTTTGCCGGAACAGGAAGCATCAGTATCGAACTGGTATCCCGTGGATGCGACCGTGTTATAAGCATTGAGAAAGATCCTGCACATCACTCATTCATCTGCAAAATCATGAAAGAGGTGCAGACAGACAAATGTCTGCCGATACGCGGAGATGTATTCAAGTTTATCAAGAATGGCCGCGAACAGTTCGACTTCATTTTTGCCGATCCTCCCTACGCTTTAAAAGAGTTGGAAACAATCCCCGAATTAATCTTTCAGAATAATCTTCTCAAAGAAGGAGGATTATTGGTACTGGAGCATGGAAAAGATAATAATTTCGAAGAAAATCCACATTTCCTTGAGAGAAGGGTGTATGGAAGTGTGAACTTCTCACTATTCAGATAAGATCCAAATACAATTTCATTCTTATTAAAGTAGCGGAGCCAATAAACGCACGATAGACTCCGCAGCTTTTTGTCTCCACGAACGTCTGCCCCAATTCTTCAAAAAGATCTGTGTACTTTCGCGCTGGTCCTGAAGAAATATTTCTTTCATTTCAAGGGCAGTTTCTACGTCATACATAAAAGCATTCACCTCAAAGTTATGCTCAAAGCTACGGAAGTCAACATTGGTAGAGCCTACAGTGGAAAGCATATCATCTGAAACCATCAGCTTAGAATGTAGAAAACCTTTCTTATAAAAATAGACTTTAACACCTGACTGCATCACATCTGCCAAATAAGAACGCGATCCAAGATGAGTTATCCAGTTATCTGCACGTTCCGGTAACATCAAGCGTATATCCACCCCAGACAATGCTGCTGTTTGCATAGCTGCTAATATTGGTTCTGTAGGCAAAAAATAAGGTGTTTGCATATAGAAATATTTTTTTGCACTGGTAATGGCAACAGTCAATCCCTGCATGATTTCTTTCCATGGCCCGATAGGCTCACTCGTGACAATTTGCACTAAAGAACTTCCGCAAGAGTCAATCTTCGGAAAATAACGGGAAGCGGTTATCAACGTACGGTCTACAAAATACCAATCAAGCAAAAAAGCCGTTTGTAAACCATGCACTGCCTTGCCTTCCAACATGATATGCGTATCGCGCCAAATTCCCCAAGAAAAGCCACGCATATAACGTTCTGCCAGGTTCATTCCCCCAACGAAGCCCACGCGTCCGTCAATAACGACAATCTTTCTATGATTACGGTAATTCACCCTACTGGTAAATAAGGGAAAACGTACTTTCAAAAAGCTCCTGACTTCAATACCGGCATTGCGCATTTCTTCAAAAAAACGGTTAGGCACATGCCAGCAACCTACATCATCATAGATAACCCGTACTTCAACCCCGTGAGAAGCCTTTTCTATCAGCACATCCCTGACCATACGCCCGATAGCGTCATCTTCAAAGATGTAATATTCCATGTGGATATGCTGCTTCGCTTTTTGTAATTCACGCAACAATGATTGAAGTTTGGTATATCCTTCGGTATAGACTGCCACACGGTTCCCCTCAAATGGAAACGCTTGATTCGTTTGCTGGAAAAGCTGAATAAGACGGGAGTATTCATAAGGAACGTCCGAACAATCCTGTGCAAGATATTCGGCCATTGGTTTCTTCAATAAGCGGTCGTAGCTTTTTTGCCCAATGATACGTTCGCGACGTTGACTCCGCCCAAAGAAAAAATAAAAGACAAGTCCGACAATAGGAAGGAAAAGTAATATGAGTATCCATGCCATGGTTTTAACCGGATTCCGGTTGTCAAGAATGATGATGACAATCGTACCGATAATGGCTCCAAAATAAAGAATATCAAAAGCCACTGTTGCTATCTGGCTAAGCATATAGTTCCAATCAATCATAGGAATCTCCTTTCATACGGATACTAAACAACAAATATAGAGTAAATTCTCGGATTAACAAAGAAGTCCCGGCAACAACATTGAATCGTTGTGCCGGGACTTTCGTTTTATCCAGATTCTTTTATTGATTAAAAACGCATAGGTCTACCACCGCCACCAAAACCATGTTCTCTTCTTGGGCCTCCCCCAAAGCCATGCCTATTGCCTGCTTTTCCACCTAAAGTATTAAAACGATATACGAAATGCACCATGAAATAACTTCCCAAAGTATTATATTCCGTATCACTCATCATTGTCTCACTGATAGAACGGGATAAACTACTTTGTTGCTTCAAGATATCATAAATTTTAAAACGAATAGTCCCAGAATTATTCTTCAAGAAATTCTTAGATATCTGTGCATTCCATAACACTTCATTATTGTTCAGCCCACCTGTATATCCATCCTTAAACCGACAGTTTACATCCGTGGAAACAGATATCTGCCATGGAAGATTTACGTTAGTATTACCTCCTAGATAATAATCAAACGTCTCACGGTTACTATTTTCTTGCTTACTATTTCGAACTAAATTATAATTGATAGAACCACTTAAAGACAAATCAAATAGCTCGCTACGGTAACTACTCGTAAAACGTTCACCCAAACTTAGATTATGCGTGGTACTTAATTCCTGATCTAAATTTCGATTATTTCCAACACTTGTATAACTCACCGCATCACTATACCTAGCATTTGTATTAGATGAGATTGTAAATTTCTTATTTTTCAATGGAGTATTAAAAGAAAAATATCCTCTCGCTTGCCAATTTCCATTTACATTCTCTTTTTTATAAACCCGTGCACCAGTTTCAGGATCATACGTCATTTTATTTGCTACAGAATTCAATGTATTTGTATAATATAAATTAGCAGAATAACTACGCATAGCTTCTGGCACAAACTTCCTATAATCAAGCGTGAAACTATTGTTAAATGAAGGCTTCAAGTTTGGATTACCATATCTCATATTCATTGGATCGGTAATATCGATTACTTCCTGTAGATCTTCAATATTAGGAGTGCTACTCCGTCCACGATAACGGAACATTAACACATGTTGTTTATTAAACATATAACGGAACATTATTGAAGGAGCCCAATTCAGCACATTTTGTTCGGGATAGTTTTTTTTGTAATTAGGACCGATAGTCGTTTTGCTTAACGACGTTTGAGGAGTTAAGCCAACGCCAACACTATACATCATTTTAGGATGAATACCACGCATAGAAATATCTGCAGTATGAGTATCGTAGAAATTTTCCACACGCGTGCTTAGATCATTATCATATCCGCGTTCCATATATTCCGGATATGGATAGTAATTAATACTATCATATACTAATGACTGTGACAGCTGTTTACGATGAGCAAATTCATAACGCAATTGTAAGAAATGATTCTTAAAAACAGGTTCAGTATAAGAGGCAGATATACTCCAGTTACGGCTGTCACTATTACGGTCTGTATATCTTGCGATGTCAGAAATACTATCCAACTCAAAAAACTCTGTTCTTGAATCAGAATAAGAATCTGATTCGCTATCACTATAACCAAAACGTGCTCCTAAATACAAATTTCTCCCTTTATTATTCAATCTCCGAAAAGCCATCAAACTACCATTAAAAGATGTATTATGATTTTTAGAAGAAGAGGCAGCTTCCTTTTCATTGACAGGGCTATGCGAGTTATTTTCTGTTTTTGACCAGGAACTATTACTCGATTCCGTCTGTGAGTAGCTACCATTCGGACGAAAAATTATTGTAGTCAATGTATCAGGACGCCATTCCAAACGAAAATCAACCCTAAAATCATGACGATTACGATTTGAATAGTTTTCACTCTGAGCAAAAGAAGAGGTTTCGCCCAAGAATGTTTCTGAAGAAGTTTTACGACGGGCATCATTATCAGAATGCCCATACTGAACATTTCCTCCAATTTGAAATTTCTTTGTGTCTTTAGCAAAATTAATACCTAAAGATTGTGCCGTTGTAATACCGGAGCCGGCATTTCCACCTCCTAATCCCTGTCCGGCATCACCAAATTCTGAAAAACCTTTGTTATTTGTATTATTAGCAGAACCGATTACTGAAAAACTAGCATCATCTTTAAAGCGACTAATCATCACCCCACCTTCATATCGCTCTTGACTTCCATAACCTGCAATCAAATTTCCTATCCATCCCTTCTTCATCCCCTTCTTCACTGTTAAATCTAAAACAGCCTCCTCCTCACCATCATCAATCCCTGTAATACGTGCCATATCACTTTTCTTATCATAGGCTTTTACTTTTTCAATCATGTTAGCAGGTAAGTTCTTCATTGAGACTTTTGGGTCATCAGAGAAAAACTCTTTACCATCAACCATAATCTTTTTGATTTCTTTCCCATTTATAGTAATCTTACCTTCATCACTAACTTCAGCACCAGGAATCTTCTTTACTAACTCTTCCAACATTGAACCTTCTGGTACAGGATAAGCTGCTGCAGAATACTCTGTCGTATCAGCTTTTACAGTAACAGGAGGAGCTTCGGCAGTAATCACCGCTTCCTTCAGCATGACAGCATCAGGGTCCAATGTAATGGTTCCCAATTTTTTATCAGTGGCGTTAGCAGATAATTGTACCGGTACGAGCTTGGTTCGGAATCCAATATAGGAAACTTTCAACACATATTTTCCGGCTTTTACTTTGGGGAGAGTAAACCATCCCTGGTTACTACTGGCTATACCGGCGGCATAAGCACTATCAGGTAATGATAGCAATTGAACTGTAGCCTGCGCTGCGGGCTCTTTAGTATCGGATTCCACCACACGTCCCGAAACGGTAATAACCTTATTCTGTGCAAAAATTGAGAAGGTGCATAGCAACATCAGCACCAACCCTGCTGAAAATCTTTTCATTTACCTTATTTACGATTATATTAGTAGCAATAACAATGTCTTTTTGACAAATCGAATCGCAAAAGGTTTAATTGAAAAGAAAATTATCTTTTAAAGAATCGATCAACAAGCGCTTTTTTCAGACCAAACTCCAGACAAAGCACATTAAAAACCAGAAAAGTAAGGAAAGAGGAAGTATCGACGTTTATCACATCTCCTTGCATAACACGCCACAACATACCACCAAAGACGAACAAGAATGTCAAAAAGATAGCATTACGAACAGCCGAATTCCGGATTTGCTCCGTTTCACGGCTTTCATTCTTACTCAATGCAAAGATTATCAACAAGCATCCTGCCATCATCAACAACTTTGTACATTCTTTATAAAACAGCAAATTAGTATCAGTTACTACTCCCTGCATCACCAAAATAAAAGGGATAAACAGAGCTACCAACAAGACAACATATCCTAAAGGACGACAATATACAGGTAATAATGCTTTCATGATTAAACGTTTTAATGAGACAAAAGTAAGTAAAAAAAGATATTTTATATACATTTGCAGAGTAAAAAAGCAAAAGAATCATGAGTAAACAAGAAGTTATTCTCTGCGAAAGCTTGGAAACGAGCCTCGGTCGTGCCATTGAGCTATGTCCGCATGACAAATTATTCGTCCTCACAGACGAGCATACCCAGCGTCTTTGTCTCCCCTCTCTAAAGGAATCGGGGCTGTTGAAAGATGCTGTAGAAATCTGTATCGGAGCAGAAGATGTGCATAAAACTCTGGAAACACTCGCTTCCGTCTGGATGGCATTAAGCACTCAAGGGGCTACCCGCCACTCTTTACTTATCAATCTTGGAGGAGGGATGGTGACAGATCTCGGAGGTTTTGCCGCAGCTACATTCAAACGGGGCATTTCCTATATCAATATACCAACCACCCTGCTCGCCATGGTGGACGCATCAGTGGGGGGTAAAACAGGAATCAACTTCAACGGACTGAAAAATGAAATCGGTGCTTTCGCTCCGGCAAACAGTGTATTGATTGAAACTGAATTCCTACGCACATTGGACACACACAATTTCTTCTCCGGATATGCTGAAATGTTGAAGCATGGTTTGATTAGCAATACGGCACATTGGGCAGAATTGCTCAATTTCGATTCCTCTAGTATTGATTATGCAGCTCTCAAACAATTGGTAGGCCAATCGGTACAAGTGAAAGAAGATATTGTAGAACAGGATCCCTTCGAACATGGAATCCGCAAAGCATTAAATCTGGGACACACCGTAGGACATGCGTTCGAAAGTATGGCACTGGCAGAAAACCGTCCTGTATTACATGGATATGCAGTAGCTTGGGGAATTGTGTGCGAACTGTATCTTTCTCATCTCAAAGTAGGTTTCCCGAAAGAGAAAATGCGGCAAACGATCCAGTTTATCAAGGATAATTATGGTGTATTTACTTTCGACTGCAAGAAATATGACCAACTGTATGCATTTATGACGCATGATAAAAAGAATACTTCAGGTACTATCAATTTCACCTTACTAAAAGATATTGGAGACATTTGCATCAATCAGACTGCCGATAAGGACACTATCTTCGAAATGCTCGACTTCTATCGCGAATGTATGGGAATTTAATCCATCCTACATCAGATATACCACATAGTAAAAGGGAATGAAATAGACTTCATTCCCTTTCTCTTCCCAATCCCTATAGATATTATTGCCTATTGTGAGGCAATTGTCCGCACTATTGTTCTAAGTTACTCATTCGATATTGTGAAAGCGACATTCCTGTATGCTTTCTAAAAAAACGTCCAAGCGACGATTGATTCGCAAAGTTCGTTTTAATCGCTATTTCCTGAATGTTCAGGCTTGTGTTTTTCAACAAAGCCTTGATTTCTAATATGATGTATTCAACAATCCAGTCTTTAGCAGACTTCCCGCTTGTCTCCTTAATTACCATAGTCAGGTATTTGGAAGTAATACACAGTTTATCCGCATAAAAAGCCACATCCTTATTCTCCTTAAAATGCTTCATGATAAGCCCAAAGAATTTATTAGCCAACTCTTCTTTACGGGTATCCCTGCGGGCAGTCATCAAGGTCGATTCCTTTTGATAAGCATTGAACAGTTCCAGATACAGATACCTCAACAAATGAATAATCAGCTCACGCCTATATATATCTTGAGAGGTAACTTTATCTTTTATCATACCCAGATAATTATACATCCGGGGAATATCGCGTTCCGTCTGCGGATACCAGTAATGAGTCCGCATATAGAAAAAGAAATGCGGAGAAAATCTGGGCACACCACTTAACGCATCACTAAACAGTGAAGTAGATATAACCATCGTAACGGTCGAGAAATCTTCACTTGGCTCACTAAATGAGACAAATTGTCCGGGTAATAATATAATCAATTCCTCCGGTTGTATCCAATGTACATCTTCATGCACTGTAATTTTGGCCTTTCCACCTAAACAATATATAATCAAAGCTGATTGATTATTAGAAGGATAAGAAGTCAAAGGAAGATACTTCAGATTTTGATAAAATTTAAAATCGTCACCCAGGACGTATATCTCTAATGTCTCTCTATTTTTAATGTCTAACATTTAACACCTTTCTAAACTAAGTCTTTTTACAAATGTATAACTTCCTAATTTACCACGCACCAAAAATGGAAATATAGTATCATACTAAGGAAGTCAAACACCTTTTATTTACATTAATTTATAAACAAACTCTCTGATTGTTAGTTCATTTATCATTTTCCTATTTCGTTTTATTATAGACTGACCTGGTTTTTATAGTGTTTTTAGGACAAGAAAAGGATTAATGCTTTCAAATGAAAAATAAGTAGATTGTTTTCTAATTCAAGCAAAATTAAAGAAATGTACTTTTATATCACATAAGAGGCAATCAAAAGAACTACTAACTCATTGAGATAAAGATTTGCATGACCACAAGAAAGACTAATAATCAGAATAATAGCTATAAATCGGCACAATTCATACTAGAAAAATCAACGGATTATTTGCTAATTAAAAATTAATCTGTACTTTTGCATCCGCAATTCGGGGTGTAGCTCAGCCCGGTTAGAGTACGCGTCTGGGGGGCGTGTGGTCGCTGGTTCGAATCCAGTCACCCCGACTGGTTAAAGAGGTTAGAAACCGAATGGGTTCTAACCTCTTTTTATTTTAGAAAACAATGAAAGAAGATCCTAGACATATCCATATCAGTGAATACAGTTATCCTCTTCCGGATGAACGTATTGCTAAATTCCCGTTGCCTACCCGCGACCAGTCCAAACTCTTAATATACCGTCGTGGAGAAATCAGTGAAGATGTTTTCACTTCTTTGCCGGAATATCTGCTGCAAGGCAGTCTGATGATATTCAATAATACAAAAGTCATTCAGGCGCGCCTCCATTTTCGAAAAGAGACGGGAGCACTGATCGAAGTGTTTTGTCTTGAACCGATCCAGCCAAACGATTATGTCTTGAATTTCCAACAGACAGCACATGCCGCCTGGCTTTGCATGATCGGCAATCTGAAGAAATGGAAAGACGGACAGTTGAAACGGGAAATGACCGTCAAAGGATTCCCTATTACTCTGACCGCTACCCGAGGAGAATGCAAAGGAACCAGCCATTGGGTAGATTTTGCATGGGATAATCCGGAAGTGACGTTTGCCGATATCCTTGAAGTATTCGGAGAACTTCCTATTCCTCCTTACTTAAACCGGGATACGGAAGAAAGTGACAAGGAGACTTATCAAACTGTTTATTCTAAGATTAAAGGTTCGGTAGCTGCGCCTACGGCGGGATTACATTTTACTCCACGAGTATTGGATGCTCTTCAAGAAAAAAGGATTAATCTTGAAGAATTAACTCTACATGTAGGAGCAGGCACATTCAAACCTGTAAAAAGTGAAGAAATCGAAGGTCACGAAATGCACACGGAATATATATCGGTCAACCGGAGCACCATCAAAAAACTGATTGACCACGACGGTTGTGCTATTGCAGTAGGGACTACTTCTGTACGGACTCTGGAAAGCCTGTATCACATTGGAGTTACATTGGCTGAAAATCCGTATGCTACGGAAGAAGAACTACGTGTCAAACAATGGCAGCCTTATGAAAAGTACGACCAGATTCCTCCCGTTGTTGCGTTGCAAAAGATATTAGGATATCTCGACAGGAATGGTTTGGAAACCCTTCACACCAGTACACAGATTATCATAGCACCGGGATACAATTATAAAATAGTGAAAGCGATGGTTACTAATTTCCATCAGCCGCAAAGTACCTTGCTGCTTTTGGTTTCAGCTTTTGTAAAAGGGAATTGGCGCACTATTTATGATTATGCACTGGCGCATGATTTCCGGTTCCTAAGTTATGGAGATTCTTCTTTATTAATACCATAAGATATTCTCCTCTCCAAAAGATTTTACGCAATATAAAAGACACTATGCCAAGCGATAATAACCAGGAAATGTTCCCTATCGTAGACGAACAGGGAAATATCACCGGAGCTGCCACTCGCGGAGAATGTCACAGCGGTAGCAAACTGCTTCATCCGGTAGTTCACCTTCACGTATTCAATGCCCAAGGAGACATCTACTTACAGAAACGCCCCGAATGGAAAGACATTCAACCGGGGAAATGGGATACGGCTGTGGGCGGACATATTGATTTGGGCGAAAGCGTAGAAATCGCCCTAAAGAGAGAAGTCCGTGAAGAATTGGGCATCACAGACTTCACTCCCGAGCTTCTCACCAGTTATGTTTTTGAATCCAGCCGTGAAAAAGAGCTTGTTTTTGTCCACAAAACCGTTTATGAGGAAGAAATCCATCCCAGCGACGAACTGGACGGTGGACGATTTTGGAAGATCGAAGAAATAAAAGAAAATCTGGGTAAAGGAATCTTCACTCCCAACTTCGAAGAAGAGCTGAAAAAAGTCTCTCTTATTCCTTCTCTATCCAAGTAATAATCTTTTCAGAGAACGGACTTTCTTTCGGAGACACAACTCCCGCCCAATGTCCGTTCTCATCAATCATAAACTTCTGAAAATTCCACTGAACCGGTGCGTTTTCTTTTCCATTCTGTTTTTTCTCCGTCAACCATTGATAAAGAGGAGCCATATCTTTTCCTTTAACGGAAATCTTAGCCATCATCGGAAAAGTAACATCATAGTTCAAAGAACAGAACTTGGCTATTTCCTCATTACTACCCGGTTCTTGTCCCATAAAGTTATTCGCCGGAAAACCGATAACAACAAAGTCTTTTTCTTTATATTTCTCATATAGTTTCTCCAGTTGAGCATACTGGGGCGTCAGCCCACACTTAGATGCCACGTTGACTACCAGCACTTTCTTACCTTTCAGTGAAGAAAGAGGAAAGTCCTTACCATCAATAGTTTTCACTGTAAAATCATAAAAAGACTTGTTTTGCGCTTCCGAAGAAATTGCAAACAACAGGCTTACCATCATCAAGACGAATGTTTTCATGCTGAATATACATTTAGTTTGTTTTTATATTAAACGAGTAAACTGAAAGAAATGTTTGTTCAGCAGTGAAACAAGAACTATGATTTTACATCTTTCAATTCCCAAATCCGTCACTTCACCCCACAATCTTTCCGCTTCATTTATTCTTAGTGATAACGGATGAAGATAAGTAGTAATTTTGTACCGTGAAATAATAATACAACAAAAATCATGTTTACAGCTATTGTACGTTTTTCAATCAAGAAGAAGCTGTTTGTAGGACTCACTACTCTCTTCCTGTTTATCGGAGGTATCTATGCGATGCTGACACTACCTATTGATGCCGTGCCCGACATTACCAATAATCAGGTACAAATAGTGACCGTATCTCCTACACTCGCGCCACAAGAGGTGGAACAACTCATCACTATGCCTATCGAAATAGCGATGAGCAATATTATGAATGTCGAAGATATCCGTTCTGTCAGCCGCTTCGGGTTATCGGTCGTAACGGTCGTTTTTAAAGAAAGTGTCCCCACACTCGATGCACGGCAGTTGATAAATGAACAAATACAAAGCGTAACAAGCGAGATTCCCTCCGAACTCGGAACACCGGAGATGATGCCCATCACCACCGGTTTGGGAGAGATTTACCAGTATATATTAAAGGTAGCTCCCGGATATGAGAAGAAATATGACGCAATGGAACTCCGCACCATTCAAGACTGGATGGTGAAACGTCAGTTGTCCGGTATACCCGGTATAGTAGAAATCAATAGTTTCGGCGGTTACCTGAAACAATATGAAGTAGCCGTCGACCCGGACGCCCTGTTTTCTTTGAATATCACTATCGGCGAGGTGTTCGAAGCACTTAGCAGCAACAACCAAAATACCGGAGGAAGCTACATTGAGAAGATAAAGAATGCCTACTATATCCGGTCGGAAGGTATGATTACCCGCATCAAGGATATTGAACAGATTGTAGTGACCAACCGGAATGGGATTCCGGTACATATCAGTGATGTAGGAGTTGTCCGCTTCGGTTCCCCAAAGCGTTTCGGTGCCATGACAAAGGATGGTGAGGGCGAGTGTGTCGGCGGAATTGCCATGATGCTAAAAGGTGCCAACGCAAATGTAGTGACTCAAGAACTCGAAAAACGGGTAGAAAAAATACAGCAGCTATTACCCGAAGGAGTCAGTATAGAACCTTACTTGAACCGTTCGGAACTGGTAAACCGGAACATCTCTACAGTTGTCAACAACCTGATTGAAGGAGCGGTTATCGTCTTCCTTGTACTCATCCTCTTCCTCGGCAACCTCCGTGCCGGACTGATTGTCGCATCCGTCATCCCGCTGGCAATGCTCTTCGCTTTTATCATGATGCGTGTATTCAATGTCACCGCCAATCTAATGAGTCTCGGTGCCATTGACTTTGGTATTGTAGTAGATGGCTCTATCGTTATCTTGGAAGGTATCCTCGCCCACATTTACGGAAAACAATTCCGAGGCCGCACACTGACCCGCAAAGAGATGGACAAAGAAGTGGAAAAAGGAACTTCCGGCGTTGCACGTTCGGCCACTTTTGCAGTGTTGATTATCCTTATCGTCTTCTTCCCCATCCTTACATTGAACGGGATTGAAGGGAAATACTTCACCCCCATGGCCAAAACACTTGTGTTCTGCATTATCGGAGCCTTAATTCTTTCACTGACTTATGTTCCTATGATGGCCTCCCTCTTTCTGAAGCATACCATTGTTGTGAAACCCACCCTTGCCGACCGCTTCTTCGAGAAACTGAACAAGATCTACCAGCACACCCTGCGCGCCTGTCTTCGTTACAAATGGCGTACCGTCATCGTAGCCTTCTCCGCACTGATCGGTTCACTTTTTCTCTTTACCCGCCTGGGAGCAGAGTTCATTCCTACTTTGGACGAAGGAGATTTTGCCATGCAAATGACACTACCCGCAGGAAGTTCGCTGACCGAAAGTATCGAAGTATCCCGCTTGGCAGAGAAAGCATTAATGGATAAATTCCCTGAAATCAAACATGTTGTAGCCAAAATAGGAACGGCGGAAGTTCCCACTGACCCGATGGCAGTGGAAGATGCCGATGTGATGATTATCATGAAACCATTCAAAGAATGGACAAGTGCCGGAAGCCGTGCAGAAATGGTGGATAAAATGAAAGACGCACTTGCTCCGCTCTCCGAACGTGCCGAATTCAACTTCTCGCAACCGATACAGCTTCGCTTCAACGAGCTGATGACGGGAGCAAAAGCAGATATTGCCATCAAATTATATGGAGAAGACACGCACGAATTATATGAAAGAGCCAAAGAAGCAGCTACCTTTGTAGAAAAAGTGCCGGGAGCAGCGGATGTCATCGTTGAGCAGACGATGGGATTACCCCAATTAGTAGTGAAATACAACCGTGGCAAAATAGCCCGTTACGGCATCAACATACAAGAGCTTAACACCATTATCCGAACTGCCTATGCCGGAGAGTCAACAGGTGTAATCTTTGAAAACGAACGGAGATTCGATCTCGTGGTCCGGCTTGACCAGGAGAAAGTGGCCGACTTGAATCTTGATAAGTTGTTTGTACGCACTTCGGAAGGAATTCAAATCCCTGTTGGAGAGGTAGCAAGCATCGACCTTGTCAGTGGACCACTGCAAATCAACCGGGATGCAACCAAACGGCGCATCGTCATCGGGGTCAATGTGCGCGACGCAGACATCCAGCAAGTTGTCGCCAATATTCAAGAGACACTGAACAAGAACATCAAACTGAAGCCGGGATATTACTTCGAATACGGCGGCCAGTTCGAAAACTTGCAAAATGCCATCAATACCTTACTGGTGGTCATCCCCGTGGCATTGATGCTCATTCTATTGATTCTGTTCTTCGCATTCAAGAACATCACCTATACCCTGATGGTATTCTCAACCGTCCCCCTATCGCTCATCGGTGGTATCGCCGCACTTTGGCTACGCGGACTTCCGTTTAGCATATCGGCCGGAGTAGGATTCATCGCTTTGTTCGGGGTGGCAGTATTGAATGGTATCCTGATGGTAAATCACTTCAACGAACTTCGTAAACAAAATACCTATTCCATGACTACAAACCAGATTATCAAAAGAGGGACTCCACACTTGCTCCGTCCTGTATTCCTGACAGGACTGGTTGCATCTCTGGGATTCGTCCCGATGGCAATAGCCACTTCAGCCGGCGCAGAAGTACAACGTCCGTTGGCAACGGTGGTCATCGGCGGCTTGATTATTTCTACCGTACTGACTTTACTCATTATTCCGGTGTTTTACAAAATTGTAAATTCATTTGCTACCTGGAGACGTCCGGGAGTCAAACTGCGCTGGCCTTTCGGGGGATTGTGTCTCCTGTTCTTGTTTCTTCCCGCGTTCGTTTCCGCTCAACAGACACAAACAGTCAGTCTCGAACAGGCGATAGAAATAGCCAAACAAAATCATCCTCGCCTGAAAATAGCCAATAATGCTATTCAACAAGCCAAAGCCACTCGCGGAGAAGTGATAGAAGCAACGCCTACCTCGTTCAGCTATTCCTGGGGTCAACTTAACGGAGAAAACAAAAAAGACAAGGAACTGGCTTTCGAGCAAAGTCTGGGCTCCCTTCTAACGCCATTCTACAAGAATGCGTTAGTCAACCGTCAGGTAAAAACGAACACCTATTATCGGCAGATGGTAGAGAAAGAAATCACAGCAGAAGTGAAAAGGGCGTGGGTCTACTACCAATATGCCACTAATCTCTGTTCAATGTATCGGGATCAGGATAAAATGGCAGAAGAACTGCAGCGCATCGGAGAATTACGATACCAACAAGGAGAGATCACCTTGCTAGAGAAAAATATGATGACCACCATAGCTGCCGATCTGCATAACCGCTGGTTCCAAGCAAAAGAAGAAGAGAAAATGGCATTGGCACGTTTCCAATGGAGTTGCTACTCCAACGATCCCATTGTTCCGGTGGATTCCACTTTATCCTTATTCTATACCGGCATTTCGGATGGAAACCTATCGGGAGCACATACTGCCTACTTTCAAAGCCAGGCAGATGAAGCGAAAGCAATGCTCCGTGTAGAGCAGAGCCATTTCTTTCCTGAAATCAGTGTGGGGTATACACGTCAGGACATTCTCCCACTTAAGAATCTGAATGTCTGGATGATCGGGGTTTCTTTCCCCATCTACTTCCTACCACAAAAGAGCAAAGTGAAGCAGGCACGGCTAACTGCTACTTCAGCGCAAATACAGGCAGATGCCAACATCCGGGAGTTAAGAAATAAGACACTCGAACTGGAAGCATCCCTTCGCAGATATAATGAGAGTTTACGATATTATACCTCTTCTGCCTTGAAAGAAGCGGATGAACTGACAAAGGCAGCCAACCTGCAATTGCAGCAGAGCGAAACAGGCATTGCCGAATATATACAGTCGATTACCACCGCCAGAGAGATACGCAGAGGCTATATTGAAACAGTCTACCAATACAATATTGCTGCACTGGAATATGAACTTTTCAAGTAGGTGGAAAATCGAGACATTGAATGAGATACATCACCCTGAATAATTATTATAAAACATAAGATATGAAAAAAATAGTTTATCCCATCCTTTTACTAGTTCTAACGGCTTGCAAAGGAAACCAGCAAACTACAAATAACGAATCCGCCGCAATTCCCGTTGCCGAAACGATAGCAGATACCATCGCACAACCCGAAGTGGATGCCATCACTTCAGCTACCTCAAAGCCTAATCAGGTTTCGTTCAACGGACGAATCGTTCTTCCTCCTCAACGTCAGGCAACCATTGCTTTGACCATGGGAGGCATTGTAAAAAAGGCTTCTCTGCTTCCAGGGCAATGGGTGGCTGCAAACAGTGTAATCGCCACGTTAGAGAATCCGGAGTTCATCACCCTGCAACAAACTTATCTGGACAGTCACGCACAGACCGAATATCTCTTAGCCGAATACGAACGGCAAAAAAATCTGTCTGCCGAACAAGCAGCTTCTCAAAAGAAATTCCAGCAAAGTAAAGCGGACTTTCTCTCCATGAAGAGTCGCCAGGACGCCGCTGCTGCACAACTTTCTCTTTTAGGCGTTCAAACGGAGGCATTACTTAAGAACGGAATACAACCGCTACTGGAAGTCAAAGCCCCCATTAGTGGATATGCCGCTAATGTAGCGATGAATATCGGCAAATATATCAATCCGGGAGAAGCACTTTGCGAACTTATCGATAAAAGCAGCCCGATGCTTTGCCTGACTACTTACGAGAAAGATCTCGCAGACATACAAGTCGGCAGCCCGGTACAGTTTCGTGTAAACGGAATGGGGACACAAACCTTTCACGGTATCGTGATTTCCATCGGACAAAAAGTAGACGAAACCAATCGTTCGCTCGAAGTGTATGCTTCCATCAAGGAGGAAAATGTACAATTCCGCCCCGGTATGTATGTCACGGCACACATTCAGAAACAATAATTGACCAACTGTGACAACAGCATTGACATTTTATAACCGGTAACTCATAATTTACCACTATCTTTGTTGTATGATAGCCAAAGCAATAAAAAAAGATAAATATATACTTTCCACAGTCATCATCTCCTTAGCGGTTGCTGTACTGATTCATTTTCCTGAATCAGTATCTCTTTTCGACCGTTTCGAAAGTCATTCCTTATTCCCGGGGATGAAGTTTATAGATGTGGCAAACGAAATCCTGTTTACCTTTCTGTCGCTATTGTTACTTTTTGCCATCAATACCCGTTTGTTTCATTTCAATCAGGCTTCCATTAAAATTACAGGGACAAAGATTTTGCTTTCCTTTATCGTGACATGGATATTGAGTAACTTGTCAGGACAGTTTTTTGTTTTCCTTCACAGAACGTTTGATATTCCGGCCATCGATGCCATGGTACATCATTATTTGCATCCATTGCGGGATTTTATTGTGGCATGTCTCGTCACCAGTAGTTGCTGTATCATTCATCTTATATTCAAGCAGCAACTGGTACTTATTGAGAACGAACAGCTTCAGGCAGAGAATCTCCGCAATCAGTATGAAGTACTGAAGAATCAGCTGAACCCACACATGCTGTTCAACTCGCTGAATACCCTGCGTTCGCTGGTACGCGAAAATCAGGATAAAGCGCAGGATTACATTCAGGAACTCTCCCGGGTACTAAGGTATACTTTGCAAAGTAATGAGTCACAATGTGTCAGTCTCCGGGAAGAAATGGAATTTGTTTCCGCTTATATTTTTCTATTAAAGATGCGTTTTGAGAACAATCTACAATTCGACATACAGATAAGCAATGCATACGAAGAATATCTCCTCCCTCCAATGGCGGTGCAAGTGTTGATTGAGAATGCAGTAAAGCACAACGAAATCAGCGACCGGAAGCCGTTGACCATTCATATCACGACGGACGATAACGGCAATTTGTCTATCAGCAACGACATTCAGCCCAAATGGACTGCAACTTCCGGAACCGGTATCGGACTTGCCAACCTTGCCAAGCGATACAGGCTCTTGTTTAAACGGGATATACAAATAACGGAGGACAGAGAGTTTACAGTTTGTATTCCTTTGATTGAAAAATCACAACTAGAACAATAATCACCATGAAGATTGTCATTATAGAAGACGAAAAAGCAGCAGTACGAAACCTGACTTCACTGCTTAATGAGATAAAACCGAATGGAGAAATCGTGACCATACTGGATAGTATCAGTTCCACTATCGAATGGTTCAGTTCTCATCCGATGCCGGAACTGGTATTCATGGATATTCATCTGGCAGATGGTTCCGCCTTTGAGATATTCAATCATATCAATATTACTTGTCCGATTATCTTTACAACTGCCTATGATGAATATGCATTACGCGCATTTAAAGTAAACAGCATCGACTACTTATTAAAACCCATCGGTAAGGAAGACATAGAACACGCTTTCGATAAGCTCCAAGGTTTACAGGATGCTGCTGACAAACACCAGTTTCCCTTTCCACAACAGGAAAATGAGCTACTGAAACTGATACATTCACTCCAAAAGCAGGAAAACTATAAAAGTCATTTCCTTATTCCTACCAAAGGAGACAAACTATTGCCTGTCTCTGTAGATATGATACAATTGTTTTATATTAAGGACTGTCAGGTCAAGGTAGTCTTAACCGATGAAACCGAATACTGTTTTTCTCAAACATTAGATGAACTTACAGAGTGTCTCAATCCTTCTCTTTTCTTTCGGGCTAACCGCCAATATCTTATTTCGCGAGAAGCTATCAAAGATATTGACTTATGGTTCAACAGCCGCCTGTCCATCAACTTGTATTATTCAGGAATCAAAGAAAAAATACTTGTCAGCAAAGCCCGAGTAGCAGAGTTTAAAGAGTGGTTCTCTAAGAGAAAGCGTTGATTCCGAGGCATTGCCTTCTTAAAACAAATAGCAAAACAAAGTGTTTCATGCCGTGAAACGATTGGTTTCAACGCTTGAAACAAGCAGTTTCACGGCATGAAACACTTTGTTTCTCACCGAGGAAACTTTAGTTTCAAGCCTCTGAAACTGCAGTTTCCCCTAATGGAAACTAAAGTTTCCCGCCTTGAAACTAAAGGTATCCCCTGTTGAAACTTCTATTTACATACAAGCTTATATTTATATGCAGGCATGTTCATTTCAAACGGTGATAGATGAATGATTAGGTGATAGGTGGAGAACAATCTATCACCACCCTGAAAGTTCGATGAACAAGGTGTTTCAGAAGGATGGTGATAGATTGAAAGATGATTTCCATTTTTACGTATGGAAAGTTAGAATATGTGCCATCATTCAATGACAGCTGCAAAGCCACCATTTCTAACCATCTTTATAGTTAGCTGCTCCCCGGCTTTCACTTGGGCTGACTTGCAACGATAATCCATCGCCTGACGTCCTGCATTGATACCATCCTCAAAAGATGTCATTTGATAAGAGCGATCTTTATTCAAGAAATCTAACTTTATGGTAAACTCACGTTCCTTTTCACCATTGTTAGTCATTCCTCCTATAAACCACTTATCACCTTTCCGTTTTGCTACAATGACATATTCACCCGCTTTAGCTTCCAGTGCCACAGTCTCGTCCCACGTTACGGGAACTTGTGTGATGAAACGGGTACAATCTTCATTACGATAATAAAGAGTAGGATTATCCGCCAACATCTGCAGGCCACTTTCAAAAACCACAAAGAGTGCCAACTGATAAGCACGTGTTCCGATACTTGCAGCATTAGGACGTTCCGACCGATATACATTAGGCTGCATACTAATCATCGCTCCGGGAGTATAATCCATCGGACCGACAGCATTACGCATAAACGGTAAATACAGACTATTATCCGGATAACAACCGCCCATTTGTTCCATTCCACGCACTCCTTCGTAAGACAATACATTCGGATATTTATATTCCAGTCCGGCAGGTTTGAAAGAGCCATGAAAATCGACAAACAAATGATGTTTGGCTGCTTCCCGGGCTACCCGTTCGTAAAAGTTGACCATCCACTGATCGCTTCTGTCCATAAAATCAATCTTAAGTCCTTTTACTCCCCATTCATTGAAAGTCTTGAAGAGATCAAAATTGTTTTCTACCGTCAACCACGTCAACCAAAGCACAATCCCTACATTTTTTTCTTTGCCATAACGGATCAACTCGTGCAAGTCTACTTTGGGATTAGGCGTATAAGGATCACGTGTACTTTTAGCCCAGCCTTCATCCATAATGATATATGGAATACCAAATTTAGAAGCAAAATCAATGTAATACTTATAAGTATCCAAGTTATAACCGGAAACAAAATTCACATCCGGTCCGTAAGGAGAAGCGTCATTCCACCATTCCCAGCTCACCTGTCCCGGCTTAATCCATGAAACATCCTGAAGTTGATTCTTTTCAGCCAGTTTATAAGTCATTGTATTCTCAATCAACTGCTTATCATTTTTACTTATCACAAAGTAACGCCAAGGATAATTTCTCGTACCTTTTGTTTTAGCAATGTAATCAGCTTCTTGAGTAATCTTCACGCTACGATCACTGTTTTCGGCAAACGCAAGCGGAGCTTTAGGAAAAACAGAGATTGCTCCGTTCGTACCCGTTCCTTTGAGAAACATACATGGATAATCAGCCAGATCCGACTCGCTGATTAATATTTTATAGTCTTTTTGTGTGTCAACCAATACCGGCAAAACAGCTATCCGTTCTTCAGGCTTCCACGCATTACTTTGAACATGTGTGTAAGGTTCCTCATAAGCTGTATGGAAGCCTCCCGGTTGTTGCAAGTGAAGAAGATAATCCGACGGGAAGTTGATAGCAAACTCTTCGTTCATTACTTCAACATCACCTTTTTGTGAGGTAATAAACCGGTAAGCAACTCCATCGTCAAAAGCACGGAATTCTACTGCATAATCTTTAAAGGTCAGTAGCAATTGATTATAACGATTATTGACTTTCGCATATTTCAAAGGAACAATAGGAGTTAATTGCTCGTCGACACTCGTACGTTTCTGACGGCGCAGTTTGGGATTTTCTCCCAACACCTGATTCCTCAATGTCAACTGAAGGGTATTGTCTTTCAACAATACATCTCCGTTATAATCTATACTATAATAGATTTTATCCGAGAGATTCAAGGACACTTTCAGCTCTCCATTGGGAGAAATTAACTCTAACTTATTCTGTGCACGAAGTAGTGATGCCAAGCACAAACACACAACTAACAGGAAATATCTTCTCATGATTTAGATATTTAATTAATAATCGTTTTACAATGGCAAATGTAATAAAAACATCACTTCGTACTATCAAACGGACTGGGTAATACTCCTTCAAAAGTCATTTTCACTGGTTTGATATACACGTTTTCATCAAATTAGCCTGATATTTCATTGTCTTTCCAGGCAACGACAAAGAAGGAGCTACCGCTTCATCCGATACCGCACGCTTATAGTTCGGTTTATTGCTCATGACAAAACGTAGTTTCACGCCATCACGTATATCCTCATATTTCAAATAAGATTTGTCATACTTCTTGCCATTCACATACAATTCCTTTACATACACATTCTTCGGCGACCAATTATCTGCTACCATTTCAATCACTTTTCCGTTGCTCATCCGAACTGTTATTGCCTCAACGCAAGGAGAACCGATGTTATACATATTGCTTGAAGGAGCCACCGGGTAAAAGCCAATGCAATTGAACATATACCAAGCCGACATCTGTCCGCAATCGTCATTGCCACTTAATGCATCCGGAGTATCGCCATAGAAACGTTCAGCAATCGTCCGTACCCACTTCTGACATTTCCAAGGTTCTTTCAAGTAATTATAAAGATATGCTACATGATGGCAAGGTTCATTTCCATGCCAATAGGCTCCGATACGGCCTTGAATATCATGTGCTCCCGGAATGTCATCCGGCAACTCTACTGTGAACAGTTCGTCCAACCGGTTGCGGAACCAGTTTTCGCCAGCTTCGTTGATATATCCTTGTACATCTTGTGGTACGTACCAGGTATATTGTACAGTAAAGCCTTCCGTAATATCCCCCCATCCATTTACAGATCCGGGGCCCTGATAAGCTACCGGAGTAAACGGTGTACGCCAGTTTCCCTGACTGTCCTTGCCACGCATATACTTCGTTTCCGGATCAATCAAAGTCTGATAAGAGAGTGCACGATTCAAGAAATAACGATAATCATCCTCTTTACCCAAAGCCTTGGCAGCCTGTGCCATACAATAATCATCATACGCATATTCCAATGTTTTAGATACTGATTCCGCCTCTTTATCGAAAGGCACATATCCCATCATACGATACTCCGGCAAACAGTCATAATTCGGATTCATCGCCGTGGTCTTCATAGCCTCATACGCACGTTCGTAATCGAACCCTTTTACTCCCTTCACAATCATGTCAGCCAATACGGAAACTGCATGATAACCAATCATACACCAAGTCTCATTTCCATAAAACGACCAGACAGGCAGCATTTTCTCCACACTTTTATCATAATGAGCCAACATGGAATTGGCAATATTGGCATTCACTTCCTGTTGAACCAGATTGAACCAGGGATGCAAAGCCCGGTAGGTATCCCAAAGAGAGAATACCGTATAGTTGGTAAATCCTTCGGCTTTTTCTATATTTTTATCTAATCCTCGAAACTGCCCATCTGCATCCTGAAAGATGAACGGATGCAAAGCCGCATGGTAAGCCGACGTATAGAAGGTTCTTTTCGTTTTACGGTCGGCAGTAAGGGTATATTTTCCAAGTTCTTTTTCCCATAGTGCTTCTCCTTTAGCTTTCAGGTCATCGAAAGCGAGTCCGGCAAGTTCCGCCATATTGTTCTTTGCTCCGTTTGTGCTGACCGATGAAATAGCAGTTTTTACAATCACTTCCTCTCCGGCTTTCGTATCAAAAGAGATGCAAGCCATCAGATTCTTTCCCCAAGCCTCATAGCTGCTACGAAACCGGGAGGTATTGTAAATCACCGGCTTCTTATTCTGCATAAAGCGCAAGCCGGTCAGCTTTTTAGAGAAAGTAGCCGTGAAATAGATATGCCGTTCCGGTCCCCAGCCTTTTACCAGTTTATATCCGGTGATGGTAGAATCATTTTCCATGCGCAGATTCGCCCATTCACAAGATTGCCATAAAGTATGGTTCATATCGATCATTATAAAAGCTTTATCTGATTGAGGATAGGTGAAGCGAAACATACCACTACGTACCCCTGACGTCATTTCAGCCTTTACCCCATAATCTGACAGTTCCACCGCATAATAATTAGGTGATGCCCATTCCTTCTCATGAGAATAACGTGAACGGTATCCCTTTTCCGGCTCCTCACGTGTCCCCGGATCTAGTTTCATCTCTCCTGTTCCGGGAATAAACAAGAAGTCTCCCAAATCAGGTATACCAGTCCCGCTTAAATGAGTCAGACTGAACCCCAACAAGGTGGAATGATTATATTTATAACCGGAAGCCGCATCATAGTATTTACTATCCGTGTCCGGACTCATCTGAATTCCTCCGAAAGGAATCTGCGCACCCGGATACACATTACCATAACCATCTGTTCCCACAAATGGATTCACATAATCAATCAGTTTCTCGGTTTGAGCCATGCCTGGCAAAATACTCACCAAGCACAGCCATACTAAAAACAATCCTCTTTTACCCATTACACTCACCATATTTACATTATTATGCTTGTATATCACCTACCGCAACTTGATATTCATGCCACAGTTCATCAATATTATATTCGTCTCCTAAAACATGCTTGATAGCTCCATCAAACGACCAAGGGATAACCTCCAATGTACTCCGGTTAAACTTACGCAGGAATTCAGGATCTTTGTTGTCACGTAACCACACGAAGAAATAACCCGCCGTACGGTATCCGTCCATATAATTTCCACCTTTCGGACGGGCATTCGGTCCGTCAAATCCTCCATTGGCAACCCGCACAGCATCTGCCATTCCCTCGATAAATGCCCAGAACACACGATTGGTTCCATAAGAACCAATTCCCTGCGGTTCCAGCTGATATGCGTGCGTCAGTTCATGCAAGAGCACCCCGCGCGTTTCGAAAAACAACTTTGCCGTATCATTCGCTGCAAAAGATTTTTCAATATGACGTGTACTGTAGAAAATCGTCACATCACCATTGCCACCGCCTTTAGCAGAAATACCGTTGATATCTTCCAAAGTATAATGTATCTTGTGCACTGCGGGAATACTATCTTCCGGAGAATTGTAAAGAGTAGCTAATACAGTACGTGCCTGTTCCTTGATATACGATTCAGCATCGGGAATGATCCGGTGGTAAATGTCCGATCCCAGCGTTTCCGGTGCTTTATCCTCAAACAATACAGCACCTGTATTGTACTCTTTCCATACATCAGAATTATCCTTCACCTGTTTTTGCACACTTGCAGCACAAGCCCCCATACCTACCAGCAGGCAGGCTGCATAGATTAAATGTATCTTTTTCATACTCCTTTATTGATTATTCGTTGATTCCGTTAGTTAATGAATAAGGTTTATCCTCCGGTGATAATCCGCGACGTTTGTTAGGTGACGCCCCCATCTTGAATTCAAGCACGCCTCCTTTCAAAATGTCTTCATGTGTAATGTACATCTTGTCGTATACCTTACCGTTCAATTTCAGCGACTGCACGTAACGTTTCTTATCGCTGACACCCGGCGCTTTGATCTCCAATGTCTTTCCATTAGGAAGCGTCATCTTCAGATAAGGTAGGTAGGGCGCTCCCAATACATACTGGTCTGTACCAGGACAAACCGGATAGAAGCCCATCACGGAGAAAAGGTACCATGCTGACATCTGTCCGCAATCATCATTTCCACCCAATCCGTTAATATCATTCTTATACATCTTATTCAGAATCTCACGCAGCCAGTACTGTGATTTCCACGGCTGGGAAGTCCACGCATATAGATAAGGAACATGGTGGCTCGGTTCATTACCATGCACATATCCGCCGACCAAACATTCTTCCGTAATATCCTCATTATGCTCATAGTACTTCTCCGGCAGATGCATGGAGAACAGTTCATCCAGTTTCTGCACGAACGTCCCTTCTCCTCCCATCAAGTCGATCATGCCAAATACATCGTGTGGCACATGAAAAGAGAAATTCCATGAATTGCCTTCGATAAAACCTTCACCATAGGTTTGCAATACATCAAACTCTTTCTTGAAAGAACCGTCACTATAACGGGGACGTGCAAAACCAATACTTGTATCATAGATAGTACGATAATTGAGGGCACGCTTTCGGTAAGTCTCCGCTATTTCCTTGTTACCTGCCTTCAAAGCTGTCTGATAGATAGTCCAATCGTCGTATGCATACTCCAAAGTAGAAGAAGCTGCTGTACCACTTTTGTCAAGCGGAATATATCCCAGCTTCATATAATCAGCTATACCTTCATAATACGGAACGGTGGATGTACTGACCATTGCCGCCAATGCCTCATCCACATTCGAAAAGACGCCTTTGGTTATTGCATCCGCCAGTACAGACACAGCATGATAACCGCTCATACACCAGTTTTCATTTCCCATCAGACTCCATATCGGCAACATTCCGTGCACGCTTTGTTGCTCATGTTTAATCATGGATTCCACCATATCCGCATTGCGTCCCGGTTTCACCAGATTCAGGAAAGGATGTTCCGCACGATAGGTATCCCAAAGGGAAAATATAGTATAGTTGGTGAATCCTTCCGCCCGGTGTATGTTATGATCCAGCCCACGATAGGAACCGTCTACATCCATATACACAGACGGATTAATCATGGTGTGGTAAAGAGAAGTATAGAACATTGCTTTCTGATCGGGCGTACCTTCGATCTCGAAATGCTTAAGTTCACTATTCCAATCTGTACGAGCAGCTTCCGCCAACTGTTCGAAACTCTTTCCGGAAGCCTCGGCATGCAGATTCTTAATGGCCCCTTCCGTACTGACTGCCGACAATGCCACTTTTACAACCAGTTCCGAATTGTTAGCGGTATCGAAGTTAAAGTAAGCCACGATTTTTCGACCTGTGATTTCAGGGAAGTTCTTTTCCAACTTAAAACGACGCCAAAAGCCATTGTACAATACTTTTTCCTTATCCTTATATCCGTAGTCTTTAATCGGCTGTGACAAAGAGATAGCAAAATAGGTATAATTCGTACGCGCCCATCCATTGGTGATACGATATCCGGTCAACAGAGTATCGTTTTCGACTCTCAAATTGGCCCATAGAACTTTGCCGTCATAATTATAAATACCATGCACCAGATCCAAAATCAAATGACCATCTTTTCCTTTCGGGAAGGTATATTTATGTATACCCGTCCGTTGTGTTGCTGTCAGTTGGGCTTTAATGCCATAATCATCCAGCATCACTTCATAATATCCGGGAACAGCTTTTTCTGTAGCATGGTCAAAACGTGAACGGTATCCCTCTTCCGGATAATCCGCCCGGCCGGGATTTAACTTCACATCGCCAACAGCAGGCATCAACAAAATGTCTCCCAAATCAGAATGTCCCGTACCACTAAGATGAGTGTGACTAAAGCCAACAATGGTCTTGTCCCTATATTGGTAACCGGCACAATACTCGTAGGCATTTTTCTGATAAGCTCCATTTACATTATGCGGAATTGTGTCTGTGTCCGGACTCAACTGTACCCATCCAAAAGGAGTACAAGCACCGGGAAAAGTGTGCCCCATCCCATTGGTCCCGATAATCGGATTCACATAGTCTACCGGCTGTTGAGCTATGGCGGACAAAGTTGCTGCCGCCATAGTCATCATCAATACTTTCTTTCTCAAATTATTCATATCAGCTTACTTTGCGTCACGAGAGAATGAATACGGGAAGTCTGATTCGTTGATACCTCTTCCCTTATTCGGTTTGTTATCCATATCAAACACCAGACGACCGCCTTTCAACAGATCGAAATGGTTCAGATAATTCTTTGTATAATTCTTGCCATTATAATTCAATGAACGAATATAACGATTATCATCGTTATTCTTCGGGGCGGAGATTTCCAGTTTCTTGCCGTTCTCCAGTGTAATCGTTGCTTTCTTGAAGTAAGGAGCTCCCATTACATATTCATTGCTGCCGGGACATACCGGATAAAATCCCAATGCAGTAAATACATACCAAGCCGAAGTCTGACCGTTATCTTCATCTCCACAATAACCGTCCGGAGTAGGAAGATAGAGGCGGTTCATCGTCTCACGCAACCAATATTGGGCTTTCCAAGGTTCGCCAGCATAGTTATACAAATAGATCATGTGCTGGATAGGTTGGTTGCCATGTGCATAGTTACCCATGTTAGCAATTTCCATTTCACGAATCTCGTGAATCACTCCTCCATAATAGCTATCATCAAATACAGGAGGAAGATTGAACACAGAATCAAGCATACTGACAAACATCTTCTTGCCGCCCATCAGATCAACCAGTCCTTGTACATCGTGGAATACCGACCATGTATAATGCCAACTATTTCCTTCCGTAAAGGCATCTCCCCATTTAAAAGGATTGAAAGGAGTCTGGAAAGTTCCGTCGGAATTCTTTCCCCGCATCAACTTAGTTTCTGGATCGAACAGATTACGGTAGTTCTGACTCCTTTTCTTATAAACATCCAGTTCTTCTGCCGGACGACCTAATTTTTCACCCATACGGTAAATGCACCAGTCATCGTATGCATATTCCAATGTGCGTGCCGCATTCTCATTAATTTTCACATCGTATGGCACATAGCCCAGTTTGTTATAATATTCATATCCACGGCGTCCGGTAGTAGAAACTTTCGGATGTACGCTATTGGCCCCTTTCAGTAGACCTTCATACATTTTTTCTGCATCCGCTTTGGTTATATTCTTCATGAAAGCATCCGCCACTACAGAAGCAGAATTGTTCCCAACCATGCAACCACGATGGCCCGGGCTGGCCCATTCAGGAAAGAATCCACTTTCAAGATAGGTATTCAACAGACCTGCCTGCATCTTCTCACCCATTGAAGGATATATCAAATTAACAAATGGAAACAAGCAACGGAAAGTATCCCAGAATCCAGTGTCGGTAAACATATATCCCGGACGGATTTCACCATTATAGGGGCTGTAATGCACAGTTTCCCCCTTACTGTTTACCTCGTAAAACATACGGGGAAACAACACCGAACGATACAAACAAGAGTAGAACGTACGCATACGGTTCTCATCGCTGTCTTCAACCTTGATACGCCCCAAGACATTGTTCCATGCCTTACGACCGGCCTCTTTTGTCTGTTCAAAGGTCTTATTACCAATTTCTTTCAAGTTCAGTTCAGCCTGTTCAGGACTGATGAATGAGGATGCCACCTTTGCATGTACCTGTTCTCCTTTCTTCGTTGAAAATCCGATAGCAGCACCCACGTGATTGGATTGTAGTTCGAGATGTGTTTCAACCAAATGATAGTCTGCCCATACTTTATTGAAAGTAAAAGGCTTGTCGAACTCTATCACAAAGTAATTCTTAAAGTTTTGAGGAACACCGCCACTATTGCGTGTCGTATAACCAACTATTTTATTTTCTTCGGGAATCACCTTCACATACGAACCGCGGTCGAAAGCATCTACCACCACATAGGCATCGGAGGTTTCAGGGAAAGTGAAACGGAAATATGCGCAACGTTCCGTCGGAGCTATTTCAGTTGTCATGTCATACTCTGACAAATAAACACTATAATAATAAGGAGTGGCTTTCTCTGCCTTATGAGAGAACCAGGAAGCACGACTGTCCTGATCGATCTTCAACTGTTTAGTCATCGGCATGATTGAGAACTGACCGTAGTCATTGATCCACGGACTAGGCTGATGGGTTTGCTTGAAACCTCTGATTTTGTCGGATGCATAAGTGTAAGCCCAACCGTCACCCATCTTTCCGGTTTGTGGCATCCAGAAGTTCATTCCCCAAGGCAACGCGATGGCAGGATATGTATTCCCATTAGATAGTGATATTTTCGAATCAGTTCCCATTAAAGGATTCACATAGTCTACCGGTTGCTTTTGCGCAAAGGTAGAAGAAGCTCCCAATAGCAGGGCTATTGCGAAAGATAGTAGTTTCTTTTTATTCATGGTCTACGAATTAAGCTATTAATTAGATTATCAAGTCTTTTTTATTTACGTTACAAATTAAAGCATCTTTCTGTAATTATCAGTCCTCTGATACGCCAAAATAAGAAAAAAATAGCATATGGTCAACCAAAGGATACGAGCGTCAACGAGAGTACAAGTTAAATAAGTGAGAATCAGGATGTAATATTTATGTGCATACCACGAGAGTACAACCGGAGGACTAACTGTTTAAGCAATAGAGAGAGGATAATTTGCCTTTACCCTCTCTCCAATTCTATCAGAAACAAATATTTATTATTACCTAATTAATTCCATCCCGGGTTCTGATGTCCTTCTAACGCAGGATTAGCCTGAATTTCATCTAACGGGATAGGCCATAACAAAGCATATTCAGGAATGGCGCCGGCTCTTGTGCTTCCATCGGGCTTGTTTTGGATTTGAGCCGATGCAAGAGCAGTCCATTTCAATTTTCCTGATTCGGTAGATGCTTCCGGATACAAACGAGTACGACGAATGTCATCCCAAATCTTAAATTCCAACGGTAACTCATGCAAACGTTCAGTCAAAATCGATTGTATTAAATCGTTTCCTGTAGCCGTCTCATCTGCCAATCCAGCACGTTTACGCACTTGATTGAGATAATATTTAGCTCCACCGACAGCATTATCTTCATGATTTGTACGTGCCAGACCTTCGGCCGCAATCAGCAAGACTTCCGCAAAACGGAATACCGGCATATTATAATCACCGTCGTGACCGCTAATCAAAGCATTTTCATCAAACCATGCCCAGTTGCCTGCATTATTCAACGTATGAGTATTTCCTTCAGCATCGGTATATTGCTTAAAGAAGAACTGTTTCTCATGTCCTCGAATATCATTAGAGGCATAGCTGTTAAGCAACATATCACAAGGAAGGTATGCATTATACAGCACGTCTCCTCCCGGATGGAACACTCCCCACTGAAAAGCATCTGTACCAATAGAACGACAAGCATAAGAGTTACCTACACTATAATCACTATAATTATATTCTTTAGCATAAATGATTTCAGCAGATTCTTTCGTTGTCTTAATCACATTATACGCAGAGTTCAAATCATCAGTCGTTCCATTCGGATGAATAAGTCCATGAGGACTATCATTAATCACGTTCAATGCCATCTGTGCAGCTTTTCCATAATAGTCTGCCCCCCCGTTTAACGGTGCACCAGCCCATTGTAAATAAACTTGTGCCAGCAAAGTCTGCGCCATTGCCCTAGTGACATAACAGCCATTTTCATAAAACGTTTTATTGGGTAATGCATCCCCGTTGACAATATCCAGCAAGTCGGCTTCAATTTTCTTATAAACCTCTTCAGCAGAAAGACGTTCTTTGTACATACCTTCTGTAGATGTGTAAGGTTCTGAAATATAAGGAACACCACCAAATTCTTTGACCAGCCAGAAATATCCATATGCACGGAAGAATTTACCTTGAGCCACATAATTATTAATAGTAGCTTCATCCAGCACACCGGTCATTGTCGGAATATTGGCAATAACAAAGTTGGCACGTGAAATACCTTTATAAAACTCATGCCAGTATTTCATTGCAATATCATCAAAAGATTCAATATTGAAGTTACACCCTTCGGATGCCGTAGTAAATGTTCTATCCTTACGCTTATCAACGTACAATCCGGACACAATACCACCCCACATTGTCGCTTTAGGAGTCCAGCCACCGCCTACATCAGTGTTGTGTAAATAAGGTACACCACCAAAATACAATGCGTTCACCCCCGACTCCGCATCAGCTTTCGTCTTCCAGAATTGGTCAGATGATTTCATATCCAATGGTTCTTCTTTCAGGAAATCGTCGCATGAATTCAGCAACACAGAAAGTGAACACATACAAAATACAGATATATATACTTTTAATAGTTTCATAATTCTTATGGTTTTTATAACGGTGAATTAAAATGCTACATTAAGACCGAACGTAAACGTTCTCGGACGCGGATAGGTGAAGAATTGGCGGTTAGCCCCCCATTTGTTGTCACCTAAACGAGATGAGTTATCCGGATCGTATCCGTTATAGTCCTTAGAAGTAATCAGGAACGCGTTATTCACATTCGCATACAAACGCAATGAAGACAGACCGATCTTCTTAATCAGTGTTGGATTGAAGGTATATCCGAGCTGAATCATGTTACAACGCAAATAAGAACCATTGCAAACCCAGTCATCATCTGCCTGGTTATTAGCTCCCTGACCAAAGTTATTCAGACGAATTGCCTGTTCTTTACCCGACGGATTGAGAGTTGGATGCCATGCTTCCTTATAAAGACGGTCTATACCGTTAGTCAGGAAACGGGCTACAGTAGAGTGATAATATTCTTGCATCACGTCTACCCCCCATGTAAACTGGAAGTCTAAAGTCAAATCGAAACCTTTATAATTGAAGGTATTGATAAATGAGCCCATCCAGTCAGGCAATCCGTTACCAATAATTTCGCGTTTCTTATAAGTTACCTTTTCACCGATAGTGGAAGGTATGTTCATTGTCTCCGGATCCCAGTTAGACGGAATACCATCGTAAATACCGGCGCGCTTATAACCATAGAAAGAAGAAAGCTCTTCACCTTCACGGATCAACATATCGTAACCCACAAAACCATCGGTTGTAATCTGACGCTTACCGGTGACAGGATCAACAGATGCACTTTCATCCAGTTTCTCTACACGGTTTTTGTTGAAACCTAAATTAAGAGTGGAAGTCCACTGGAAATCATGTGTCTGAATAGGATATGCTGTAACCAGAATATCTACACCACGATTGGAAACGGCTCCAATATTATCCATAATGGAAGAGTAGCCTGTTGATTCAGGAACCGGACGGTCGAGCAACAAATCTGAAGTATATTTATAATAATAGGAAATATCGAAATTCAGTCTGTTATTGAATAAACCCAACTCGAATCCTAAGTCCCACTGTCCTGTCTTTTCCCATTTCAAGTCAGGATTAGGCATATTGTCCAGATAAGACACAACGTGCAAAGCATCACCAATAATCGTATTTGACTGGCTTACCGTAGCCAATGATTTATATGTACCGATTTCCGAGTTACCTGTCACACCGTAAGAAGTATGCAATTTTAATTTACTAATCAATGAGTTGTCTTTCAAGAAGTCTTCATTAGAAATCATCCAGCCCAAACCTACTGACGGAAAAAATGCATATTTATTGTTCTGTCCGAATTTGGAAGAGCCATCATAACGACCGGTTACGGTAGCCATATACTTGTTGTCATAAGAATACGCCAGACGCAAGAAATAAGAGTTCATTGCCCACTTGTCGTAATCACTGCCAACAGAAGGACGGTTCGTTCCGGAACCTAAATTATAATATCCGTAGAAGTCATCAATATACTTACTGTCGGAAGCTTCGAATTTGGTATAATTATACTCTTGCCAAGACATACCCGCCATTGCATTAATGTGATGTTTGTTTATATCTTTCACATAAGTCAAATAGGTTTCTTCCTGCCAATACAAAGAGTTGGAGTTATTTGCAGAAGCTGCTCCCTCGGAACTTTGATTAATCATCGGACGCGGAGTGAACGGCGTATAGTTAGCGTCACGATTATTGTGGTAATCGATACCGAACTGGGTCTTCAGATCCAATCCTTTCATGAGATGGAAAGTCAAAGCAGCATTACCAAAAATCTGCGTACGATATTGCATAGCCTGCATCCGTTCAAGCAACTCAACGGGATTACCTACACCTTCCGGGCTGAATCCTTGTTTTCCACTATTAGGGTCAGCCTGATTATTGAGAATAGAGCTTGTATTAATAATGTTCGTCTGTGTATATTCACCATCCAGCTTAACCGGTAAGAAAGGTAGTTGCTCAATCATTGTACGCAATGCGCCTTGTCCGTAAGGGTTATCAGAAGTTCTATTACCCCAAGTATGATTTACTAATAAATTAACGGAAGTAGACAGCCAATCAGTCGGTTTGTCATCATACGCCAATTTTGCATTGATACGTTTGAAGTAAGAATTCAACAAAATACCCTGTTGATCGGTATAATTGATGAATGCTCCGATAGAAGATCCTTCTCCCGTACGTTGGATACTGATCTGATGGTTATGAGAGATGGCAGTGCGGGATGCTTCATCCTGCCAGTTGGTATTATATTTCGGAGAACCGTCTGCATTGAACAAACGTTCGTCTGTGAATATCTGTGACAGATCAGTTGTGAAGTTCTTGCCTTGAAATTCGTTGGCATTTTCCAATCCCTGCTTGAAGGTAGACATCCATTCGTTAGCATCCATTACGTCTATTTTTCTAGCCATCTTACCGATAGACAATGAACCATCATAGGAAACATGGACTCCTTTTCCTGCATTACCGCGCTTGGTAGTCACCATGATAACACCATTCGCACCACGGGCACCATAGATGGCAGCAGAGGAAGCATCTTTCAATACTTCGATAGATTCGATATCATTCGGATTAAGTAATTCGAAGTTTGACATCACCACTCCATCGACTACGTACAGCGGTGATGCCGATGCGTTGATAGTAGAAATACCACGAATGATGACACGTGATTCTCCACCCGGCTGACCGGTATTAGAGAAGATATTCACACCGGCCACTTTACCCTTCAATCCGTCAAGCGCATTGAATGATTGTGCTTTCAGCATGTCTTTACCTTTGGCTGTGGAAATGGAACCCGTCAAGTCTGATTTGCGCATGGTACCATAACCTACAACGACTACTTCGTCCAGTGCTTTCGTATCCGATTGCAGAACTACGTTCAGAACATTGCTCTTTAATTCCGAGACTTTAAATTCTTGTGTGATATAACCAATATACGAAAATACCAAGGTGGCATTGGAAGGAACAGAGAGGGTGTATTTACCGTTAATGTCAGTGATTGTTCCAGTACTGCCGTTTTTGACTTTCACCGTACCACTGATAACCGCCTCTCCTTGATCATCGGTTACCGTACCGGAGATTGATTTTACAGATTGAGCATTCATGCCCAAACTCAACATCATACCTATTACAAATAAGGTAAGATACTTTAGTTTTTCATTCATAATTCCTTTAAATTTGATTAGTAATAAGTTAATTCCCTTTAAAAAGATTGTTGCAAATAAAGGCTATTCGAATAAAAGTCCAATGCTCTACCTTGCCAAAAAAACGGCAAAATAAAGGCACCTATTTGAAGCACAGAATGGTAAATTAGAGCACAGATTAATACTCTAATAATCAACACAATAAAATCAGCAAAAGGGATTTAGAGCACAAGGTTGTGACAAACAAATAAATAATAATGTTTCCCAACCAATCACCTATACGAAAGAATTTAACCTGACAATCAGCATACCTTTCGCTGTTCCCGATAATCTTTCGGTGTCATCCCGAACCGACGGGTAAATTCTTTATAAAAATAAGACCGGCTGGAAATTCCGACCTCCATAATAACATCTTGAATAGAAAGTTCTTCATCAAGTAACAGGCGGGCTGCCTTTTCCATACGGTAACTCTTTATTAAATCACCGGGAGCAGTATTGGAGATTTCCTTGAATTTACGATAGAACTGACGGGAACTCATTGCCATACGATCAGCTATCAACGTTGAGCCTAGTTCTTCCTTGTCCAGGTTTTCTTCAATCACCTTTAACAATTTGCGAATAAAATCAGCTTGTTCGGTAGTTGTACAGATAATCTGTCCCGCCAAATCTCCCAGTTCCTCCATATATATCTGCTTCGCTTCCCGCTTTCCATAAATAGCATTATGGACAACTTCCCGCAAGAATAATATATCATAAGGAAGTACAATATAAGAATCAGACCACAAGACCAATTCCCGCTGAATGGCCGAACCAACTTTCCAGGTTAACAATGGAATAAAAGCTGTCTTTGAAAGCAGAGTACGATTCCGGCTAACATACTCCATAAAAGTACTTTCAGCATTGGCATACATTGTCATATCTACTAATAATAGAGCCGGAGCCGACCGGCGAATTTCGTCAAAAGCAAGCTGCACACTCTTTACTTGATGAACCACGTATTCATCAGCCAGGAAATTACTAATCAACCAAGTCATTTCATCTCTGTCTTCCAACAAAAGCACAGTTTTTTTCCCTTGTTCACCTGCCACTGTCAAGACCGCCGGTTCAAAGATAATCGTCAACCGACTACCACTCCCATCATTATCATAACGAAGAACGGCATGAATACGTTCCAAAGCTGACCGTACAAAACCTAAAAGTAAATGCACAGTAAACACATGATCGGAATTTTTCTCCGTCACTGAAGAAGCTTTATCTGAAAGATATTCATACAACGCTTTCGCAGTAGCATCTTTAGAAGAAAAATGTAGCTGCATCTTACCATCCTGTTCTGACATTTCTACTATTACGCCATGAGTACCCTTCATTTCAGTAATCCGGAGATAGCAGCAATAAAGAATACTGTATAACGCATTCTTGTAAACTGGAAATGTTAAGTGTTCCGGAATCATTGACGATATAGAAGAATGATCAATCCCTTGTTCTTCCAATGTACGCAACACCTCTTGAGAAACTCCCTGTATACTCATACGCGCAGAAACAATAAACCGATCCGGAAAGAATTGTTTAAGTTCTTCCAAAAACAGAGCGTCAGGATTAAGAAGTGCGCTCATCACAGTTTCGCGTATCAGTGACACTTTCTCAAGACATTGCTCATAAGAAAGATTCTCTGCACGCAATTGGTCACAATAATTATAAATAAGAGTAAAATCTTCAAGCATCCTACGGTTTGTATATACAGTCTCGGATTTCCGGCAACTTTCTGTCCCCATCAGTGTTTTCATCATCCGTTCCTGAAGGTAGTTTTTACGTAGCAAATATATCACGTACCCTAACAACAACAAAAAAATGATCAAATAAACAAAATAAGCCGCCACCGATCGATACCAGGGAGAAAGGATATATACCGGAATAGAAAAATGCCGATATTCTGTATCAAATACATCCCTCTTATAGCGTACCTTAAAGATATAATCACCTGCCGGCACTCCTGTATATGAGGCTTCATTAATACTACTAAAAGAGGTCCAATCCTTATCATATCCTTCCAACTGGTAAGAATATTCTATATCTTCTCCTGATAAAAAATCCGGAACAACAAAAGAAAGTGCAAATGAAACCTCCGTCCCCTTCAACTGTAATGCCTTACCATCGTCTGTATAGTAATCTCCATCCCCCTGAACCACTTGCGTATGTCCAACAGTCAACTTACGTAACAAAATATCCGGATAAAATTCCGGAGCAGCCTGCACCTCTTTATCCAGATAAAGCAACCCGTCAATCCCACCGAAAAAAAGCTCCTGTGTATATGGACACATGTAATAAGCATCATCGCTAAACTCACCGATTTGAACACCTGCACTGTAAAAGTAGGCATGTGATGAGCCATTTATCGGATTATATTTAATCAGCCCCCGATTCGTACCAAGCCATAAGAGTCCGTTCTCATCTTCAAGTACACCATGAATCATATCATTGAGCAAACCTTGCTCCCGTCCGATATAGGTAGCTTTCATCTGTTTTCCATTAGAATTCAGACATACCAATCCTGATGTTGTCCCTACATATAACAACCCTTCTTTGGTCCGATACAGGCTGAGCACATCGTCTACCGACTTATGAAGCATTTCTTTCAAAGAAATCACTTTATATTCTTCAGTCCGCTTATCGAACCGTACGAGTCCTTTCTCCCGACTGCCAAGCCACAAAATAGAATCCCCCTCGGGCAGCATTGGATAGAACATCGTAATTTCCCGCTGACCGTGAAAAAAATGATAACTTTTCTGCGACTTGAAACGAATGGTACCTGCCTGCTTCTCAAGTATTAATTTATGAAAACCGGAACCGGCTGTCACCACATAAAGTACACTATCATTTTCCTCATAAATGCCATGTATCTCAGTGGGTTGTGCCGGCAGATTCTCCACAGAATGCAAAGCTTTGTCTTCAAAAGAATAGTAAAATAGTCCCGGATCTCCAGATCCTATCCAAAAGCCATCCATATAACGGCTTTGAACCAATTTATAAACAGGAAATTCTTTATTCCATCGTATATAAGACACAACATTTTGCTTACCTTCAGGAGAGTAAACTGTAACGGCAGAAGCCTCCTCATTCTCACGATAATCCGGTATATGCAACAGTCCATCACCCTTCGTCCCGAACCATAGCCCACCACTATTGTCTGTCATAACAGAACGTACCTGCCTGCTTAAGTTAGATGACAGTTGATTGAGCATCAAATTGGTGGCAATAGAATATTTCTTAGCATACATAATCGTTCCTTGTCCGTCTGAAGCAACCCATAAGACATTCTGATGAGGATCTCGATAAATACTATATATACGTACATTCCGGTCGACCACTTCTTCTTTATATTTTTGTGAAGTACGGAGACGGACTAACCCATTCGTTCGAAAACCAATAATAATATCTTCATAGAAAAGGGCTATTCCTGCAATAGTTCCATTCTTCTGCACTAATGAAGAAAGGTTACGAATATAAATTTTAGATTGTCGGGAAATATCATAAACATAAAGATCATGCTCACTATCGATAAAACAAAGAACGCCATTCTGATAAAAGACATCTTCAATAGGTTTCGCATGAAAACTAGTAGATGAAACAGTTGAATGAATTGATAATGTGTCACAATCAAAAGCATCCTGCGAAACCTGTAACAGCTCCCCTGTTTGTTGAGTGAAAATCCACAAAACACCATCATCCGTGACGAACGCCCGTTTATCCATATCTTCTACGGGTACTTTCAGATTCTTAATCTGTACAAATCGTTTATAAGATGTATTATAGTAGAAAATTCCACCATGACTCACCACCCATGTGTTTCCTTTAGAATTGGAATGTAGATAATAATCATCTGTAAAGTCATAATATCCGACAACTTGCCGTGAATCCTGTGAAAGACGATTGATCCCCAAATGGGTAGAAATCCACAAACAATTATTATCCGCCTGCTGAATAGAATGGATTACGTTGTTACTCAAAGCCTTGGGAGCTGAAAAATCGGAACGGAAAACTTCCATGCTTCTGCCGTCATAACAATTGACGCCATCGTAAGTACCGAACCACATCAACCCTGTATTGTCTTGAAAAAGACAAAGCACAGCGCTATTAGATAATCCTTGCTGATAATCTACTTTCCGGAAGATATATGAATCTTTACCGCCATCTGCCTGACAGACCAATGAATAAATCAATAGAACAAAAGGAAAAATCAAGCGCATTTTCATTGTGTTAATCATTAATATCATCTATTAAATATCAGGCAATCGCTTATATGTTCTGTTTCGTAGTGCGAAAGAAAATAGCCATTAATAATCGATGTCTTTAATTCTCCTTACACAAAGATACGTTTTTATACGGAAAATGCAACTCTATTTTATCAAGTACCTCTATTTTTCAGTAACTACTTCACTACTAATTCGCACAATCCAAGGATTCCGCCTCTTTCATTCTTGCCAATTCCCATCCGCGAAACAGCCAATCTTTGCCTCCGTCTCACCACCCCACACCGGAAAAAAATCCTGCCAATTAAAATTATCTGATACAAGAATCCATCGGCTGTTTGAACAACGAACACTGAACCATAATCTACTTTTGAAAAGAAATAAGTATCATTATCAGCTACGGCAGCCAACGATCCCATCATTATAAATAATGCAATCAGTTTTATTTTCATGTCGTACGTTTATCAATAAGCTGTTCAAAACCTGTTAGGTCTCTTGCTGATACTGTTACGGACATTAGCAACATTACTGGCAACACTTGTACTGTTTGTATGTTTTTCAATTTATTAGTTCCTTCCTAGTCTCAACAGAAGTGTATACACAAAAGAAGCGCGAGACCGCTAAACTTATATCCAAGTGCAGGTTCTGAACTACCTCTGTGTTGGATACAAGCAAAAACAGCTCACGCCCTTGACTGTATATCAGTACCTAGATGCAACATACAAACCAAAGGAAGAACGTTTTGTTTATTTCCTCAACACAGCTCGAATTGTCCAGATTCGCACTTGAGAAAAAGCACTAAACGCTTCCTTAATAATAAAGACGCCTCAAAGAACAGTACAAATATACTACAATTTTCCCTCAATTGTGCTTTTCATATATCAATTCTGTATAATTAAGCCATGTGTTTATCATTGATATAAGACCTATAAAGTTTTGTATATCAATTGATATTCTTGTGGCGTATCTATTCTAACGAAGTAGAGAAATAAGCTTTATTGATTACTTCTCTCTCAATACTGCTTACTTCTCATGTAATCTATTAATAGAAAAGTTGCTCTTGATTAAGTCCAAACTTTCTTTTTATTAACAGTAAAGTTGCTTTTCATCCCTTCCAATCTATAAATGCAAGCTTCATTTATAAAAACAAAGGTTCCATTTTTAAAAACAAAACTTGCATTTATAAAAATGAAGCTTGCATTTTAAGTTTGTAAATAACAAAAGAGAAGTTTACTATTGGACGAAAGGAAGTTTAGACTTAATCAAAAGAAACTTTATTGTTAATACTCAAGGAGAAGAGTAACTATCATTATTCAGTGGATATCATCCTAATAAAAAGTCTCGTATATCAATGAGACAACTTATTCAGTTATCTTTATGATATACGAGACTCAAATGTTATAAATAAAATCCTATTTTACAGGATATTATTTTGCTAATTCATTAATCACATCCATTATCTTCTGACCGATTTCCTCGGCAGCTTCCATAGTAGAAGCTTCACTATACACACGGATGATCGGTTCTGTATTACTCTTGCGCAAATGCACCCATTTGTCGGCAAAGTCTATTTTCACACCGTCGATATCGTTGATTTCTTCGTTCTTATAGATTTCCTTCACTTTGGCAAGGATAGCATCTACATCGATTTCCGGAGTCAAGTCTACACGGTTTTTAGCAATGAAGTAAGGAGGATAAGTAGCACGGAGCTCGCTAACCTTTTTTCCTTCGTGAGCCAGATGGCTAAGGAATAATGCGATGCCTACCAATGCATCACGTCCGTAGTGACTAGCAGGATAAATTACTCCACCATTTCCCTCACCGCCGATAACGGCATTGGTTGCTTTCATCTTCGTTACAACATTTACTTCGCCTACGGCAGAAGCGCTGTATTCCATTCCATACTTGCGAGTTACATCACGCAAAGCACGAGTAGAGCTCAAATTAGAAACAGTGTTACCGGGGGTATGTTTCAGTACATAGTCGGCAACAGTAACCAGTGTATATTCTTCACCGTACATTACGCCATTCTCGCAGATCATTGCCAGACGGTCAACATCGGGGTCTACAACAAAAGCTACATCGGCCTTTCCACCTTTCATTAAGTTCATGATGTCACCGAGGTTCTTTTCAAGCGGTTCGGGGTTGTGCTGGAAGTTTCCGGTAGGTTCACAGTAGAGTTTCTCTACATGTTTCACACCTAAACGTTCAAGAAGTTCGGGAAGAATGATACCGCCTACCGAGTTTACACAGTCAATAGCTACCCGGAAATCAGCTTTTTTGATAGCTTCTACATCTACCAGGTCAAGAGCCAATACACTGTCGATATGTTTCTGATTATAAGTCAGGTCTTTGCGGTAAGATCCCAGATGGTCGACATCGGCATAGTCAAATTCTTCAGCTTCAGAAATACGAAGTACTTCGTTGCCTTCGGCTGCATTCAGAAATTCACCATGTTCATTCAGCAATTTTAGTGCGTTCCACTGTTTCGGGTTATGAGAAGCTGTCAGGATAATACCGCCACAGGCGCCTTCCATTGTTACAGCAAGTTCTGTGGTCGGGGTAGAAGCAAGATCAATGTCTACTACATCCCAGCCCATTCCCATCAATGTGCCGACTACTACGTTTTTTACCATTTCACCGGAAATGCGGGCATCACGTCCCACAACAATCTTATTACTCTTTGCCTTGCAGGTTCTACGAATCAAAGTAGCATAAGCCGAGGTGAATTTTACAATGTCAAGCGGGTTCAGTCCTTCTCCCGCTCCTCCGCCAATAGTTCCGCGGATTCCAGAGATAGATTTGATTAGAGTCATAGGTTCTTTAGTTAAAGATTTGATTTATCTAATGTTAGTGCTTTAGCTTTTTGCTTTCTCGAACTTCCGGATATCATAGAAATAAGGATTGACATATTGTTGTGCAGTTGTATGTCCCATCTTAGAAGGTACAATTAGGCGTACATGGGCATTATTACGCAAATATGGTAAAGCAATCAGCCATCCGGATGGAATTGCAGTTCCATAACCATTAGCAACTGTCCACAAATAGTCATAATCAAAATCACCAGATAAAACGATTCCATAAACAGTAGATGAGTTTTGCACATAACGGAATGTTAATGGAGACTTATAATATTCAGAAATATCCATCCATTTTTCCAAAGGAACATTGAAACATGTAGTATCTCCTGTCATCATATCCTGTTCTACATAGCGGGTACAAATGACATTATTGTTAGCAAAAGTATCTACCTCATTAATAACTTCAACTCCATTCTTATCCTCTTTTCCTCCACGATCTACGATCTGCATATATACGCCATTGGAGAAAGCAACGTATTCGTCATATCCATTCCCCGCTTCTTTAGAAGCTGTAATCGTATCCCGTTCAAACTCTTCCAGTGAAATGACACGGATATCATTATCTTTGATGAACTTATTCACCGCATTTTTCTCGTCTTCCAGCATTTCTGCATAAGTCTTCGAATTGTCGCATGCCTGGAACAGACTTCCGGCGGTTAACAAAGAGAGAAATAAAAATACAAGTTTCTTCATTATCTGTTATTTAGCTATATTCCGCACAAATGTATCTCAAAATCATTAAAAGTTGAAAGGGGGAAGTTGAAAGTTCGTATCTTTTAACCTTTCCATATTCACTTTTAACCTTCCATCTTTAGCTTTTCGCTGTTAGTAAAGGTTTATATTTCTCAAGCGCTTTCTCAAAGACCGCTTTTGCCTCTTCCATCGTTCCGAAAAATTCACCGCCCGAAGCATTCAAGTGGCCTCCTCCATGGAAGAATTCGGCAGCTAACTGATTGCATGGGAAGGTTCCTACTGAACGAAGGGATATTTTAATCATCGGTTTCTCGGTATCTTCCCTCAAGAAGCAAGAGAAACAGACATTTTTAATGGAAAGGGGAATATTAACAAAGCCTTCGCTATCGCCTTTTATATAGTTAAATTTGCTTTGCTCTGCTTTTGTCAGGGTGATTAGAGCCGAATTAGATTCCGAATACACAGTCATGTTCGATAATACATATCCCATCAAACGTAAACGGCTCTCCGAATAGGTGTTGTACACCTTACGATAAATATCATCTTTATCGATTCCTTTAGAAAGGAGTTCGCTAATGATAAAATAAATCTCCCGGTTGTTCGAGTTATAGGTGAACCCACCGGTATCTGTCATCATCCCTGTGTAGATACATTCTGCGCCTTCCTTAGAGATATCACTGAAATATCCCATACGGCAGATGAGACGAAATATCAGTTCGGAAGTAGAAGATATTTTGGGATAGGACATTACTATCTTACAGAAATCTTCGGGATATAAATGATGATCGATCATTATTTTACGTGCCGGAGAAGCGGCCACAGCATCTGCCATATCGTCGATACGCTTCAGTGCATTGAAATCGAGGCAACAGATGACGTCTGCTTCGGCGATCAATTTATCTGCAAAGTCTTTGTAACGGTCATACAACAGGATATCCTTACTGCCCGGCATCCACCGCAGAAAATCGGGAAAAGCATTCGGCACAATTACGTTTACTGTTTTCTCTTGTGAATCTAAAAAATGATATAATCCCAATGAAGAACCGATAGCATCGCCGTCAGGAGAAACATGAGATACAATTACTATTTTGTCAGCTCGTTCAAACCATTTAGTAAAATGGTCTATTTTGGCTTGTTCAATTACTTTCGTCAACATACTCTTATACTTTATCAAGGTGCAAATGTACGATAAATCTTTGTACTTAGAGCAAAAAGCGGACAGAACCTTCGTCGGATAGCGAGATAAACCGCAGACCGGATTGCTTGCATTCGCTTTCAAGGAGGTGTCTGCGGTATTCCGAGAGAGATGCGTCCAATATGACGTAAGAGAAAGAAAAGATTCGGGTGAGCTCTTCCAGATGTCCGTCATATCCTTTGCATAAGTAAAGATACTGAATATATAACGGAGAAACGGTGGTTTTGTTCCGCCAATGGTTATCATTTATTACACAAATATGACAGCCATGATAGGATATAATCTGCTGCTGACGATTAAGTTCCATATACCGGCAATCGGCAGTTATTTCTTTGGGAGGCAGAAGATGATGATGCTTCCAATAGTTAGCAGCCATGCGCTTCAGACGTTTTTCATTGGAGATAGTATCTACATAGTTTATCCAGGAACGTCCATCGCTCTCAATGCAATGTACTGCAGGGCAACCGCGCACGTTATAAAAGACCAGGCTTGTCCGGGGACGATCTAGCCAATATAATGTTGAATGATAAGTCCCCAGTAATAAGATAGAAAAAAGACAAATCAATAAATTCCGGTATCGACGGTTCATGAAATAATAGGTTAACAAAAAGCCAACGATATAGATACCCAATATTTCTGACTGATAAAGCCAGATTCCATCTATAGAAGCGTAAGGAAGCTGTTCCACCCATCGGACGAAGAAATTAAGTCCTTCCAATAGTTTCTTAACACCTTCGGCCACTACGATCTGAAGCCACGAAAGAGGAGTCAGAAGAAGCATAATGACAGCAGCATACAGGATAATCGTAATGAAAGGAATAACAACCAAGTTCGTCAATAGAAAATGTACAGAGAACCGGGAAAAATAAAACATAACAAGCGGAGCCGTTCCTATTTGTGCAGCAACAGACACACTCATCAGTCCCCAAATATATTTTCCTATTCTACCTTTCACCGTAATCAGGTGATAGATTGGTTTTTGAATCAATAGGATGGAAGCAACAGCAAGGAAAGAGAGCTGGAAACCAACATCAAACAACCATGCCGGATTACAGAATAGCATCAACCATGCAGCTGCCGCCAATGTATTTAGAGATAGCGGTTGGCGACCAACCATATCTGCCATTGCTAAAATTGAAAACATACTGACCGAGCGTACTACCGAAGGAGAAAGTCCTGTGAAAAAGGCAAAAGCCCATAATAGGATAAGAAGAAGAACAGAACGTATAGCTCTACCTATATTTCCTCTTCGGGCAATAGGTTTCAGTATGAAAAAGAGCAGTGTATATAAAAGCCCGATATGCAAACCGGATAGAGCTAGAATATGACTTGCACCGGCCACCGAATAACTCTCACGAACCGAATCACTTAATTCCGTTTTGTCTCCTATGGTCAGTGCTGAAAGTACAGCCAGTTCATCACCGGAAAATCCCAGTTTCTGATAAAGTGAAATCATCCTTCTTCGGCAAGAGCTGGCTATACTTTTGAGATCAAGGTTATTCATCCCGTCCTGTTTTGTCCATTTCCCGGATGCAACATATCCTGTTCCACTGATTCCTTTCCACATCAGGAAGCGGGCATAATCAAATTCATCAAAGTTCCGATTGTTGAGAGGGGGAGAAATACGGGCAGAAATCAGCAGTTCATCTCCACTTTTCAACCGGGTAACGACCGAATCTTGCTGTAGATAAAGAATTACAGCACGTTCTATCGGATATGTGCCGGCAGTATCACGACGTTCCTTTAATAATGTCTGGCAGAGGTAGGTATGTTCTTTCGCTTGAGGTGCATCCGTTATTAAAACCCGATACACTGTTTCTTCTTCCGGAAAAGAGTAGACAGCGTGTTGTAATTGCCAAGTTATTCCAAGCCATCCTCCTATAAAACAAAGGATAGAGACTGCTAATCCAAAGCACCATCGCAATGAATGGCGTTTCAGGAAATAAAGAACAAACAATAAAGCAATACAAAGTCCAAAGGCTAGAACACTCCAAAAAGGTTCCCATGAACGGTCAAAAAAATGATCTCCACAAAAAACGCCTGTTATCCAAGGGATAATCAGGCGTATATAGGGATATCGATGGATGTAAAAAGTACTCAACAGATGAGTTACAGTTCGTGCAACTGACGAATCATCGCCTCCGGATCGGGTGCCGCAAAGACAGCATTACCAGCCACTAACGCATCGGCTCCCGCCTCAACCAAGCGGGCACCTGTTTCCAGATTCACCCCACCGTCTACTTCAATGAGCGCTTTCGAACCTGTCCGTTCAATCAGGGCACGCAGCTCACGAACTTTTTCTACTGAATGTTCGATAAACTTCTGTCCGCCAAATCCCGGATTCACGCTCATGATAAGCACCATATATACATCCCGGATAATATCTTGTAAAAGAGCTACAGGAGTGGCTGGATTGATAGTTACAGCAGGCTGCATCCCAGCTTCTCTGATTTGTTGAATCACCCGATGCAAATGCGGGCAAGCTTCATAATGCACATTCATCGTATGGGCGCCCAACGCTTTTACCTCCGGAATAAACTTTTCCGGATTCACAATCATCAAATGCACATCCAGCGGTTTCTGGCTTAACTTCGCCACATATTTCAGTACCGGAAAGCCAAATGAAATGTTCGGAACAAATACTCCGTCCATAATATCAATATGTACCCACTCCGCTTCACTGCGGTTTACCATTTCAATATCCTTTGCCAAATATCCAAAATCGGCAGAAAGAATGGAAGGAGCGATAATCGGTTTCATAATTCTTTTATTTTAGGTTCTAGCCGTCACTTATTCGGGACGTTTTATTCTATTTATAATCTAATGGCTTGCTCGTTTTAATCTGCTCATCCGATTAATTACTTCATCAGACAACCATCTTCCAGGTGATATCCACGAAGCAATTCATCTATTTTCAGACGTTTTTTACCGGGAAGCTGTAAAGAAAGAATAGATACAAATCCATCCGGTACAGCTACTTTCATAAATTTCTTTCCATCGGTCACAATTGTTCCTGTAGCTAATTGATGTGATTCATAAATCTTCTCGCTTTCAAATATCTTCACGACCACTGCTGCTCCTTCTTCAGAAGTAATCAGTTCACTCCAAGCAGCAGGATAAGGTGATAATCCACGGATAAAATCATATATCTTCTTCACCGGCTGATTCCAGTCAATCCGACAGGTTTCTTTAAAGATCTTCGGAGCAGGACGAAGTTCACCGACAACCGCCATTTCTTCTTGAGGAATCGGTTTTACCGTTCCATTCAATATAGCGTCTACCGTTTCAAGAACCAGTTTTCCTCCCAGTACCATCAACTTATCATGTACCACTTCCACATTATCCGTATCTGCAATAGGTACACGTACTTGCTGAATGACTTCTCCGGTGTCTATCTCGTGTTTCAAAAAGAAAGTAGTAATTCCTGTTTCCGTATCACCATTGATAACCGCCCAATTAATGGGGGCAGCTCCACGGTATTGAGGAAGCAAAGAAGCATGAAGATTGAACGTACCCAGTCGTGGCATATTCCATACCACTTCCGGCAACATACGAAAAGCAACTACAATCTGCAAGTCCGCCTTCCATTCACGCAATGCTTCTACAAAAACCTCATCTTTTAACCTTTCCGGTTGAAGTAACGGTAAATTTTGTTCAAGTGCATATTGCTTTACAGGAGAATACTGAATCTTATGTCCGCGTCCGGCAGGCTTATCGGGCATTGTAATCACACCCACTACATTATAACCGCCTTCTACTAATTGACGCAGGGCCTCTACCGCAAAATCGGGAGTCCCCATATATACTATTCTTAAATCTTCTTTTTTCATAATCGTCTTATAATCTGCATAGCAACCTGTTATCTGCATAAACCCGGCTCCGGCATCTTGCCGATTGTCGGTTAGTCTTCAGAGAAATGTACCAATACTTGCCGGTATGAATTAAATATCTTCGATTTAGAAACAAATCCCTGATATCGCCCTTCTTCATCCACTACCGGAAGATTCCAGGCTTTCGTATCATCAAACGTCTGCATCACCTGTTCCATTCCATCCGTATCGAATATCTTGGCAGGGGCAGATGTCATTAATTTATTAACAGTGAAACGGTGATAAAGTTCTTGCCGGAACATGATGTTACGAATGTCGTCGAGAAGTACAATTCCCAACAATCCACCCGTTTTCTTATCTGTCACCGGGAAGACATTTCGATGGGAAGCAGCAATTGCTTTCACTAATTCGCCCAAATCCATTTCCGGATGTACGACAACGAAATCTTTCTCCACCACATTCTCCATCTTCATCAACGTCAACACGGCTTTATCCTTATGGTGTGTAAGCAACTGTCCCTTCTTAGCTAAACGCATCGAATAGATACTATGAGGTTCGAAAGCTATAATGGTCAGATATGAACTTACAGATACAATCATCAACGGAAGAAATAAGTCATATCCCCCTGTCAATTCGGCGATCAGGAACACCCCTGTCAACGGAGCATGCATAACGCCACTCATCACTCCCGCCATCCCCATCAATGCAAAATTCTTTTCCGGCAAATAAGCGGAGAAAGCAAAGTCATTGCTAAAATGAGAAAAGACAAACCCGGCGATACATCCCAAATAAAGCGAAGGCGCAAAGATACCACCACAACCACCGCCACCATTCGTTGCACTGGAAGCAAAGACCTTCAGCAGAATAATCAGCATCAGATAAACCAGCAGCAAATTGCCATAGCCATAAAACATAGAATTGTTCATGACCGTATCCCACTCTGCCGCAGACGTTCCATTCAGCAAAAGATTAATGGTATCATATCCTTCACCATAAAGAGGCGGGAAAAGGAAGATCAATATACTCAACATCACACCACCGAAAGCCAGTTTCTTATAAGGGTTGTTGAGTTTACCAAAGACACCTTCCACCGAATTCATGGCACGCGTAAAGTACAATGAAATCAGTCCGCAAAAAATTCCCAGTAAAATAACAAAAGGAATACGCTCCAGTTCGAATGCCTGATCCAGATGAAACTTAAACATAGCCTCCGTACCGGTGATTATATATGAAACGGTTGCCGCTGTCACGGCAGAAATCAGCAGGGGAAGTAAAGAGGACATGGTCAGGTCGATCATCAAAACTTCCAATGTAAATACCAATCCCGCAATCGGAGCTTTAAAAATGCCGGCAATCGCACCTGCCGCGCCACAGCCGACGAGCAACATCAGCGTGCGGTGCTCCATCTTGAATACACTTCCTAAATTGGAACCGATTGCCGAACCTGTCAGTACAATCGGCGCCTCTGCTCCAACCGATCCACCAAACCCGATGGTGATCGCACTGGCAATGGTAGAGGACCAGATATTATGTCGCTTGATACGTCCCTGTCTACGGGAAATAGCATATAGAATTTTGGTGACTCCATGACTGATGTCATCCTTTACAATATTACGAACAAACCAACCTGCAAGAAAAATCCCGACTACCGGATATACCAAATACAGGTAGTTAGCTTCCGTTGCATTAAAATTATCAGTTAGGAAATTCTGTATCTGATGGATAAAGAATTTCAATATTAATGCGGCAAACGCTGTGAAAATTCCGACCAGGAAACTTAATATCAGAATAAATTGCTTCTCCTTTATATTCGCTTCCCGCCATTTGATGCAACGCTGTAATAAACTAAGTTTTTCTCCCTTCATTTATTCGCGAATTATCTTTATCACTCCACCTTTTTCCAACTTAATAATACTTGAGGGTCTCGGCCGGCTCATATCGTCCTGGCGAAAGCCAACGATATAATCTACCGCCAATTTGATTTCATCACTGATTTCGCTAAAATTAGCCGCACCCGGCTGCCCGCTGACATTAGCCGAAGTAGAAACGATTGCTTTACGGAACTGCTGACAGAGTCGTCTGGAAAAATCTTCATTCGTCACCCGAATCCCTACACTACCATCCTCGGCCAGCAAATTCGATGCTAAGTTACGTGCTCCGGAATAAATAATCGTCAACGGCTTGTCGGCAACTTCAATCAAATCCCATGCAACATCAGGCACATCCTGTACATAAAAATCTACTTTAACCGGAGAGTCTACCAAGACCAGCATAGCCTTGCTGTCAGCGCGCTTCTTAATCTCATACACGCGGCGTACAGCCTCTTCATTAGTCGCATCACAGCCTATACCCCATACGGTATCGGTGGGATAAAGGATCACTCCTCCTTCATTCATCACCTGACAGGCTTTTTTAATATCTTCTATCATTTCTTGATTAATTTCCGTTAAGAACAAGATGCAAAAATAACACTTTTATTCCATTTAGTGAAATCTAGCCCGACGTTTTTAAATTCCCCTTTCAAATCAGCTATTCGCACACAAGACAAGAGTTTAACTATCGAACAATGATATAGGTTGATCCCACAAGCCATACAAAAAGAAAGAACGATGTAATCCATTGTGAGAATCTACATCGTTCTATAAAAAACAGATCATTCAATAAGTCATACTAAATACTGTCAGTTTTTCCAACTGTTATCCAGGTTCGGATTTAAAATCACGTCTTCATAAGGATAAGGAACATACATCTTACTGTCATCCCAAGTTCCGGTGACTGCTACAGCTTCTTTCCTGAAAACATCGTGCGCCACCTCAATAGGCTTATTTAGCTTACGGGATTCAAAATGATCCTTATAACGGTACATTCTAAACATATCCCTGGCTCTGCTGGCGATTCCTCCCCAATAGTATCCCGCCATTTCCCAGCCATGTTCATCGTAAGCCGCTTCCGCCAGTTTATCAGGAGACATATCCGTCGTATATTTATCAGTCTCTTCACCATCTGCCCTGTTGCGCACCTCGTTTAGAACTTTGACCGCCTGCTCATTGATCTCTCCCGCACGCCCTGTCGCTTCGGCATACCAGCAATATACTTGCGAAAGACGTAACAACTGGAATGTTTTCTCACCCGACGCATTGACTACGGTAGGATTTGTATAATCAAATTCTGTTCCACGCACCGCTCCTTCTGCAGTTTTCATAAAGACAGGGGCGACTACTTCACGAGAAGCAGGATCGGTATCATACCACCAATCATATAGTTTCCCGTCGCTAAGCATGATTTTAGGGAAATACGTAGCATCTTTACGAGGGCCTTCAGGAAAGTTCTTCCAAAATTTGATTTCCCCATTCGTATCTCCCCAACCGGCCTGTTTCATATCCTGAAGGAAATCAGTTAAAGGAGCGGCCTGCCCCATCGCATCCCTGTTATAGTAGATACCTAACAGCAGCTCCGTATTCTTATTATTGTACTCCCACGAATATACCTGACTATATTCCGGTAGCAGTTTATAATAATAAGTGCCATTATCTGCACCGTCTATCACTTCTTTGGCTTTAGCGGCAGCCAGTTTATAATATTCAACTCCTTTATTAAGCGGCCACCCCGCCATACACATATAAACATAAGCCATTGTTGCTTTCACAGCTCCTTCACTTACGGCAATATTCATTCCGTTTCTGGCATAAGGTTCTTTTGTATACATTGCGAGACAACCGGTTTCGGCTATTTTCAGGTCAGACAGGATCAGTTCGTACACTTCTTCCTCTGTCTTTAAGGGAGCATTATAATCTATTTCTTCTTTCAGCATAATGGGAACTCGTCCCCAAGTCGTCACCAGATAAAAATAAGAGTAGGCTCTCCAATAATGCGCCTGTGCAATAGCCACCTTAATATCCTCTTTCGACACCTCCGGCGTACGCTCCGCATTATTAATGATAAAATTAGCGGCCTTGATAACTTTGAAACGCTGTTCCCACATACTGGACAACCACGAGTTATTGTCTTTCACATCAAACTGATCATGCTCACGGAGAGGCTGCTTATTACTTGAAGGATGAGTGGAAATATCGTCTCCCACCAAGAAGTTCGTACCACAAAGGTTATTACTAGCCTGTGAACTTGCTATCACGGAATAGAGAGCCGTCAGTGAAGCATCCAAATCTTCCTTGTTGCTGAAATAGGTATCCGAAGGCAATTGTCCTTTCGGATCTTCTTCCAGGAAATCACTACACGAAGTCCAACACAAAGCTGCCAGAAGAGCAGGCAAAACTTTCATTATAAAGGTATATGTTATTTTCATACGGTTATTGTCTTAATAGGTGGTTTAAAATCTGATTTTAGCACCGAAAGTAATCGTCCGCGGAATCGGATAAGCGCCATAGTCCAGTCCGTCATAACTGGTATACACTTCGGGATCCATTCCTTTATAGCGGGTGATCGTAAAGAGATCCTGTGCGCTGACAGACAATTGTACACTTGCAAACTTTAATACACGACGAGGAATGCGGTACGAGAGACTGATATTCTTCAACTTAATAAAAGAAGCATCTTCAAGCCAGAAATCTGAATTGGCATAACTCTTGTTATCGGTGTTAGTGAGACTCGGATAAAGGGCGTCAGCTTTGTTAGCAACATGATCCCAGCCTTTGAAGTAGGCATCGCGCAAGGTAATAAAACGAGAGACTCCAGTCATGGATGCCGCCATAAAACGGCTGATATTCAATCGGTCATATCCGGTGGCAGCATTGAAAAAGACATTCAGCGTCCAGTTTTTCCAAGTAACAGTGTTATTCCAACCTACTGTCCATTTGGGACTTGCCTGTCCTTTCACGACCAGATCATCGGAAGTCGGATTCGTTGTCAGACTACCATCTGCTTTCTGATAAAGATTGGCGCCTTTATCATCGAATCCTTTCCATTGATAAACATAGAAAGATCCCATAGGATAACCGGGCTTCATAATTTGCAGAGGACCTCCCAAATCGCTATAGTTAGCAGTGAGTACAAAGTCATCTCCTGCGAGGTCTGCTACTTCATTCTTCACATAAGAAGCATTCAGACTGGTTTCCCATGTCACGGCGCCCTTCACAGGGAAAGTAGTGAGAGACATTTCGACTCCTGTATTGTTAAGTTTCCCCTGATTAACCCAATAGGTACCACCTCCGTTATATTTGGGTACTTGTTTCTGAAAGAGCAGATCTTTCGTTTGCTTCTTAAACCAGTCCACTGTTATATTAAAACCTCCGAGACTCAAGTCCAATCCCAAATCATATTGATAAGTCTTTTCCCACGTAATGTCAGGTGTAGCAAACTGATTCCCCCAATATCCCGTAGAAGAAGTGGAAGTTCCCCAACCGTAAGAGGCACCCGACAACATACCCAGCGTACTATAAGCAGCAATATCCTGGTTTCCTGTAACTCCGAAACTGGCACGTAACTTCAATTGGTCAAGTACATGCTGATTACTCATGAAAGATTCCTGTGCAATATCCCAAGCTATAGCTGCGGAAGGGAAATATCCCCATTTGTTGTCTCCCTGGAATTTAGAAGAACCGTCGGCTCTCAATGCGGCAGTAATGAAATAGCGTTTTTTATAATCGTAATTAGCGCGTACGATACCGGAAGCCAAAGAGAATTCCGTATAAGAATTGCTCGCATCTCTTATAGCGGCATTGCCGAGATTCCAGTACCCTACACTTTCATTGTTCAGATTAGAACCAGTTCCTTTCAGTTGCGAATCCCACGAGCGGCTTATCTCCCATACTGCCATAGCGGTGAAACTATGATCGCCAAACTGCTTTTGCCAGGTCAGGTTGTTTGTGTTTTGCCAATAATTGTGCAGTGCACTGGTATTACTCGCACTATTGATGGCACCCGGTGAATCCAGTTTCGACCGGAAAGAATAAGAAGGACTATTATCGTAGTCATAACCTCCCTGAACGGAAAGCGTCAGTCCTTTCATGATCTTAAACAGCAATGTCAGGTTGGCGTTTAAATTATAGCTATAGCTATCGCTATTGTTCACTATCATTTCACCGTAAGGGCTGGAACCGATCATATTATACGGGTCTGTATTGTACACGCCGGTTTCGGGATCTTTCAGCTCCATGGTAGGCGAAAAGTTAGTGACATGCAACCAGTTCGCCCCACCTTCATTGTGTTTGTGAAGACTGGATGCGTTTAATTTTGCAGAGATTGTCAACCAGGGTTTCACTTCCGAGTCGATGTTTGCCCGAATTCCATAGCGTTTATAATCGGACATGATGGTGATGGCTTCCTGATCGAGCACATTTCCCGAAATAAGGTATTTCACTTTTTCATTTCCTCCGGATATGGCAAGCCGATAATCCTGGGTGATACCTGTACGAGTCAGAAGATCAGTCCAGTTAATTCCTTTCGTTCCATTTTTATAAGCCTCAAGATCTTCGGCAGAGATAGTAGACGATCCGCGAATGTCATTCAGTGCAGTTGCATATTCGTAAGCGTTCAGCAGGTCATACTGTTTTCTGACAGTCGAAAGCCCTACCGATGCATCGAACGTTACCTGTGCTTTTCCCTCACTACCCTGTTTGGTGGTTATCAGGATAACGCCATTCGAACCACGGGAACCGTAAATGGCAGTGGAGGAAGCGTCTTTCAGTATTTCCATCGACTGGATATCAGAAGGGTTAATACCGTCCAAGCCACTGGAAGAGATGATACCGTCAATCACATATAAAGGATCACTGCTTTTATTAATAGAGGTAGTTCCACGAACGCGCACCTTCATACTTGCTCCGGGCATACCACTCGTAGCAGTGACTTCTACACCGGGAGTACGACCCTGGAGTATATTTTCAACCCGTTGTACAGGTTGATTTTTGTATTGTCTGTTGGATACACCGGACACAGCACCCGTAAGGTCACTCTTTTTGACGGTTCCGTATCCTACCACTACCACTTCATCCAATAACTGATTGTCTTCTTTCAACACAACACGAAGAAGAGATCTCTTTCTGACTTTCACTTCCTGCGTATGATAGCCGATATAAGAGATCACTAAAATCGCTCCTTCCGGAGCTTCGAGAGTAAACCTACCATCCATATCACTGGTAGTTCCGGTATCTTCACCTTTGATAATGACGGAAGCACCAATGATTGTCTCTCCCTGTTCGTCGTTAATCACTCCTTTGATTGTCTTTCCAGCATCCCCGTCGGTAGTAGTATCGCTGTTTGTCGTAACTTCATTGTTATTTTCCGGGGCTTCCTGTGTTTCTGTCTTCTGTTTTTCAAGAGGAGGAGCAACCTGCGCGAATAATCCGAAAGGCAGAAACAGCATTAAAAGAATGCATAATAGCCATTTGTTTTTCATTATTACTTCCATTATTGTTCTAAAATTAGAATAGTTATTAGGATAGATTACCATCAATATTAGGCAATTTATGTGCCAAAAGCATAACAAAAGACTGATACAACGAGACTTGTCAAGTTTAATAAAAGAGATTATATCACTCATTTTCAAACACATAAACAATTTGCAATAAAGAAAAAAAGCATTAATAGCCAGATTAAGTTTCAAGCACGATCCTGTGCAAAAATTCCACAGAAATGTGGACATATTCCACAAGATAATAAGTTAAGAATAATCCGTATTTAAAAGTTCCTTTCCATCCTTCTGATTGTTTCCACATATCAGAAGTCAGAATAAACGTTCCAAAACTCCAGTTTAAACGATTATTAACTAATTTCTCCCCCGTCTCCGAGAACAGAATCAGCAGAAATATCTATCTTTGTCCCAATTTCAAGCAAGAAAGCAAAAGTGCTATTTTTGTGTCGAATTTAAAACGTTTAAGAGAAAACAATGGAAGAAATCGTATTTCATCACACATTACCTATCCAATTGCGATTCAATGATGTAGACAAATTTGGTCACGTCAACAACACGGTTTACTTCTCCTTTTACGACTTGGGAAAGACTGAATACTTCGGTTCGGTATGCCCGGGAGTAGATTGGGAAAAGATTGGCATTGTCGTTGTTCATATCGAAGCGAATTTTGTCAAGCAAATTTTCGCATCGGACCACATCGCTGTACAAACCGCCGTCTCTAAGATAGGTACCAAAAGCTTTCATCTGGTTCAACAAGTCATTGATACGAAAACCAATGAGGTGAAATGTGTTTGCAAGTCCATCATGGTTACTTTCGATCTTGAAAGACATGAGTCCATGCCACTGACCAAGGAATGGATAGAAGCGATCTGCAAGTATGAAGGACGGGATTTGCAAAAAGCATAGATTGATTTTTCTCCCCACCGATGAAGACACCCTCCGGCACCAATGAAGGCATCGAGCGGCACCGGGGAACAAATCTCCCACGAATGAGAAACAAAACAAGCAAAACCAATTCCCCAGAAAAAGTTTTATCCTGATTCATGTCCGCTATATAACAGAAATTGCCTATTTTTGCACCTTATTATTAAGGCATAAAATATCTAGTACAGAAAATGATAGCTGACAAAAGTATAAATTTAGATACCCTTCATAAAGTATTGTTTGATAATGAGAAGCTGGAACTCTCTGAAGAATGTATTCGAAAAGTAGAGGAAAGCTTCGATTTTCTGCAATCCTTTTCCAGCGATAAGATTATTTATGGTATCAATACGGGGTTCGGCCCAATGGCACAATACAGAATAGAAGATCAGTCATTGATCGACCTTCAGTATAATATCATCCGAAGCCATTCCACCGGTGCCGGCAAACCGCTTCCCGAACTTTATGTAAAAGCAGCTATGATTGCCCGTTTGTACACTTTTCTACAAGGGAAGTCAGGAGTGCATCTGGAACTGGTTTCTCTCCTCTGTGAATTTATCAACCGCGGAATTTATCCGTTCATACCCGAACACGGAAGTGTAGGTGCCAGCGGCGATCTCGTACAACTGGCCCATATCGCCCTGACGTTAATAGGGGAAGGGGAAGTTTTTTATCAGGGTAAATTGTGTAACGCAGCTACGGTGCTTCAGGAAAACGGTCTGAAACCTTTTTCCATGCGTATTCGTGAAGGTTTATCCGTTACAAACGGTACTTCTGTAATGACAGGCATCGGTATTGTCAATCTGATTTATGCAAAAAAACTACTCCGTTGGTCGGTGGCTGCCTCTGTAATGATGAATGAGATTGCCGCCTCTTATGATGATTTTATGGCACAGGCATTAAACGAGGCCAAGCATCATAAAGGTCAACAAGAGATAGCTGCTATGATGAGAGAATGGGTGGCAGGCAGTAAATGCGTGCTTCAAAGAGAGAACGAGCTATACAACCAGGTGCATAAAGAGAAAATCTTCGAACACAAAGTACAGCCCTATTATTCCTTGCGATGTGTTCCGCAAATACTCGGTCCTATTTACGATGAACTGGAGAATGCGGAAGAAGTATTAATAAACGAAATAAATTCCGCCTGTGACAATCCGATTGTCGATCCGGATACACAAAATATTTATCATGGCGGCAACTTCCACGGAGATTACATTTCTTTCGAAATGGACAAGTTGAAAATTGCCGTGACCAAGCTGACTATGCTTTGCGAAAGACAGATTAACTATCTGTTCCACGACCGTATCAATGGCATCCTGCCTCCGTTTGTAAATTTGGGAGTGCTTGGATTGAACTATGGTTTACAGGCTTCGCAATTCACTGCAACCTCCACCACAGCGGAGTGTCAGACATTATCAAATCCGATGTATGTACACAGTATCCCCAACAACAATGATAATCAGGATATTGTCAGCATGGGAACCAACTCGGCTCTATTAGCAAAAACAGTCATTGAGAATTCTTATCAGGTGATGGCTATCCAGTTCATGGGAATGGCACAAGCTATCGACTACCTGAAAATACAGGATCGCCTAAGTTCCAAAAGCAGGCAGGTTTATGAAAAAATACGCAGTTTCTTCCCTGTATTTACCAATGACACACCTAAATATAAAGAGATAGAAATGATGATAGACTATCTCAAAAAAGAAGATAAATAAAATGAAATATGCATTAGTAACCGGAGGAAGCCGAGGTATCGGCCGTGCTGTCAGTTGTAAACTGGCGGAAATGGGCTACTTTATACTGATAAATTATCAGAATAACGACGCAGAAGCGGAGAAAACGTTGCAGTTAGTACAGGAAAAAGGAAGCAATGGCGAGTTGATGAAGTTCGATGTGACCGACCCTGCCGCTATCACCCTTGCTTTGGGCAACTGGGCTTCCCAACACCCCGACGAATATATCGAGGTACTGATAAACAATGCAGGTATCCGCAAAGACAACCTGATGCTCTGGATGACAGGAGAAGAATGGAGCAAAGTGCTCGATATCAGCCTGAACGGATTCTTCAACGTGACACAGCCTTTATTGAAGAATATGCTGGTCAAACGTTATGGACGTATCGTAAATATCGTGTCATTGTCGGGCATTCAGGGAATGCCCGGCCAAGCCAATTACTCCGCAGCCAAAGGTGGCGTAATAGCTGCTACCAAAGCACTGGCACAGGAAGTTGCCAAGAAGAAAGTAACAGTCAATGCAGTAGCTCCGGGATTCATCCGTACGGATATGACGGAAGGAATTGATGAGAACGAATGGAAGAAACATATTCCCGCGGGACGTTTCGGCACTCCGGAAGAGGTTGCCGACCTGGTCGGTTTCCTGGCATCTCCAGCCTCATCCTACATCACAGGAGAAGTGATTTCCATCAACGGAGGACTATATACTTAAAATAAAAGCATAGAATAGACAAAATAATGAAAAGAGTTGTTATCACGGGAATGGGGATTTACTCTTGCATCGGCAAGAATCTGGATGAAGTAAAAGACTCACTATATCATGGAAAATCGGGAATTGGCATAGATCCGGTACGGAAAGAATTGGGCTATTTTTCTGCATTAACGGGGATATTGCAACGTCCCGACTTGAAGAAGTTGTTGGACCGCCGTAAACGTCTCTGTCTGCCGGAGCAGGGAGAATATGCTTATCTCGCTACATTAGAGGCTTTCCGTAATGCAGGGATTGACGAGAATTTTCTCGAATCCAACGAAGTGGGTATCTTGTATGGCAATGATAGTAGCGCCGCTCCTGTTATTAACGCAGTGGACATCATTCGTGAAAAGAAAAACACTGCACTAGTGGGTTCCGGTTCTATTTTCCAGTCGATGAATTCCACCGTGACAATGAACCTATCGGTTATTTTCAAACTTAGAGGGGTCAACTTCACTATTGCCGGAGCCTGTGCAAGCGGTTCTCACGCTATTGGTATGGGTTACCTGCTTATAAAATCGGGATTACAGGATTGTATTCTTTGCGGTGGCGCACAAGAAGTCAATCCTTATGCAGTAGGAAGTTTCGACGGACTAAGCGCATTTTCCACCCAGGAAGCAGCCCCCGAGAAAGCCTCGAAACCTTTTGATAAACGACGTGACGGACTGATTCCGAGTGGAGGAGCCGCCAGTCTGGTATTAGAGAGTTATGAATCGGCTGTAAAAAGAGGAGCTCCCATCTTGGCCGAAGTCATCGGTTACGGTTTTTCATCCAATGGAGATCACATCTCCGTGCCTAATGTGGACGGTCCGAAACGTTCTCTTCAAATGGCCATCAAAGATGCAGGGATTGCACTCGAACAGATCAGTTATATCAATGCACACGCCACCTCAACTCCGGTAGGTGACTTGAACGAGGCGAAAGCCATTGCGGAAGTATTTGAAGGGCATCACCCGTATGTGACCTCCACAAAGTCTATGACAGGACATGAAATGTGGATGGCCGGTGCCAGTGAAGTGATTTATTCCACCCTCATGATGAACAACGGTTTCATCGCTCCCAACCTCAATTTCGAGGAACCGGACGAGGCCTCTGCACAATTAAATATACCTACCCAACGGGTAAACCTGGAATTTGATACGTTCCTTTCCAACTCATTCGGATTCGGAGGAACCAATTCCACGCTAATCATACGCAAAATCAATCCATAATTTACTAAAGAAAACAGATATATGACAAACGAAGAAATCATCGAGAAAATAAGAACCACTCTGGCAGAAGAGTTTGAAGTAGGCATCGACGTTATCCAGCCGGATGCACCGTTAATGGAAACTCTTGAACTGGACAGCCTGGACTTGGTCGATATGGTGGTACTGGTAGAAAAGAACTTCGGTTTCAACGTAACCGGACAAGATTTTGCGGGTATCAAAACCTTCCAGGACTTCTACGATCTCGTTATCACCCGTATGCAGGAAGCCAAGTAAATATGTCGACGTGGAAAGGCAAAACCCGGGGAGGAACATTCGGATACTTATTCTTTATTTACCTGATTAAGTATCTGGGCATTACTGCCGCTTATATATTTCTAAGTCTGGTAGTATTGTACTTCGTACCGTTTGCTCCGAAAGCCACTAAAAGCACCTGGTTTTATGCCCGCCACATTCTGAAATACAACCGAATACGCTCTTTGGGTATGTTGCTGCGCAACTATTACCGGTTAGGGCAAATCCTGATTGACAAAGTAGCTATTGGTAACGGAAAAGTCGATCAATACCGGTTTGAGTTCGAACGGTATCCGGAATTTCTGCAATTGCTGAACAGCGAACAGGGAGTAATTATGATTGGTGCCCATGTGGGAAACTGGGAAATAGGCGTTCCTTTCTTCGACGATTACGGAAAGAAAATCAATATCGTGATGTATGATGCCGAACATCGTAGAATCAAAGAGATATTGGAGAAAAATGGTCAGGACAAGGATTTTAAGATTATCCCCGTCAACGAAGATAACCTGACACACGTTTTCCGTATTACCGAGGCGTTAAACAAGAAAGAATATGTATGCTTCCAGGGCGACCGTTATCTGAATAAAGAGAAACTGCTGACAGGAACACTCCTGGGACAGAAAGCTCCTTTCCCTGCCGGTCCTTTCTTGCTTGGTTCGCGAATGAAAGTTCCGGTGGTATTCTACTTTGCCATGAGAGAGCCGGGCAGAACCTACCGTTTTCATTTTATAAGGACGGAACCAGTCATACGAACCAAAGAAAAGAAAGCAGAGATCGCTCTGCTCGAACAATATACGGCCGCTTTGGACCAAATACTGAAACGCCATCCGGAACAATGGTTCAACTATTACTCATTCTGGAAAACCACGAGTGACGGTTCGCCCTCCAAAGGATTGAAATAAAGATATAACAAAATAAAGATGCAACAGAATCAATATGATAAGGAACCGTTGACCGCGGTAGAGGCACAACGCTTGGCACAAGAAATAGCTTTCGGGCCCATCGTGTTTCAGGTATCACGCCTTATGCTCAAATTCGGTATTTTCCAGTTACTAGCCGACGAACGTGCAGGCATGACACAAGAAGAAATCAGCAAGGCTTGTGGCCTGTCTTCTTATGCAACACAAGTTTTGCTGGAAGCCTCATTAACGATCGGTACCGTATTGCGGCACGAAAACCTTTACCGCCTTGCCAAAGCCGGATGGTTCCTGCTCAACGACAGGATGGTACGTGTCAATATGGATTTCAACCACGATGTCAACTATCTGGGAATGTTCCATCTCGAAGAGGCTCTCACCAACGGACGTCCCGGAGGGCTGAAAGTATTCGGCGAATGGAGCACTATCTATGAAGGGCTGTCAAGCTTGCCCTCACAGGTACAAAAGAGCTGGTTCGGTTTCGATCATTATTACTCGGATTGCTCGTTTGACGAAGCTTTGGCAATTGTTTTCGCCCGTCATCCCAAGACTTTACTGGATGTGGGAGGTAATACCGGTCGATGGGCGACCAAATGCGTAAGCTATGACGATGCAGTGGAAGTAACTATTATGGACCTTCCGCAACAATTGGAGATGATGCGTCAACAAACTAAAGACCTACCCGGAGCAATGCGTATTCACGGGTATGGCGCCAATCTGCTCGATCCCGAAGTACCTTTCCCGACAGGGTTCGATGCTATCTGGATGAGCCAGTTCCTTGATTGTTTCTCGGAAGAAGAAGTAACCAGCATACTGACCCGTGCAGCCCGTTCTATGAGTGGGGAGAGTCGCCTCTATATCATGGAAACTTTCTGGAACCGGCAAAAGTTTGACACAGCCGCTTATTGCCTGACACAAATCAGTCTTTATTTCACAGCCATGGCAAATGGTAACAGCAAAATGTATCATTCGGATGATATGGAACGGTGCATCAAAGCAGCGGGATTGGAAGTTGAAAAGATAGATGACCATTTAGGAATGGGACACAGCATTGTACAATGCAGATTGAAATGAACAACAGGGAAGTTATCATACAAGGAGAAGGAATACTCAATTTGATTCCACAGCGTCCGCCCATCGTGATGGTGGACAGTTTCTTTGGTATCGAAAAGAATCATTCTTATTCCAGACTGACTGTTACTGCTGATAATATTTTCTACGAAACCGGAAAACTGCAAGAGGCAGGAATTATTGAACACATCGCTCAATCAGCAGCAGCACGTATCGGATTTCTTTATACCCGGCAGGGTGAAAAAGTACCGTTAGGGTTTATCGGCTCGGTAGACAAACTTAAAATCTACGATTTGCCAAAGAACGGGATGAAACTATTTACGGAGATTACCGTTGTACAGGAGGTATTCGACATTACATTGATTTCTGCACAAGTGAAAGTGGAAGACAAGCTGATAGCTGAATGCAGGATGAAAATATTTATAAAAAAAGAATGAAACGGAAAACGAATCAACAGGTTGCAGCTTTGACTAACCGGACTACCTTCAGAGTGCGGTTCAGCGAAATAGACTCCATGCAGATTGTATGGCATGGTGAGTATGTGCGCTATTTTGAAGATGGAAGAGAAGCTTTTGGCAAACAGTATGGTTTGGATTATATGAGTATTTACCGGGAGGGATACATGGTTCCTATCGTGGATTTAACCTGTCAGTTCAAACAATCACTATCTTTTGGTGAAGAAGCGATTGTCGAAACGCGCTATATTGCCTGTGAAGCAGCCAAGATAAAATTTGAATACATTATCTACCGGGCTACCGACCAGAGTATAGTAGCCACCGGAAGCACCATACAAGTGTTCCTGAACCTGAATAAAGAATTGGAGCTTATGAATCCTCCGTTTTATCTGGAATGGAAAAAGAAATGGAATATCCTTTAAATATATACATCACAGCCCATACGCTGATTAGTTCGTTAGGTTTCGGCATCCCGGAAAACCTGGAGGCCATCCATAACTACCGAAGCGGAATCCGTATGCAAGAAGCCGGCCTAATTTCCGATCATCCCCTATTGGCGGGAATGATTGATTCTGTGGAATTGGAAAAACGGGCGAAGCTGATGCAGATTACGGATTATACCCGAATGGAGCAATTATTCATACTGGCTATCCAAGAGGTTATTTCTCAATCGGGAGCCGACTTGCGGGAGCCGGATTGTACCTTGTTATTATCTACCACTAAAGGAAATATAGATTTATTGAGTGAATTACCTGCTGACAGTCCGGTTTTTCTTTGGAAAATGGCGGAACGAATCGGAGATTTCTTTGGAGCGACAAATCAGGTAGAGGTCATCTCCAATGCCTGTATATCAGGAGTCTCGGCACTAATCGTCGCTAAGAGATGGATAGAATCAGGACGTTACAAACGAGTGATTGTGGCAGGTGGGGATATTCTTTCTCATTTCATTACCAGCGGCTTTCTATCGTTTCGATCTGTCAGCGCACACCTTTGCCGACCATACGATATACAACGGGATGGATTAAGTCTGGGCGAAGCCTGTGGAGCTGTTCTTTTAGAAACTCAAGGAAACGCGAATCATATTATTCTCTCCGGAGGAGCAATCAGCAATGACGCCAACCATATATCCGGTCCTTCCCGAACAGGGGACGGTTTAGCTCTAGCCATTAATCAGGCAATGGAAGAAGCCGGAGCACTCCCCGAAGACATTAGCTTTATCAATGCACACGGAACAGCTACGGTTTACAATGATGAAATGGAATCCAAAGCCATACATCTGGCGGGATTAGCTGCAGTTCCGGTGAATAGCCTCAAGCCCTATTTCGGTCATACATTAGGAGCTTCGGGCATTATCGAAACCATACTTTGCATAGAGCAACTAAAAGAAGGAAGATACTACGGAACTTTAGGGTATGAAACACTCGGTGTTCCCATGCCTATCACTGTCTATACCACTCATCAGCCGATGCCGATGAAATGCTGCATCAAAACCGCTTCCGGTTTCGGAGGCTGTAATGCCGCACTGGTATTATCCCTCCCCGATGCTCACCTGAAACAGAAAGTAAACTTGCAGGCAACCGACAAAGCGAGTGCTCCGTCAGTTTGCAAAGCAGTGGTGGAATCGGGCAACATGGTCACAATCAGGCCAGGAGCAGTAGAAAGTAAAGGAACAACTGTATTCAGCTCTTCGGAAACTGACTTTGCACCGTTCATCCGGGAAGCATACAAGCATCTGGGAGAAAACAATATGAAGTTCTATAAGATGGACAACCTCTGTAAGCTGGGATATGTAGCTGCCGAATATTTACTGAAAAATACACACCACCGTCCGGAAGAGATTGGAATCATTCTTGCCAATGCTTCTTCCTCTCTGGATACGGACTGCAAACATCAGGCAATCATCAGTAAAGAAGGGGACAAAGCAGCCAGTCCTGCCGTGTTTGTCTACACTCTCCCCAATGTAGTATTGGGAGAAATCTGTATCCGGCACAAGATTCAGGGAGAGAATACATTCTTTGTCCGTCGGCAATCCGATGCTGCCTCATTAGAGGATTATGCAAGGATTGTGATGGCGAAAGGTAAGTTACGCACCTGTATCATAGGCTGGTGCGAACTGCTGGACGGACATTATCAAGCAGAATTTAAACAACTTAATAATATATCAACGATTTATGGATAATTTAGATCAAACCAAAAGAGAACTGATGGACGAAGTGAAAGGGAAACTAATCGAAGAGTTGAACCTTGAAGAAATCACTCCGGAAGATATTGACAATGAAGCCCCTCTGTTTGGCGACGAAGGTCTTGGCCTCGACTCCATTGACGCACTCGAAATCATCCTGATTCTGGAACGCGAATACGGTATAAAGATAGAGAACCCCAGTGAAGGAAAACAAATCTTCTACTCGGTACGTACACTGGCAGACTACATCATTGCTAATCGCAAAGCTTAACCGATGAAGATATACGTCACCGGATTGGGAGTTGTTTCGGGCATCGGTATCGGAGTTTCCGAAAATATAGAAGCGTTGAGACAAAGAAAGCATGGCATCGGAAAAGTAACTCTTTTTCCGACTGCTCTCGATGTGCCCGTATCCGAAGTGAAACGTAGCAATGAGGAACTAAAGCAACTGATCTCTTTACCTCCGCAACGCACTGTATCACGTACGGCCTTGTTGGGAATGATAGCAGCCAAAGAAGCAATGAAAGATGCGGGACTCACACCACCATTACGTATCGGTTTTATTTCCGCCACTTCCGTTGGCGGCATGGATTTGAGCGAGCACTTCTATGAATCTTTCAAGAAAAACCCGGGACAGGGACGGTTACGGGAAGTAATTTCACACGACTGCGGAGCCAGTACAGAATTGATTGCTTCGTATTTGGGTATCAATGATTTTATAACCACCATCAGTACAGCCTGCTCGTCAGCAGCCAATGCCATCATGCTGGGAGCAAGAATGATTAAACACGGGCTACTGGATGCTGCTATCGTGGGAGGTACGGATGCACTTTGCCGGTTTACGCTCAATGGATTCAACTCCCTGATGATTTTGGACAAAACACATTGCCGTCCCTTTGACCGCTCACGTACCGGATTAAATCTGGGAGAAGGTGCCGGTTACTTAGTGCTTCAATCGGAAAGTTCACTCCAAAGAACTCCTTATTGCGAACTTAGCGGTTACGCCAATACGAATGAGGCTTATCATCAAACAGGAAGTTCTCCTGAAGGGGACGGTGCCTTTCTGTCAATGAGTGAAGCTATCGCTTCCAGTGGTATTTCCCTTGAAGAAATCGATTATATCAATGTACATGGAACAGGTACTCCCGGCAATGATGCGTCAGAAGGCATGGCGCTCCGAAGAATCTTTGGAGAACACGTTCCGCCATTTAGTTCGGTAAAAGCTTTTATCGGACATACCTTAGGAGCTTCCGAAGGAATTGAAGCTGTTTACTCCGTTCTTTCAATAGATAAAGGGCTGATTTATCCCAACCTGAACTTTACGGATGCGATGCCGGAAACAGGACTGATACCGGAAACCTCTTTTCAAGAAGGAATCCCCATCCGACATGTGTTATCCAACTCTTTCGGTTTCGGAGGAAACGATTCATCGCTCCTCTTTTCCGCAACGAATTTTCCAGCATAAACGCACCTTTAAGTATTTAAGCCTATGCAGCCAGTTTATATTCAACGCATCGCTTCCATTCATCCGCCAAAGGATCATTCACCAGGAAATAATCGCCCTTATCTTCAGGCTTGCGAACCCGATTATAAGGATATTATCACCAATGCGACCTTGCGCAGACGCATGAGCCGTATCGTAAAAATGGGGGTGGCTTGCGGATTGGAATGTATGGGTGAACTATCTCCTGAAAAGATACAAGGAATCATCACAGCAACAGGATTGGGCTGCTTGACAGATACGGAAAAATTCCTGAACAACCTATTGGATAATGAAGAGCGGATGCTGAATCCTACTCCTTTTATCCAGTCGACATTCAATACAATCGGTGCACAAATAGCTCTGATTCATCAAATACATGCCTACAACATGACTTATGTCCACCGTGGGCTTAGTTTTGAAAGTGCTTTATTGGACGCTATGATGAAAATAGGAGAAGGAAGCGAGAATATGCTTGTGGGAGCCATCGATGAAATGACAGAAACCTGTTACACGATTCAGCAACGGCTGGGAATGCTGAAAGGGATAGCAGCCGGAGAAGGTGCTCAATTCTTTCTGTTAAGTCGGGAAGCCGGAGAGCATCCGTTGGCTGAAATACAGGGAGTCGAAACTTTCATCGGGAAACAGACAACAGAAGAAATCAGCTCCCGAATCATCCGTTTTTTGCAACGAAATGGTTTAGAGTGTCAGGATATTCAGTGGTTGGTTACCGGGAAAAACAAGAAGCAACACAATCAAGATGACTCTCACGAGCAAACTGTCGACAATGGCAACTCTATTTATGAAGAGCTTGAAACAAACATTTTCCCGGAAAGTGTTCATCTTAGTTTTAAGAATGAATGTGGTGAATATCCTACCGCAACATCGTATGCGGTATGGAAAGCAGTGAACGAATCGGCCAACTGCACTACCTCGACCCATATATTGATTTATAATCATCACCACTCCATCAATCATTCATTGATTCTAATCCGGAAAAGCGTATGATAATCGTTTGCCTCCTTCTTTGCTTGCTCTTGCTCCTGTCTTTTCTCGTTTATGCCTCTTATAGCATTCAATCGGGAATTTACCTCCGGTCATTTTGCAAAAAGCATACTGCGGAAAAGATTGTCGCCCTGACTTTTGATGACGGCCCCGACTCCCTACAGACTCCCAAAGTTCTGCAGGTACTAAAAGAATATCAGGTAACCGCCTGTTTCTTCTGTATCGGTCATAAGGTAAAAGGGAATGAAGCAATCTTGCAAAAAATGGTGGCAGAAGGTCATCTGATTGGAAATCATTCGCATACCCATTCCGGTTTATTCCCGCTATACGGGCTCTCCAAGATGAAAAAAGACTTGCAAACTTGTCAGTGTGAACTAGAACGAGTAACTTCGCAGCCGGTTAGTTTGTTTCGTCCGCCGTTCGGTGTCACTAATCCAACGATTGCGAAAGCCGTTCGACAGTTAGGATATACCCCTATAGGATGGAGCATCCGTACACTGGATACACAACAAGCACCGGATAAAGTCCTTGCCAGGATTCGGAAACGTCTTGAACCGGGAGCCATTATTCTGTTGCACGACCGGATGCCGGACAGCGACCAGCTAGTGAAACAAATCTTGGATTTGCTGAAAGAACAAGGATATACTGCTGTCCATCCGGACAAACTATTGGCATAAAATAAAAAAGGTATGAGAACTTTATTAATATATTTATCGCTTTTCTTCTTGTCAATAGCCTCTATCCATGCCCAGAGCATGAAAAAGATGGCGCAAAAGACAGAGTTTGAAAGCCGCCTGGCAAAGGAGGCGCAAACCGTAGAGTCCATCGAAAGCGATTTTACCCAAGTGAAATATCTCGATGTATTCGATGAGAAAGTTACTTCCAAAGGGAAGTTCTACTACCAGAAGACCCATAAAATCTGCATGGAATATTTCCGCCCGATGGATTATCTCATCGTGATAAACGGCAGTAAGCTCAAAATCGTTTCGGATGGCAAGAAAAGTATCATGAATCTTAGTTCGAACAAAATGATGGCACAGATGCAGGATATGCTGACCGCATGTATGATAGGCGACCTGTCTAAAATGTCGTCCAACTATCTGCTGGAGTATTTTGAAGACGCACGATACTATCTGGTTAAAATAAAACCGACCAACAAAGCGGTACAAGCCTATATTGCCGGTATAGAAATCTATCTGAACAAGAAAGATATGTCGGTACACAAACTCCGTCTGTCCGAAACAGCCACAAACTATACAGAATACGAATTCTATAATAAAAAGTTCAACTCCCTGAAGAATGAGACGAAGTTTGCGATTCGTTAGTCTGACGGCTCTGCTATTCTTATGGATACAGATCCAGACTTCCTGCTCTCCACGGATGAGCGGGGAAGGAAGTACCGTGCCCCCCGCTATCGAACTAACACAAGGAGAAAGCTCGCAAAAATACAATATCCAACTGGATTTCATGAAACATCACATGAGCGGTATGCTAATAGTACGCCGTATGCCTGATAACGAAATCCGGATCGTAGCGTCTACCTACTTCGGACTAAGCCTTTTCGATTTTTCTCTTCGCAACGATCAGTTTACTGTCAACAGTTGCATTGAACCCATGAAAAAGGAAAAGGTGCTGAAACTTCTGGAGATGGATTTCAGACGTCTGTTCTTAAGTGGGAAAGATACTCGTGTGAAAGCGACCAAAGACAGTGCTACTGAAAAAAGAACCAGTGGAAAAGGCTTTGGAAAGTCAGTGGTCTACATCACTGGCAATACTCCGGGCGATCCCGCACAAATAAAAATCAAACATCCGTGGATTCGGTTAACGATCCGTCTGGACAAACTATCTAAAGAGATTTAATATATGCTACTTGATAACTTCTATACCATCCTTTCCTCCGAATCATCGGACTCAACGATCTGGACTATCCAGATAAAGTTGAATCCCGGGCATCCTGTTTATCAGGGACATTTCCCCGAACATCCGGTAGTTCCGGGAGTTTGCCTGTTACAACTTATCAAGGAATGTGTAGAAGATATTCGCCAGCAAAAATTGCAAGTAACACAAGTGTCTTCCTGCAAGTTTCTTTCGGCTATCAATCCTATAGAAACACCGCACATTTCGGTGGCACTGACTTTTAAAGAGACAGAAGAAGGTACACTTCAGTTGCAAGCGGAAGGGAGTGTAAAGAAGGAAGCTGTAAAAAAGAGTACAGTGAAAGAGAGCACTGTAGAGGAAAATACCGTAAAGGACGAATGTTTCATTAAATTAAAAGCTGCACTTACCCCGAAAGCATGAAGGAACAAATAAGTACAGCCTATTGGCACGAGAAGTTGAAACAATTAGGGATCATCGTTATCATCCCAAGTTACAACAATGGAAAGACACTGGCGGACGTCATCGAAAGTGTACGTTTCTACGCCCCCGATATCCTTGTTGTCAACGACGGGTCTACAGATGAAACTGCCGGAATACTTAGCCGGGAATCTAACTTACATACCATCACCCACCCTGCCAATCAAGGAAAAGGAGTAGCTTTGAGACATGGACTATCCTTTGCCAAAAAGCAAGGATTTCGGTATGCAATCACCATTGATTCCGACGGACAGCATTTCGCTTCGGATATTCCCGCATTGATCGAAGCCATAGAAAAAGAACCGGACACATTATTGGTAGGTGCCCGTAACCTCGCCTCGGACAATATGCCAGGAAAGAATACATTTGCCAATAAGTTTTCCAACTTCTGGTTTACCCTCGAAACTGGTATCAAACTGCAAGATACACAATCCGGCTACCGCCTGTACCCCATCCAACGAATGAATGTGGACAAGTGGTATTACACCGCCAAATACGAATTTGAGTTGGAAGCACTTGTCTTTGCAGCCTGGGGAGGCATTACCGTTAAAAACATTCCGGTACATGTTTATTATCCGCCACAGGAAGAGCGGGTTTCTCATTTCCGACCGTTCCGTGATTTCACCCGTATCAGTATCCTGAATACAGTACTGGTGCTCGTCACTTTCCTTTGGATCATCCCCCGAAACTTCTTCCGTAAACTGACTTGGAAGAACTGCAAGCAGTTTTTCTCGGATCATGTCACCCACTCCCCCGAATCTAATCTGCGGATCACGGCTGCCATCACACTCGGCGTATTCATGGGTATCGTTCCGGTATGGGGATATCAAATGCTAATCACGTTATTTCTGGCACATTTGTTCAGACTGAATAAAGTCATAGCTATTGTAGCAGCCAATATCAGTATCCCTCCGATGATTCCATTTTTGCTGTACGGCAGTTACGTAACCGGTTGCAAAGTGCTGGGAGATCCTGTCAATCTGCATTTAAACGAACTTTCTTTTGAAAATGTAAAATCAGTCATAGAGCAATATTTAATAGGAAGTGTTATCTTTGCAGTCGTATGCAGCATACTGGCAGGAACCATCGCGTTCATTCTGCTCACGGCGTGTAGGAAAAAAAAGATATGACCCAGTTTTTTATCGGACTATATGATTATTTCGAGAGGCACAAGATTCTGTTCTATTTGTCACTCATCAGTTGTGTCCTGTTAATGGGATTCTTTGCCCTGCAAGTAAGGTTCGAAGAGAACATCACACAATTTTTCCCCGACACTAAAGATTCCCAGAACACAATCAAAGTATTCGACAATCTCAAGATTAAGGATAAGATTATCATTATGTTATCCTCGGCAGATACCTGCCACCGCGTAGAACCCAACTCCCTGATAGAAGCAGCCGGACAACTGCAACAAACCCTGACTGAAAAAGCCGGAGGAAAACTGATTAAAGGAATTTTCGCACAGGTAGACCAAAGCCTCATCCAAGGAGCCACAGACTTCGTTTATGAACATCTTCCGCTTTTCCTGACAGATACGGACTATCAACGCTTCGATTCCTTACTGACGGATAAAGGGATACAGGCTGTCATGCAGAAGAATTATACCAACCTCCTCTCTCCTGCCGGAATTGCATTAAGAAGCTATATTCTCCGGGACCCGCTCGGACTGGGAAGCGAAACCCTGAAACATTTGCAAGATTTCCAATTGGAAGCCAACTACGAGATTTATGACGAACATATCTTCTCCAAAGACGGCTCCACCTTACTTATGTTCATTACCCCGGTATTCAGTACAGGCAGCACCGGAAAGAACGACGAACTGATAAAGATACTCGAAGAAGAGCTCAAGCACGTACAGGGAGAATCTCCTACCATTCGAGCTGAATATTTCGGTGGTCCCTCCGTGGGAGTCTACAACGCCCGTCAGATTAAGAAAGATACCATCTTGACCTCCTCCCTGGCACTGCTTATCATCATTGTATTTATCTCACTCGTTTTTAAACGAAAGAGATCGATACCGTTGATTATTACTCCGGTACTGTTCGGAGGATTATTTGCCCTGTTTCTCATTTTCTTTATTAAAGGAAGTATCTCCGCCATTGCAGTGGGAGCCGGTTCGGCAGTGATGGGTATTGCACTAAGCTACTCCATTCACATGCTGGCACATCAGAACCATGTTTCCACCGTGCAACAACTTATTAAAGAGATAGCCTATCCGCTTACGGTAGGTAGTTTCACCACCATCGGCGCATTTCTGGGATTGATATTCACCAGTTCCGATCTGTTACGCGACTTCGGATTGTTTGCCTCTCTGGCATTGGTGGGCACCACCCTCTTCTGTCTCATTTACCTGCCTCATTTTCTGAAAGGACAGGCAGACGTCAAACAGGGACGTATACTACGCATCATCGAGAAAATAAATGCTTATTCTTACGAAAAGAATAAATGGCTGGTAGGCGGCATCCTCCTCATTACAGTGATCTGTTTGTTTACTTCGCAAAAGGTAGGCTTCAACAACGATATGATGAGTCTCAACTATGAGCCCCGCCATCTCCAACAATCGGAAGAAAAATTACTGCAACTCTTTGACAACGACGAAAAGACCGTGCTTTTTGTCAGTGTGGGCAAAGACATGAATCAGGCTACCGAAACTTATGCAATGACCAATCAGAAGTTATCGGCACTGAAAGAGCAGGGACTCATCAAAGAGTATGCCTCCGCCTCACAGTTTCTGATCTCTCCGCAAGAGCAGCAGAAACGCCTGAAGAAATGGAAAGATTACTGGACGGATGAAAAACAGCAACAAGTCCGTGAACAGCTGGAAACAGCTGCCGCCGAATATCGTTTCCGTCCGGGAAGCTTTGATTCTTTTTATCAATGGATGAACCAACCTTTCGGTGAATATCATTACACCGCGCAAGGAGACGATTTATCCGGCAAGCTATTGAATGAATGGCAAACCTCTGCCGATTCCATCACCATGCTTATCAGCCAGATACGGATCAGCGAACCGAATAAGGAAGCTGTGTACCAAAACTTTAATAAAGACCCGAATGTAGTCATCTTCGACCGTTCCTACTTTGCCAACAAATGGGTATCGGCCATCAATGACGACTTTTACCTGATTCTTTACATCTCTTCTTTCCTGATATTCTTTGCACTATGGTTCTCCTATGGACGTATCGAGCTTACCTTGATGAGTTTTCTCCCGATGCTAATCAGCTGGGTAATCATCTTAGGATTAATGGGAATTCTGGGAATTGAGTTCAATATTATCAACATCATCCTGTCCACCTTTATCTTTGGCATTGGAGATGACTTCAGTATCTTCATTATGGACGGGCTACAAAACAAATACCGTACAGGTCAGAAGGTGTTGAATTCCCATAAAACAGCCATCTTCTTCTCCGCCTTCACCACAGTGGTCGGTATGGGAGCACTTGTGTTTGCCAAACACCCGGCTTTGCAATCCATTTCACTGATTTCCATTCTGGGTATGATAGCAGTGGTATTGGTGGCCTATACCATTCAGCCACTCATTTTCCGGTTCTTCATCGCAGGCCCCGCTTCCAAAGGATTGCCGCCTTATACGCTTATCGGATTGATACGTACCGTGTTGCTCTTCCTGCTTTTCTTTATCGGCTGCATCGTCCTCCGTATATTGATTATTCTGCTTTATCCGGTGCCTGTGCGCAAAAGCAGCAAGCAGCGTTTGGTGTGCCGCCTGATACAAATCACCTGCAAAGGAATTCTGCTACTGGCCACCGCCGTCAAAAAAGAACATATCAACAAAGCCAACGAACGCTTCCGGCATCCGGCAATTATCATTGCCAACCACCAGTCGTTCATCGACATTCTGGTATTGCTGTCTCTTTCATCTAAAATCCTGATGGTAACCAACCATTGGGTATGGCACTCTCCTTTCTTCGGAGCCATCATTCGTTATGTCGACTTCTATTATATAGGCGAAGGATACGAGCAATATATGGAACGGATGCGGAAAAAAGTGAAGGAGGGCTACTCCATCGCCATTTTCCCGGAAGGCACACGTACCTATAATGGAAAGATGAAACGTTTCCACAAAGGAGCATTCTATCTGGCAGAAGCATTGAAACTGGATATTCTCCCGATCCTGCTTTACGGTAATAACAAAATCATTGCCAAAGCACAACCTTTCAATATCCGGAAAGGAATCATCTATACGGAAATACTTCCCCGTATACCATTAGACGATCTGTCTTTCGGAAGTACTTATCAGGAGCGTACCAAACGCATATCCGCTTACATGAAAGAGGTTTATGCCCGTATCTGCCGTGAACAGAACACGACGGACAATCCTGCATTCTACGAAGCTCTTATCCAGAACTATATCTATAAAGGTCCCGTCGTAGAATGGTATATCCGTATCAAAGTAAAAATGGAAAAGAATTACCGGCTATTCAACCGGTTGATTCCCGTCCAAGGGCAAATCACAGACATCGGTTGCGGCTTCGGCCCGTTATGCTATATGCTGTCTCTGCTTTCCGAGGACCGGGAAATCCTGGGTATTGATTACGATGAAGACAAGATAGCGCTGGCACAGCACGGATGGTTACGCAACGAGCATCTCCAGTTCAAGCATGGCAATGCATTGGAATATCCCCTGCCGGAAAGTGATGTCTTTATCCTGAACGACATGCTTCACTATATGAGCTACGAACATCAACAAACCCTATTGTTGAAATGTGCCGGTCGCTTACGTTCACAAGGAATGATTATCATACGCGACGGAAATTCAGCCAACGCTTCCAAGCACCGGTTAACCCGGTTCACGGAATTACTATCCACCCGTATTTTCAACTTCAACCGGACAACCGGAGAGCTGTATTTCACCACTGAAACCCAATTACGGGAAATAGCAGTCACCTGTGGAATGGCTGTCGAAATCATTCCTAATGACAAATATACATCAAACACCATTTACATATTTAGAAAACCGAACTAGTATGAGCAAATATGACATCATCATTATCGGCAGCGGCCTTGGCGGACTGGAATGCGGAGCGATTCTTAGCAAAGAGGGATTCAACGTATGCGTAGTAGAAAAAAATGCGCAATTCGGCGGATGCTTCCAGACTTACCAACGAAAAGGGCATCTGTTGGATACGGGTATTCATTATGTAGGAAGCCTGGATGAGGGTCAAGTGATGAACCAGTATTTCCGCTATTTCGGTATCATGGACAAGCTGAAAATAAAACGCTTGGACGATGCTGCTTTTGATACGATCTACTATAAAGGAAAAACATACGATTATGCAATGGGGTACCCGCAGTTTATTGAAACCATCTGCCGTTCCTTCCCGCATGAGAAAGAAAACTTGAAATGCTATGCCGAACAGCTTCAGGCTGTCGGAAACCTGATTAGCGTAGACCACCTGAAACAAGGCACACTCGCTTTAGAGGGTATGAAATACTTTTGTACCTCTGCCGCCCATCTGATTGCGGATATCACTCCGGACCCCGCCTTACGAAATGTACTGGCAGGTTCAGCTTTACTCTACGGAGGTTTGAAAGATGTCTCCACTTTCTACCAGCATGCCATGATTAACCACTCTTATATTGAAGGCGCCTACCGTTTTGTAGACGGAAGTATGCAAGTCAGTCTGGAGCTAATTAATGTAATCCGGGCAAACGGAGGGACCGTGCTCAATAACAGTGAAGCCACCCGCATCATCGTTGAAAACGAAAAGGTACAAGGGGTTATCATCAACGGAGAAGAGCGACTGGAAAGCGACTTCGTCATCTCCAATATGCATCCCCAACGGACATTGGAGATACTGGATAAAAACCGTAGCATCAAGAATGCCTATATTTCCCGCATCCGTTCGCTGGAAAATACCTACGGCATCTTTACGCTCTACCTGGTAATGAAGAAAAAAAGCACTCCCTATCAGAACCGCAACCTGTATCTGCATGCGAACAATAAAGTGTGGTATGATAAACTGCTCTATCCGGGACGGACCACCAACTGTATGATTTCCATGCAAGCGTCTTCCGAGGACAGTCAATATGCCAGTGTCATTTCCATCCTGACACCTATGTATATAGATGAACTGTCTGCCTGGAAGGACACGACTCCCGAACATCGGGGAGGAGACTACCAATCCTTCAAAAAGGAGAAAGCAGAACAGATTCTCCGCTTCATCCGAGGACATGGCATTGACCTTTCAGAAAACATAGAAGAGATGTATACCACTACTCCATTAAGCTATCGGGACTATACAGGAACAGTGGATGGTTCCGCGTATGGGATTATCAAAGATTATAAATGTCCGCAAATTGGTTTCGTATCTACAAGAAGCCGCTTGGGAAACCTCTTTCTCACCGGGCAAAACCTGAATGTGCATGGTGCATTAGGGGTAACACTAACTGCCATGCTGACTTGTGCGGAGTTTGTAGGACAAGAATATCTGGCTAAAAAAGTAGGAAATGCATAGAATAGTCAAAAAGACACTCCAATACACGGGCTTCCTTTTCCTGTCGCTCATTGTTCTATTGATAGCCGGAATCAGCTATCTCTACTTTTCTGCGGATATGCAAACGCCCAAACATGAGCAAAGCATGACCACAGACAAAGTGATTGATATAGACAGTCTCCACCTCCGGCATTATGGAGATAACTTTCTCCGGCACAGCGACAGCGGCTTATGGGAATTGTTTGTGAAAGGGGATGCTTTCCAGAGAGGAGAAGCTATCGGGCAACTGTCTTCCGACCTGCTCCACCATCAAGAGAAAGTGTTCGTGGATCAGATTCGTGAGATTGTTCCTTCAGACAGTTATCTGAAATTCCTCCGGTTCTTCATTGTATTATTCAACCGTAATCTGGGTGAGAACGTCCTCGAAGAATACCGCGACGAGATCTACGGAATCTCGCTATCATGTACACATAAGTACGACTTCATCGGCACTCCTTACGAACGCCAGTTGAATTACCATTCGGCGCACGACCTGGGACACGCCATGCAGGATTATATGTTAGTGGGATGCAGTTCGTTCGCCACTTGGGGAACACAAAGTGCAGATTCATCCCTGCTGATCGGACGTAACTTCGATTTCTACGTTGGAGATGCCTTCGCAGAGAACAAGCAGGTGGCTTTTTATGTACCGGAGCAAGGATACAGGTTTGCTTCTGTGGGATGGCCGGGTATGATAGGAGTGTTATCCGGCATGAACGAGACAGGTCTTACCGTGACAATTAATGCTGCCAAATCTGCTGTCCCGACAGGTTCCGCTACCCCCATTTCCATCCTGACCAGAGAGATTCTGCAATATGCAGCCACTATTGATGAAGCCTTTGCCATCGCCCAAAAACGGGAAACATTCGTCTCCGAATCCATATTGATAGGTTCTGCCAAAGACGGCAAGGCCGCGATTATCGAGAAATCTCCGGAGAAAACTGTGCTTTTCACCGGAAAAGAAGCCAATCGACTCATCTGCACCAACCATTACCAATCGGAAGAATTCAGCAAGGACGAACGAAACATGGAAAATATCCGCACTTCCGACAGCCCATACCGTTTTGCACGATTAACGGAACTCATTAATGAGGATCTTCCGATAGATGTCTCCAAAGCCGCCTCTATCCTGCGTGACCACAAAGGCTTGCAAAACACAGACCTGGGACTGGCCAACGAAATGGCCATCAATCAGTTTATTGCCCATCATTCCGTCATCTTCCAGCCGGAGAAACAGCTGATGTGGGTATCTACCTCTCCCTGGCAATGCGGGAAATACGTTGCCTATGACCTGAATAAGATATTCAAGGACACGATTGATTGGCAACACGAAATATACAGTTCCGCTCTGACCATTCCGGAAGATAAATTCATCGACGCACCGGAGTTCCAGCATCTTCTCACTTATAAGAAACTGACTCCGCTTTTATTGAAGAAAATCAGAAAAAAGGAAAAGATAGAGGAATCTGTTTTAAAAACATACCAAGCCTCCAATCCTTCCCTATACTATGTATATGAAGTAATAGGAGATTACTACGAGGCCATGCAGCAACCTCAACAAGCTATTGCATACTGGCAACAAGCATTGAAGAGACCTATTCCCAAGTTGCAAGAGAAAGAACGTATCCAGCAAAAAATTCAAAAACAATCCTAAGATGGAAAAGAATCCTGAAATTCAGTTCCGCTCACCGGAAGATATCAAAAGCTATCAGGAAGAACAGTTAGCCAAAGCGTTAGCCTACCTGCAAGCACATTCCAAGTTCTATCAACAGATGTTTGCCGAACATCACATTGATATCAATCAAATAAAGACGATTGAAGACTTGCAACAGATCCCCGTCACTACCAAGACGGACTTGCAACTCCATAACGATGATTTCATCTGCGTAGACAAAGAGGAAATTATCGACTATGTGACGACTTCGGGCACATTGGGAGATCCGGTCACTTTCGTTCTCACCTCTGAAGACCTGGACCGTCTCTCTTACAACGAATACCTATCTTTCACCACCACCGGATGCACCAAACAGGATATTCTTCAATTGATGACTACCATCGACCGCCGTTTCATGGCAGGCCTGGCTTATTATATGGGGGCCCGCGAACTGGGTATGGGAGTGATCCGTGTAGGCAACGGCATCCCGGAACTGCAATGGGACACGATTCGACGGATACATCCGACTTGTGGAATGGTGGTCCCCTCTTTCCTTATCAAACTGATAGAGTTTGCCGAAAAGAATCATATCGACCATAATACCTGTTCCATGCAGAAGTGTATCTGTATCGGAGAAGCATTGCGCAATCAGGAATTCCAGTTGAATACGCTCGGACAGAAGATACACGATAAATGGCCTGCCTTGCAGTTGTATTCCACTTATGCCTCCACCGAAATGCAGTCGTCCTTTACCGAGTGTAATGAATTCCACGGAGGACATTTGCAACCGGAACTTATCATTGTAGAGTTTCTGGATGATAACAATCGCCCCGTGGAAGAGGGAGAAGCAGGGGAAGTAACGATCACGACGCTCGGAGTCAAAGGGATGCCGTTGCTCCGTTTCAAAACAGGCGATATTTGCTACCACCACACCGAGCCCTGTGGTTGCGGGAGAAATACCATCCGCCTAAGCTCCATCCTCGGCCGGAAAGGACAAATGATTAAATACAAAGGAACAACGTTATATCCGCCTGCATTATTCGACATTCTGGATAATATACCTTCGGTAAAAAACTATATTATTGAAGTTTATACCAATGAATTGGGAACGGATGAGATTCTGATTCGTATCGGAAGCGAGAACCGTAGCGAAGCCTTTGCCAAAGAGATTAAAGATCTGTTCCGTTCGAAAGTCAGAGTGGCGCCAAGCATCAATTTTGAATCGGCAGAGTACATTGCCAAGATACAAATGCCTCCGATGAGTCGAAAAACGATAAAATTCATTGATTTACGATAATTATTTTCTACTTTTGGAAATTAGTAACCAACTATATCACTTTAACATTAACGTATATGAAAAAACTTATTCTATTCTTATTCTTGAGCACGAGCCTGTTCTGTTTCGGACAAGGCAAGAGTGCATTGAAAGACATTCAGTCTATTAAGTTCTATGGGGTAGACTACTCCCAAGTAAAAGTTTTCGGTGCAGATGAATCACCGGCACAATTCAAAGATGCTTTCAGACGTATCAATGAGCTGTTCATCACAGAAGCTAAGAAGTATAACGTAGGAAAACAATTGAAAAAAGAAGTGACAGAGATTTCACTGGATGCCGTTAATCAGGTGAACGAAAACATCGACCTGGCCGAGCTAATGACTGCTAAAAGAGAATATACTCTTAGTAAAGAGCAAATCAAAGCAGCCATCAACGCATTGCCTATCCAGAAAACACCCGGAGTAGGTATGGTGTTTATCGCACAGTTCCTGGACAAATCAAACAATAGAGGTACGTATGAAGTCGTATTCTTCAATACCGAAACAAAGGAAATCATTGAAGAATGGATTACCGACGGCAAGGCACGTGGTTTCGGATTGCGCAACTATTGGGCAGGCTCTATCTATAGCGCACTCAAGAAACTATAAACAATAAAAATACAAGTATGAGAAAACTACTATTAGTACTGACCTTATTATTAAGTATCAGTACGTATGTCGCAGCACAGAATTACACAGAAGTAGTGTATTTAAAGAATGGCAGCATTATTAAAGGAGTAATCATTGAACAAGTGCCCAATGTCTCTTTAAAAATCAAAACAGGTGATGGCAGCCTCATCATCTGTCAGATGAGTGATGTGACTAAAATCACAAAAGAAGAGCGGTACACAAGAGATTATCGTAAGGATACCAACGACCGCAAAGCCGCAAGAAATACATTAAAAGGCTATAAGGGTTTCGTAGACTTTGCATATATTGGCGATGTGAGCGACTACAATGCCTCTAAAATTGAATTATCAACCACACATGGTTATCAATTCAACAATTATTTCTTTGTAGGTGGTGGCGTTGCTTTCAACTACTATACCGATGCAGATCTTTATGCAGCCCCCATCTATGCTAACTTCAGAGCTAACTTCATCAACAAAAAAGTGACTCCGTTCGCCGACGTAAAAGCCGGATATGCTGTAGGAGACATAGAAGGAGCGTATGCTTCAATAGGAGTAGGAGTACGTTTTTCTTTAAAAGGGAAAAAGGCCTTGAATTTAGCTTTGATGTATAACTTCCAAGATTATGACGCCACAACGGATTATAGTTACAGCTATGGAGGGCATTATTATCATAATAGTTGGAATGATACATGGGAGTTACATGGAGTAGGAGCTAGATTCGGATTTGAATTCTAAGCCTGTTTGCAATACAGATAAATTTCTTACCCTACTATTGCTTTTCACTAATTAATTTTGTATCTTTAGTAATTTTCATCCTTTTGAGGATAGCTAGTCACCTTATAGAATGATAAATGTCACCCTATAAGGTGACATTCGTCTTTTTATAAAGTGCCCATTGTCCCGTTACAACAGGACGACCACCCGACTGCATAAAAAGTCACTAGTTTCTGCACTGAAAAGTCTTAATCTATGCACTGAAAGACCTTAAATACAATGAAGAATAATGGAAACGTTATTGATGCGTTATATAAAGAATATTAGGAACTTTCCGTTCTCCGGCATGGTCAAACCGCCCATTGTCACAAGGATAATTAACGACTCCATTATCCGATGCACCGGACAACCAAAGAGTAGTAGATCCACCTCCATCCAAATTTAATGCATCCTCACCTCCTAAAACCCGGATCAGATGTGCCAATTCCGGAATATTCACTCCTCCTGCTTGTTCAGGAAAACGCCCGTCTACCGTTATCAACAGGACTTTTCCATCCTTAGTAGTAGCAACAGCACTACGAGGGTGCTTCGTCCGGATAAAATTCGGTTCACACGAGTTCCAATCACAAACCTGTCCGTCTTTCAACATTAACGGACCGGAAGCTAGTATCGTACCTGCTTTGCCTTTATAATTCTTTTCTATCTGTTTGTTCCAAGGAATTAATTTCATTCCCCTTTTGCGCACACTAATGGCTCCTGTGACACGCTGTTTAAACTCACTCTGCAGCGTTGTATCAATAACTTGGCGATCCGTCTTCAGGAAACAGACCGAGTTTCCCCGTTTCATGTCAAAATAGGAGCCATTAATGGCTGCAATGGCGTTATATTCAGAAGCAATCTTACTTGTTTCTTTCATTTTATCCGAAACGGCAACACCGACTTTCAAACCTGCAACAGGATCAATTTCTATCAGGCTGATAGATTGGGGACCTTGATATAATTGAGGGATAGAAGCATACTTATATACAATTCCTTTTTGAGGATTTTCTATCTTCCAACAAGCAGATACAATTGCCAATGAATCCGCTACTGTCTGCCCTTTTACTATTCCAATGGAGCACACAGCCAGGATAACGACGATTAACAAGTTTTTCTTCATAAACTAACGAATAAATGTGTTAAGTATAATATATATTAGTCTTAATGACCAGTAATATCCGTATTATAATCTTCCCGATTATATTGCCATAACAGAATAGGATATCCTTTCGCATTTACCTTGTAATACCATGAGTTTCCCCATCCTGCATCAAGGTAGTTCTGCATATTCGATAAGAACTCCTTCGACTTAGTTTCCCCATCGTGGGGTTGCTTCACACCGACTAATTCACCGGAAAATTCGGTTTTAGGTACTCCGGCATTCAAAATCTTCATATCGTCTGTTGCCCAACAATCAACAACCGTCATATTAGCTGCTCCCATGAAGGCGGCAATACGCCCCAAATTTACACCATTTTTCTTGTTTTCCACTAATTTATTCAAAGCAACGCATCTTTTAGGTGCAGTATCAAAATAAGCTCCGATACCTGCTGCTCCGGAATTCATTGAAATAACTTCACCTGCCGCATAGCAATTCTCCAATATACCACCAGCCCAGACAATACCTACTATTCCCCCGGCACGTGAATTTCCTGTTTCATTCTTCGCTGTAACTGTGGCAGTAGAATAACAATTCTTAATGGACGAATACACAGATCCGCTCGGTTTACCGATATTACCGGAAATACCGCCAATTATATCAAATCCCGATACCTTTCCGCTCGTATAACAATTTTCTACACTTCCGGTAAGTACATCCGAAGTCGGGATTTTTATCCCTACATAGCCGGCTAATATTCCGCCTCCATTTTGTGCCACAATATCTGCATCCACAATTCCCAAATTCTTGCAGACTCCACATAACACCCCGAACAAGCTGGCATAGTTACCTTGCGATTTCAAGCCTTTTATAACATGCCCGTTTCCGTCAAAATGGACGAGTCTGTCATAAGGCTCACTCACATTCAAAGCCTGCCAATCAATCCCTGACATATTCACATCGGCCTCCATTCTGAAATAAACCATTCCTTTAGAATAATTGACCTTATGCATATCCTGCATATGTCTCGCCGTTTTTATAATATAAGGATTATCCTCCGAACCGTCACCAGAGTCAAACAACTGCCCGTTGCTATGCTTCTTTACCAAGATGAAAGTCCTGACACTGCGTTGTCCGTAATGATCGAACTTTTTATTATCACACGGATAGTTGACTACATCTGTGGCTGAAAGATTACTGTCGCGTATATACATCGTTGTAGACCCTCCTCCGTCTACGTTCAAGGCATGCTGTGGTTTAAAATACTGGTTTATAAAGGAGGTAAGCTCTTTGGCAGTCATTCCTGCCGCCAAATCCGCACGACCGTCCACTGTTACCAACAAAAGTTTATTCTGTTCTGTCAAAGCCACAGCGGTACGGGGATGACGTACTCCCTGATGTCTTCGGTAATCCTCTCCATCCAGGGAATTCAGGTTGATTCCGGTTATATCTCCAATAAATGTTTCACCCACCGGTTGATAATCATCTATTAATACCGGTGCTCCCGAGAATATGTTAGGCATTGAATTATAGGAATATGATTCCTTTGTTCCATATCCAATTTCAACCTTATAGCCGTCATAAGCTATGGCCCCTTCATGTTTCCAATATCTTAAATGCCCTTCGGGAAGAGTGATCGGTGAAATTATTGAGCCATTGACTTTTACGAAAGAGGCTTCAAGTTCATACGTACCATTAATTCCGGCTACCGCATCATGTTTCAGAGCAACACTTGACAAAGAATCCAGTTGAGGAGCCGAAACAAACTCTAATTCGTAGTCAGGACTCGACAGGTCGATTTCAAGCACATTTACTTGTTGCCGGGCATTAAAAGCACTTTTATTATAAGAATACCATATAAAGCTCTTTCCATCAATGGAATCAATTTTCCAGCCTTCTTTGTCCTTCAATGTCGGTTCTTCAACCGGAACAGGAGGAGGAGTATAATTCTGTCCCTTTCCTATCATATCGCTAAAATCTTCATTGTCCAGTTGACTGGAACAACTCATAGCTATTGTAAAAAGTGTAGAAACCAACAATATCATTATTCTATATTCTTTCATGCTCAATCAAATTAAAAGTTTAAACCATCATTCCATCCCGGGTTCTGTGTCAGGACTCCATTTGTCAAAATACGATCCTGTCTGGGAATCGGATATAGATAATCCCGTTCTTCATTCCACTGGCGAGGAACGTCTTTGTAGCAAATCACATTTCCAGACTCCCCTTCCGTCAAGTCCACCGTAACCCCAATCTCCAGAAACTCCAATGCATTTACTCCACTTGGTTTTGCTCCTTTATACAAACAGACATCAATGGTTCCGTCATGATTCAGGTCATAATTGCCCGGACCGGGGAAATACATTCCCAGAAACTCATCATCCATACAACTTCCCGCTTTCCAACGCATCAAATCATAATAACGGAAGCCTTCCATTAACAATTCTATGACTCTTTCACGACGGATTTCCAGTATGACTCCTTTATTCGTTTCAGAGACATTAGGATAGACATTCAGCAGATAAGGATCGGGGCCTGTATTAGCGTCACTCATATTCAGGTTCGGCATTCCTACCCTATCCCTTATTAATTTAATCGTCCTGTCAATATCATTCTGTTCCAGCGTTCCCCTTTCCGCTTTGGCTTCCACATAATTCAAAAAAACCTCCGCCGTCCTGAAAATAGGAAAATCATTTTCAGACGTGTCACCAACATCATATTTAGTGGCACCCGAATATTTAATTAAATGATACCCAGTCATTGCCGAAGAGAAATTAGGCCCCGACTGTTTCGTTTCTCCCGGACGTATATATCCGGGAGTACGGATGGTCTGTGCCAAACGAGGATCCCTGTTCTGACATTCATCAAAAAATACCTTAGTGGCATATCCTTGCATGTCCGTAAAACGGGAACCGTTCTTATTCAAATACATATTTACAATCTTTTTCGATAATCCGGGTCTGCCTTTCGAAGCTGTATTTTCAAAACCTTGCACGTCGTGGCGGATATTCAGTGTCCCATTATAGTCTCTAGCCAAAACAATTTCCTGCTGAATGGCATTCAAGGAAGAAAAAAGAGTCTGATAAGGAGTACTGCCTGTTTTATACAAGCTATATCCACTATTCTTCATAAAGTCATCGGAAGCAGTAATGCACGCATCCAAATATTTTTCGTAGTCTGCTATCCCATGATACTTGCGGAAAGTGCCTTCAAACAGACAAACTCTTGACTTCAATGCCAATGCAGCCCATTTACTGACTCTGTAAAGTTCTTTATCTTTGGATAAAGTAGTAATAGCAAAATCCAAATCTTCAATGATTTTCTGCATCACAAACTCTCTGGAATCCCGGGGTTTATACAACAGTTCAGCATCAGACGAATCCAGTACTTTATCATACCAGGGGACATCTCCAAATCGCTGTACTTTCTTAAAGTAAAAATAAGCCCTGAAAAAACGGGTGATTGCATCGTACTTATTACGTACATCTTGATCTTCACAATTATGAGAATTCTCTAACAAGAAATTAAGACTTCTCAATGCCTCCCAATTCCATCCTCCACCCGTCGATGGAATGATCCGTTGCCCAGTTACCTCATCATCCAACGGAGAAACAATCAATACATCTGCATTATCTTTATAAATATCTGCTGCCGTAGGCAGTATATTATAGTAAAACTGATTACTATACAGTTGAAGTTCGTTTTCATTCTTGAAATAGGTGGTTGGAGACAAACTGTCTTCAGGATAAAGGTCCAGTTTATCACACGATATAAAAAGAATGGTAAACAACCACATAAATATGATACTAAACTTGGTTTTCATATATAGATATATTAGTTATTATCAGAATGTAATATCAATACCAAAAGAATAGGTCTTTGAGAACGGATAAGAGAGTGCATTAGTCTTACCTGTTTTCCAATTTGTTCCGGCAGCAGCCGCTTCCGGATCAATATAATCCGTATCCAGCCTGTCTAATGTGAGCAGATTCTCACCACTGAAATAGAGACGGGCTTTCTGCACATGTATCTTTGATAACCATTTAACAGGTAGCGTATATCCCACAGTCAGGTTTTTCAGTCGGCAATAGGCAAGACTTTGCAAGTATCTGTTATTAACCGATGACAAGGAACGGCCATCAGTCCATGCGATATATCCTCTGGGGCGGGGGAAATAAGCATCAGGATTGTCTACGCTCCATACGTCTGCCAAAAAATCCTTCGGAATGAAACTTGGTGCTGGTGAACTATACGGTCCCCAAAAGGCAAATGCATCACTGGATGGGTACCAGTCTTGTTTCCCCACTCCCTGAAAGAACACGGAAAAGTCAATGCCATTCCATTCTGCATTAAGTCTGATACTGTACGTATAGCGCGGAAGAGAATTACCTATAATCCGTTGGTCCTTAATATCATTAGCACTGACAGTTTGTTCGATCTTATTATTGCCATCAAGATCGAGATATTTCATGTCTCCAGCATGCAGTCCTCTATCGACAACGGCATTGTTGATGATATAGTTTACGACACTCTGGTCTACTCCATAATTAGCTGCCTCTTCATCTGTCGCAAAATAGCCATCAACCATATACCCCCATATATCTCCCAGTCTCTGACCGACATAAGGAGAGCTGATTTCTTTATTAGGGTTATCATATTTCGTAATCTTGGAGACATTATCCCCGATTCCAAACGAAACACCATAGTTAAAAGGTTTGTCCATCACATTAAAACGGTCATTCCAGGCAACAACCAATTCCCAACCTTTGGTCCTTAAGTCAGCAGCATTCATATTAGGAGATTTTGCGCCATAGACAGACGGTAATGCTTTGCCGGGCATTAGCATGTCTTTTGTATCCCTTATATAAGCATCTGCCGAAATATTCAATCTATTATTGAAGATACCGATATCAAGGCCAATATTTTTAGTAACTACGGTTTCCCATGTCAAGTCGGAAGCATTAGGAGCGGTTTCATAGGCATACGAGGCTTTTTCTTTATCACCAAACGAATAATTAAGAACTTTTCCTGTTTCTATTTGCTGCAGATAATCATAATAACCAACTTGCTGATTGCCCAAAGTTCCATAAGACAGTCGTAACTTTAGGTTATCTACTGTATTTTTCAATGCTCCATAAAAAGGCTCTTCGCTAATGCGCCATCCGGCGGAGAACGATGGGAAGAAGCCGTACCGATGGCCTTTTTTAAACCGGGAACTGCCATCGTATCTTCCACTCGCCTCAAACAGGTATCTTCCTTTATAATCATAATTTGCCCTATAAAAGACGCCAAATAAAGCATATTTATTCTTTCCTCCGGTGACTACTGTATTTTCTCCTTTAGCCAGATTAAAGTCATTCAATTCATCAGATAACAGTCCATCTTTACTCACAGTCAGATCTTCATAAGATTTTGTCTCATAGTTGATACCGCCTGTCAGTTTCACATTATGAGAGCCGGCAAACAAGTTACCATAAGTTCCGTAAGCATTATATGCATAATACAGATTTTTTGTATTCAACACAGTCAGTTTATTCCCTCCGCTTGTACTCTCGGGCATGGTAATCGTAACACCCGGTACCTTGGAGTATTGCATGTCTACACTTCTATTGGTACATTTCTTGTCATATTTCGAATATGTGTAATTCCCTATGATTTCAACATGTTTTACCGGATTTATAACTACTTCAAATGTGGTCATAAACTCGTCTATCTCATCTTTATTATTATGTTTCTTATTGGATAATGCAACAGTGGTACCCGCCAAAGTATAGTTCATTATATTAGTTTCATACACCAGTGTACCATCAGGATGTACAGGCACTAATATGGGCAAGGCACGATAGCTTGCATTCTTAAATATTGTATTCACTCCACCAAGTCCCGGATAGGAGTAATTCGATTTGAAATAAGAGGTATTATTACTGACGGATAACCATGGAGTCACTTTGGCTTCCAGCCTTGATTTGAAGTTATAGCGTTCATACTTATCCGGTTGTATTTTAAGAACTCCTTTCTGATTATAATATCCTCCGGAAAGCCGGAACTTCAAATGTTCACTTCCACCGGAAATGCTTACATTATGTTCATGCGTCGGACGTTTATGGTCATATAAATAATTATACCAATCAAAATTCCCATAGTATTTATACTGTCCGTTTTCAGTTACTACCCAGGGCCGTTCGGGTTGTTCCGTCTTATCATTTCTCCTGATCCACAACTCATGATAATCCTTTTCCGTATATGTGAGCAATGGTGTCCCTTGCCAGGTAGAGAAAAACATATCACTAATACCGGCCGCATAATATCCACGGGTTTCATAATCTGTCGACGTAGTTACATCACTAAAGCTGTATCGTCCGTTATAATTAAGAGTGACTTTGCCTTTTTCTCCCGTCTTTGTAGTTACCAGAATAACTCCATAGGCGGCACGTGCTCCATAAATTGCCGCAGACGACGCATCTTTTAAGACCGAAACAGAGGCGACATCATTCGGATTGACACGATTCACATCTCCCTCCACTCCATCAATAAGGACCAACGGTTTGGCAGAACCACTAATGGAATTTACACCTCTGATATTAAACGAACCTCCATCTCCCGCACGACCTGAAGAAAAAGAGACAGTCATGTTAGGAACTGCTCCTTGCAGTAATTGAGACATAGTCGAAGCAGAACGCCCTGCCAATTGATCTCCTTCTACCACAGATACAGCACCTGTCAAATTCACTTTCTTCTGTGTTCCATAACCTACAACCACCACTTCTTCCAAAGATCTGGAGTCTTCTTGCATGGTTATATTGATAACCGAATTATTCTTGACGGGAGATTCAACGCTCTTATAACCTAAAAATGAGAAAACCAATATACTATTGTCCGGAACCTCGATAGTATATCTTCCATCCATATCGGTGATGGCTCCTATTTTCTCACCTTTAACAGCTACATTACAACCGACAATAGCCTCTCCCAAATCATCTTTCACAGTTCCTGTTATCTTCCGACCGAGAGTTACGTTTTTCATTTTCTCCATACTTTTCACCAGAATAATATGGTTGCCTTCCATCGTATACGAGAAACCTGTTCCTTGCAAAACTCTATTAAGAATTTCGGCAACCGTGGTTTCCCGAGTAGATACTGCTATTCGTTTGTCTAAAGCAATCTCATGCTCATTATAGATAAACAAATAGTCTGTTTGTTTTTCAATCTGCCTGATAATGTCAGATAGTGTTGCGGTACCTTTATTCATCGTTACTTTCTGATTTTGAGAACGGACATTCAAGGAATATGTCTCAAAAACAATGAATAACAGGAAAAAGACAGTTAACCTCATAATTCTTAAAATTTGAGTACAGTGTGTTTTTCTATGGACAATACGTCCACACCAAAGATTATTTTTCATATCTTTGCCTAGAGTTATTAAGTTAATACATAAAGATTTGTAACAGATGACGAGTCTTTTTTATTGACTTCTCACATATCGGTAAGTGCTGCAACACTTACCGATATTTCTGTTTTAAACGGGCAGGTTCTCTTGCTCTCATTTTCAGTGTTTTTTTAGATTAAATACTAGGGTTAATAGATTATGATCTGATTCTTTTCGTCGTCCTGTATATAATTAAATTTGATGTATTTCTGCAATACTCTCATCACATGTTCGATTCCTTCTTTCTGGCGGAACTTACCGGTACACGGATGAGAAGTTATTTCTATGTTTTTATTAATGATCTTCACTTCATAATATTGCTCTAATTTCTTAAAGACAGTTTCCAACGGTTCATCTTTAAAAGAATAAATACCCATCCTCCACAAGAAATCATGATCCGAAGTAAAGGTCTCTTTATAAAGTTTCCCGTCTCTAACTTCCACCTTTTCATGTGGATTCAAGATTATTTCGTTTTGCGTTTCAGGATGGTATACGGTGACTTTACCTTCTATCAAAGAAGCTTCAAATAAACCGGAGTTAGGATATGCCGAGACATTGAAAGTAGTTCCCAATACTCTGATATCATATTTCTCGGTCTCAACAATAAAAGGATGTTTCTCGTTATGAGCCACTTCAAAATACCCCTCTCCTTCCAAAATCACTTTCCTCTCTTTGGCATGAAATCCGGTAGCCGGATATTTTAAAGTAGAGTTGGAGTTCAACCAGACAATTGTCCCGTCAGCCAAAACCAGGCTAGCCCTTTGCCCTGCGGGAACCGTCATCATCTGCATTTCAGTAGAGTGTTCAAACCGATACTCTTGATATTCCTTATGAATAATAAAAGCAATCATGGCAATGACTGCCGCTATCTTCATAGAGGCCCAAAGATAACGCATCATAATTTTCTTATTTTCCGCCTTTTTTTCTTGCAAATTACCATTCCAGATAGTAGCGTCATAAATATGACGCATTTGCATCAGTTGTTCACGGTGTTCTTCACTTTCTTTCATCCAGCGCACGACTTCTCTCTTTTCTTCGGGAAGAGCATCTCCTGCAAGATATTTATTTAATAGTTTCGTATCCATACTTTTTCCTTGGGGTTAAGACATAAGCTTTTTGAGGGCTTACATATATAAGACACGCCACTTACAAACTTCACTAGAAGAAAAATAAAAAAAGTGCTTTGAGGTCCTTCATTTGTTCATCAATGCCGAGGAGGATATGCATCAATGCCGAAGGAGAACTTTATCGGTAAGGTATTCTATTAGAAAAAAAGTAGAGTATAAAGGTAATCTTTGAGGTTCTTCCTTAAAGCTTGCAACGCTTTGCCAATATGATAGTCTACCCCTTTCACTGTCACATTTAATGATTCAGCGATTTCTTTCATCGATTTATTCTCATATCGACTCATCATAAATGCCCTTCTTGTTTTTTCCGGCAATTCATTTAAAGTATGATTAACAATGGCGATTATTTCTTCAGAGAAAAGTTGGTTAGGATCGGAAGAGTCAAGAGAAGAGATACGGAAATCAAGTTCGTAAAGTTCATCATCCAGGATGTTTTCCCTGGCCTCCATCCGCAGATGCTCATTTCGCAGGTAGTTTAAGGCCTGATTCTTTACCACAGTCATCAAAAAAGCACGGATATTTTTCACCTCTTCAGTCTTCATCGTACTCCATAAAGTTATCATTGCCTCAGAGGCTATATCTTTCGACTGCATCTCATCGTGAAGATAGGATTTAGCAAACAAGAAACAACGTTGATAATACTCAATATAGATATCATCAAATGTCATATTAGAGCTTATGGCACCGTTTTGTCTTCTCATTTTAGCGTATTTCTCACCTGTTTAGACTTTTGTTAACGAAGCAAAGATAGCTAAAAGAAGTTATCTTCCAAAAGCCAGTCTTGAAATATTTTCGTCTTATCTACTATACACTTCCGCTTTTTTTCGTACTTTTA